>Ga0268266_10004750_pt1 | contig 12919 bp, 11 predicted proteins | sample KBSS13metaG_FD_190356 | JGI IMG/M metagenome (GOLD analysis project Ga0268266, IMG submission 190356) | Switchgrass rhizosphere microbial communities from Kellogg Biological Station, Michigan, USA - KBS S1-3 metaG (SPAdes) (version 2) | ecosystem: Host-associated > Plants > Roots > Rhizosphere...
GGGCCCACCGGCCGGTGCCGTCCATGATGACGGCGACGTGCCGCGGACCGGGATCGGTCGCGAATTCGGCAGCGACAGTCATCAGATCTGTTTGATCTCCTTTTCCTTTCCCTGCAGCGCGTCATCGACCTGCTTGATGTGCTGGTCGGTCAGGCGCTGCACCTCTCCTGAGAGCTTCTCATGCTCATCCTCGGAGATTTCATTGTCTTTCTCCAGACGTTTCAGCATTTCCATGCCGTCACGCCGGACATTTCGGATGGCAACGCGCGCCTGCTCGGCATATTTGCCGGCAACTTTGGCCAATTCGAGGCGACGTTCCTGGGTCAGCTCGGGAATCGGCACCCGAATCACCCCGCCGTCCTGCTGCGGGTTGAGGCCGAGGCCCGATTCGCGGATCGCTTTGTCGACCGCCTTCACCAGCGCCTTGTCCCAAACCTGGACGGTGATCAGCCGCGCCTCGGGCACCGACACGGTGGCGAGCTGCGACAGGTGCATATTGCCGCCATAGGCGTCGACCTGAACGGAATCGAGGAGGTTAACCGACGCGCGGCCGGTCCTCAGGCCCGCGAATTCCTTGCGCAGGGCCTCCAGCGCGCCGTCCATCCGGCGCGCGAAATCGTCGAGACGCGAATCAGCCATGTGAGAGTTCCCTCCATTGCCGCTCGGGCGATGGGCGCCGCCCGGGACGGGGCCACCCTGAGCGGAGAATCGTTACTCGCCTTCCACCACAGTATATCGCCCGCGCCCGCGGAAGATATCGGCGAAGCCATCATGCTCGTTGATGGAGAAGACAAGAATGGGGATTTTGCTTTCGCGGGCAAGCGCAATCGCCGCCGCATCCATGACCTGAAGGTCCTTGGCCAACACTTCGAGGTAGGTCAGACGCTCATAGCGGACCGCGTTCGGGTCCTTATGGGGATCGGCGGTGTAGACGCCGTCCACCTTAGTGCCCTTCAGCAGCGCGTCGCAGCCCATCTCGGAAGCCCTGAGAGCAGCGGCCGTGTCGGTGGTGAAGAACGGGTTGCCGGTGCCGGCGCCGAAGATCACCACGCGGCCCTTCTCCATATGCCGCACGGCGCGGCGGCGGATATAGGGCTCGCAGACGGTCGACATCGGGATGGCCGACTGGACCCGCGTCTGGACGCCAAGGCGCTCCAACGCGTTCTGCATGGCGAGCGAGTTAATCACCGTCGCCAGCATGCCCATATAGTCGGCCGCGGACCGCTCCATCCCCTGGGCCGCGCCGGAAATGCCACGGAAGATGTTGCCGCCGCCGATCACGAGGCAGACCTCGATTCCCAGCGCGACAACCGCCTGCACCTCCGTGGCGACGCGATCTACGGTCTCGGGATCGAGACCGTATTCGCGGTCCCCCATCAGCGCTTCACCGGAAACCTTGAGGAGAACGCGCTTGTAGGGGGGAACTTCCGACATTTGTTGACCTGGGGTGTTAGTGCGCCATCTTCGCGACTTCGGTCGCGAAGTCGTCACCTTCGGGCTTTTCGATGCCTTCGCCAAGAGCAAAGCGGACGAAGCCCGTCAAGGTCACGGGGGCGCCAACATCCTTGGCGGCATTCTCGACCACTTTGGCAATCTTGGTCTCGCCATCGATGACGAAGACCTGCTCCAGCAGCACCACTTCCTCGTAATACTTGCGCAGACGGCCATCGACCATCTTCTCGATGATCGCATCGGGCTTGCCCGACGCCTTGGCCTGATCGACCAGGATAGCCCGCTCGCGCGCCAGCGCCGCGCCGTCGACATCCTCGATGCGCAGCGCATCGGGCTTCGCCGCGGCGACATGCATGGCGATCTGGCGGCCGAGCGCGGCCAGCTTGTCCTGGTCGCCGGTCGATTCCAGCGCAACCAGCACGCCGATGCGGCCGAGCTCAGGCGCCAGCGCGTTGTGGATATAGGTCGAGACGACGCCGTGATTGACCGACAGCTTGGCCGCGCGGCGCAGCGACATGTTCTCGCCGATCGTCGCGATCAGATGGGTCAGCTCCTCGGCGACCGAACGGCCGCTGGGATAGGGCATCTGCTTCAGGCTCTCCATGTCGGCCGACGAGGTCAGCGCCAGCTTGGCGACGTCGCGCACATAGGCCTGGAACTGGTCGTTGCGGGCGACGAAGTCGGTCTCGGCATTGACCTCGACCACAGAGCCTTCACGGGGGCCGGACGAAATGCCGACCAGGCCCTCGGAGGCGACGCGGCCGGACTTCTTGGCCGCGGCGGCCAGGCCCTTCTTGCGCAGCCAGTCGATCGCGCCCTCGACATCGCCTTCGGCGGCGGTCAGCGCGTTCTTGCAATCCATCATGCCCGCGCCGGTCTTCTCGCGCAGATCCTTGACCAGGGCGGCGGTAATTTCAGCCATGATTCCTGTCCATCAATAAGGTGGTTGATTCACGAAAAAACGGCCGGGCGGAGGGTCCGCTCACGAACCCGCCGCCCGGCCGCCCTAAAAACTTAGGCGGACGGCTGAGCAGCCTCACCCTCGGCATCGGCAGCCGGAGCAGCCTCGGCTTCGACCTCAGGCGCCGCTTCCGGCAGATCCTCGGCAGGGGCCTCTTCCATCTCGCCGACATCGACACCCGACGCTATCAACTCGGCCTGCAGGCCATCCAGAACGGCGCCAGACACCAGCTCGCAATAGAGCTCGATCGCGCGCAGGGCATCGTCGTTGCCGGGGATCGGGAAGGAAACGCCCTCCGGGCTGGCATTCGAGTCGCAGATGGCGACGACCGGGATCTTCAGCTTGTTGGCTTCCTGGATCGCGATGTCCTCACGCGGCACGTCGATGATGAAGATGATGTCGGGAATGCCGCCCATCTCCTTGATGCCGCCGAGCGCGCGGTCCAGCTTGTCCCGCTCGCGGGTCAGCTGCAGCAGCTCTTTCTTGGTCAGGCCCGACTGGCGCGACGGGTCGGAGAGCTGCTCATCCAGCTCGCGCAGCCGCTTGATCGACAGCGACATCGTCTTCCAGTTGGTCAGCATGCCGCCGAGCCAGCGGTGGTTGACGAAATACTGGCCGCAGCGCTGGGCGGCGGCGGCCACCTTGTCCTGAGCCTGGCGCTTGGTGCCGACGAACAGCACGCGGCCGCCATTGGCGGCGACCTCACGGATCGCGGTCAGCGCCTGGTGCAGCATGGGCACCGTCTGCTCGAGGTCGATGATATGGACGTTGTTGCGCACGCCGAAGATGAAGGGCTTCATCCGCGGGTTCCAGCGACGGGTGTGATGGCCGAAGTGGACGCCGGCTTCCAGGAGCTGGCGCATGGTGAAATTGGGCAGAGTCATAGTGTCTTCCGTTCCGGTTGATGCCTCCGCGGGAGTGGTCCTTCAAGGACACCGGAGCAGCGCCGGAAGAAATCTCCGGAACACCGCCAAGCCCGCGTGTGAATTTACCCGCACGCCTGAAAGCTTGCGGGCAGCGGTGATATATAGCGTTGAACGCGAAATGACAACCAGACCGCTGACCTCAGGAGCTCGACATGCGCCTCGCCTTCGCCCTCACCGCCCTCGCCTTGTCCGCCGGGGCGGTACCGGCTCAAGCCCAGAACCCGGTCGGCCGATACGAGATGGTGACGCTGCCCGGCAAACCCGGCAGCTACGATAACCGGGTCATGATCCTGGACACGGCTGACGGACATCTGTGGCAATGGTGGGAGGCTCCGGCCGTGGGCAGCCTGGCCCCGTCCAGCGGCATCACTTACCTGGGCAAGATCACCCCCGGCAATGTTCCCGGTGAAACCGTTCCGGCTCGCCACGGCGGCGCGCCTGAGTCGGTGTTGCCGCATCACTGATGCGCGCTGGAATAAAGCCGCAGCAAGGCCGTCCAAGAAACAAAGCGGCGATCACGCTATTTATTGATATATAGCTGTGATTTGGCCGCTGGATTGGCCTACCATCGCCGTATTTACAACACCATCTGAGTCTAAGAAGCGCTGGTAAGCGCTCAGTTTGAGGAGACAGAGAATGCGTACCGGCTATCTTCGCCATACAGCCCTGGCGCTCTGCGTGCTGATGGCAGCCGCGTGCCAGACCCCGACCCCCTACGGTCCGGCCGTGAAGCCGAATGGCGACGGCTACACGACACAGCAGCTCGAATCGAACCGCTTCCGGGTGTCGTTCAAGGGCAATTCGCTCACCAACCGCATGACGGTCGACACCTACATGCTGTACCGCGCCGCCGAGGTGACGCTGCAGAACGGCAGCGACTATTTCGTTGTCGTCAACAAGGACGTCGACAAGAACACCGCCTATGAGAATTACGGCGACGACTTGGCCTGGGGCTGGGGCGGCGGCTGGGGCTGGCGCCATGGCGGCTGGGGCGGCCCGGGCTACGGCGGCGGCATCGACTATACGCGGCCGATCTCGAACTACGACGCCATCGCCGACATCGTGACCTATCGTGGCCCGAAGCCGGCGGGCAATCCCCACGCCTACGATGCGCACGAGGTGATCAACGCGATCGGCCCGACCATCGTCACGGTCGCTCCGGCCCCGGGCGCGCCGCCGGCCATGGCCCCGGCCGCCCCGCCGCCGCCCGCTAAGCCGGGCTACTGAGTTTCCCGCACCTTCGGTCCTAGGCGAGGAATGCCGATGAGCATTCCCGCCAGGGTCCATTTCTGCTGGATCGGCGCCCGGCTACCCTGGGCTTACGTTTTTGCCGTTCTATCGGCGGCCGAACGTGGCGGGCTGCCGGAGGTCATCCTCAATCACACCGACGCCCTCGAGGATTGCGCCGAAACGCGCGCACTGACAGCCGCAGCCGGCGTAACGCTGCGCCGAATCGACCCGATCGCCTGCCTGACGGACGCCGGTAACGCGCTCGGCGCCGGCCCCGGCCTGGCCCTTCTCTATGGCCGGATCGCCAGCCCCGTCATGCGGACGGACATCCTGCGGGCGGCGATCCTGTTCCGGCAAGGCGGCATCTATCTCGATCTCGACACGATCACGGTAGCCTCCCTGGCGCCGCTGCTCGATGGCCAGCAGTTCGTGGGCTGCGAATATATCGTGTGGCCGCATCTCGTCCGCATGTCGCGTTCCCCGGCACGGTGGGCCCGCTCGCTTGCGCTGGACCTGATGCGCAAGACGATGCGGCACGTGGCGCATGGGTGGAAAGGCTTCCGCCTGATCGAACGACTTTACTATCGCGGCATCAACAACGCCGTGATGGGCGCCGAGCCGAATTCCGCTTTATTCGCCCGCTATCTGCGGGCAATGCTGATCGTTACGCCGGAACGCCTGGCGGAAGCCTACGCGCTGGGGCCGGACCTCTTGCAGGATATGGTCGGCGCCGGCCCGACGGACGATCTGACCGTTCACGACCCACAGGTCTTCTATCCGCTGCCGCCGGAAATCTCCGAGCATTGGTTTAGAGCCTGCAAAACGGTGCGGCTCGACGCGGTGCTGTCGGCTGAGACCCGGGTCGTGCATTGGTACGCGTCGGTACGCACCAAATCCCGGGTCGCGCAGATCACGCCAGCCTATATTGGAGAGCACCGCCAGCATGAGCTGTACAGCGCGCTGGTCTGGTCGTGCATTGGTCTAAAGCTCCTGCACCTCGACGATGCCGGGCAGCGACCTGATCGCGACCCGGCATTTCCCTGAGATAGTCCAGGCGCCCGGCAGCTTGAGCTCGATCTCGCGGGCCGGCTCTGTCACCACAACGCTGACCTGACCCCGCCCCTTTTCCTCGCGGGCGAGAATATCGCGCAGGTTGGGCACGCCGTCGCCGCTGTCCATCAGGATGCGCAGCCCGGCGGCCGATTTCTCGACCGCCTTGTCCAGGGACTCGATGCCCTGGCAGGTCAGCCGCATCTCGTCGCCGGTCTTCTGCACCTCGATGGTCAGGATCAGCGCCTGGCCGGCGACCATGATCTCGCGATTGAGCGCCAGCAACTCCGAGAACACCGTCACCTCATAGCTGCCGGTCATGTCCGACAGGCCGAGGAAGGCATAGCGGTTGCCCTTGGCCGACGTGCGCTCCTGCCGCCCGGTAACGATGCCGGGCACCCGGAAGGTGCCGCCGCCGCGCGCCGCGCGCTCCAGCATCTGGCGATGCGTGATCACGCCGATACGGGCGAGCGCCTTGGCGTGGCGGTCCAGCGGGTGGGCCGACAGATAGAAGCCGATCGCCTCGAACTCCAGCCGCAACTCCTCCATCGGATCGTGCGGCTTCACGCTGGCGAGCGCGGGCGCCGGCAGGCTGGCCTGGGCGCCGCCGCCGAACAGGCTGTTCTGGCCGCTCTTCTTCTCGTCCGCCATGGTCGCGGCATAGCGGACCAGCATGTCGGTCGAGGCGAACAGCCTGGCGCGGTTGCGGTCCAGGCTGTCCAAGGCACCGGCATTGATCAGGCTTTCCATCTGCCGCTTGTTCATGACCCCGGCATCGACCCGTCGCATCAGGTCGAACACGTCCTTGAACGGCCCGTTCGCGTTGCGCTCCGCCACTACGGATTTCATCGCAGGGCCGCCGACATTGCGGACCGCCGCCAGCGCATAGCGGATATCCTTGCGACCGTCGGGCTGGGTCTCGACCGAGAAGGTCTCAGTCGATTTGTTGATGTCCGGCGGCAGCAGCTTGAAACCCAGCCGGTCAGCCTCCTGCCGGAAGACGTTCAGCTTGTCGGTATTGGCGATCGAATAGGCCATGCAGGCGGCCAGGAATTCGACTGGATGGTTCGCCTTGCAATAGGCGGTCTGATAGGAGACCAGCGCATAGGCCGCCGCGTGGGACTTGTTGAAGCCGTAGCCAGCGAACTTGTCGACCAGGTCGAAGATCAGCCCAGCCTGCCCGGCATCCACCTCCCGCTCGACCGCGCCTTTGACGAACAATTCGCGCTGGGCCGCCATCTCGGCTTTGATCTTCTTGCCCATCGCACGACGCAGCAGGTCGGCGCCGCCCAGCGAATAGCCCGACAGGACCTGGGCGATCTGCATCACCTGCTCCTGGTAGATGATGATGCCGAAGGTCTCCTTCAGCGTCGCCTCGAGCTTGGGGTGCAGATAGTCCGGCTTCTCCTCGCCGTTCTTCACCTTGATATATTGCGGGATGTTGTCCATCGGGCCCGGCCGATAGAGCGAGATCAGGGCGATCACGTCCTCCAGCCGGTCCGGCTTGATGCGCTTGATCGTGTCGCGCATGCCGGTGCCTTCAACCTGGAACACGCCGACCGTATCGCCGCGCGACATCAGCTCATAGCTCGGCCTGTCCTCGAGCGGCAGGTTGCCGAGGTCCAGGGTGATGTCCTGGTTCTTCAGCAGGTCGACTGCGCGCTGCAGGATGGTAAGCGTGGTCAGGCCCAGGAAGTCGAACTTCACCAGCCCGGCCTGCTCGACATATTTCATGTTGAACTGGGTCACCAGCATTCCGGACTTCTGGTCTCGGATCAGCGGGATCAGCTCGGTCAGCGGCCGGTCGGAGATGACGACGCCGGCGGCGTGGGTCGAGGCGTGGCGATAGAGGCCCTCCAGCTTCTGCGCCATGTCCATCAGCCGGCGGACATTCTCGTCTTCGTCGCGCATCGCCTGGAGCGCCGGCTCGCTGGCGATGGCCTGGGCCAGGGTGACCGGATTGGCCGGGTTATTCGGCACCATCTTGCAGATGCGGTCGACCTGCCCATACGGCATCTGCAGCACGCGGCCGACGTCGCGCAACACCGCGCGCGCCTGCAGCTTACCAAAGGTGATGATCTGCGCCACCCGGTCCCGGCCATAGCGCTGCTGGACATAGGTGATGACCTCGTCGCGCCGGTCCTGGCAGAAATCGATATCGAAGTCGGGCATCGACACGCGTTCCGGGTTCAGGAAGCGCTCGAACAGCAGGCCGAAGCGGATCGGGTCGAGGTCGGTGATGGTCAGCGACCAGGCGACCACCGATCCGGCGCCCGAGCCGCGGCCCGGCCCAACCGGGATGTTGTGATCCTTCGCCCATTTGATGAAGTCCGCAACGATCAGGAAGTAGCCGGGAAACTTCATCTTGATGATGACGTCGAGCTCGAATTCCAGCCGGTCGGTATAGAGCTTGCGCGTCTCGGCCAACTTGGCGTCATCCATGTCGGACGTGAAGACCTGGTCGGTCAGGCGCTTCTCCAGCCCCTCAAAGGCCTGAGCCCGCAGTTCCTCGTCCTCGCTGCGCCCTGCCCCGCTTTCGAAGGCCGGCAGCAGCGGCTTGCGGGTGCGCAGCAGGAAGCCGCAGCGCCTGGCGATCACCAGCGTATTGTCAACCGCGTCGGGCAGGTCAGCGAACAGCTCCCGCATCTCGGCGGCGGACTTGAAGCGATGCTCGGGCGTCACCCGGCGCCGGTTCTCCTCGCTGACATAGGTGCCGCCGGCGATGCAGAGCAGCGCGTCGTGCGCCTCGTACATGCTGTCGTCGGCGAAGAAGCATTCGTTGGTCGCGACAAGCGGGATGTCCATCGCGTCGGCCAGTTCGACGAGGGCCGGCTCGATCCGTTTCTCGTCGTCCAGCCCGTGGCGCATCAGCTCGACATAGAGGCGGCCGGGAAACAGCTCGGCCAGATGCTTCAGCATCGCCTCGGCCGCCGGGCGCTGCCCGTCCGCCAGCAGCCGCCCGACCGGGCCGGCCAGGCCGCCGGTCAGGCAGATCAGCCCCTCGGTCGCGCCGGTCAACGCGTCCAGGGCCAAGATGGCAGTGTTGCCCTCCTCGTTCTCGAGGCAGCCCTGGCTGATCAGCTTGATGAGGTTGGCATAGCCCGTCTCGCTTTGCGCCAGCAGCACCAGCTGGTCGGGCTCAGCCCGCGCCACGGTGCGGCCGGGGGTCGGCGCAGCGGCGCGCTTGAGCGCGAGCTGCGCGCCGATGATCGGCTGGACGCCTTCATCCGCCGCAGCCTGCGCGAATTCGAGAGCGCCGAAGAGATTGCCGGTGTCGGTCACCGCGACCGCCGGCATCTTTTCCTTTTTGCACAGCTTGATCAGGTCCTTGACCTTGATCGCGCCCTCGGAGAGCGAATAGGCGGAATGAACGCGGAGATGGACGAAATCGGCGTGAGGCAATCGAGTATCCCGGTAGGATTACGCGTCGATCAGCAGCCCGTCCCTCAGCTCTATGACCCGATCCATACGGCGGGCGAGGTCCAGATTGTGAGTCGCGATCAACGCACCCAATTTCGTCTCGGCGATCAGTTCGCGCAAGACGGCAAACACGTCCTCGGCAGTATGCGGATCGAGATTGCCGGTCGGCTCGTCGGCCAGCAGCAGGGCCGGATCGTTGGCGAGCGCGCGGGCGATGGCGACACGCTGTTGCTCGCCGCCCGACAGCTTGCCGGGACGATGGTCGGCCCGCTTGCCGAGCCCTACCTTTTCAAGCAAAGCCTGAGCCCGCTCGGCCGCCGCCTTACGCGGCTTGCCGGCGATCATCTGCGGCACGACGATGTTCTCCAGCGCGCTGAATTCAGGCAGCAGACGGTGGAACTGATAGACGAAGCCGATGGTCTTGCGCCTGAGCTCGGTACGCGGCCCGTCATCCAGCCCGTTCGCCTTGACCCCGGCGATTTCGATATCGCCGCTGGTCGGCCGCTCCAGAAGCCCGGCGATATGGAGCAAGGTCGATTTGCCGGCACCGGACGGACCGACCAGGGCCACCAGCTCACCCGCCTGCACCGCGCATTCGGCGCCGCGTAGGATGCTCAGCTGCTCCGTGCCCTGGCCGAAGGTCATCACGATCTTCGACAGGCGCAGCGCGGTCGAGTTGGCGTCATTCATACCGCAGGGCTTCCACCGGATCGATGCGTGACGCCCGCCAGGCCGGGATGATGCTGAAGAAGAAGCTCATCGCCAGGGCGATGACGACGACGTAGGTCACCTGACCCCAGTCGATCTTCGCCGGGATCTGGGAGAACAGGTAGAGCTGGGCGGGGAAAAGATCGCGCCCGGTCAGGTCCTGCAGAAAATGGCGGACATTTTCGATATAGGTGACGAACAGCACCGCGAGCGCGACGCCCATAGCCGAGCCCAGCGCGCCGATGGCGGCACCAGCCATGAAGAAGATCCGCATGACCATTCCGCGCGTCGCACCCATCGTACGCAGGATGGCGATGTCGGCGTTCTTGTCCTTCACCAGCATGATCAGGCTGGAAATGATGTTGAACGCCGCCACCAGGATGATCATCGTCAGGATCAGGAACATCGTGCTCTTCTCGGTATCGAGCGTGTTGAGATAGAGCTGGTTTTCCTGAGTCCAGTCGATCACGCGATAGCGGCCGCCCAGCGCCTGGTAAATCGCGACATGGGCCGAGACGATATCCTTCTCCGGGTCGGAGATATTGACGCCGACCTCGGTCACGCCCTCGCCGGTCTGGAAGAAAGTCTGCGCCGCCTCCAACGGCATCAGCATCAGGCCGCTCGAGAATTGCGACAGGCCAGGATTGAAAATGATGCCGACCGTGAAGGTGCCCTTGCGCGGCATGCTGCCGAACGGCGTGCTGGTAAGCTTGGGGCTGAGCAAGGTAACCGGATCGCCGACCTTGAGACCCAGCCGCGCGGCGAGTTCCAGGCCGATGGCCACCCGATCCTCGGCGAAATCGTCGGCGTTGCCCGACACGATGTGCCCGGCATAGGCCGGTTGAGCCTTGAAATCCTGGGTGCTGAGGCCTTTGACGACGAGTCCGGTGGCATAGCCGTTGAGCGTCAGCAGCGCCTGCCCCTCGACCACCGGCGTCACCTCGACGACGCCCTTTATCGTCTTCACCTTGGCGCGGACGTCCTCGTAATCCTGGACCGGGCCCTGCCCCATGATCTCGATATGCGGCTTCAGCCCCAGGATCTTGCTGACAAATTCGGTGCGGAACCCGCCCATGACCGACATAACGACGATCAGCGTGCCGACGCCCAAGGTCATGCCGGCGAGCGAGAAAAAGGCGATGACCGAGACGAAGCCTTCCGTCCGGCGCGCCCGCAGATAGCGGCCCGCCAGCAAACGCTCGAACGGACCGAAGATCATGAGGTCACGCCGCTCCGGCGGATTTGGCGGCCTCAGCCAGCTTGGCAATGGCTGCATCGACCGGCAGCTCGCTGCGTTCGCCGGTGGCGCGGCGCTTGAGCTCGACGACACCGTTGGCCAGGCCGCGCGGGCCGACGACCACCTGCCAGGGCAGGCCGATCAGGTCCATGTCGGCGAACTTGCCGCCAGCGCGCTCGTTGCGGTCGTCATAGAGCACGTCGACCCCGGCGGCCTTGAGCTTGCGATAAAGGTCGTCCGCCGCTGCATCGACCGCGGCATCACCGCTCTTCAGATTGACCAGACCGACATCGAAAGGCGCCACGCTGTCCGGCCAGATGATGCCGGCATCGTCGTGCGAGGCCTCAATGATCGCCCCGACCAGCCGCGAGACGCCGATGCCGTAGGAACCGCCTTCGATCGGCACATCCTTGCCGTCCGGCCCGGTCACGAGCGCGTTCATCGGCTCGGAATATTTGGTACCGAAATAGAAGATCTGGCCGACCTCGATGCCGCGCGCCGCGAGGCGTTTGTCCTCGGGCACCTCGGCCTCGAATCTTGCCTGGTCGTGGACGTCCTCGGTCGCGGCGTAGAGCGCGGTGCGCTGGCGCACGATCGGCTCCAGATCGCTCTCGTAGTCGACATCGACCGGCGGGATCGGCATGTCGAGCAGGTCGCTGTGGCAGAACACGCCGCTCTCGCCCGTCTCCGCCAGCACGATGAACTCGTGGCTGAGGTCGCCGCCGATCGGGCCGGTCTCGGCGCGCATCGGGATGGTCTTCAGCCCCATCCGCGCGAAGGTCCTCAGGTATGAGACATACATCCGGTTGTAGGACAGCCGGGCCGCCGCCTTGTCGATATCGAAGGAATAGGCGTCCTTCATCAGGAACTCGCGGCCGCGCATCAGGCCGAAGCGGGGGCGGACCTCGTCCCGGAATTTCCACTGGATGTGATAGAGATTGATCGGCAGCGCCTTGTAGGACTTGACCGCGGCGCGGAAGATTTCCGTCACCATGTCCTCGTTGGTCGGGCCGTAGATCAGCTCACGATCATGCCGGTCGGTGATGCGGAGCATCTCGGGCCCGTAGGCCTCGTACCGGCCGGTTTCCCTCCACAGGTCAGCAGGCTGCAAGGTCGGCATCAGGATCTCGATGGCGCCGGCGCGGTCCATCTCCTCCCGAACGATCTTCTCGATCTTGGCCAGAACGCGCTTGCCGAGCGGCAGCCAGGCATAGATGCCGGCCGCCTCCTGGCGGATCATGCCCGCACGCAACATCAGCCGGTGCGACACGATCTGTGCCTCAGCCGGATTTTCCTTGAGCGTGGGGAGAAAATATTTGGATAGACGCATGGGCGCGGTTTTACGGATTCGAACGGGGGCTGTCCATTGGGCTCATTTTAGTAGACGCCCTGAATAACCCCCTCATCGTCGACGAAGATGCGCTCCGCCGCCGGAACGCGCGGCAGGCCGGGCATGGTCATGATGTCGCCGCACAGCACGACGACGAAGCCGGCGCCGGCTGAGAGGCGGACGTCCTTGACCGGCAGGACATGACCGTCCGGCGCGCCGCGCAGGTTGGGGTCGGCAGAGAAGCTGTACTGGGTCTTGGCCATGCAGACCGGGGCCGAGCCGAAGCCGGCGGCCTCGTACCGCGCCAGTTTGGTCAGCGCGATGTCGGAAAAATCGACATCCTTCGCCCGGTAGATTTCCCGCGCGACGGTGCGGACCTTGTCGGCGAGCGGCATGTCATCGGGATAAAGCGGCTTGAAATGCGCCTCGCCGGCATCGGCCAGGGCGGCCACCTCATGCGCCAGGCCTTCCGCGCCCGGCGCCCCGTTCGCCCAGTGGGTGCAGAGATGGACATTGATGCCCAGCGCCGCGCACTCCTCCATGATCACGTCGGTCTCGGCCGTCGTGTCGGCGGTGAAGTGGTTGATCGCGACCACCACCGGCAC
>Ga0268266_10004751_pt1 | contig 12915 bp, 11 predicted proteins | sample KBSS13metaG_FD_190356 | JGI IMG/M metagenome (GOLD analysis project Ga0268266, IMG submission 190356) | Switchgrass rhizosphere microbial communities from Kellogg Biological Station, Michigan, USA - KBS S1-3 metaG (SPAdes) (version 2) | ecosystem: Host-associated > Plants > Roots > Rhizosphere...
TGGCGAGGGCGAGATCGTTCTTTTACCAGCATGTCGCAGGCGATGGCGCCGCTCACCATGTGGCCGGCTTTGTTCCATGCGAAGGTTTGTGGGGCGAGAGCGAGAAGCACAACAAGGGCAAAGAGTGCTGGCCTCTTCGATCCGCCTTTGAAGTGACTGAAAGGCATAATACAGTAAGAGTACTAAACGCAATAGAATGCAGGATGTACGGGGTAGGCAGGGCATTCAAACGAAGACGGCTCTGCCTTTGAGAAGGCCCACCATTTTTCAAATCATCCCACATTGCCACTACGGAACTCTCGATTTTAATATGAATACCACCATAAGATCGACAGCGTGATTGTGAGCGAAAGGGCCATTCGTCCTGGCCAGCGAGGGTCTGAAAATACCGGTGGGAGTGGGATCGTCGGGTCTTGCAATAGTGCTGCCAGTCGCTTCTGCGAGGTTCGCCGACATTGTCGATTTGCTATTAAGAGCGAGAGGACGCACAGAACGATAAATTCGATGAACAAATAGAAAGAATCGTCACTTCCGTAGGAGACAGCTCGCGCCAATGGTAGCAGGAGATGGCAACTGGTGCTGATGGCGAGAATGACAGGAGCTAGGAATCCGACGGTCAGTGGCACTCGCAACGGCCAACGCAGTGACTTAGCGGCCGCTTTACTCGCATTATTTATCATCTCTACTGCGATTGCGCCCGTCATGGCGTGGCCGTATTGTTTCTGTAGTCGTTCCAAGGCAGAGCTTGATTCATTCTTAACCAGCCACCTCAGTAGGTCTCGCACAATACGAAGCTGTGACGCGACGAGCAACTGAGAATACGGCCAGTGCATTTTTGCTGCCTGCTGTAGTATCGTACGAGCGCGGTTAATTATGTCATTTATGACGGGAGGCTGGGCGACAATGTGTCCTCCGACGCCAATGGTCCGAAGTTCGCCCTGCGTGCCATGTATACGCACCGTCATTTGCACGCGTGGCACTTTGTACGAGTATTCGAGCTTAGGCCATCCGTTGCTGTTCCGACTTATGGCGACGCTAATAGCATCATTGCCTTTACCGAACAGTTGATCCAGTGGCGTGCAATGGGCATCGGACGCTGGCGATGAAACGGTGCTATCCGCCCTCGAACTGGAATTGACATGCCCCGTCCGTAAGGTGGTGACTTGATATTGCAATGTCGTGATTGCTGTAACCTTCTGGTGACCTTTACACGTATCGCATTGCCGCTCCCCTTTGCCTGAACAGGCGGAGCACTGGATGTTGCCATGGCCGTCACATCGAGCACATTGCACCCATCCACGGCGACCGCAAGTCGAACAGCTTAGCCAGCCTGAACCCATGCAATTGCGGCATCTGGAATCACCGCCGCACGCATTACAAGTAACCGTCCTGCGTCCGCCGCTACAATTCATGCATCGGTACGTCGAATTATATTGATATCCGCTGCCGTTGCAGTACAAGCAAGTTTGTTCGACTTGGCCCCGCCCGCTGCAGTTCACGCACGTGAACCGGCCATTGACGCACCCGATCATCGTGCATCGGGTTTGCCCCACGCCGTTGCAACCCGAGCATTGGACATTTTTTGCTCCGTGGCAGCGATCGCACATCAGTCGTCCGGTCTGCTTGCACGTCGTACAGAGAAACTTGCCTGCCCCGGAGCACGTTTCGCATTGGTGGACGTGATGATAGTTGAATCGAAAATCCGGTAGCGTATGGACCGCCTTAGTGAAGTTGAGCCCTTTGTAGCTCTGCGCAAGTACGCAGGCCGCGGTCGCATCGTAGATCTTCCCTGCGGAGTGAACGGTTGTAATCTGTCGCTTGGCCGCGGTTCCTGCTGCGTCAACGGAGTCGGCGGCGAAGCTGCCGGTCGGCGGCGCCTCCCCAGGGCTGAGGGTGTGGGTGATTGTGTGAGCCACCTCCAGCGATAACGTTTCCGTCAGCAGGCACTGCTCGGTCGCGGCTGAAATTACCTTGATGTCGCCATCCGAGATCCCATTGCCGGTCAGCGTCTCCATCAGCCGGCGCAATGCCTGTTTTTGATATGGATCGCTTGCGTCCATGTGGCCTCCAAATTGAAGTTTCACTTGAAAGGTAAAGGCGAATACATCGAGCTTGGGTCATACTCCACTTCCAAGCCAGTGGTAGCACACGATTGAGGGCGAAACCAAGAATGTAGACGCCATTGATTGGCTAAATCACTCGACGTTCGTGTTGAGCCATAACGGACATGACCCGCGGTGTCCGGCGCGTGGTTCGCAGAAAACTAGTTAGGAGGGCGTGTAGCTATCTCCCCGGCGACCCTCGCGATGCGCAAGTGCAAAGGCTAGCAAACAAAAACCCGATAGCAAGAACAAAGCAAATGACTGATGACTGAATCAATTGCATTAATAGTCGAAGAACTCAATCGGGAGTGGCAGTGACGTGAAGCAGGCCGCGGCTCCCAAGGATCGATGACGAAAAGTCCGCCCATCCAAAGTCAGTCCAGCTGCGGCGCAACGTTGGCAGCTGACTGGATGGACAACAGTACATATCTCGCGAAAGATAGATGGCGAGTCAAATCAATTATTGCTTTTAATTTAGTTGCTATTCTAAAGGCGCTAGGTAGGATTTTCGAGTCAGTCCCGCAGGGGTCGTCGGGAGCATTTCTGGCCCTTTCCGAGTGACAACAGATGTATCTGAGATCGACGGCCGCCAGGGTTGCCTGCATGCGGGCCACTCAGGGCGTCAACGTCTGACTGTCCGAGACTTGGCGTGACTTCGCACGAGGGAGAGCAACATGGGACAAGCACGAGAGAACGAATTGGTGGTAGTGCGCAGGAAGAATCGGAGAACCACCACGAACACAAACCCGGTATCTATAGAAGCATTAGAGCGACGGCAGCTTCTAAGCGTGTCTTTCAACGGTCCAGTCACTTGGCCGGCTGGGGATTATCCCACGTCCGCGGCCGTCGGGGATTTTGATGGGGACGGCAATAGCGACCTAGCTGTCGTGAGTGCATTTGATCCCGATGTGAAAATCCTTTTGGGCGATGGCAGTGGCGGTTTCTCCGCACCGACGATTTTCGCGGCGGGACCACATCTTACGTCGATCGCGATTGGTGACTTTAACGGTGATCGAATTCAAGACCTCGTCGTCTGCAATTATGAAGACGCCATGGTCAGTGTGTTGTTAGGTGATGGCGGAGGCGGGTTTGCCGCGCCACGCGGATTTGCCGCCGGCGAGACCCCAAATTCTGTGGCGGTAGCAGACTTCAACAACGACGGTCGACTCGATTTGGCGGTCGTTAACGAGGACAACTGGGGCTCTGACAATGTGAAGGTTCTTCTGGGAAACGGTAGCGGCGGTTTTGCGAGCCCCCTCCGTTTCTCCGTTGCTGGCTTTCCCCACAACTTGGTTGCCGGAGACTTTAACAATGATGGAAGACAGGATGTGGCAGTTGTCGCCAATACTAATAACGGTAGCTTTGTGACAGGGTTTCTTGGAGATGGGGTTGGCAATCTGTCTCAACAAACCAGTATCAAGACCAGCGCAAACTTTTCTTATTCTCTCGCCGTGGGAGACTTCAATACAGACGGACGTCAAGATCTTGCCGTGGCCAACCTAGACGACGATACCGTTGGCGTACTCGGCGGAAATGGCAATGGACAGTTTTATCATTTTGGTACTTACACGGCTGCCGTAGACCCCCAAGCCGTAGCGATCGGGGATTTCGACGGTGACGGTGCGTCTGACATTGTTGCGACTGGTGGCTCGGTTAGCGTCCTACTCCGCGACAGCATTCTCGGCTTTTCGCCTCCCAACATTGTAGATGCGGGGGAAGAGCCAATCGAGAGCGTTGTCGGAGATTTTAATGGAGACGGCCGTCTCGACTTGGCCGTGTGCAACATTGAAGGTGTGGGAATCCTATTGAATGGCAAAGCGGGTTTGACCGAAGAATTGGCCGAATCCCTGGCGAAGGGGTTAGCGTACGATGATACACCGGCAGATGACCTACCTCCCGGGTACAATTTGGGCGATTATGCACTGCAGCCGGTCGCAAATGGGTCCGGTTTTTTCGCCTTTGGGCTCGATTCAGATCAGCAGGATCCAGTGTTAGTACTCCGCGGAACGGAGCCGTCGAAGTTGAGCGATTGGCTTTCAGATTTTGAGCCCGACGGCGTCGGGTTCAATCAGTTCCAATCTGAAAAGGCACTCGTTGAAGGATGGGTCATCGAAGAATACCTAGCGGGCAAACATGTCGACGTCGTCGGCCACAGCTTGGGCGGCGCATTGGCGCAGTGGTTTGCCGCTGATCTCACCAATTTAGGTTACGAGATCGGCGACGTATTCACTTTCAATTCTCCGGGGATCGGCCGCGATGGTGCCGCGCAATTCGTGCCAGCACTGGCTGGCCATGTCACGCACGACATCGTAAACGGCGACCTTGTTAGCATGGTTGGACAGGCCTACATCGCTGGAAGTTACAAGATGTATAGCTTTTCTGATTTGAACATTTTCGATCTCAATAAGCATTTACTACCTGTCGTGACAGAGTCGTACGTTGCAAATGGCAATGAGGTCAGAACAAGACCCGCCGACGTATCCGTCGTGAGCCAATCGGACAGCGTTGATTTTCTCAATGACCCGCAGTTTCACTACAACGACGCTGGCTACGACGTATTCTTAGGCGTATTAGCCACCGCCGGGTTTGCTTTAGGGCCGATCGGAGGAGTGGCTACATCTTACCTTGCTGCAGGGCTCTACCGTCGGGGGAGCGCTGAATTAGTTCGACAGGGGGTGGGGGACTTGGTGGATCGAGTTTCCTCCATGGTGCATTTTGAGACGCTGGAAAATGGTAATTCCAAGATCACATTCACACCTTTCGATTCCATACCGGTATTAGCGAATATGCAGCTTTCTGTTTCGCCGTCATTCCGGCTCATCGAAGACGGTGAGAACTTGAAATGGCTGGGTGGTTTCCATATGGAACTGAAGCCCGTTCTACACCTTGCTCTACCAGACTGGGCTGGAGGAACGCGAGATTTGCCGCTTCTCTCAGGTGATTTGGCAGGATCAATTGACCCAGAGAGGATGACATTGCACGGAAGTGCATCTCTGCTTGGTGGACTTGAGTCACTAGATGGAGCTTTGGATCTGGACGGTGCGCGGCAGGCAATTTCCGTGGTCGGACATCTAGGTGTGGTCGGTAATTCGATCTCGACCGAGGCCACTTTTACGATTGACCGTTTTCTTAATTTCAGTTTGGCGGGTACCGCCGAAGTGTCCATACCAGCTGCCTTGTCCTGGGTGCCAGGCCCAATCCCGGTTGTATCAGGCCACTTGCTCGTCCGATTCAGCAACGATGGCGTCGCAAGCGACGATTTCATTGCGGGTTGGGGCACTGTTTTCGGAGCGGATCAGCTTGGTTTCAGATTAGGGCTCGATGGAACTAGCCAACTCATCGGAACATTTGAAATACAACTGCTTTCGACAACTTCACAGCCACTATTCGCGGTCGCGAGGTCATCCGCGGCGGTGATCTCTTCGCCATCAAAATACGCATCGGGCGCGCTGGTCGTTCCGCCCGAAACACCATTTATTGTGCTTACCGCGAGATGGGAAGCTGATACCCAAGATGCGCCTCTACAAGTGCGACTGCCAAACGGGCATTTGGTAGAGGAATCCGCCTTCGGAATTAAAGGAAATGGTATCGCGATAGTGCCGGGGCTGAGTGGACCGAACTTCAAAACTGTCATCGTAGCTAAGCCGGTCGCAGGGAACTGGTCCTTGAATCTGAAAAATCCAACGAACCTCGGCACCGTTACGTACTTCGGTTCGCTTGGTCTGGCATCCGGCAGCGCCGCGATCACGTCGCCTGCGTCAAACACGGATACTCGTTTTGTAAAGATCAGCGTAACAAGTAAGCTTTTGAGTCCACGAGCGCGGATCGCTCTCTTTTACGATAATGATCCGATCGGCTTTGACGGGCAGCAGATTGCTGTAAACCTCGTCGCGACGAAGGGAGTTGTGACATACACGTGGGACACTGCAACCATTCCTCAAGGTAAATACCACGTCTATGCGCTAATTGTAGATGACAACGCGATTCCTTTGTTCACTGGATACTCAGCTGGTGAAATCACGGTTCGTCCGCGACCCGTACCTACTATAACGGTCTTGCCTTCAAAAATACTAGAGGGACGAAAGGGTACCCGAGACCTCATTTTCACCCTCACTCTTTCGGAGCCAGCTGATTCAGACGTTCTTGTTTCCTATTTGACATCGGATGGTTCAGCAACAGCGGGGTCGGACTACGTCGCTGTGCAGGGCACGTTGTCTATTCTTAAGGGCCAGCAAGTTGCAACAATACGGGTTCCAATTCTTGGAGATGCCGCCATTGAGCCGAACGAAACCCTGCTTCTTAACCTCTCGAGCGTTAGTGGTGCGATACTGAACCAAACACTAATTGTTGGAACGATTCTGAATGACGATGCTGTCAAGTAATAGAGTTGCCGAATTCTAAAAAAAAGGCCGCGTACCGGGTACTTAAGGTGCCGGTACGCGCGCCGAGATTCAATGAATTGTCGATTATCTAAGTCGCCACTGAACATCGGCTTCCGAACTCGTCGCGGCGAAGAACTCGTTCATCAACGACTGCGTCTGACGTCGTGCCTGCTCGACAAGGTGTTCTGAGCGGGCGGCAACGCCGACGACGTGCTCTCCCCTGCGATAGCATTGCTCGGTCACGGCGGCATCCGCGTCCCAGTCGCCCGGCACGAGGGTCCACAATCCTGACGACCGCAATGCCGCGACCCGAGTCCGTTCGTGATCCAGAGCGACCGTCTGCACGGTCGGATTCGGCAGCTCCAGAACGGCGTGACGGTGCCCGGCGTCGACTGTTAGCTTGGCCTTCGACAGATCGACGCCGAGCGTTGCCGTGCCTCGGACGATGAGCACTGCCGTGAGGCTGCCCGTCTTTCCTTCGATCGTCACTTCGCACACGTCCGCGACTTCAATGCGGAGCGTCGTCAGGACCGACAAGGCCTGAATCTGTTCCAACGTCGGCACGGACGGAACGAGTTGCGTCGGTGTTCGGCCGATCAGTTCGAGGAGCGTCGGCAGACGCCAGAGCAGAACGACGATCAGCAAGACAATGCTGGTCGTCACGATTTTCGTGAACAAGCTGGTCACGTTTCCCCTTTCCGATGGCAGTGCGCACCGCGTGAGTGCGATCGAGACATCCGATCACGAGCAGGAGCAGGTAGAGAATCACCAAAATCACTATTGGCATGGAAGACTCCTTTGATGTGAGGAAATGAACCGGAGTGGCCGGGCCGTTGCCGGCCACTCCGGACGCTCAGTTCATTCCGGCCAGTTCCATGGCCGAGCGGTAGGCCGTCGCCTTGAACTCGGCTGACGAGCCGAACCAGATCGAGTCCAGCCGGTTTTCGGCTTTGGCCGCCGAGGTGGTGCCGCGAAAGCGGCGATGATGATCGGCGAACTCCGTTGCTGCGTTCAGCGCCGCCCATAGCGTGCCTCGCATTCCGGGCAGCGTGTTCAACTCATTGTTGAAATTGACGTGGAGGGTGTCCAAGGACTTCAGCCGATTGGCCCGCTCCCGGTCACTGGCCTCCCGGCCGAGCACGGGAAGCAGGCCGTCGAAGTATCGGTGCAGCCGGCCATTGGCCATCGGCACCGAGTGAAACACGTTCACCTCCTGTCCGAAGGTCTTCAACCGACGCTGCACGAGCCCGAGCGTGTCGCGGGCGTCATTGACTCTTCCCTGCAGATCGCCGCGGTGGCGGATGGTGACCGCTTCGCCCCGCGCGTGGCCGAGGGCGAGATTCAGCGTGTTCTGGCAAACCACTCGCGTCGCCGTCAGCAATGGCGTCATCCAGATCGATGCCGCAATAGGGGTCACCGGCGGTAAAAACAAACCCTATCCCGTTGTAGCCGCCAGCGACGACACTAGCCTGTGCCGCAGTGTAGCCTTGCCACGTTTTTGGGCTGCTGGTCGAGGCGTGGGCTAACGATGATCCCCATTCGTAATACCCGCGTTTGGCGTCCTGCGGCGTGTAGGGGATCTTTGTCGCCTTGCCGTTGCGAGGCTCCGACCTCCAGACCACCCATTGCGGACGCTCCGCAAGTTCCCTGATGGCATTGATTTCCCATCGGGACTCAATTAAGTCGACGCAGCCGTCTGTCATGTTAACATTCATGTGCTATTCCTTTTTTAGGCAGCTCAGGGCCGTGAACCTTGGGCTGCTTTTTTATTTATCCCCATGCAAGGCAAAAAGTGGCCGCTGCACGACGTCAGGACTCTTGACGCCAGTTGCATCGCCGCCCGCACTTCCAATAGCCGGCCGACATCCGGCCCCTGGATGGATCTTCGGCGACCACGTCATGCCGCATCGGCGACATTGGAGCAGCACCGGTCGGTCGTGACTCACGATCGTGACATCGACTTTCACGAGCTGGCGGGCGTCGAAGTGAGTTGGTCCAGACATAGTCATACCTCGTGCAATCGCTGTGCCGACTAGATGCCTTCCCTCTCCATCTCGCGTGCGACAGCGTCCTGTCGCCGAAGATTCGCCCGCGGGCCTTCGGTGACCGCTTCGCTTCTGCCAGCAAGTTCGCGAAAGAACTCTCGAAGCCAGATCTCGGTGGTGCAGCGGACGCCTCCCACGCAGTCAAATTTCAGCCGGTGCCCTCGAACACCCGCCGTCGCCCAACGATGAACCGTTTCCACCGCCAAGTCTGCACCGCCACGGCGGGGCGGCATGTACGGCAGTTGCGGTACCTGGCGGAACGGGATATACGCTCCGCCGTCAGTCTTTACCCACACGCTCGATTTCTTCGTCATCGCTACCCTCTGCAACTGAATCCGGTCGGTCGCGACGGTTTATACATCCCCGTAACCTTCAGCCTCCGCTGATTCAGCCATTCCCAAACGCATATCGGAAGCAAAAGAGCCGCGTTGCCAGTAGCAACGCGGCTCAACACGCATTTAAGATTTCTTCGATTCAGCGAAAGCCAAATCAACAGCGGGAAGATTCTACTTCATTCAAGTATCGCCTAACGCGAAAGAAACTGATGGGCTCGATCCGTTTGGCCCGCCCTTCTCCCTTTGCCTTGAGCCTTCCCGCTGTGACATAACCGCTTACCGTTGACGTGTCCTTACCCAAGAGACCCGCAACATCGGTCAAAGTCGGCCATGTGTCCCACCAGAGCCCGTCAGCCTGGTCCACGGAGCTGTCAGGGACGGAGCGGGTTCGACACCATCGAGCGAGTGCAGCCAAGTGGGACATGACGTCTCGCTTCAGAAAGTCTTCACTAGCACCCAGTTGATCAGTGTGAATCTCGCCGCTCGGTCGGACCGGCGGGGGTGTGCACCGCGACTCCTCGTGGAGGTACTCGACCAACGCCCATGCATTTCCGATGACGCGAGATCCGCTCGGGAGCCAGTACGCGATTGGATATTCATCGGACTCAAGGTCATCCAGCTCCTGCGTTATGTAGACGTTGAGTTCTCGCAGTGAATTTGGCGGGCGGTTGAAACGCAAGGGCCCCCGCCACGCGTGCCTTGGCTTCCATGCCGGACCAGACCAACTAGAGTGCCGCGGATCACCCAACGTCCAATCCCTTGCTAACGGGCGTGGGTCGGCGGGAAAACCCAAATCGAGATACAATGCTTTGAGAAGTGGTTTCGACATAACGGCTCCTTTAAATCAACCGACTTTGGACATGATGTCCATTGCGACTCGTTCATCCCGCTCGGCATAGATCTCCGTGGTCGACACAGAGGTGTGGCCGAGTACGACACGTGCAGCTTCCAGACCAAACTCGGCACGCAGTTTGGTCCCGCAGCTGTGCCGGAGTTGGTTCGGTGACCAAACCGGTATCCCGGCCTTCAGGCAGGCATAGGTAACCGCACGGCGGTAGCTCGCGGTGGTGTAGTGGTCTCCCGGCGGGCGTTTTGGATAATCAGCGCTGCGATCGATCTGGGACGGCTGGACTTTGCTCTGCCGTGCTTCCCGCTGGCGGCGCCGCCGAGCCTGCACCGCCTGCCGCGGGCTGAAGAGTGGCAGTTCCGACGAGTTGTCCAGGAAGGGCTGCAGGATTTGTTGAGCACGTGGACCGAGTGGGACTGACCGGCGGAGGCCGAAATGCTCCGTCTTGTGCGACGCCGGCCGGAAGATCCAGACCTCAGCCCGCCGGTCGATGTCGACCGCACGTAAGGGCACCAACTCGCCGGGCCGCATGCCGGTCAACCACTGCACCGCGATCATCGCCGCCACCGGTGACTCGTCCGGAACTTGCCGGGCCAAGGCGTCCATTGCTGCCCGTTGACCTGCGGACGGATGCGCGGAATGGGCCTCCTGCAGTTCAATCAGCCGGGCCAGCGTCCGCGACAAGTACCGGATCACCGCCAGCACCTGCGTTCGATCCACCTGTTGAACCGGTGTCGACTCTACGGCCTGGCTGCGGCCGCGGCGAAGCCCGTCGACGGTGCTGAGGCCGTGGTGCAGGTTGAGCGGAACCAGCTCCTGAGCGACTGCCCATTTGAACATACGCTTGATGCGGGCGACCTGATCGTTGACCGTGCGGCGGACCCACCGCTGCTCGATCATCCGCTGCCGCACCGCCTGGAGGGCGAGAGGACGAAACGCGGCAGCGGACGTCGTTCCGTACAACTCTTTGAGCGGCCGCATTGCACCCTTGATCGCGTGCAGTTCACCCGTCGTCTTTCCACTCTTGACGTAGTACGTCTTGGCATATCGCCAATACGCGAGGATCAGTTCGTTGACGGTCAGATCCTGGTCGGTCGGCAGACAGCGACCGTTGGCGATCCACTCGCCGATGAGGCGATCGTACTCAGCCTTGCTTCCGGGGGAACCGTGCCGGCCCAGCAGGAAGTCTGTCCCGCTCAGGGTGACGATGGCTTGGCCAGAGTGCTTGTGGAGGCGGTAAGAAGGAACAGCGTTATGAGCGAGCCGCGGCACAGTGTTCTCCAAAACAGAACCAAAAACGGAAAATTCCGTTTTAGCAATGTCTTGAACAACGCCTGTGATCGGGGGTCAGGCTATGTCCCTTAACCCAGTCCTTACACTGGGTTAGCCCAGATTTTGGGCAAGTCGGGGTGACAAGATTTGAACTTGCGACCTCTTCGTCCCGAAACTGATACAAGCCATTAACAATTGCTCCGAAAATGCATTGCTATTCGTGACCAAACAACCGCTTACGATCTGGTTGTAAACTGGTCCAACACTGCTCGCAGGCTTGTGTCCTGGAGTCGTTTTGCCACAAATCTGCCACAAATTACGAATCGAAGAAAACCAGGGGAATTGTGGTCCCAATAATGACGATTCGGCGACGACGGGCTACCCGGGGCGGGGGCGTCGCCCCCGTGAACGGATAAAGCTTACTAGCAGTTGATTCCGCAAGGCACTTACCGTCTTCTTCCGAGGGCGGATCTTGTAAGTTGATTACATATTCTTCATCCGCCGCGATTGCTACAATCGGGAAGCCCTTATCGGGTACAGCACGATGGGGACTCACGAAGGAAACGCAGAATGAACTGGAAATCAATTTGTCTGGCGGTGGCGTTGTCGGTTGGTGCAGCGGCGATTTCGCAGGCGGATGACGCTCCCCCCAAGCCCGCGGGCAAGACTCCGGCAACTAAGCCAACTACGACCAAGCCCGCGCCTAAGCCGCGCACGCCCGATGACGCGATTACGCCAATGGTTCACAGTCCGGCGCGGCACCCGAAGTTCCTCGAAGAAATTAAGAAGGGCCCGTACGACCTTCTTTTCATCGGTGACAGCATTACCGATTATTGGCCCAAGCGCGGACCCGATAGCTGGGCGAAGTTGGCCCAATACAAGCCGCTCAACCTCGGCGTCTCCGGTGACCGCACTGAGCACGTGCTTTGGCGTCTCGAACACGGCGAGTTGGAAGGCTTGTCGCCCAAGGTTACCGTCATCATGATCGGCACTAATAATGCGGGCATCGATAAGTCTGAATGGGTGGCGGCCGGCGTGACAAAGATTGTCGAAACGGTGCGAACCAAGCTGTCGAACACCAAGATTCTGTTGCTGGCGATTTTTCCGCGAGCCAGCGTTGAATCCAAGCCGCGCCTGGCGAACCAAGCCACCAACGACATCTTCCGCAAGCTCGCGGATGACAAAAGCATTTTTTATCTCGACATCGGCAACAAATTCCTCGACGACAAAGGCAACCTTTCCAAGGAAATCATGCCAGACTTCCTCCACCCGTCGGCCAAGGGTTACGACATCTGGTACGACGCGATGAAGCCCAAGCTCGATGAGCTGATGAAGTAACACGGGCTGATCCGACCGACACACAACTCGAGGCGTGGCGATGAACTGGAACACCTTTGAATTCGAACAGGCTCGTTAAGGCCCCTCCACCTCCACGGAATCCACCGGCATTACATTCCCGATCAACCGGACCACCAGTGCGTGCGGCCCGTCCTTCAGGCGCTCGCTCTGCCACATAGGCTTGGACGTAACTGTCGAAACGCTCCTCAGGTCCAACGTCGCCACCGTTTTGCCGTCCAACTGTACTTCCGCCCGGCCGTACGCTGACGACGTCGGGCTCCAGAGTCGGAGGCGCGTCCCCCAGACATTCCACTTCGCGACCGACCCCGCCCCGCGTATCACCGCCCCCACGCCATAACGAAATGTCGGGTCGTTCTTCCTCATCTCACACCGCTCCGTCCCCCGCCCCGCCGCAGCGAGGGCCTCGGTATAAAGGTAATCCACCACACCAATGGTTCGATCACCGGCGACCGCAAAGCGGTCCACCTGTACCCGGCTCCACCTGTCCACCCACAACCCGAGCGCACCCGAAGCCTCGACTCGCCCACTCCAAACCTCGCGCCCGTCCAACGCCACCCGCAGATCCCGACCCGG
>Ga0268266_10004752_pt1 | contig 12912 bp, 9 predicted proteins | sample KBSS13metaG_FD_190356 | JGI IMG/M metagenome (GOLD analysis project Ga0268266, IMG submission 190356) | Switchgrass rhizosphere microbial communities from Kellogg Biological Station, Michigan, USA - KBS S1-3 metaG (SPAdes) (version 2) | ecosystem: Host-associated > Plants > Roots > Rhizosphere >...
AGCCTTGTGTTCCGCCCCTTGCCGCCGCACTCGGCAACGCAGTCTTCGCAGCCACTGGCGAGCGCGTACGAACCATGCCCTTCAAGCGAGCGGGATACACGATCTAAAAAGCAGACCTTCTCTACAACGGGAAGCCGACACGTCGCAGCAGGTTGTGAAACCTCGGATCAGAGCGTAGAGGATCTAAGCAAGGGTCTATCTTGAGATAAGTCAGGCCCTTGTCATGCGCTCCAAATGACTTTTCCAGCCAGTCGAACGCCTGGTCCTTCTCTCCTAAACCCGCGTAGACAATCGCTATCTCATATCTCCCAATACCATCCGACTCCACACGTTCTTGCAGACGCGAGATAGACTCATGCGCCTCGGTCGCTCGACCCATGCGCCCATAAACATTCCCAATATGTCCTATCGCATGAGGCTGCTGTCCGAGTCTTTGGAACTCCGCTATGGCTTCTTCATACATCTTCTTTTCTACGTAGATGATGGCGCGGGGGAAGGTGAACTCAAGAGGGCGTACATCCATCTCATCTGCCCTCTGAATATCGGACAGAGCCTGATCGTACTGGCGCGCGTAGTAGTGGATGAATCCAAGATTCGCATAGGAGCGACTCGAGAGAGGATCGAGACGAAGATTGATCCTTCCCTGTGCAAGCGCATCATGGAATCGTCCCAGGCGCATAAGGTAAAAAGCGTAGTCCGCGTGAATCGCCGTGGAGTTTGGGTTCAGTACAAGAGCTCGTTTGAACTCCTTCTCCGGACCGATCCAGTTCCAATCCAGGTTCATCATCGCGCCAGCGAGCTCCGCATGGCCTCCAGGGAGAGCTTCGTCGAGCTCGATAGCCTTTGTAGCTGCAGTTTTTTGTTTAGGAAACGCCTCCGTGTACGCAAGTAAACCCGATTCACCAAGCCAGCCATAGCCATTTGCAAGCGCAACATGCGCCGGTGCGTAACTCGGGTCTTTATCAATCGAATCCTGCAGATAGCTGATCGCCTGGCGAGGATCTCCGTGGTTCAGAAGTTCTACGCCTTTCAGATAAAGTTCATGAGCTTCCCCGTAGACCGGCCGCGAACGGGCGAGACGCGCACCTGCCTGCGATGTCGTTTCAATCTCGATCTGGTTGGCTATCGCCTGCGCAACCTCGCCCTGCAAAGCCAGAACGCTCGTCAGATCGCGATCGTAGTTCTGCGCCCAAAGATGACGATCGGTCCTTGCATCGATCAGCTGAACAGCGATCCGTACGCGGTTGTCCTCGCGCCACACAGATCCTTCCACGATAGCGTCCACCCCCAGCTCGCGAGCGATCTCCGGGAGCTTCTTTCCACTGCTCTTGTAGGTCATTACCGAGGTTCGCGAGATGACGCGCAGCGGTCCAAGTTGCCCAAGGTCAGCGATTAGCTCTTCCGTTAGGCCATCGGCAAAGTACTCCTGCTTAGGATCCCCTGAGAGATTCTGGAGAGGCAGGATCGCAATAGACCGTATGCCATTCGACTCCTGGAATTTCTTGAATCCCAAATAACCGACGGCACCCAGCAGGACTACTCCAATCAACACCCCCATCACCAGATACAGTGTGCGGTGGGATCGTCCTTCTTTGGAAACAGAGAGCACTCCTCGTTCGTCATCAACCTTCTCTATGTCAGCAGTTTCAGCGAAGGTTGGGAAAGGTGCGAGAATCTCCTGCTGTATCACCGGTTCCCAAACGAACCTTGGCACATAGGAGCCCGGCGGCATCTCGATGCGGACTGGAGTCGAATCTACAGAATCGCTGTAAAACTGCGCGAGCTTTCTTCGAACCTCCGAAGCCTTCACACGGACCACAGCATCGTTCGCGGTGTCATATCCGATGGGACGTCCAAACATCTCCGCACCGATTGCGCGCTCTTTAAGAGAATCGAATTGCCCTGCTAAAGCGCGCTCTACAATCAGTTGGAGAAAATCTCTCGACCGTTTGCTTCCGACGAAGGCGCCGCTCGAGAGAATCTCTTCAAGGTGATTCTGGACTAGACGAACCTGCTCGCTACTCAGTCCGTTAGGTCCCGAAGATGAATCAACCCCCGACATACGGCCTCTGGCCCTCCGTTTGAGGACTCTATCATACGGCGGTAATCGTTATACCGACAGCAAACGGTCTCACGCGAAAACCTCTATCTGATTGAAAATTGTGCTTCTCCAAAAACTAACCTCGAACAAACTGTTTGAAACATTGCGCTAAGTGCTCATCAGGAATATCAAACTGTTTAGAACATTCCATCCGAGGCCGGGTCCCCGTATTCATCATTCATGCGTCCTCTGCGCGCGAAGACCAATGTAGATGAAGACTGGACCGAGACTCAGCTTGATCCAGCTGCGCCCTCACTCGATCCCAGCAAATATCGTTTTCTTGCTCGTCAGGCGATCTTCGACCCAATGGGAGAGATCTACGGTTATGAGTTGTTGTTTCGCTCGGGGTCAGACAATCATTTCACCGGCGATTCCGACACAGCGACGCACACCATCGTAGAAAACTGGCTCCTTCATGGGTTTGAAGGATTGATGGGACCTTTCCCCTTCTTTCTCAATTGCACAGGTGAAGCGTTGGTTAAAGGTTTGGCGACGCTGCTTCCGAGGAACAAGACAGTTCTCGAGTTACTCGAAACCATCGAGCCAAGCGACGAGGTCGTCAGCGCCTGCAGAAGACTGAAACGGATCGGCTACGGCATCGCTCTCGATGACTTCCAGTTCTCCAGGAAGATGGAGCCCCTCATCGAGCTGGCGGACTACATAAAAATAGATTTTCGATTGTCCGACAAACAGAGGAAGAGAACTCTGCATCAACTTAAAGATAGCGGCGTAAAACTTGTGGCTGAAAAAGTCGAAACGGAGCAGGAGCTCAAAACCGCATTGGATGAGGGTTTCGACCTCTTCCAGGGGTATTTTTTGGGCCGCCCAAGTATCTTCTCCAAACGTAAGACGCCAGTCGATACAACGTCGTATCTACGGATGCTCACAGCGATGACCGCATCCTGGCTCGAAGAACAGAACGACGACGATGTTGCTGATAGACCACGAAGTCTTCATCAGCCTCAACTTAACCCCGAATCGTGGCAATCCTGGTGTGCCTGACAACGAAAGGAGAAGTATGGATCGTAAATTCGATTTCGATTTCTTAACGGAGGTGAGGCTGGTGGCTGAAACCGTTTGGAAGTGTGAGCAGGTTTGGGCAGGGCAGCTCTACAACCGGATCATGTTCAATACCCGTCAGGAAGCCGAGGACTTTGTTATCACCATGCAGCAGCTTCAACCAGACCACATGATTTCGATTGAGGCAGTTCGAGCGGAGCTGGTCTGGAACTAAGCCCTCTCCCGGGATACATGATTCTTGCCGGCCTGAATGAGTCGCTGATAGCGCTCAACGGCAGCAAGATGATCGCTGTCGGATCGCAAACCAATGTATCCGTCCGGGCGCATCGCCAGCAGCGTCAGGCCCTTGATGCCAAGCCGATCGGCGGCGTCTGGCTTCAGATGGCTCCTTCCGCCGGAAGGATCAGAGCACGTGGCAAGCGTGATGGCGGATTCAAACATGGGTGAAGCTACGACAAAGCTCTGAATTGCAGCATAAAGGCTTGCGAGTTCCATCTCGTTCGCCTCGGTCCCCGCGAGCAGCAGAAGAGTGTGGCCCGCGCGGTGTGCCAGTTGATGAAGTCCCCGTCCACCCGCCTCGGCCCACTCCATCGCAATCGTATCGGGAAGACGGAAGCCCGCAGACAGATCATCGTTGGTGTCTCCGGCAATAATCGGTGAGCCCGTGTAGTCGATGATCAGTTCGGTCTCTGCCATCACCTGGTGATGCAGCTCCTCCGGATCGGAAAGCATCGCGCGGATCGCCTGATCCCTCTTCTCGCGTTCTATCGGATCGGTCATCATCTGCGCCTGCTCGAATACGTCTCCGGACTTCGTGATGGCCTCTGCGATCGGACGGCGTTCAGCCTCGTAGCTATCCAGCAGACTTTCGTCCACGACACCCTGATAGACAAGCGCAAGCTTCCAGGCCAGATTGAATGCATCCTGGATACCGGTGTTCATGCCATGGCCTTCCGAGGGAGAACAAATATGCGCCGAATCTCCGGCCAGGAAAACTCGACCAGACCGGAACCGTGCGGCGATCTTGGTGAAGCAATTAAAGCGCGTGGGATTCTCTACATCGACGAAAGATGCAGAGGGAACATACATGCGGAGCGTAGCTGTCGCATCCGCGACGAGATCCGAATCGTTAGAGCTTGGCCTGAGGTAAACACGCCAGCGGTTCCCGGGAATCGCAGTCAGGATGATCGGCAGTAGATCGTGGTAGGCGAAGATACCTTCATACGTATCATTCCAGCCTTCAACGGTAGCGTCGAACACGGCCCATTGCTTCGCGTATTTGTGGCCTTCAAATTCAATCCCTGTCAGCTCGCGCGTAGCGCTGTGAATACCATCACACCCCACCACCCAACGGGCATTCACCTGATATCGCATTCCATCGTGGTCGATCTCTGCGATCACCTCATCCGCCTGCGGCGTCAGCCCGACGAGCCGCGACGAACGCGTGACCTCGCCCCCTTGGCTGTGGAGATAGTCCGTGAGCGCCGACTCCGTAACCTCCTCCGACAAACCGAGATTGAACCCATAGATACTGCCAGAGATCGATAGATCGATCTCTCCCAGCATCTTTTTGTCCGAGAAGACTTTGATGACACGTTGTCTGCAGCCGGCATCGAGAAGTTTGTCAACGATTCCGATTGCTTCGAAGATCTGCAGCGATCGAGGATGCACCACGGTAGCTCGATCCCAGTGCAAAGCCTCGGCGCGGGAATCGATCAGAAGGCATGGCACGCTGCGCCGGTGTAACTCTGCAGCAAGCAGCAACCCAGTCGGTCCCGCACCGACGACGAGTACAGGATGGGTGTCGAAATCTGTCATGGGTCCTATTCACAAGCAGGGGTATCGAATGCGCGGGCCCGACCTCAAAATGCTGGGCCAGAATAACAGCCTTTTCGTCCGTACGCGCTAGAAGGCGATGGATTAGCACAAATAGGTAAGGCTTGAAGTTGCCATGTCAGCAGACGGGCGCCGAATCCATCCGCCTTCAGATCCAGAGACACTCGCCGCACCACTCGCACGACATAGTTTCAGACTGTAACAACTCCCTAGGGTCGCCTGTCTTCGCCACAGCGCCCTTCTCTTCTTCGGTGGCCAGCGTTCCTCTCCCCGGGAAGTGTCATCCTGAGCGCTGGCGTGCCGACAACAGCCCGATAAGAAAACATTGACGAACCTATCCTCAACTGGAATCATGGCACTGTGATGTTCTTCTCCAAGAGCTAAACCGGACACAGAAGCAGGCAGTCTGCGACCAGCAGTCGCGGGTACTTATGTCTTTAAAGTGTCGTGTTGGCTTGTACCAGCGCCGCTAACTCACCGGTTTAAAAAAATGGGAGAAAGTTTATGTCTTGGTCTGAACGTTATGTTCAGGATCATAGGAGGCGGACGGACCGCGCCATTCATAGCGCGTGTGAGCACCTTGCCTCTGATCCACCTACATTCGCGAAATTTCAAGAAATGCTGACCCGCGCACGCACGCGAGCGCCACGCTTATTCGAGGCGTCCATTGCTAACGGGCGTCATTCTGGTATCGACGCACTCGTCCATCTGGCCCGATTCCGAGACGCGCATATTCGCTGCGCGACTCGTTGGCCGGGCACATCATCGACCTGGCGACCAGCGGTTTCATCCCTGGCGCACCACATGACTTCCAGCTACCGAGTCCCAGCATTTATGGCCTCGGCTTGGTACGCAGGCGATGCTTTCGGAGATATGAAGCGGGCGTGGGTGATCGCGCATTCACGCGGGGCAAGCTTTCGCTCGCTCAATCTGCCGATAGTTATGACCCGAAAGATGGAACGCATCTTCTTGGATTCGCAGGATCATTTGGCGCTCGAAGCAGCTCTTCGCAGAGCGGAACTAATTGCTCTCGGCGTGCCAGCCGATTTTGTAAACGCTATCTTGTCAACCCGGCTGGCAACGGACTTGCAGAACGGCGAGTTCTGGCGCACTGTCTGGATATTCTTTATTGCACACGTCAGAGAAATAGAACCTGCGCAGATTGGTCCCATGATCGACTACATTCAGGCTGTCCGCCACGATCGAATCCAGATCGAAACGGAGCATGGTGTGATCGAACTCAGCCCACCTCTGCCGTCCTTTTCCATGAAAGGCCGAACCGCGGCATCCATGTTGCGGTTGATGCGGGAATGGCATCGGAATCTCGGCGACCATGGCGACAGCGGGACTTTCTCGTGGTCACGATCCACATATAAACCGTGGCTACTGGAAGAGCCCAGATGGGACGACACTGAGATGCCACGGCGTTGGCACATGATCGAGCTAACTAGTAGCGCCCAACTTCGCGAAGAGGGCGTGGCCCTACATCATTGCGTCGGAAGCTACGCCCACCTCTGTCACCGCGGAAGTTCAAGCATCTGGTCGCTGCGCATGTGGCGAGGTGAAAAAATCCAGTCAGTGCTCACCGTCGAAGTCGATCCAAAGAAACGTGCCATCATTCAAGCTCGCGGTAAGGCTAACCGCCCTGCTGCCGGCAAGCCCCGTCAAGTTCTGTATAAATGGGCCGCTCGAGAAGGACTGCAGATGGCGATTTGATATCGATGCGCGCACGACCACCGATAAGTCGGCATATCGTCAGTAACAAAAATGTCGGCCGCGAAACGCCAAACAGATCGGGTGGCCCATTCATGGTGCAGCTTCACCGCGACATGAGTGGGAGCATTCGAGCGAAGCTCGAACCGTCTCGCGGTCCGCCACGGTACAAGTCGCACATGGCCCATCTCCCCACACAAAATTCTCATGGTTCTTGAATCTTCCAGCGAAGCGCCATCATCAATTCGATGAGCGTCGAATTATGGAATATGTCGGCGATATAGCACGACAAGGAGATGGTGATGGGAAAGTTGAGTGGAAAGATCGCGCTGGTGACCGGCGGCAACAGCGGTATCGGATTGGCAACGGCGAAGCGCTTCGTCGCTGAAGGAGCTTACGTCTACATTACGGGCCGTCGCCAGGAGTCGTTGGACGCCGCCGTGAAGGAGATTGGCAGCAACGTTACCGCCGTACAAGGGGATGTGTCGAAGCTGGAAGATCTGGACCGCCTCTTTGCGCAGATCCAGCGGGAGAAGGGCAAGCTCGACGTCCTCTTTGCTAACGCGGGCGGAGGGGAGTTTGTGCCGTTGGGAAGCTACACCGAGGAGCACTTCGACAAGACCTTCAACATCAACGTGAAGGGTCTCGTGTTCACGGTGCAGAAGGCCCTGCCGCTGCTGCCGGATGGCGCAACGGTTGTGCTGAACGGCTCCATCGTCTCCGTGAAGGGCTTCGAGAACTTCGGCGTCTACAACGCCACCAAGGCCGCTGTGCGCTCGTTCGCTCGTACTTGGACGAATGAGTTGAAGGCACGCAAAATCCGCGTCAACGTCGTCAGCCCCGGACCGATCGACACGCCCGCGATCTCTGGTCTCGTAGGCAATGACGCAGAGCAGGAGAAACAACTCAAGGCCGGCCTCGCTGCTGGAGTTCCGCTGGGCCGCATGGGTGAGCCGGATGAGTTGGCCAAGGCAGTCGTATTCCTTGCGTCGGATGACAGCAGCTTCGTCGCTGGAGTGGAACTATACGTCGACGGCGGTTTCGTCGCCGTATAACAGATGCGCCGGAGGCCGCTCTTTCGTGCCTCCGGCGTAATTTTCTGCAAAGCAGATCATCCCCATAGTGATGCGCCCTGGTCCCCGATCAAGCCACTCCCAGGGTCGATCCGACCTTCGCCACCGCGGCCTTCTCTTCCTCGGTGACCAGCGTTCCTCCAAATCCCAGGAAGCCGCCCTCCTTGGTCGCCTCTGCAGCCGACTGCGCAATCTTTGCCAGCCACTGCTTGATCTCTGTGGCCTCCTCCGGCGTTGCCTTTTGTCCCAGCAACTCAGAGGTTCGTCGCAGAATCTCCGTGGCTGCATCTTGAATCGCCGTCGGACTTGCTCCCGGAGGTGCTTTTGGAATCGACATGGAGCTTCTCATGTCTTCGGCCAACGCCTTAAACAGAGGCGTCTGCGCCGTGGCCGCCGCTCCCAGAATCATCTTGCTCGTCGCTGCGGACTCCTGCACCAGCCCCACCGGTCCGCTGGGACTCGCTGCCACAACCAGCATCCCCGCCATCATCGGCGAAGAACGCAACAGGTCCCACTCATCTGCGCTGAAATCTGCCTTTGTGCTCATCGATGCCTCCGCCCCACGCAAAGGCACTCATGCCGGCGGGGGCCATTTTGGATTCGTCAGCAAAAAGATAGAAGATTGGCCCACCGCTACCGCCGACGCCTTGAACCTACGCGGGATGAAGATTCCATGTCAATCGATGGGCGATGAATTTTCAGGTAGACTCTGCCGGTTCAACGTTTAGCAGTCTTTCTCTTGACACCCGTGGAGCCCTCACCTGCTGAGATGGTCGATAACGAGGATGCGGGAACCGTTCTTACGAGTAAGACTGCGCCTTCGCCGCCTCCAACTCGGCGAGAGACGCTCCAGTCCTGCTGGTCTGGATCGATCGTAGCCGTAATCTCGCCATGAAGAGTGTCTTCTGCGATGTAGGCAAAGCGGTGTTTGAATCCTCCCTCGCAATTGACGCATGGTCCATGTTCCACTGCATCGGCTCCGGCCAGATAGGCATACATCGCTCGCCGGCTCCAGCCGGTCTCACGATTTTCAGCAGTCGAAAGCGGGCCGCCCAAAAGTCGTTGCAGCGCCCGTTCCATCGCAGCATCGCTCGAATGCCCATCCGGGTTTTCTGTAAAGTTTTTAAAGAAGCCTCGCAACTCACTCTCAGTGGCGAATCGCCACCCCGTAAACTCTTCATCGTCCTTCATCCTGTTCTGCAACCTGTCATCTGGGATTCCCTTGATAACGCTCAGCCGAAGCCATTGCAGATGAGACTTGCGGTCCTCGAGCGCGGTCCCTTCTCCAAAGGCAGTATCCACGATTCGAAAACCTGCCTTCCATCCCGTATAAGATGGCAGCTGCGGGATGCCCGGTTTGGAAGTTGCCTCGCCCTCAATTCGTATTGTGATAGGTACCGAGGAGACAGTAACAAACGGTAGAATCTCTCCTCGCTTCTCCTTCCACGCATCCCTTGAGCATGGTGGATCGTGCTCTCGATAAGGCCTCCACGAGACGGTCATCGTGTAGGTCCCCGGTTGTGAGGGCAGCAAGCGTAATAGCTTCGAAGAGACCTCTAGCGGAAGCACCGAGCTGGGCGCGATAGGGGCTGGACAGACATTAGGCCCGCCACCTGTTAAAGGCATCAGCCACAGATTGGCTCTCCTCTCCTCTCCAGCCGGAATGCCATCCTGATCGAGGATGGTCAGATGAAACGCCGCATGAAAACTTTGTCCGCCCTGGCGCGGTACGTCCGGTTCCGCATAGACGGGATGCTTTGGCGATAGAACCTGCGCGGCAATGTGCAGCGGAATATCCTCACCCACCGTATAGGTCAACTTGTCGAGCGCAAGACTAACCCGCACGTCCTCACGAGCGGCTCCCCATGTTCGCTTCATCTCTCTTGGATCCGCGATGTTCAACCGCAGGACATTGGAAGCCTCAAGACGAAACTCGCCCGAAGGCATGATCCCGGCCACAGTGAAAAACTGCATGTTTGTTGCGGAGTTCTCGTCGTATGGTTCTACGTCTAAATCAAACTTGGTTGGATCGGAAGAAGCTGGTGGTTTCGAATCCACGCAGTGCTTCACAAACTTGACTGCGTAGTTCGGCATCAGAGGATCGGTCTCGATCGGAGATACCTCCTCCATACGAAAGAAACCGGAGGGGCTGCGCGTCAAACGGAAAAGCAGAGGACATCCGTACTTCGACATGGGCGTGGAACGATCTAAACCGCTGATCACAAGGCGAAGAGGAACATACTCTCCCTTGTTATATGTCTGTTTAGTACTGGTCAGTTGCACTGAAGGAATCTGCGGCACCTTGCCGCCGCCGTTCTCTGGCCAATCGGGAGAAAAGGGACCGGCAGAATAGGGATCGTGATGGATCTCCGAGCAGATGGGCGGCAAGAGAGTGGGAGAGATTACGAGGAAGTTTCTCGTGCCATGATTTACCCCAAATGTACGATCAGATCCAATCGTGCAGCCTTCGGGAGCAGTTGGCGGATACCCCGACGACGCCGGACGCGAGGTCCAACGAAAGGACGTATGCGCCGTTGCTCCGGGCTCAAGAATATACGGCGATCCCGGCATCGAGCTTACAGGTTGCTGCAACCCGCCTTCATCAGAACGCAGCGTGCAAGCATCAGAAGTGGAATTCTTGATATCTGCTGCCATCACACGAATACCGTCCAGGGCCTGGAAGAAACGTGGCATAACTTCCAAGCTGGGACCGTTGCAATCCGCTGGAAGTGATTTGAGCTGATCCGGTCCAACTCCGGTAGTTTGAGACAGGCCGGCAATCGGCGTTCCGCAGATCAACAGCGCCAGAATCGAGTCACATGCGCGCATGGGGATCATCATACCGGCGGAAACAAAATGTCTGTCAAGCCCAAACCTCCGTTATCCAGCTCATATGGAGAGACTTATGCCGTGCCGGTTAGTTTCCTCGCTCTCCGTATACTGGAAGTAGCTCAACTGGATCAAAGCGAGTCGCAAAAGCATCGTGATCGCTCATCTTTTTTAAAGGGATAGGTCCGGATCTAACTCATTTGGATAGAAGATTTTGCGCGAAAAGTGTATGGGATGGGGGGTCCTCTCGAAGATCAAGTTACGGTTCCAGAACGAACTTCTTGAGCGCGATCTTGGCTCCCATCTTCGCCCTCATCGGCGCCGGGCGTACAACGACCGTGATCTCGTCGAACTGAACGCCGTCCATCGCTGCCGGAATAGGAAACCGCAGGGTCTCTTCCTGGACCTTCCCTGAGGCGTTCGGACGCGCTGCGATCGGCAGCTGGCTCGACGGAATCACTGCAGTGCCCAGATAGTGTGGCGGCGGCTCCGGATCGGCCTTCACTCCTGGCTTGGCTACGGTCTTCGCGAAGGGTAGCTTCTTAACCCACAGCTCCAGCGAGATTGCGCCCTCCAGCTGGTCCGCATTCTCGACTACCAAGTTCATCGCCGAGCAGCAGCCAAGATCCAGCTGCTGGCCAAGCCTCTGGTGCGCCTCCATCAGCAGGGGGTAACGATCGGAAGATCGAATCTGCACCTTGGCCGCGCTCGCCCGCACCACATGCGCTGAAGGCCGAGGCCGCCGGTCAGGCCACTTGAAGTACCAGTACTGGCCGTCGAAGGGAATCTCCAGCGGCTCAGCGATCTTTACCCCGAAATGAGGAATGAACTCCCGCTTCACCGGGGCGATGATCTTCTTCTGCTCCTCCTTCAACGGCAGCAGAATGATGCCCGGATAACCGTCGTTCGCCGTCACCTGGTTCGTCGCTGCAGCCGAGTTCTTTGGCACAGTCTGGGCGAACAATCCGGGGAAGGCAGGAGTCATCGGCCGGACTCGCAGGAACGGAAACAGTGCAATCACTGTAAAGAGAAATGCTGTCGTTGCCAGTACCGTCTGCCGCGAGTTCGACAGGATCTGCCGCGCTCCTGCCGCAGGCGAGCTTCGCAGAACCGCTCGCCAACCCAGAACGCCTGCGAAGATGCCCGCAGCGATCGACGCCGTCACAAACCAATGCATCGCGGCGAGTGCAAGGATGGCATTGAACAGAACCGCCAGCGCGAGTGAAGGGAGCAGGACGCGCGCCAGCGGCTTGGCCTCAAACTGAAACGGCGTTCCCGGTGTTCGAACAGGTGTTTCGATCTTGCCCGGTGCAGCTTCGATGTCGCACAGCTTCATGAAGACGCCCAGGCAGGCCAGACAGATGGCGCCAGCCGCAATCATCAGCAGCGACCATGTCTCGACGAACAAGACCCACGCCGGAACCCAGAGGGCTGTGATGCAGGCCGCGCGAATCACGGGAGTCGCGACTCGCCGCATGCGCATCCTTGTGTAGATCGCCCGCACGACCGAGCCGCTGACCATCACGGCAACAAACAGAAGCGAGACCGCCAGCAGGATTACGCCGAAGCGCGAAGCTGATCCACGAGGAAGCCAGCCGCAGAGAAAGTCCAGGATGAACGCGGAGGCCAGCACCCCTGCAATCATCGGCCAGACAGGCAGCCTCTCGACCGGGTGGTCTGAGGGAGGCAGCACATCCTCGACTTTTGACTCCCCACTTTGCGGCATGGGAATTCTCCGAGGATGTAAGCATCGCACGAAAATGTCTGACTGAGATTTATTTAGCGGAATTAATTTCTGCGACTTTGGGCTAATCTACCGGCGACCGCTTGCCCCAATCGAACCGTCTCCCCACGATGGCCTTGAGGATCACGTGATCGGTCGAGGCCGTAGAACCCAGACCAACTCCGAAGTTCAGCTCCCACTTCGGCGAGACGTTCAGGTCGGTTACCGCGAAGATCTGCTGCTGCTGATCGTGCAGCGAACTGAACGACCACACGCGCCCGAAGTTTCCGTAGTATTCGAGGCCTCCTGAGACCTTGCGCGTAAAGTCGTAGCCGATCTTCGCCGCAGGAGCGAATCCAACGCCCTGGTTCGTGTCCGGGCCGTGCCATGTGCGCTCGAGCGCCGGATTCACGGCCATATACCATCGCCCGATCGATTTATCGACGATCGGCCGGATCTCCCAGGTCCAGGTGTCGGGAGAATACTGCGATCGCTGATACCCCACCTCGGTCGAGAGGCTGACGCCAACCGGCCAGTGCCAGGAGTCGGGCACCCGCACGCGCGGCCGAATATGATCGCCCACCCACTGAACGCCGTGGCCGTCCTGCCAGCTGGTA
>Ga0268266_10004754_pt1 | contig 12912 bp, 13 predicted proteins | sample KBSS13metaG_FD_190356 | JGI IMG/M metagenome (GOLD analysis project Ga0268266, IMG submission 190356) | Switchgrass rhizosphere microbial communities from Kellogg Biological Station, Michigan, USA - KBS S1-3 metaG (SPAdes) (version 2) | ecosystem: Host-associated > Plants > Roots > Rhizosphere...
TGGCCGGCGAGGTGGTGGTCCACGATCGCTTCGGCTTCCAGATCGGCGTGATAAAGCTTCCCGCGGAGGCCGGCATGGGATCGACGAACATCGTCTTCCGCGACGGTTACCTCTACATCACCGAGGCGCTGAAGAACGACGTGTGGCGCGTGCCGGCGAAGATCCCGCCGACCTGAGCGCGCTATCGCCGTCATCTGCTTCCCGAACAGTCGGAGGAAACATGCCCACGATCGATCGGCGCTCGCTTCTGTCGAGTGCGGCGGCCGCGACTGTCACGATGGCCGATGCCAGATTGGCACTCGCCCAGGATACGCCCGGCGTCACGGCCACCGAGCTTCGCATCGGCAGCACCACGGCGCTCAGCGGTCCCCTGTCGGCCGTGGGGGTCCAGGCCAAGTGCCACGAGGCGTTCTTCCGGATGATCAACGAACAAGGTGGCGTCGGCGGCCGTCAGGTGACGTTCATCTACTACGACGACGGCTTCAGCCCGCCCAAGACCGTCGAGGCGGTGCGCCGCCTGATCGAGGTCGACAAGGTCGCCTTCCTGTTCAACATGCTGGGCACCGCGCCCAATTCGGCGGTGGTGAAGTACATCAACCAGAAGCAGGTGCCGCACCTGTTTCTGTCGGTGAACGGCGACAAGTGGGGCGACTACAAGACCCATCCCTGGACCATGGGGTTCGCGCCCTCGGCGCGCATCGAGGGGCAGATCTATGCCAAGCAGGCGCTGGCGCAGAAGCCCGACGCGCGTTTTGCGATTCTCTACCAGAACGACGATCTGGGTAAGGATTACGTCGCCGGCGTCCGCGACGTGCTGGGCGACAGCTTCGCCAGCCGGACCCAGACGGCCTCCTATGAGATCACCGACCCCACGGTCGAGTCGCAGATCATCGCGCTCCGCGCCAGCGATGCCGACGTGCTGGTGTCCGGGGCCAGCGCCAAGTTCGTCGTCCAGTCGATTCGCAAGGTCACCGACCTGGGCTGGAAGCCGATGCACTTCATTGCCTACGGCGCCACGTCGGTGGCCGGCGTGATCGAGCCGGTCGGTCGCGACCGCGCCGCCGGTGTCATGTCGTCGGCGGTGATGAAGGATCCCAACGATCCGACCTGGGCGAGCGACACCGGCGTCGTCGAGTATCGTGCGTTCATGCAAAAGTACTTTCCGGAGGGCAATACCTTCGATCACTACAACCTTCTGGCCTATACGACGGCTCGCGTGATGATGTATGTCCTGCGCCAGTGCGAGGGCACGTTCACGCGCGAGAACATCATGCGCCAGGCCACGAACCTGAAGGACGTCGAGGTCGGCACCCTGCTGCCGGGCATCAAGGTCAACACCAGCCCGACCAACTACCATCCGCTGCGTCAGGTCCAGCTCGTCCGATGGAACGGCCAGATATGGGAGCGCTTCGGCAAGCTCATCACCGGCTCGGAGGTGCCGTCCAATTGAACGGCCATGACTTGCTCGCTCCGCTTGAGTCTCGAAATCGCATGCGAGTGCGTCAACTCTCTTCCTGTCGTCCTGAGCGTAGCGAAGGATCTCACGCCAACCACGCGGCCCGTGTCTGATCGTTCGGTGAGATCCTTCGCTACGCTCAGGATGACAGAGAAGCATGTCTCGTCGGTTTGAGGCGCGGCCTCGCTAGAGTTTGGAGCGTCGAAGATGAAGAGTGGTAAAGCTGTCGTCCTTCGAGACACTGATGACATGGCGCTGCTGCGGGATGCCGCGCGACGGTCGCTCGCGCGGCATTGGCCGCCCGACAAGGCGGTGGCGTTTGCGGAGGATCCGGCCGAGCTGCGGCGTTTTTGGGAGGAAGCGACCCGGCAGGGATGGACCTCCATCGGCCTCGAGGCCGGCGAAGAGGAGCTGTCGCTCGCTGTCGTGCTGATGGACGAGCTTGGCCGGGCCGGCTGCCCAATCCCGCTCGCCGACGCGCTGCTGATTCGCGACATCGTTTCGATGGACGAGACGGGCGACGGATCATCGCTCGTTCAGGGCATCGAGCAGGGCAGCGTCATCCCCACCTGGATCTTCGGGCCTGCGAGCGGGGAAGAGGGGGGCGCCGGGTTTCGCGTCGAGGGCACCGGCGAGGGCCTGACGTTGCACGGCCCTGCCGCCTACGTCGAGAACGCGTCGCTCGCCAGCCACTTCGCCGTGCTGACCGGGCGTCCCGGCGAGGTCGCGATCGTGCCGGCGGGCGCTCCGGGCCTCACCGTCACACGGACACCGGGCCTTTCGCGGCCTGCGCTGTCGAGCGTCCGCTTCGACGCCGTCAGGCCTGAGGTCGTGCTTCGGGACGCCGCCGGGAAGACCGATGCGATCCCATCGCTTGCGCGGCTCCTGCTGATGGCGCGCTCGGTGGGCGCGGCCGCCAGGGGCCTCGACATGCTCGTCGGCTATGCCCGCGAGCGCGTCCAGTTCGGCAAGAAGATCGGCCAGTTCCAGGCCATCCAGCACAAGCTCAGCAATTGCCTGCTCGGGATCGAGACCACGCGGCTCGCGATCTATCGGGCGGCGTCGGAAACCGGCGAGGCCCGGGACTATGCTCGCGCCGCTGCCGCCGCGGTCGCCGGCCAGACGCTGCGGACCGTCGTCATGGAGCTGCATCATGGATTTGGCGGCATCTCGTTCTGGGACAATCACGAGATGCCCCGCCACTTCCGGCGCATCCACAGCGACCTGACCCGGCTGGGCGGACCGTATGCCGCCCGCGGGGAAGTCGCCGACTTCCTGTTCGATGCCACGACGAGCAGGCTGCCGGACATCGATTTCGGCCCGAGGGTGAACGCCTTCAGGCTCGAGGTGCGCGAATGGCTGGCCGAGAACTGGAAGGGATGGAAGATCTCTTCGGAGGAGACCCGCTACAATCACATCCGCGCCGACCGCTCGTTCAGCCTGAAGCTCGCGGCGAAGGGCTGGCTCACGCTCCACTGGCCGAAGGACTATGGCGGCCAGGAAAGACCGGCCCTCGATCGCCTCGTGCTCGAGGAAGAGCTCGCCTATGTCGACGCCCCGATCAAATGGCACGACACGGCCGTCAACATGCTGGGGCCGGCCCTGCTCAGGTACGGTTCAGAGGAGCACCGCGAGCTCGTCATGGCGGTGGGGCGCGGCGAAGTCTCCTTCGCGCTCGGCTACAGCGAGCCGGCGAACGGATCTGACCTCGCGGGAATGAAGACGACTGCGACCCGAACCAACGAGGGATGGACGATCCGCGGCCAGAAGACCTTCACGTCGGCGGCGGGCTTTGCCGACTATTGCTGGCTGGCCGCGCGCACTGGGCCCCCGGAGTCGCAGCAGGGCGGCATCAGCGTCTTCATCGTTCCCCTCCGGGGGACGCCCGGCCTGACGATCCAGCCGATGTACGGGCTGAACGGCCACGACTCCAACACGGTATTCTATGACGACGTGAAGCTTCCCGCCGAGGCGATCGTCGGCGGGGTCAACCAGGGCTGGCAGGTCATCACCGCGGCCCTTGCCCACGAGCGGGTGTCGCTCGGCGCCATCGGCGCGCGCGCGCGCGGCTACTTCGATCGGCTGGTCGAGTATGTGAAAAAGACGAGCCGCAACGGCCGGCCGATGCGCGACGATCCGGTGCTGCGCGATCGCCTGGCCTCGCTTGCCGCCGACGTGCAGGGCACGCAGCTTCTCGCCGCCCAGAGCGCGCTGGTGACGGAAAGCGGCAAGGTTCCCCTGGTCGAGGCGGCGCTGCTCAAGGTCCACGCCAGCGAGCTGCTGGAGCGGCTCGCCAGCGAGGCGCTCGACATCCTGGGACCGGGCGCGATGCTCTCGTCGACCGTCGAGGAGACCCTGCTCGAGGGGCAGTTCGAATACAGCCTGCGCGACTCGCTGCTCTACACGATCGGCGGCGGCACCAACGAGATCCAACGGACCCTGAGTGCGCTCAGGGGCCTCGGCCTGCCGCGTTGACGAGTTGAAGGGAGAATGACGTGAGCGACCCAGCAAGGAACCCAGTCATCGTCGGGGTCGGCCAGATCACCGACAAGGAAACGGCGCCGGGGGCGGCGCGGTCGCCGCTCGGCCTCATGGTCGACGCGACCCGGCTGGCAGCGCGTGATACGGGCGCGCCCGAAGCCGTTCTTTCCGGGCTCGAGTCGATCACGGCCATTCGCAGCTTCAACGACACCGTACCGGCCTTCAAGTCGCCGTTCGGCAGGCTCGCCAACGCACCATGGTCGATCGCACAGCGCATCGGGGCCAGCCCGCGCGAGTTCCTCTATCCGCCGTCGGGCGGCGACGTTCCGCAGCGAATGGTCACCCGGGCTTGCGACCAGATCGCCGCCGGCGCGATCTCGTCCGCGCTGGTCGTCGGGTCGGAGGCGCAAAGGACGGAACGGAACGCCAAGCGTGCCAACCTCGCGCTCGACTGGAGCGAGGAAGCGCCGTTCGAGCCCGACGAACTCGGCGGGACGATCGCCCTCTATTCCCCGACGGAAGTCGCTCATGGCATGCGGGTGCCGGCCGTCATCTACGCCCTGTTCGAGCAGGCGTTGCGGGCGCGCAAGCGGCTGACGCCTGCACAGAGGGCGATCGAGCTCGGCCGGCTGTGCGCCGGCCTCGCCGGGGTCGCCCAGGTCAATCCGCTTGCCGCCCGCAACGAGGGCTATTCGGCCGAGGACATCGCCACCGTTTCACCCAGGAATCGCTATGTCGGTTTTCCGTACACCCGTCTGATGACGGCGAACGTCTACGTCGACCAGGGCGCGGCTGTCATCGTCTGCTCGGAAGCCAGGGCGGACGAATGGGGCGTGCCGCAGGACAAGCGTGTCTACCTGCACGGCAGCGCCCACGGCCACGACGAATGGTTCGCCACGGAGCGCAGCCGGCTCGATCGTTCGCCGGCCATTCATCGCGTGGTGCGGAAGGCCCTCGATGGCGCGGAAATCGGCATCGACCAGGTCTCCAGGTTCGATCTCTATAGCTGCTTCGTCTCGGCCATCGAGGTGGCGTGCGACGAAATCGGGATCGCCACCGACGATCCGCGGGGCCTGACGGTCACCGGCGGCCTGTCTTTCTTCGGCGGCCCCGGCAACAACTACGTCAGCCATTCGATTGCCGAGATGGTCGACCAGGTTCGCGCAAGGCCCGGCAGCTACGGTCTGGTCACGGCAAATGGCGGCCTGCTGACCAAGCATGCGGCCGGCGTCTATTCGACCGCGCGACCCGCAACCCCGTGGCGGCCGTCGGACGACGCCCGGCTGCAGGCCGAGATCGATGTCGCGTCGGGTCCGAAGGTTCCCCTCAATCCCACGCCGGCGGGATCGGCGAAGATCGAGAGCTACACGGTCCTCAACGGCCCTGACGGCCCCGAGCGCGGCGTCGTGCTGGGCAGGCTGATTGAAGGCGGCAGCCGTTTCGTCGCCAACGCGCCGGCCGATCGCGCGACGCTGCTCAGGCTTCAGGAGATCGACGCGCTCGGCCTGGGTGGGCGTGTAACCGCCGGCGAGGCAGTCAACATTTTCACGCCGGATGCGTGACCACGGAACAAGTGGGGGCGAGACGTGAAACTGGAAGCGATAGCGGAGAAGTCACCTGGCGTGGTGAAACGGCGCAGCCTGCTCGCGGGTGCGCTGGGGAGCGCTGCCCTGATCGGCTCGAAGACCGCCATCGCGCAGGCCTATCCATCGAAGCTGATTACCATCGTGATGCCCTATGCCGCGGGCGGCTCGACGGATGTGATTGCGCGGGCGATCGCCGACAGGCTGCGCACGTCGCTGGGTGTGCCCATCGTCGTCGAGAACAAGCCGGGCGGCGGCGGTGCCATCGGTTCCGCCGTCGTGGCGCGCGCCGAGCCGAATGGATACACGCTGCTGCTGACACCGTCGGGAGCCATCGCCATCGCGCCGCTGGCGATGAAGCCGAGCCCGTTCGACGCGGTCAAGGATTTCACGCCCGTGGCGGCGTTGCACAAATACCAGTTGTTCCTCTACGCCCGCAGCGACGGCGGGTACAAGTCGATGGAGGAGCTGATCGCGGCGCACAAGGCCGGCAAGTCGATCAGCATGGCCATCACCGGCGTCGGCAACTCGACCCACTACTGCGCCTTCTGGCTGGGCAAGGAGTTGGGCATCGACTTCGTCAACGTGCCGTACAGCAGCGGCTCGCAGGTGGCCATGAGCATCGTGAAGGGCGAGGTCGATGTCGGCTTCCTGCCCGCTGCCGATTTGCAGCCGCAGATCAACAGCGGCGCGGTGCGGATGCTCCTGGTCGCTTCCAAGAATCCGTCGGCTGCGTTTCCCGATGTTCCCGCGGTATCGAAGTTCGGCCTGAAGGAGCCCCAGATCGATGTCTGGATCGCGCTCCTCGGCCCGCGCGGCCTGCCCGACGAGATCGTCACCAAGCTGAGCGCCGCGGTGTCGGAGGTCTACAGGAGCGGTGCAGTCGACAAATATCTGGACTCCTCTGAGAAGATGTCAGGCACGCCCACGGAGCTTGCGCAGGTTCTCGCCACGGATGTCGTGAAGTATCGCCGCTTCATCGACGCGGCAGGGTTCCTGCACGATCAGAAATGACGTGCGGCGGCATGGCGCGGCTCCTCGATATCGGAGCCGTCATCGCCATTGCGCGACGTCGATTTGCGCGCTAGAAACTAAACCTAATGGTTTAGTATTGGAACACGGAAGAAGATCGATGGCAGAAACACCCGACAACGGCCGAGCGGAGGTTCGACCGCGAGCTCGTCGTGACGCGGACCTTCGACGCCCCGGCCCGACGCGTCTTCGAGGCCTGGACCAGGCCCGAGCTGTTCAGGCAATGGTGGGCGCCGAAGTCGTCGCCGGTGCCCTTGCTTTCCTGCGAGATGGACGTTCGTACCGGTGGCGGCTATCGCCTCGCGTTCGGACAGGACGCGGCGAATGCCATGGCCTTCTTCGGCAGGTATCTCGACGTGTCGCCGCCCGCGCGCCTCGTCTGGACCAACGAGGAAAGCGCTGACGCCGCCGTGACCACGGTGACCTTCGAGGAGAATGACGGCCGGACCCTGCTGGTCCTGCAGGAGCGCTATCCGTCGAAGGCAGCGTTCGACGAGGCGTGCGCCGGCATGGAAGGCGCGATGCCCGAGCAGTTCGCGCAGCTCGACGCGCTTCTCGCCGCGCGTCTCATCGCTCCGGGCGCGAAGGCCTGACGGCCGTCCCGGCGGTTGTCGTTCACAAGGAGAAGGAGGCCCCATGGGCAAGGTACGCGTTGCGGGTTTTGGCGTGTCGATCGACGGCTTCGGCGCCGGCGCGGACCAGGGCCTGGAGCATCCGCTCGGCAAAGGCGGCTCCGAGCTGCACAACTGGTTCTACCCGACCCGGGCCTTTCGCTCGATGATCGGGCAGGAGGGCGGGACGGACGATCGCTTCGCCTCCGCGGCGATGGAAGGCTTCGGCGCCTTCATCCTCGGCCGCAACATGTTCGGGCCGGCCGGCGACGATTGGGGCGGTCCCGACTGGAAGGGCTGGTGGGGCGACAATCCCCCGTACCACGCGCCGACCTTCATCCTGACCCACCACGCCCGGGCGCCGATCATGATGGAGGGCGGGACGACCTTCCATTTCGTCACCGACGGGATCGAGTCGGCGCTCGCCCAGGCCAGGGCCGCCGCGGGCGACCTGGACGTGAAGATCGGCGGCGGCGTGGCGACGGTCCGCCAGTACTTGCTCGCCGGCGCAATCGACGAGCTGCACCTGGCGCTGTCGCCCGTCCTTCTGGGCCGCGGTGAATCGCTGTTCGCCGGGATCGACCTGCCGGGCCTCGGCTATCGGGTGACGGAAACGGTCCCGACGGAGCTGGCGACCCACCTCGTGCTGACGCGCTGACCGTCGGAAGCGGGATCGTATCGTCGGTCTGGTGCGCCGGTCGAACGGATCGACCGGTTACGCCTGCTGCGTCCAATCCTCGACCTCGAGCCCCTCGACCCGCCGGAACTCGGCGAGGTTGTTGGTCACGAGCACGAAGCCGCGCGCTTTCGCCTGTCCGGCGATCAGCACGTCATAGGGGCCGATCGGCGTACCCTGCCGCGCGAGCCTGGCTCTGATCTCGCCGGCTGTCCGAGCATCTTCGCGATCGAACTCGACAATGACGAGGTCTGCAAAGAGCAGGCGCAGCGTCTCGAGGTTGAACTCGATCCTCTGGCTGCGATAGGCGCCGAAATAAAGCTCGTGCGCGACAAGGGAGGAGACGGCCAGCGTTCCCGGCTCCGCGGCCTCCACGCGGCGGCGCAAGGCATCGGACCGGCGCGCCACCAGGGCGATGACGGCATTGGTGTCGAGCATACAGGCCATCAGCGGAACGCGTCATCCAGCTCCGGCCGGCGTTGGGTGTCGGGCTGCTGGCGGCCGTCGGCCATGAAGTCCGCGCTGAAGCCCCGTTCGAGGGCGGCGCGCAACGACGCCCACCGCGTCGAGGCTCCCTGGCGCGGCCGCAGGATCACGGCATCGCCCTCGCGCGAGATCTCGACCTCTTCGACATCGAAACGGAAATCCTTGGGCAGGCGGATGGCCTGGGAGTTGCCCGACCGAAACACCTTGGCGAATTGGGGCATGGCGATTCCGTATATACTGAAGAGTATATACATGGGTATTATCAGATTCGCAATCCCGCTGCCGCAATGGCCGAATGTCGCGCACCTTGAATGTAGAAATGTAACTACTATGTTGTATCAACGGAGGTTGAAATGGCGACGACCACCCTGACAAGCCGGGAGTTCAACCAGAATACCAGCCGGGCCAAGAAGGCAGCGCGGCGGGGGCCGGTCTTCATCACGGATCGTGGCCGGCCGGCGCATGTTCTGCTGTCGATCGAGGAGTATCGGCGCCTGACCGGCGGCACCATGAGCCTCGCCGAGGCACTTGCTCAGACGGGCGATGCCGACTTCGACTTCAAGCCGCCCCGCCTGCGAGGAGGGCTCTTCAAGCCGGCCGACCTTGGCTGATGTTCCTGCTCGACACCAACGTCATCTCCGAGCTCAGGCGGCCTGACAAGGCCGACCGCGCCGTCGTCTCCTGGGCCGGTGCGAAACCGGCGGCAAGTTTTTTCCTGTCGGCGATCTCGATTCTCGAGATCGAGCTTGGCGCGCTGCTGATCGCCCGGAGGGACGCGGCGCAAGGCGCGGTCCTGCGCACCTGGATCGACGACCAGCTTCTGCCTCGTTTCGACGCCCGCATTCTCGCCGTCGACATCGCCGTGGCGCAGCGGTGCGCGCGTCTTCACGTGCCGGATCCCCGCGCCGAACGCGACGCCCTGATTGCCGCGACGGCGATGGTGCACGGTCTCACGGTCGTCACGCGCAACGTCGCCGACTTCGAGCCGACCGGCGTCGCCTTGCTCAATCCGTGGCTGCCCTGATCGTTGGCAGTCGAGCGCCGTCGTGGGTCTGGTTGACCGGACAGCGCACCCGCCCAACCAGACCGATCGCCTTACCGACGCCTCAGTCGCCCGGCTGGGCGATCACGCGAAGATACGGCCTCAGCGTCTTCCAGCCGTTCGGGTACTTCTTCGCCGCCTGCTCGTCGGAGACCGCCGGGGGAATGATGACATCGTCGCCGGGCTTCCAGTTCACCGGCGTCGCCACCGTGTGCCTGGCGGTGAGCTGGCAGGAGTCGAGCAGCCGCAGCACCTCGTCGAAGTTGCGGCCGGTGCTCATCGGATAGGTCAGCATCGCCTTGATCTTCTTGTCCGGGCCGATGACGAACACCGAGCGGACTGTGGCGTTGTCGGCGGCGGTCCGACCCTCGGACGTGGTCCCCGCGCCCTCGGGCAGCATGTCGTACGCGGTCGCGACCTTGAGCTCGGTGTCGCCGATCATCGGATAGGTGACCGCGTGACCCTGCGTGGCCTCGATGTCCTTGGACCATTTCGCGTGGTTCTCGACCGGATCGACGCTGAGACCGATGATCTTCGTGTTCCTCTTGTCGAACTCGGGTTTCAGCCCGGCCATGTAGCCGAGCTCGGTCGTGCAGACCGGGGTGAAGTCCTTGGGATGGGAAAACAGGATGGTCCAGCTATCGCCGATCCACGCGTGGAAATCGATCGGTCCCTGCGTGGTGTTGGCGACGAAGTTCGGCGCCTCGCCGTTGATACGAAGTGTCATGTCCCTTGTCCTTCTGTCGGCCCCCGGACCGTAGGAGCGCCCGGCGGGTGACGCCGTCGTGCCCCGGACGCGCGCCGTGGACTATGCGATTCTGGCATGAACAGGATGAAAATCGCCGCGAAGCTCGGCCGGCGCCGCGTTCCGCCGCAGGGTTTGCGACGGATGCTCCCCGAACCGAAGACGATAGGCCTGCGCGAAGCGGCCGAGCTCCCAGAAGCCGTATTTCACGGCGACGGCCGTGACGGTGGTCGCCGCCGGGTCGGACGCCAGCAGGCAGTGGCGGCTGTGATCGAGACGGCGCCCGCGGGCGTAGCGCATCGCGCCCTGGCCCAGGAACTCCTCGCACGCGAGGTTCAGGGTTCTCTGCGCGACACCGACCTCGGCGCAGAGATCCGAAAGGGACAGCATCTCTTCCGGGCGCTCCCGCAGCGCGTGCTCCAGGCGCGCGACGATCCGGCGGTGGCGGCCCGGAGCGGCGCGGCTCCGGCTCGTCCGGCCCAGGGTCAGGCAGGCCAGCAACGCCTCGAGGAGGGTATCCTGCAGCGCCCTGGCCGGCGCCGGCATCTGGAAGATCCAAGGCTCCTCCCGGGCGAGACGCTCGACATCGTTCATCAGCGAGATGAGCCGGCTGCGCTGAGCCTCGGGAGGCAGGAACAACCGGTCGTCGTGCGTCGGGACGTTGGGATCGAGGCCCGTGACGCCGGCGCCGTATTCGGCCAGCAGGTCGAAGGGGACGGTGATGACCGCGGAGGCGCCCGGCTGGCGCGGCGAGACGGAGAAGGCGTGGTCGTTGGGCCGCGGGTGGAAGATGTGCTGGTGGCGGACGGTCCAGCCGGAGATGCGGCGCGCGGCGGAGGGCTCGGTCGCGAACAGGAAGACGTGCGCGTTGGGTACGCCCGAGGAGAGAGCAACCGACGCCGACGCCTTGCCCAACCCGAGGCTCAGCCGGTCGAGGCTCACGCGGGTGAGCCGCGCGTGGAAGGTCTTGCCGATCGCGTTGCCGAAACCGAGGACGTTGGCGCCGGCCGCAAGCTTGATCGCCTCGAAAGCGTAGGCTTCCGGATCGGTGAAGGCAGCGACATGCGCGGCGCGTGGCATCACGGTGCCCGGCCGCTGATTCGACATGCTGACATTGGCCCCCAGGCCCCTCAGTGTGGCGACCGTAGGACCGCCCTTTCAGTCCGGCAACGGGATTTGACGGGCGGCGGCCGCCAGTCCGGCCAGTCCTGCGCACGGCGCGCTGTCACCTCGACTGAGAGTCTGTGAGTTTTTGATTTCAGAGGCGTCATGCTGGGAGCGCGGCATGACGTCGATTTGGCGATAAACTCACAAGCTCTGAGGGCGGAGCCGCCGACTAAGACCCGGCCCATGATTCGTCTTGGCAACATCAGCAAGCAGCACGGCCATCGGATCCTGTTCATCGACGCTCGAGGCCAGCCGATCAGGCTGATGCGCAACAATTTATCCCGCAATCTCCCAATATGCGGAAATGTGGGATAAAGCGTTGCGGCACGTATCGAGCCTTTCACCGACGAGCAGGCGTGCGAGCGCTGCTCAACCTCTAGCAGCAGTACGGCGTCCGGATGGCGGCGGAGCAAAGGCTTGCTGAACTGCCGTACGATCTGCGACGCAAGGACGTCGAGGTCGAGATCCTCGTAGCGCCCTCGCGCGCCGTTACCATGTCGCGTCGCGACAGGCCCCGGCCTGTCCCGCTGCCGGAGCAGGAGTGGCTGCTGCTGGGGCGCACTGTCGACCGCGTCGTGATCTGCCGCGACGGCACCGTGGCGCGGATCGTGGCGCCCGACCCGCGATGGTTCGCGCTCCAGAAGCTGTGGATGTCACGGCAAGCCAAGCGTTCTCCCCTCAAGCGGCCGAAGGATCTGAAACAGAGCATGGCGCTGCTCGATGCCGTGCACAGTGTCATGCCGCAGTATCCTCTCGACTCCGATTTCGAGGCGTCCTTGCCCGAGGAACTGGCCGGCCTCTACGACGAGTGGCGAGCCCGGCAAGGCGCTTGAATACGCTCGATCCCCCATGATCGAGTGGGAGGAGAGAGGACAATCGGCCGCAAGATTGTCATCTGCCTGTTGCTTGCGTTGCCGCTTCTTTCCCGGCAGCACCGCGTGCATGATTCGTCTCGACAACATCAGCAAGCAGCACGGCCATCAGATCCTGTTCATCGACTCGTCGATGGGCCTCCAGAAAGGCGAGAAGGTCGGCCTCGTCGGCCCCAACGGCGCCGGCAAGTCGACGCTGTTCCGGATGATCGCCGGCGAGGACCGGCCCGACGATGGCCAGGTGTCGGTCGATGCCGGCATGACGATCGGCTATTTCAGCCAGGACGTCGGCGAGATGTCGGGCCAGAGCGCGGTCGCGGCGGTGATGGATGGCGTCGGGCCGGTGAGCGCGCTGGCCACCGAGATCGCGAGGCTCGAGGCCGCGATGGCCGATCCGGACCAGGCCGACAATATGGACGCCCTGGTCGAGCGCTATGGCGAGGTGCAGGGGCGCTTCGAGGAGCTGGACGGCTATGCGCTGGAGGCGCGGGCGCGCGAGGTGCTCGCGGGGCTGAGCTTCAGCCAGGAGCGGATGGACGGCGATGTCGGCCTGCTCTCCGGCGGCTGGAAGATGAGGGTGGCGCTCGCCCGCATCCTGCTGATGCGGCCCGACGGCATGCTGCTCGACGAGCCGAGCAACCATCTCGACCTCGAAAGCCTGATCTGGCTGGAAGACTTCCTGAAGAAATACGACGGCGCGCTGCTGATGACCTCGCACGATCGCGAGTTCATGAACCGCATCATCGGCAAGGTCGTGGAGA
>Ga0268266_10004757_pt1 | contig 12906 bp, 15 predicted proteins | sample KBSS13metaG_FD_190356 | JGI IMG/M metagenome (GOLD analysis project Ga0268266, IMG submission 190356) | Switchgrass rhizosphere microbial communities from Kellogg Biological Station, Michigan, USA - KBS S1-3 metaG (SPAdes) (version 2) | ecosystem: Host-associated > Plants > Roots > Rhizosphere...
GTATCCCCCTCCGCAAGCTCATTCCAGACCAGCACCATTGCGATGCAACGCGCGATGCCTATCAGGATGAGGCCGCGCATGTATGCCGGTTGATTCCGAAGGAAGACGGCAGCGAGCGCGAACATAAGCAGCGGGCCGATAAGCCAGTTCTGCACGAGCGATAGGCCCAGCACCTTCTTGTTGAGGAACACCTCGCCAAGCTTCTCGTAACGCACCTTCGCCAGAGGCGGGAACATCATGACGATGAGGCCGATGGCGATAGGGATGTTAGTTGTTCCAGTCTGAAAGTGATTGACGAAGGCAGCAGAGCCGGGAACGAAGTGCCCGATGCTCACGCCTACAGCCATCGCGAGAAATATCCAGAGTGTAAGGAACTTATCCAGGAATGAAAGCCGTCTCCTCTGCGCCGGAGCGCATATTGCCGTGCTCACTGGCAGACCTCGCAGCCTTGAACCGCAGCGGGTAAAGGAGCGCCTTCGAGATCATATTTTGCCGGGGAGCAGCAAGCCTTCGTCAGCTTCGCGCGGTCTGTCTGCATGGCCTTGTCTTCCCTCAGCCAATCGAGTGTCTGGCGAAGTATCTGCGTTGCTCCGATGTGCGGAGGCATCACGATTTTGTAATGCATCCACTTGCCCTCGCGCCGGGCGGACACGATGCCCGCGTTACGCAGGTAGGCAAGATGCCGCGATATTTTCGGCTGCGGCGCGCCCAGTATCTCCACGAAATAGCAGACGCAAACCTCTTGTTCTCCCATGAGGTTGAGGAGCCGGAGGCGCGTGTTATCTCCGAGCGCCTGAAAGAACGTCTGCATATCGAATTGAACCTTTCGTGCCATGCCACATATATACGCTTTGACGAATGTGAATACAAGGAATATATTTGCGTTGGCGAATGTGTTATTTCGGAGGATGTCATGGCAAACGAGATTCTTGAATCGGTTCAATTGAAGTACGGAGCGGTCGCAGAGAGCAGACTTTCCAGCAATAACGCGGGTGTAAAGGCCGTGGCTGAAGCGTTCGGCTATTCAGCGGAGGAGCTAACGTCTATCCCGGCAGAGGCGAACATGGGGCTATCATGCGGCAACCCCACGGCAACGGCGCATCTTCGAGCGGGGGAGGTCGTCGTAGACCTTGGCTCCGGTGGCGGCCTTGATGTCTTCCTTGCAGCGAAGAAGGTAGGGCCGGAAGGCAAGGCCATCGGCATCGACATGACGCCCGCGATGATCGAACGCGCCCGGGCCAACGCTGAGTCTGGCGGCTATAGGAACGTGGAGTTTCATCAGGCGACCATCGACGCGATTCCGCTACCGGACGCCTCGGTCGATTGCGTCATCTCGAATTGCGTTCTAAATCTCGTGCCGGATAAGCTCGCCGTCTTCCGTGAAATCGCTCGCATCCTGAAGCCTGGGGGACGCCTTGCCGTAAGCGACATCGCCCTGAAGGGTGAGCTACCAGAGGCAATTGCTCGGAGCATGGCCGCATACGTCGGCTGCATTAGTGGCGCTATCAGAATTGACGACTACCGCGCGGGTCTCATGGCTGCGGGATTCGAGCACGTAGAGATCGTAGACAGCGGGAAGGACTTGAATGCGTATGCGCAGGTTGAAGGGCAATCCGGGTGTTGCTCGCCCGCGATGGATGGTGAAGGGTCATGTTGCCAGCCGCCTGCAGAGCCATCGCTGCATGAGGACCTATCTGAGCTACTGAAGAAGTACGACGTGAACGAGGCAGCCGCCAGCGTGAAGGTCTACGCCATCAAGCCGAAGGGCGAGACGACGGGCGAAGCGAGGACGTGCTGCGGTCCCACGTGCTGCTCATAAGAAGAAATCATGTTCAACGTCATCTTTGCATGCGTACATAATGCGGGGCGGTCGCAAATGGCCGCTGCCTTCTTCAATCAATTTGCCGACCCGGCCAAGGCTCATGCCGTATCAGCCGGAACCGAACCGGGCGAGCGCATCCATCCCGAAGTCATGACCGTCATGCAGGAGTTGGGCATCGATCTCAGCCATGCCAAGCCTCAGAAACTCACAGAGGAGATGGCAAAGGATGCCCAGCTCCTCATCACCATGGGCTGCGGAGACAAGTGCCCATATGTTCCTGGACTCCGACGCGATGACTGGCCGCTCCGCGACCCAAAGGGTCTGCCTATCAATGAAGTCCGTAACGTGCGGGACGAGATCAAAAAGCGGGTGGATACTTTACTCAAAAATGAGAGATTTGCGAGTAGGTAACGACAAACGCTCTTCTCGTTATCTGGCTCGAGTTCCGTAACACCTTCGGAACAGAGTCCAGCTAGAGCTTGATTTTGCTGGGGTCCATCGTGGGTTTGGGGTACTCGAGCTTGAGGGTGTTCATGGCCTGGGCGAGGATCTTCGAGATAGCTACGTTGCGGTACCACTTGTGGTCGGAGGGGATGATGAACCAAGGCGCGTGTTTGCGGCTGGTGGCGGGGAGGAGGTAGTTATAGGCCTCCTCGTACTGGGGCCAGAACTCGCGTTCGCGGAAGTCGCTTTCGGAGAGTTTCCAGTGTTTGTCCGGCGTATCGATGCGTTCCTGAAGGCGGCGAGTCTGTTCGTCGCGGGAGATGTGAAGGAAGAATTTCAGGATCACAACGTCGTTGTCGTTGAGTATGGATTCGAACTCGACGACGTTCTGGACGTGCTGCTTGAGCCGGGCGGCCGAGATGAGCTTATGAACACGGGGAACGAGAATGTCTTCGTAGTGGGAGCGATTGAAGATCTGGATCATTCCACGCGGGGGCACCTGGGCGTGGACGCGCCAGAGAAAGTCGTGGCGGGCTTCGAGCGGTGTGGGCTCCTTGAAGGCGGAGACGTTGCAACCCTGGGGGTTGATCCCGGAGAAGATGTGGCTGATGGTGCCGTCTTTTCCGGCCGCGTCCATGCCCTGCAGGACGATGAGAACGGCTTTTTGCTGGCCGGCGTAGAGGATCTCCTGCAGATTGGCAAGCTCGTTGCAGTGAGATTGGAGGGCGGCGTCGGCAGCGCTCTCGTTCTGGAATGATCCGGTGCTGTCGGTCGCGATGCGCGACAGCTTGACCTTCGCGTTGTGCTTAACCAGGTAAGGTGATTTGAGCTTCATTCCAATGAGCCGGGCTTGGCCTTGCGTCTGATCCCCACTTCAGATGCGAAGGAAGCGCCACGGGAGGGCGCTTCCCGAACGAACAGCTACTTGGTGGTCTCTTCCGGCTTTGGCGTGACGGTGTGTGCGTCGGCAGGCTTGTTCACTTCTTCCGTGACGCCCTTCATGCCGTCCTTGAAGCCACGGAGGCCCTCGCCGAGTCCTTTACCGAGCTCAGGCAGCTTTTTGCCGCCGAAGAGTACGAGCACAACCACCGCGAGAACGATGAGATGCGTCGGTGTGAATAATTCGCCCATGATATCTCCCTTACGCCGCCGGGCCTGGAATTCCAGGAGAAGAGCGGCGGTACGGATTATTGTCGCACACGAAATGGGATGAGTGGGAGGGCTGGAGGTTCTTCGGCTTGCTCTGCGCGGGCGGTGCGTTTTTTTGCCTGGATGTCCGGCGGTAAGAGGGGATGGATTCGGTTGCGGGCAAGGCACACAAGCTCCGAACGTTATATCTTGGAAGGGTAAGTAAAACGCAGGAGCAGATGTTGGATAAGAAGACCGAGGGGTTTGTGTGGTCTAAAGGGACCAGGGGAGCGCGCCGTTTTGGTCGTCGCGCATGGATGGGAGCGTTGACCGCCGCTCTGCTGACCGCTGCAACGGGAACCTCCATAGGGCAGAGTTCTCAACTGAGCAACCAGCAGGCGTCTACGACTACGAAGCCGAAGCCCAAGATTGGCTTTATCGCTCCTGTGACCTACGACAACAAGTACGAGATCTACGGCGGCATCAATCTGATGACCTTCCAGGCGGGCCAGGATCTTGCCAAGCGCATGAACCTGGGTGGCGGCGAAGTGCTGGCGACCTACTGGCTGACGCCGAAGTGGGGTCTGGGTGGAGAGTGGCGCGGCGAGTGGGGAACCACGCCGGTGAAGCCCAACACCGTCTTCAATGGCCGCGCACTGGCTTCGCTCAACGGTGGAATGTTGGGAGCGCAGTATCGCGGACCGAAGAACCAGTATGCCGCGCTGAACTTCCACGGTTATGCGGGCGCGATGTATGGCAAGTTCGACTACACGGCAGACCCAACCACTCTGGGAATGTATACCAACCGGACCAAGCCGATGGCCGCCGTGGGTGCCAGCATCGACATCAATCACTCGAAGAACATCGCGTTCCGGATCTCCCCGGACCTGATCTTTGAGCACTTCGGAAGTGAGACGCGCGAGTTTTTTGCGATCTCGGGCGGTGTGGTTTACCGGTTCGGGAAGAGATAAGACCGGAACAGCGAATCCCATAACAAAAACAAAAAGGCGGAACTCTACTTTAGAGTTCCGCCTTTTTGTTTGACCTCTTAGTGAAGCACGACCGCAGATCCTTCGACTCCGCTACGCTTCGCTCAGATGACACACTCCTGTAGCGATTGTGGGAGATCTACAATTCGCGGCTAACCGCTTGAGCTGGTCCGTGCTACATGCCGTTTCCCTGCTGAAGGAAGCCAGGGGCTACGGGGTTTTCGTAGACGGAGTAGTCGCGGGTGACGACGGTGAGGCCGCTTGAGGAGACGAAGTAGTTCTTTTTATCCTCCTGCGGGTCGTAGCCGATGACGGTTCCGTCGGGAATATGAACGTCGCGATCGATGATGGCGTGACGGATGCGGCAGTGCCGGCCGATATTGACGTGCGAGAAGATGATTGAAGAATCGACGTCGGCGTAGGAGTTCACGCGGACATCCTGCGAGAGCACGGAGTTGCGAACGACGGCTCCGGATACGATGGAGCCGGCGGAGACGATGGAATTGATGGCCATACCGGTGCGTCCGGGCTCACCGAAGACGAATTTAGCGGGCGGGTACTGGTACGGGCGCGTGCGCATGGGCCAGGACTTGTCGTAGAGGTTGAAGATGGGTGTGACGGAGGCTACGTCCATGTTGGCCTCATAGTAGGCTTCGAGCGTGCCCACGTCGCGCCAGTAGAGAGCCTTCTGCTTGTTCTCGTCTACGAAGTTGTAGGCGTTCACCCTATAGCGCCCGAGCAGTTTGGGCAGGATGTTGTGGCCGAAGTCGTGTTTGGACTGCGGATCGTCGGCATCCTTGATGAGTTCGGGCAGAAGAACGTCGGTGTTGAAGAGATAGATCCCCATGGAGGCGTCGACCATCTCGGGATTGAAGGGGGAGCGGACGCTGGTCTCCTTGGGCTTTTCGATGAAGCCGGTGACTTCGCCGGAGCGGGAGACCTCGACAACGCCAAAGGATGAGACTTCGCTGGGACTGATGGGAAGGGTAGCAATGGTGACGTCCGCACCGGAGTCCTGATGGTGCTGCGACATCAGGGCATAGTTCATCTTGTAGATGTGGTCGCCGGAGAGGATGAGAACGTACCTGGGTTGCTCGGAGCCGATGGAGTAGATGTTCTGGTAAACGGCATCAGCGGTTCCCTGGTACCAGGACTTGGAGACGCGCTGCATGGGCGGAAGGATCTCGATAAATTCGCCGAGTTCGTTGCCCACGACCGAGCCCCAGCCCTCGCGAATATGGCGATTGAGGGAGAGCGCCTTGTACTGAGTGAGAATGTAGACCTTGCGCAGGTCGGAGTTGATGCAGTTGGACAGAGTGATATCGATAATGCGGTACTGGCCGGCAAAGGGTACGGCAGGCTTTGCGCGATCACGGGTCAGAGGAAAAAGTCGTTCCCCGGCACCACCGGCTAACAGAACTCCAAGCGTGTCTTTCATCTTCTAGCAACCTCGGCAGGTCCCTTGTGGGGCCTTTTGTCTGGGATGCACGAAACCGCGAGCGCGTCCCGGGGAGGAGACGTGAGTCTATCATTCTGGGACGTTTTTTGAGTGAAGGGATAAAAGAAACGCAGGCAGAAGCACCTGCGAGTTACGAGGCGCAGGATATGAGCTGAGGGGCAACCCGTCAGGATGCGGAGGAATCCTCGGACTCGCTGATGCTGATCCGCAGAGATCGCAGGAAGCTGAGATCGCTGTTGGTAAACGGTCCTTCGCTCTCCTCAGAGACGTCCTGAACCTGTTCGGAGCCGGATTCGACCTCATTGAGACCAATCGTAGCTTCGAGCATTAACAGAACGTCGAAGCCCTGCTCACGAATGTCTTTGACGACGACGGCAATGTCTTCAGATTCCGAGACGGTTTCGTGGATGGCTTCGCCAAGTTTCTGGATGAGGTTCTTCATCTTCTGATTCAATGCCACCTCCGGGGAGCTCGATATACAAATTACCTCGCATCGGGTATTCCGGCTGAAGGAGACAGGCAGGAACGGCATTGCGGGCGCTGCGAACCACTTTCTGGATCAGAATACCTCCATCTGCGAACGCACTGCAATCAGATTGAATCAATCAAGATTCGCTTTTTCAACAGAAGCTCAAGAGCTGCTACAGGATACGGTTCGTGCCCGGCAGGTTATGCAACTGTATGGTGATCGGACCAGGCGGACTCGAGACGATGGGCAAGATCCTGCACAGGAACCTTTCTCTTTGGCGCCCAAAGAACAACTCCCGCGGCTGCGGCGCAAAGACCGGCTGTCATCCAGAAAAGGCCTTTCATGGTCACCTTACCCTCCTCTTATTGCGGACTTGGATGCAGAGGATGGGTGTCGCGTTTGATGGGAGGTGCAGGTCTTTGCGGAGTTGTGGCGAACAGCTACACTCAACGGTATGGATTCGGTACGCTTTGGCCGGGCACTGGGAGTAGGAGCGCGGGCTGCCGCTAAGACGCTGGTCACGGCTGTGGATGCGGCGACTTCACCCAATCCTTCTGCTGGAAGTAGCCAGCAGCCCGTGAGTAACAGCCAGCCGCGACCGGCCAGCCATCAGCAGCGGCCGGCGAGTCCGAGGGCGGCTGTCTCCGAACAGGTAACGCGGACCGCAGTTCAAGCCAAACGAACGACTGAGGGCGTGGCACGGGGTGGCAAGCGCTTCGGGGAGGCGGTCTGGAGTCCCTTCGTGCGTCTGTCGGGCGTGCTCTGGCTGGAGTTTACCGGCGTCTTCTTTGGGATCTTTGCTCTGTATGCTGCCAGCGGGGCATGGAAGCTGCGCGGCGAGATTGTGGAGACTGCAGGAAACCACGACAGCCATGTGCACTTCCTGCTGTCGGCGGGAATGGCAGTGGTGTTTACCTACTTCTGCATCAGCAGCTTTATGCGAGCGAGAAAAAGAGAGCGGTCCCGGGAGACACGGTGAGCTGCTGTCTTGGCTTGACTCACTGTGCGTCCTGAAAAAATACAGGGGTTCCTCGATTACCACTCGGAATGACACCTTTCCCCTTAGCCAAACACAAGCGACTGCACTAATCTGACTGGCCTCGATGCAGGATCATCTCGGCGATGTCCTGAATGCGCTCAATGGTGATGCCTTCACGCTGCTGAATAGCTAGGCCATGGTTGGGATCGTGCACCGTAAAGAGGGGGCGCTCGCCTACGGCCTGGGTGTGCACATCGAGCTCGAGGTTGATGGTATTGCCGAAGAGGAACAGGTCATTGTTCAGCCAGCCGCTAAAGGGAGGCTCCTGCTCGCGGCCCTGAGTGTGCCACAGCTCGTTTGCACGAAGGAAGCTCTTAGGGCTGATCTCGGCCCATACTCCCCAGACAAAGGGTGCATCGAGTCCGCGAACCGGGATCACGATGCGGCCGCGAAGGTAGAAGTCCGTGCCATCGATGACGCACTGATCGGCGGTGATGACGACACGCTTTTCAAACTCCTCGGCAGGGATTGCCGTAATCGCCTGGGGAGCTTTGATACTGTATTTCAACGGCAGGATATCGTGCCGCTCCCCGCATACTGTGCAGGTAAATCCACCAAAAACTTCACCACTCATGGATTCATTCTTCCATAAAAAGAATTGCGTGAACGCGAGTACACTTGAGCGTCATGTTGAAGAAGAATTCACAGTTTAATTCCCAGACCCGCAAAACCAGCTCGGGAGTTCCCGTGGAGGAGGTTTATGGGCCGGAACAACTGTCGGAGTTCGACCCAGCCGAGCAACTGGGGAGACCGGGGGAGTATCCGTTCACGCGTGGAATTCAGCCCACGATGTATCGCGGACGACTGTGGACGATGCGGCAGTATGCAGGCATGGGCGATGCCGAGGAGTCGAATCGGCGGTACAAGTTTCTGCTGGCACAAGGCGCTGGGACAAAAGGCAAAGGCGGGTTGAGTGTGGCGTTCGATCTGCCGACGCAGATCGGGTACGACTCGGATTCGCCGATGGCGCTGGGCGAGGTAGGCAAGGTTGGCGTGGCGATCGATTCGATCGAGGACATGGAGCGATTGTTTGCGGGCATACGGCTCGACGAGATCTCGACCTCGATGACGATCAATGCCACAGCCTCTATTCTTCTAGCGCTCTATGTGGCCGTCGCGAAACGGCAAGGCGCGGACCTGAAGAAGCTGAGTGGAACGGTCCAGAACGACATTCTGAAGGAGTACATTGCGCGTGGCACGTACATCTATCCGGTGAAGCATGCGATGCAGCTGGTAACGGATGTCTTTGCGTGGGCCGCAGAGGAGATTCCGGAGTGGAATACGATCTCGATTTCGGGCTACCACATGCGCGAAGCGGGTTGCACAGCAGTACAGGAGGTGGCGTTTACGCTGGCTAACGGCATGACGTATGTGCAGGCTGCTATCGACGCCGGGCTGGAGGTGGATGCGATTGCGCCGAGGCTGAGCTTCTTCTTCAACGCGCATAACAATCTGCTGGAGGAGATAGCGAAGTTTCGCGCGGCGCGAAGAATGTGGGCGAGGATCATGCGCGAGCATTTTGGAGCGCAGAATCCTCGCAGCTGGATGCTGCGATTCCATACACAGACAGCAGGATCGACCCTGACGGCACAGCAGCCGGAGAACAACATTGTGCGGACGACCGTGCAGGCCCTGGCCGCGGTGCTGGGCGGAACACAATCGCTGCACACGAACGGATTCGACGAGGCGCTGGCCTTGCCGACGGAGCAGGCAGCGAGAGTTGCGTTGCGGACGCAACAGATTTTGGCCAACGAGAGCGGTATTGCCGACACCGCAGATCCGCTTGCGGGCTCGTATTTTGTGGAGACACTGACCAACGAGATAGAGGCGCGGGCAGAGGAGTATCTGACGACGATTGCGCGCTTCGACCTGGGTGGACATTATGGGATGCTCCGAGCGATTGAGCAGGGCTTTGTGCAGCGTGAGATTCAGAACGCAGCCTATGCGTACCAGCGTGCGGTGGATGAGAAGACAGCGATCGTGGTGGGAGTGAATGAGTATGTAAACACGACGGAGACGCCGGTGCCGATTCAACGGATCGACGAGGAGTTGGAGAGGCGACAGGTGGATCGGGTGAAAGAACTTCGGGTGCGACGGGATCTGGGGGTTCATACCGCTGCGTTGCGTGGTGTGGAAGATGCGGCGAGAGGTGGGCAGAACCTGATACCGCGCATTGTGGCAGCGGTGGAGGCATACGCCACGGTGGGCGAGATTGCCGATGTGCTGCGAGAGGTGTTTGGGGAGTATCGCGAGTCTGTGGTGGTGTAGTGGCGATGAGAGGCCCTGCAAAAAGTTCTCAAAAGATTGTTTGCCCGAAGTCATCGCTTAGTATTTGGTTCACCATCCTCTGGTTAGGAACCCTTCTAAAAATCAGAATTTAGGGGATACAACTGCGAATGGATCTTTGTAAGATTGCTTTCGCGACCAGATGACTTCCTCCGAGATACAAAGGTTGTTCGAACAAACTCTTCTCGGCGACTACGAGGATAAGGAGCCGTGGGATGCCGTTTCAGCACTGCGAAGCAATGGAAACCGAGAGATATTTGAGACCGCTGGAAGCTGGCTAAAAGAAAGTAATCCTCTGAAGCGAGCACGGGCTGCCGCGATTTTGGCTCAGTTGCAAGCCCCCAGCGAAGAGCATATGAAAGAGCCAGAGTGGCTTTTCCGCGACGAGACATTTCCGCTGCTTGTGGAGTTACTGGAGCAAGAATCCAACGCCACAGTTCTCGGCAGTGGAATCGCAGCTCTTGGTCATCTCTACAATGAGGCTGCTATTCCCGTTATCGTCAGATATAAGGATCATCCGGACCAGGATGTTAGATTCTCAGTCGCGTTTGCTCTGGGAAATTTCCCAAACGAGCCATTAGCTGCAGCAACCCTCATTCCTCTGACAAGAGATGAGGACTCTGACGTTCGGGACTGGGCTGTTTTTGGTTTGGGAGTCCTAGGCGACATTGATTCTGCGGAGATTCGAGACGCTCTTCTGCAACGGCTTTTAGATCCCGACGAAGACGTTCGCGAAGAGGCAGCCGTTGGGCTCGGAAAACGTCAGGATCTGAGACTGCTTCCTACCTTGCGACGCATGTTGCAGGCCCCAGAGCTGAAGGTAAGGGTAGCTGAAGCAGCTTCCGCGATGCTGGGACTGGCTGAGGATCCAGCAGACTGGGTTGCTGAAGACTATAAGGAAGCCCTCGATAAAAAGTTCGATCAGACGCCTTAGATGCTGATTTCGTCAAGATGACATAGCGGTTTACGACTCGCAATGCCCTGTTCATTGACCGTGGAATAGCGGCGCAATACGATGAACCTTAGAGGTAATGATCTTGTCAGAGACTGCGACTCCCCTACGGAAGACTGCTTTGAACGCTGTCCATCGGGCCGCGAAGGCGAAGATGGTGGATTTTGGCGGCTGGGATATGCCGGTGGATTGCTGCGGGCTTACGGCCGAGCACATGGCGGTGCGGACCGGCGTGGGCGTCTTCGACGTCTCGCACATGGGCGATATCCAGCTGCGTGGCCCCGGGTCGCTGGCAGCGATCCAGAAGCTGTGCATGAATGACGCCTCGAAGCTGCAGGTGGGGCAGGCGCAGTACTCGGCGATGCTGTATCCGAACGGCACCTTTGTCGACGATGTTGTGGTGCATAAGCTTTCGGACAACGATTACCTGATCGTGATCAACGCAGGTACCCGCGAGAAGGATGTGCAGTGGGTGCGGCAGGTGATCGGCGGCATGCCAAGCGTGCACATGAACGACTTCAGCGACTACTACACGCAGTTGGCGATCCAGGGGCCGAAGGCGCAGGAGACGCTGCAGAAGCTGACCGGGGTAGACCTGGGACCGATCAAGAATTACTGGTTCACGTGGGGACAGGTGTGCGGGCTGCACAACGTGATGATCGCGCGGACCGGCTACACGGGCGAGGATGGGTTCGAGATCTATATTCCCAGCGATGAGCCGACGAGCGCACGCGTGTGGAACGAGGTGCTGGAGGCTGGCAAGGAGTTCGGGATTCTTTCCTGCGGACTGGGAGCGCGGAATACGCTGCGGCTGGAGGCAGCGATGGCGCTTTATGGACACGAGATCTCCGATACGATCAATGTCTTCGAGGCCGGGCTGGGACGTTACGCGAAGCTTGACAAGGGGGATTTTGTCGGGCGCGATGTTCTGGTGAAGGTCCAGGAAGAGGGCGGCCCGAAACGGAAGCTGGTTGGCCTGGAGATGATCGAGCGCGGGATTGGGCGCGATGGTTATCCGGTGTTTTCGCTGGACGGCAAGCGAATCGGAGAGATTACTAGCGGTTCACCGGCTCCGTTTCTGAAGAAAAACATAGCTCTAGCTTATGTTCCGGCGGAGAGCTCCGCGCTGGACACCGAAGTTGCGGTGGAGATTCGGGGCCAGATGGTCAAGGCGAAGGTTGTGCCGACGCCTTTCTACAAGCGGCCTAAAAAGTAGATTTTCGACCGTAGATAACGCAGACGAAACGCAGATCCTTCGACTTCGCTGCGCTTCGCTCAGGATGACACCTAGAAAGTACAGAAAGGGATAGGGAGAGCATGCAGTTTCTTGTTTTGACGGAGCGTTTTACCGATAAGTTCCCCGCTGAGGCATGGAAGCCGGAGTTGATTGCAGCCGAGGGTGAACGCGTGCGAGAGCTTTACGCGGCCGGGATTCTGCGCACCGCATGGCGTCGCAAGGACAAGCCCGGCGCAGCCTTGATTCTGGAGGCTGCAAGCGAGGCCGAGGTGCAGGAGGCGATTGAGAGCCTTCCGCTGCGGAAGCTGGGCATGATCGGGTTCCCACTGGTGACCCAGCTTGAGCCCTACCCCGGATTTGGCCCTCGTTAAGCCCACAAACCTCGTTTTCCACGCCGGACCCACTACAATAAAAGAGGAGAATCCCCAAAACATCTATGTCCTATCCTGCGGATTACAAGTACACCAAGGAACACGAGTGGATCAGCGTCGACGGCACCAAGGGCACGGTCGGCATTACGGATTACGCGCAGAATTCGCTGGGCGATATTGTCTTCGTCGATCTGCCAAAGGTGGGAGACAAGGTTGAGGCCGGTAAGATCTTCGGCTCTGTGGAGTCGGTGAAGGCGGTCTCGGACCTCTATTCACCCGTCACGGGCGAAGTGGTCGAGATCAATGAAGAGTTGAAGGAAGCGCCTGAGAAGATCAACGCCGACGCGAACGCGACGTGGATGATCAAGGTGACTGTGACCAACACCGCCGAGGTGGATGGCCTGCTTTCAGCCGCCGATTACGAGAAGTTTGTCAGCGAAGAGACCGGACACTAAGACGATGCGTTATTTGCCGAAGTCCCCTGCGGACCGCGAGGCAATGCTCGCGGAGATTGGTGTCGCATCGATCGACGATCTGTTTGCGACGATTCCAGCGGAGTATCAATTCAAGCGCGATCTCGCGGTTCCGCGCCAGCATGGCGAGTCGGAGATCATCGACCGCTTTCGTGAGTTCGCGAACCAGAATGCGACCGGATACGCGAGCTTTCTGGGTGCCGGTGTGTATAAGCACTATCGTCCGGTGCTGATTGA
>Ga0268266_10004759_pt1 | contig 12905 bp, 13 predicted proteins | sample KBSS13metaG_FD_190356 | JGI IMG/M metagenome (GOLD analysis project Ga0268266, IMG submission 190356) | Switchgrass rhizosphere microbial communities from Kellogg Biological Station, Michigan, USA - KBS S1-3 metaG (SPAdes) (version 2) | ecosystem: Host-associated > Plants > Roots > Rhizosphere...
GAGATCACGACCGGCATATCGGCGCCGCCGATTGGGATGATCATGAGCACGCCGAGCACCAGCGCGATGATGGTGATGAGCCAGAAATCGAGCGCGCTGCCGGACATCACGAGGCCGACGATAAAGAACACCAGCGCGAGCGCGAGCACGATGTTGATGGCGTGGCGGAACGGCAGGATGATCGGTGCGCCGCTCATGCGCGCCGACAGCTTCAGGAACGCGATCACCGAGCCGGTAAAGGTCAAGGCGCCGATGGCAACGCCGAGCGACATTTCAACCAGGCTGGAGCCGTGGATCGCACCGGGCTTGCCGATGTCGAACGCTTCGGGTGCGTAGAAAGCGCCGGCGGCGACCAGCACCGCGGCCATACCGACCAGCGAGTGAAAGGCGGCGACCAGTTCCGGCATCGAGGTCATCGGGACCCGGCGGGCGATCACGGCACCGATACCGCCGCCGATGGCAATGCCGAGGATAACCAGCACCCAGGCGATGCCATCCGCCGGCGGATGGACTGCCAGCGTGGTCGCGACCGCGATCGCCATGCCGATCATGCCGAACAGATTGCCCTGGCGAGACGTGGCGGGGCTGGACAAACCCCGAAGCGACAGGATGAACAGTACACCCGCCACGAGATACAGAATTGCAGCCAGATTGGCGTTCATCTCAGGTCCCCATTGTCTTCGTCACCACGAGGTGCACGCCGTTCACTTCACCTTCTTCTTGTACATCGCCAGCATGCGCTGGGTGACAAGGAAGCCGCCGAAGATGTTCACACAGGCGAAGATCAGCGCGATGAAGCCGAAGCCGCGCGCCCAGCCGCTGCCGCTCGAGATCATGGGGACGCCGACTGCGAGCAGCGCGCCGACCACGATCACCGAGGAGATCGCATTGGTCACCGACATCAGCGGCGTATGCAGCGCCGGGGTCACCGACCACACCACGAAATAGCCGACGAAGACGGCGAGGACGAAAATCGAGAGCCGGAATACAAAGGGATCGACGGCTTGGGCGACATGCTCCATGACTTCTCTCCTTAGGCTTTCGGCTGGAAGTTCGGGTGGATGACGGCGCCGTCCCGAGTCAGCGCGGTGGCTTTCACCAGTTCGTCATCCCAGTTGACCGCGAGCGCCTTGTTCGGCTTGTCGACCATCGTCTCGATGAAGTTGAACAAATTGCGCGCATAAAGGCTGGAGGCCGATTGCGCGACGCGGCCGGCGACGTTGGTGTAGCCGACGATCTTGATGCCATCGACATCGACGACTTGGCCAGCCTTGGCGCCCTCGACATTGCCGCCGCGTTCGACGGCGAGGTCGACCAGCACCGAACCCGGTTTCATCGACTTCACCATGTCGGCGCTGACGAGCTTTGGCGCCGGCCGACCCGGGATCAGGGCCGTGGTAATGACGATGTCCTGCTTCTTGACGTGCTCGGCGGTGAGCGCGGCCTGCTTGGCCTGATACTCCTTCGACATTTCCTTGGCGTAGCCGCCGGCGGTCTGGGCGTTCTTGAATTCCTCGTCCTCGACCGCGAGGAATTTGGCGCCCAAGCTCTCGACCTGTTCTTTGGTGGCCGGGCGCACGTCGGTGGCGGTGACCACGGCGCCAAGCCGGCGCGCAGTCGCAATCGCCTGCAGGCCGGCGACGCCGACGCCCATCACGAATACCTTTGCCGCCGGAACGGTGCCGGCGGCGGTCATCATCATCGGAAACGCGCGGCCGAAGGATTCGGCTGCCCCGATCACCGCACGATAGCCGGCGAGGTTCGCCTGGCTGGACAGCACGTCCATCACCTGCGCGCGCGTAATGCGCGGCATCAGTTCCATTGCGAACGCCGCAACGCCGGCATCCGCGATGGTCTTCAGCGCCGCCTCATTGCCGTAGGGATCCATGATCGCGATGACGAGCGCGCCGCGCTTGTATTGCGAGAGCTCGGAGGCCTCCGGCCGCTTCACCTTGATGATGATGTCGGCGTCCTTCAACGCGTCCGCGCTGACGGTGGCGCCAACGGCGGTGAATTCGGAATCCGGCAGGCCCGACTTGATGCCCGCACCCGGCTCGATCGCGACGTCGGCGCCGATCGCCTTGAATTTCTTCACGGTATCAGGGGAAGCAGCGACCCGCGGCTCGGACGGATCGATTTCCTTGGCAACGGCAATCTTCATGAGGCCTCCCCGCCGCGCGGCAGGCGCGCGCAAGCAAACTAGCGTCTTTTTCGCTTAGTTGGATACCGGTTTCGCAACCGACATGCGTGCAAATTGTGGCCACCGCCGTCGCGGGCGGTGCAGGCAGCGCCGCGTCAGGTCAGGAAGTAGCCCATCAGGGCGACGATGATCACCACGCCGATGGTACCGTATTTGACCAGCATGATGAACCCTTCGTAGGTCTGCTCATGGGCCACGTAGTCGTTGCCGTCAGCGGTCGTGTAGGCCACTTCGTTATGCTCTGCCATCGGTATCCCCAGTCAAAATGCGCGCTTCTCGCGTGCAATTACCGCAAAGCGTTTGGGAGGGCAACGGCCCCCTGCCTATCGGGTCATTCGGAAGGCCAATTATCCCGGATCCAGCGGGCCAGGCTTTCCTCGCTGACCTCGCCGGCGGCAAGAGAGAGGATGATCGCCGTGGCATGCTCGGGCTTGGGGCTGAAGAAAACGCCGTTCTTCAACAAGAAGATCCGCATCGTCAAGAAAGCGATGCGCTTGTTGCCATCGACGAAGGCGTGATTCTTGGCAAGCCCGAACGCGTATGCCGAAGCGAGTTCGGCAAGCTCGGCCTGTTCATACCGCCACTTGTTGATCGGACGCTCCAGCGCCGATCGTAGCATGCCCTCGTCGCGCAAGCCGGGCGCACCACCGAAACGGCGGAGCTGGCGGCTATGGATCGCGATGGCTTGCTCATAGGTGATCCAACGCGGCTCTTCGGACTCGCTCATTTGGCGATTCCATCACTTTGCGAGCGTTGCCAGCGTGTCGCGATAAGTGTCCATGGTCTCTTCCGCCAATTGCATGGTCCGCTCAAAGTCGGGGTCGTAAGGAAGGGCTTGAAAGCCTCCGCCTGGGAGTTCCGTGATGTGGAGTTGCTGACCGCGCTTGAGATCGAGCCGCTGCATCAATTCGCGCGGGATCAGAAGACCATCGGAATTACCGATTTTCTTGATTTCGATTTTCATGGCGGGATTTTCCCATGCATCTGTGAATGTTATACGGCTGTATAACACAAAATCCCACCTCCGTTCAACAGATGTTTTACGTCGGGTGCCGGCTCTTGCTGAACGAAGCGGCCCGAAAGCTATTCGACCACGAAATCAAACCGCCCGGCCAGCCATCCCTCGTTCTTGGCCGTGCGCACCAGCAACTCCTTGCGAAACAGGCTGTCGGAGCGGTTTTTTGGCTCGCCGGGGAAGTAGAGCTGGGTGGTCAGGACCCGGCCGTCGCGCGGCTGCACCTTAACATGGATGTGGCGGGTGCGGCCGGGATAAAGGCCGGGCACGACGCTGCGCAATCGATAGCGCCCCTCCGCATCGGTGAACTGATGGCCGCGCAGGCGGAAGCCGGAATTGTCATAGCGGCCCTTGTCGTCGGCCTGCCAGAAGTCCAGCAAGGCGCCGGCGAGCGGTTTGCAGGCGCGGGTGAGCACGAAGCCAACCAGTTCGATCGGCTGGCCCGCCATCTCAGGTTCAAGCAGCTCGATTCGCTCCGGTGACGACGGCTTGAAGTACGGCCCTTCGGTTTGCGGCAACGTTACTTCGTCGCCGTCATGGCACGCGGGCGTCGCGGCAAGCGGGGCCTGAGCCACGCTGCCATCGGTCATGAGCAGCGAACCGGCCGCGAAGACTCCCGCTCCAAGGATGACGCGCCGCGTCGGGGTGTCGATCATGGGGCACTCCCCTCCTGTCGTCACCGTCATGATGGAGGGCGACGGCGGCGGAAATTGTGTCCGCCCCCATCACAAATCCGTTTCGTGGCCACGGGCGCCCTGTCAGCCCATCGTCTCCAACTCGTCGATCATGCCGGCAATGACCGACAGTCCGCCATCCCAGAATTTGGGATCCCTGGCGTCGAGCCCGAATGGCCTCAGCAGTTCGGAATAATGCTTGGTGCCGCCGGCGGCGAGCATCGCAAGATAACGCTCGGCAAAACCCTCCGAGGCGTTCTCGTAGACCGCATACAGCGAGTTTACGAGGCAATCGCCGAACGCGTAGGCGTAGACGTAGAACGGCGAATGGATGAAGTGCGGGATGTACATCCAGAAATTCTCGTAGCCCGGGCGGATGTCGATCGCCGGCCCGAGGCTTTCACCCTGCACGCTGAGCCAGATCTGGCCGATGCGCTCGGCGGTCAGTTCGCCGTTCTTGCGCTCGGTATGAATGGCGCGCTCGAACGTATAGAACGCGATCTGCCGCACCACGGTGTTGATCATGTCCTCGACCTTGCCGGCGAGCAGCGCCTGGCGCTGCCTGGCGTTCCTGGTCTGCGAGAGCAGCCGCTTGAAGGTCAGCATTTCACCGAACACGCTGGCGGTCTCGGCCAGCGTCAGCGGCGTCGGCGCCATCAGCGCACCATTTTTGGCCGCCAGCACCTGATGCACGCCATGGCCGAGTTCATGCGCCAGCGTCATCACGTCGCGCGGCTTGCCCTGGTAGTTCATCAGCACATAAGGATGCGCCGACGGCGTGGTCGGATGCGAGAACGCGCCCGGCGCCTTGCCCGGCCGCACCGGCGCATCGATCCAGCGATCGGTGAAGAAGCGTTCCGCGATCGCGGCCATCTCAACCGAGAAGCCGCGATACGCCGTCAGCACCATCTTCTGCGCCTCGGGCCACGCGATGGTGCCGGTGGCCGCGAACGGCAGCGGCGCGTTACGGTCCCAATGCGCGAGCTTCTTCTTTTTGAACCAGCCGGCTTTCAGATTGTAATAGCGATGCGAGAGCCGCGGATAGGCCGCGCGCACGGAAGCGACCAAGGCGTCGACCACCTCGCGCTCGACGCGGTTGTTGAGGTGGCGCGAATCCGCGACATCCTGGAAACCGCGCCAGCGATCGGAAATCTCCTTGTCCTTGGCGAGCGTGTTGGTGATGAGCGCAAAGGTCCGCTCATTGTCCTTGAAGGTCTTCGCCAGCGCTTGGCCAGCGGCCTTGCGCTTGTCCGGCGCGCGGTCCTGCAGCAGGTTGAGTGTCGGCTCGATCGCCAGCTCCTTAGCCCCGACCTTGAAGCGCAGGCCGGAGATGGTCTGGTCGAACAGCCGATTCCAGGCGGCATAGCCGCTCTGGGATTTTTCGTGAAACAACTGCTCGACGCGATCCTCGAGCTGATACGGTTTGTCCTTGCGCAGATCCTCGATCCACGGCCGGTAATGGGCAAGCTCCGGCGTCTGCATCGCGTGCTCGATCACGCCATCGTCGATGCGGTTGAGCTCCAATCCAAAGAACAGCAGATGCACCGAGGCGGCCGTCAACCGCTCCGAAACGTCGCCGTAGAACTTGGAGATATCAGGATCGACACTGTCGCCGGCATGGATGAGGCCGGCATAGGAGCCGAGCCGTCCGGCGAGATCATCAATCGCCTCGTAGCGTCGGACGGCCTCGGCGAGCCAGCGGCCGCCGTCGTCGCCGGCAATGCGTTCCGCAAGCCTGCCCTTGTAGTCCGTCTCGAAGGCGGCGCAGTCCGCATCCATCTTTTGCAGATCGCGCGTGACTTCTTCGGCGCCGATACCGGAATAAAGGTCGGCCAGATTCCATTCCGGCAGCTTGCCGGTTTTGGATTTGGCGACCGCCTTGCTTGCGGCTGGTTTGCGGGACGGCTTGGCGGCTCGGGATGTCGCAGATTTTGCGCTCATGACACTTTCAAAATTGGGAGGTGATCAGGAAATGGCGGAAGATCAGGCGAACGCCGCAAGCTGCGGTACAAACTGGACAAACAGCTCTTCGCCCTCGACGAGCAGCGGTTCGACCTTTTCGTGGATCGCACTGCGGATAGCGCACCATAACGTGATCGCGCGCACCATCACCCACGACGTCGACGGAACCGCGGCCTTGGCGTGCAGCGCCACGAGTTCGAGGTTCCGATGCTCGAACAGCAGCCGGCCCGATCCGTCCTCAAGGATGTAACGCCCGCCGATCCGGGATACGCACACCTCGCATGCCTGTTCCGGCAGCGGGCTCAGCAGATAGAACTGGGCGTCGCCCCTCTCCGTCATACCGGTTTCCCATTCGCGTCCCGTCCCAGGCGCAGCCGCTGCGCCGAGGCCCGCGACGAGGGTGCTGAGTTCCTTTTCGCTCCAGTCGCCGTTGTCTTGTTTGCGTTCGAACGCAACCACGCTCATTTGCTTTCCGCTCCGAACAGCAGCCGGTGCATTTCCGGCTCATAGTACATCAACAAATGCCTAGCGAAGGCGGCCGGTTCAAGGCCCAACTCGCGGGCCCATGCGCCCATAATTTCGGTTGGAACACGGCTGAACCCGTTCTCGACCTGCGAAATGAAGGTGTAATATTTCAGGCCGAGGCGTGCAGCGAGATCGGCCTGCGACAATTCGGCATCCGCCCTCCGCAGCTTCAGCCAATCCCCGGCCAGTTTGCGCAATTGTTTGGCGTCCGGCGCGGCCTTGGCCGGCGGCCGTTCAGTGAAAACATCTTGATGTTTTCCTCGTTTCATGATTACTAAACTAGCCAAATTGAATTGCCGGATAGGTGATGTTTCCTACCACAATTCCAGCTCGCGAATAAGAATCCGATGGCCTTCCTGGACCGCAGTCAGATTGTCCGAACCGCCGACCGGGCTCCCCCCGCGCCCGGGAAGGAGTTGATGATCGGCATCCTCCTGGCGGCGCTGCTGGCGACCCTCGCCATCCGGAACCTGATGCCGGCGGACGCGCTGGCGCCTGCGATCGTCACGCTGATGTTCGCGATTGCCGCAGCGGCGGCAGGAGCCGCGTGGCTTTGCCGGGCCCGTCGCTTCCGCATCATGTGGCTCGACCTTGCCGGAAGCCTGACGTTCATCGGCGTCGTCATCTCGGTTCTGATCGAGCCGGACCAGATGGTCAGGCTTTTCACCCTCTCGGATCAACCTGAGTAACCGGAACGCCTTTTTCCGCAGTCTGACTGCGTCGTTTTTTTCTGCACGTCCAAGCCCGGGCCCCTCTGGCAGTTCAAGCGAACTGCGATGTCGGATTGGACCTTCAACGGAGTGGCCCGCATGTTTGAACTAATCTCCTCGCAACACCTGACAGCGCTTTTCCAGGTCATCATGATTGACCTGGTACTCGCCGGCGACAATGCGATCGTCATCGGGCTTGCCGCCGCCGGGCTCCCCGAGGGGCAGCGCAAGAAGGCTATCCTGATCGGCATATTGGCCGCGACCGCCCTGCGTATCGGCTTTGCGTCCGTCACGGTTCAGCTGCTGCAGATCATTGGGCTGCTGCTCGCCGGCGGCGTTCTCCTGCTTTGGGTATGCTGGAAGATGTGGCGCGAGTTGCGCGCGTCGCATCATCAACCGACATTTCAGAGTCTGTCGTCCGCAAGCACGATGGATGCGACCGCCACGGCAGGCCGACAAAAGACGCTTGGTCAGGCCGTCTGGCAGATCACGCTCGCTGACGTCTCGATGTCGCTCGACAACGTGCTCGCCGTCGCGGGCGCGGCGCGCGAGCATCCGATGATTCTGATCTTCGGTCTGGCACTTTCCATCGCACTGATGGGGCTCGCCGCCAACTTCATCGCGCGCCTTCTGGAGAAGCACCGCTGGATCGCCTATGTCGGCCTCGCGATCATCCTCTATGTGGCCATCGACATGTGCTACCGCGGCGCGCTGGAGGTGTGGCCCCACCTCTTCGCTTGAGTTTCCCGCCCCACGGATGCCATTTCCAACGATTAATCGTGCGTTAATCGGCATCGGCGAAAGTGCCCCGATTCGATACATTTCAGTAGCGTGCGGGGAAAACCATGGCTGCCACCATTTTGATTGCCGATGACGACGCCGTGCAGCGCCGTTTGGTTGAAAACATGGTGCAGAAGTGCGGCTATGAGCCGCTCGTCGTCGATAGCGGCGACGCCGCCGTGGCTTTGCTGACCGCCCCGGATGCGCCGGCGATCGACGCCGTCGTGCTCGACCTCGTGATGCCCGGCCTCGACGGGCTTGGCGTGCTCGCAAAAATGCGTGAAGCAGGCGTGAACATCCCCGTCATCGTGCAGACCGCCCATGGCGGCATCGACAACGTGGTCTCGGCGATGCGCGCCGGCGCGCAGGATTTCGTGGTCAAGCCGGTCGGCTTCGAACGGTTGCAGGTGTCGCTGCGCAACGCGCTCAACACTTCCGCGCTCAAGGGCGAATTGCAGCGCATCCGCCACAGCCGCGAAGGCCGGCTGACTTTTGCCGATATCATCACCCGCAGCGAAACCATGGCGGCCGTCCTGCGCACCGCGCAGAAGGCGGCAGCTTCCAGCATTCCGGTGCTGGTCGAGGGCGAGTCCGGCGTCGGCAAGGAATTGTTCGCCCGCGCCATCCACGGCTCCAGCGAACGCAAGTCCAAGCCGTTCGTCGCGGTCAATTGCGGCGCGATTCCCGACAATCTCGTGGAATCGATCCTGTTCGGTCACGAAAAGGGTGCCTTCACCGGCGCTACCGAACGCCACATGGGCAAGTTCGTCGAAGCCTCCGGCGGCACGCTGTTTCTCGACGAGGTCGGCGAGTTGCCGCTGGCGGCGCAAGTAAAACTGCTGCGGGCACTGCAGGAAGGCACCGTCGAGGCGGTCGGCGGCCGCAAGCCGGTGAAGGTCGACGTCCGCATCATTTCCGCGACCAACCGCAAGCTGCTCGACCTCGTGAAAGGCGGCGCATTCCGCGAGGACCTGTTCTACCGGCTGCACGTGCTGCCGCTGACGATCCCGCCCTTGCGGATGCGACGCGAAGACGTCCCGCATCTGCTGCGGCATTTCCTGGCGCGCTTTGCCGCCGAGGAAAAGCGCACCATCACCGGCATCAGCGGCGAGGCCGTGGCTCATCTCGCGCAGCTCGACTGGCCCGGCAACATCCGCCAGCTCGAGAACACGGTGTATCGCGCCGTTGTCATGAGCGAGAGCGACCTGCTCGGCCTGTCGGATTTCCCGCAAGTCCTCAGTCACGCCGTAACGGACAGCCAGCTGGCGCACAGCGAACCCCTGATCGTCGCGCCCTCGACGGCGCCCGCCATGGTTTCGGGTAGCGATATACCGATTGCCCCGCTCGCCACGGCCGGCAGCCTTTCGATGCTGAACGCCACCGGCGAGGTGCGGCCGCTCGATGACATGGAAAACGAGATCATCCGTTTTGCGATCTCGCATTATCGCGGCCAGATGTCGGAAGTCGCGCGCCGGCTCAAGATCGGCCGCTCCACGCTCTACCGCAAACTCGATGAGGCCGCCGCCAACGACCCCGCCGAGGGCGACGCGAACTGAGCGGACGGCCGGGCGGGCGAATATGGCGTCCGCGTGGCAAAGATCGTGGCAAACCAACGACATCGCCGTTCGGAAGCTTTCGAACCGTGGCTTGGCGGTGACAGACAAAAGGCGGGCGGCGTGGCAAAAACACGGTGCCCGATTGTAACCGGGCAGTTGAGGTCAGTTTGTCGTGAGTTGTCCCGCATGGCGCTGGCTGCATGAGAGGGGCACATGTATCGTCTGCGTTTGAACCGTGGCGTCCAAGCGTACGACTGAGAACCGATCGAGCCGGCGCTTCCCGCGCAAGCCGTGACCAACGATACCTAACGACTGTTCCATGCCGGGGCAGTTCGCCCAAGGGGGTGTGACGATGCGTGACTGTTCGACGAATCGTGCAGGATTTGACCGCGTGCTGATGGCCGTCGCGGCAACGTTCCTCACGGTGTCCGCGACCTCGGCACTGGCGGCCCAGTCGACTACGCCGCGCGCCAATGCCGCCGAGCTCGCGATCGACGCAGCAGTTCCCCGCCCCGAACCGGCCAACGTTCCGCCGCCGACCATCGGCGACTTCAAGATGGACACCACCGCCACGGTGCCTGACGCCACAAAGCCGGCCGACCCCAGCCCTGCCGCAAAGGCCGCCGAGCCCAAACCCGCCGAAACCGTCACCGCCCCGGCAGCCAACGACGCCGTAACCGCCGCACCGCCGGCGGCAACAGCCACTGCGCCGGCCGCCGAACCCGCCAAGGAACCGGTGAAAGTCAGCACCGTCGCTCCGGCTGACCAGCCGGTCGCCGACCGTCTGCGCGACATGCTCGGCGCCAAATCGCTGCGCTACTTCGATCGCAAGAACGAGCGCGCTGCCGTCGAGAAGTTCTACACGACGCGCGACTACGCGCCGCAATGGACGCAGGCCGGCAAATTGACCGACAGCGGCAAGGGCGTGATCGCCCGTTTGAAGGATGCGGCCTCCGAGGGCCTCAATCCGGCCGACTATCCGGTGCCGGATTTTGCCGCCGCAGCGTCCCCGGACCAGCTCGCCGAGGCCGAACTGAAACTGACCGCGAGTATGCTCGACTATGCGCGACAGGCCCAGAGCGGCCGGATGCACTGGTCGCAGGTCTCCGCCGACATCCTCTATCCCGAGCATCCGACCGATCCGGCCGAAGTGCTCGCCAATATCTCGACTGCCAAGGACGCTTCCGCGGCGCTCGACGGCTACAACCCGCCGCACAAGCTCTACAAGGAGCTGAGGGCGAAACTTGCCGAACTGCGCGGTCAGGGCGACGGCCCGGTGATCCAGATCGCCGAAGGCCCGGCGCTGGCCTACAAGGCCGCGACCAAGAAGCAGGGTGAGGTGACGCCGGAAGATCCGCGCGTGCCGCAACTTCGCGCCAAGCTCGGCATATCAGACCATCCCGACAGCACGCATTACGACGCCAAGGTCGCTGCCGCCGTCCGCAAATTCCAAGAGAGCGTTGATCTCAAGGCTACCGGCGTGCTCGACGACCGCACGGTGAAGGCGATCAACAGCCCGAAGCGCGACCGCCAGATCGACACCGTCCTCGTCAACATGGAGCGCTGGCGCTGGCTGCCGCGCCAGCTCGGCGCCGCGTCGCTCGGCAACGCCTACGTCATTCTGAACATCCCTGATTTCACGCTCAAGGTGATGCAGAACGGCGGCCAGGTCTGGACCACCCGCGTGGTGACCGGAAAGCCTGGCAACCACGCCACGCCGCTTCTGACGGAAACGATGAAGTTCATCACCGTCAACCCGACCTGGAACGTGCCGCCCTCGATCATCTACAACGAATATCTGCCGGCCCTGCAGCAGGACCCGACCGTTCTGCAGCGCATGGGACTGAAGCTCGAGCGTAACCGCGACGGTACCATCCACATTTCGCAGCCGCCGGGCGAAGCCAACGCGCTCGGCCGTGTCCGCTTCAACTTCCCGAACAAGTTCCTGGTCTATCAGCACGACACGCCGGACAAGCATCTGTTCGCCCGGGACGAGCGCGCCTTCAGCCATGGCTGCATGCGGGTACAGAATCCGGATCAATACGCCTCGACGCTACTCAACATCGTGATGCCGAACGAGCGCTACACGCCGGAACGAATCCGCAGCATGTACGGCCGCAGCGAGATCGACCTGAAATTCCCGACGCCGCTGCCGGTCAACATCACCTACCAGACCGCCTTCGTGGATGACGCCGGCAAGCTGCAGATCCGCAGGGATGTCTACGGCCGCGACGCCACCATGATCAATTTGCTCAAGAACACCCGCAACAAGGATCTGGAGACGCTGGTGTCCCATGCCCAGCCGAGCTACGCGCGGCCAAGGGACACTTTGCCGGCCGGCGTCAACTTCGCCAGCGACAACACCTCCGGACCCTCGTTCTTTGAACGCCTGTTCGGCGGCCCGTCGACCGCGACGCCGCCGGCCCCGATCGGCCGCCGTCCGCAACAGCGGTTCACCAGATAATCCGGAGAACTACTGCCTGGGGCAGGATCTCCCAACGAAATCAACAATCTCTCCTCTCCGGAGAGGTTGTTTACGTTAACCATTATCCATCCCAGCCCGGCTCCGGGCGCTTTTTCGCCACAGTCCACGGGTTAGGTTAAGTCAGGCTTGGGGGCGGGACGGTAAACCTCGGTTAACCATCCCGCTTTAAAAAAGCGTTCACCCTCTTTTGCCGGGGTCTTGCAAAAGAAAAACGTGAACGCTCGTCGACTGGGTGGGCTTTATACGTGCTGGTTGGTTTCGCGCGCCAATTCAATCCGCTTGCTTTGCCAAAAGCCGGATATCGGATCGGGCTAACTTCGCTGTTGCTGCTGGCAGGAGCGGGCTCGGTGCATGACGCGACCGCGCTCAACGAAACCCGCACCCTCTCCTTCCATCACACCCATTCCGACGAAGACCTCACCGTCACCTTCAAGCGCGACGGGCGCTACGACGAAGAAGCGCTGAAAAAGATCAATCACTTCCTCCGCGACTGGCGCAACCAGGACTCGACCACGATGGATCGGCATCTGTTCGATATCCTCTGGGAGGTCTACCGCGACGTCGACGGCAAGAAGCCGATCCAGATCATCTCCGCCTACCGCTCTCCCGCCACCAACGCCATGCTCCGCCGCCGCTCTTCCGGCGTGGCCCGCCATAGCCAGCACATGCTCGGCCACGCGATGGACTTCTACATCCCCGACGTGCCGCTGGAGAACATCCGCGCCGCCGGGCTTCGCCTGCAGCGCGGTGGCGTCGGCTTCTACCCGACCTCCGGCTCTCCGTTCGTCCATCTCGACACCGGCAGCATCCGTCACTGGCCGCGCATGACCCACGACCAGCTCGCCAAGGTGTTCCCGGATGGGCGCACCGTCCACCAGTCCTCCAGCGGTCCGATGAAGGGCTATGAGCTGGCCCGCGCCGACATCGAGCGCCGTGGCAATGGCGACGATGCCGCATCCGTCGGCAAGAAGAGCTTGTTCGCGGCGCTATTCAGGGGC
>Ga0268266_10004761_pt1 | contig 12901 bp, 10 predicted proteins | sample KBSS13metaG_FD_190356 | JGI IMG/M metagenome (GOLD analysis project Ga0268266, IMG submission 190356) | Switchgrass rhizosphere microbial communities from Kellogg Biological Station, Michigan, USA - KBS S1-3 metaG (SPAdes) (version 2) | ecosystem: Host-associated > Plants > Roots > Rhizosphere...
AATGGCAAGCATCGCGACGCAGGCAGCCATTGCAGATGTCTTGATAAACCTCAGCATGAAAATACCTCTCTTTAGCCAGGGAACGCCATCTGCGGCAGCACCATCACGATACCAGGAAATACCGTAATGATGGCAACCGCCAGAACGAGCAAAAAGAAGAACGGCAGGGCCGCTTTGGCGACCGTGTTGGAATCCTTGCCGCTCATGGTCTGCAGGACGAACAGATTGAAGCCGACCGGCGGAGATACCTCCGCCATCTCAACCACCAGCACCAGGAAAATTCCGAACCAGACGAGATCGAAGCCGGCCTGCTTCACCATCGGAATGACGATGGCCGTGGTCAGCACGATCATGGAAATGCCATCGAGCGCGGTGCCGAGCACGATGTACATGACGGTGAGCGCCGCGATCAGCGCATAGGGGCTTAGCTGCAGGCTGTTCACCCAGCTCGCCAGCGCCAGCGGGATGCCGGTATAGGCCATCGACGTGCCCATGTAGGAAGCGCCCGCCAGGATCAGCAGGATCATGCAATTGACCCGCGTCGCGCCCATGACGCTTGCCCAGAACGATTCCCAGCTCAGCGCGCCCTGCCACCACGCAATCGCAAGCGACCCCAGCACGCCCCAGGCGGCGCATTCGGTTGCCGTCGCCCAGCCCATCAGCAGCGACAGAAAGACAAAGACGATCAGCAGCAGGCAAGGAATGAGATTGAGCGATTCCGCAATGCGTTTGCGCAAGCTCATGGCCGGCTCGGCCGGCGGCGTCCGCTTCGGATTGGCAAGCGACCAGATCGAGATGTAGCCGGAATAGAGCACCATCACCAACAGGCCCGGCAGAAATCCGGCGAGGAAAACCTGAATGATGGAGACGTTGGCCTGCACGGCGTAGACCACCATAGTGATCGACGGCGGAATGAGAATGCCAAGCGTGCCGGCGCCGGCCAGCGAACCGAGGCTGAGATCCTCGTCGTAGCCACGCTTCTTCAGTTCCGGCAGCGCGATCTTGGCAACCGTGGCGCAGGTCGCGGCCGACGATCCCGACACCGAGCCGAACACGCCGCAGGCAAGCACATTGACGTGCATGAGCCGGCCCGGCAGCCAGTTCAGCCAGGGCGCAAACCCGCGAAACATTTCCTCCGACAGGCGCGTGCGGAACAGAATCTCGCCCATCCAGATGAACAGCGGCAAGGCGGCCAGCGACCACGATGCGCTGTTGCCCCACACCGTTGTGGCAAGCACGCTGCCTGCCGGAATACCACCGGCGGCGAATTGCATGCCGGCCCATCCGGTCGCCATCAAGGCGACAGCGATCCAGACACCGGCGCCGAGCAGCAGCGCAAGAACTCCGAGCAGGATGGCGGCGATGGAGAGCAGCTCCATTTCAGACTCCGCTCTGCATGGCGCGTTCGACGATTTCCTCGGGGGTCTCCGGCTTCGGCAATTCGTAGCGTGGCGCGAAGCCGCGCAGGACATGGACCAACTCGTCTACAAAGGCGACGAGGAGAATCACGAGGCCGCCACTGTAGCCGAGCTGCGGAATCCACAACGGCACCGCGATGACACCTTGCGAAATGTCGGAAAACTTCCACGATTGCCAGGTCATTATCGAGGCGTGCCAGGCGAAAAAGCCGATGAAGCCGACGCCGATCAGGAGTGCGACAATCTCGACATAATGGCGGGCGTTGTCGCCGAGGCGGTCGATCAAAAGACCGACACGAATCATCTCGCCGTGCTTGAACGTGTGCGCGAGCCCGAGAAAGGCCGTCGCAGCCATGCACCAGGAGATGAAATCATCGCCCGCTGGAATATTGAGGCCGAGCGGCCGGCCGGCCGACAGCAGCATCATCAGCACGAAAATCGCGATGAGGAAAAGTCCGGCGAGATAGCCGGAGAAAAGATAAAGTCGATCAAGAAATACGCGGATCATAATGTGTCTTTCCCCTCGCACGCCTATTGCCGGGAAGCAATAGGCGTACCACTTCCGCCAACCGCACGCTGCCGGACGGGCTCCAGGCCGAACCGTGCCGAAGGCCGGGCGCGGAAGCCAGTTCGCCGAAAGTAGGGTAGAGGCTTTCTGAGTTGCTCCGGATCGTCAAGGCGAGGGGAAATCTCGGCAAATCCGGGTTCGGGCGCAGAGCGTTGACCGTCCGGCGTGACGCCTTTTGCAGACGGCGGTGACGCATCGTTCTGTGCCGGAAACTGGCGGCCGTTGCACTCCGGTGCGACAAACTGTTCCGTGCGGTAAGCGCCGACCCTGTTGAGCTGCGGTTCGCGACGGCTATGGCTTCACGGCATCGGCGATTTGTTCAAGCTCGCTAACGAGACGGGTTTTGCCGATCTCTGCGGCGGTAATGTTTCCCAACCGGCGGGCCGCGGCGCGGAATTGCGGCTCCTCGATCAGGCGACTGATAGCGGTGCCGATTTCCGTTTCGGCGGCGGTTGGTGCCAAGGTCAGCCCTGCACCACAGGCTTCGACACGGGCGGCGATGTCGTTCTGATCGCGTCCCATCGGCATGACCAAAAGCGGCAGGCCGTGAAGGAGTGCGCGGCTTACGGTGCCGTGGCCCCCATGGGTGACAACCAGTGAGATCTCCTTCATGACCGCATCGTGCGGAGCGCTGGCCAGCAGAGTTACGTTCGCAGGAGCGTGCAGGCTGTCGGCTTTCAGCGCGGGCCCGAGCGTGGCAACCGCGTCCATCTTGATCTGCCCGATTGCGCTGATAGTACGTTGCAGTGCATCGGCCTGGTCCTGATTTGTTGTGCTGAAAGAAACCAGCGCGCGCGGACGGTCGGATTCGTGAGGCCAAGAGAAAATCCACGGCCTGGACCAATCCGAGGTATCCAGCAAAGGCCCGATATACCTGATGTTGCCGGGCAGGGAGTCGGCGGGAAAATCAAAGGCTGCGCTCATCGCTATCAGGAGCCGGGCGGGCCGGTCGAACAGGTCCAGCACATGGTTACAGGGGGCCATCTGCAGATGTGCACGCGCCTCATTCAGCATCGGCAGCCAGTTGTTCATGACAGCGACGAACCGGCTGTTTGCGGCCTCGACCCGGACACGCTCTGCCGGTGTACGAGGCGGCCCCAAACCACTGCCGATCGGCGGTATTCCCGGCAACGGCCGCAAGCTGATCGTGGGCGAAAGCAGTGCACAGGGAACGCGTGCGGCTTCCGCAGCCAGCACCGAGCCGAACAGGCCGGAATCGGTCAACACGGCGTCGGTTGGGGCGCGCTTGATTTCGTCCAGCGTGTCTACGCCCCGCGCGGCAGCAGGACCGAAAAGGAGGTCATCATATGCGTGCTCAAGCGGCGCGCCGCTCCGGGCGATGGGAGAAAAACGCGGCTGCCGCTGCCAGGTGGCGAAGCCGAAGCCCGCCGCCTCGACCGGTTCACGCGCGTCTGCGCGCGCGATGAAGCGAACACCATGGCCATGCGCGCGCAATTGCTGTGCGGCAGTCAGAGTCGGACCGAGATGGCCGGGGCCTCCCCAGGAGGCCACCAGAAAGTTGCAGGGCATGGTTTCGCTCCGTGTGACGGATCGGCGAGTTGTGGTTTCCGAGCGCCTACAATTGCTGCTGGTGAGGCGTCGACAGCCATCTTGTCAGTTCGGCGGCTGACAGTTCCGGACTCAGGCATGCGGCCTGACCGCACCACAACGGTACGAAGTCCGTGCAGCCGTGCGGCTCAGATGCGGCGCGCAACGGAGCTAGCGGCGTTGCGGCGAGCGGAAAGGCAGGCAGGTTCTTTGCAATCGGCCCAAGCTCTCGAACGATCCGGTTTTCGCGCACGCGGGCAGGCCGCCCGGTAAAGACATTTGTGACCAGCGTTTGCTCCGGCCGCGCAGCTCTCACCGCCTTGCGATACAAAGGGGAAACATTTGCTTCCTCACAAAACAGAAACGCTGTGCCGACCTGTACGGCTGACGCTCCCAGTGCGAATGCGGCGGCAACGCCTCTTTGATCGCCAATGCCTCCGGCGGCTATGACAGGGACTTTCACCGCATCGACGATCTGCGGCACCAGCGCCATCGTGCCCACCTGCGCATCGACCTCGTCGTGAAGGAACGTTCCCCGATGCCCGCCGGCTTCGAGCCCTTGGGCAATGATGGCATCGCAACCGGCTTGCTCCAGCCACTCCGCCTCTTCGACGGTAGTTGCCGACGAGCCGATTTTTGCGCCGGTCTTGCGCACGCGCGCGAGGAGGGGCTCGGGCGGAAGCCCAAAGTGAAAGCTGACGATCTCCGGTCTGATCTCATCCAGAAGATCGCAATGGGCATCGCTGAACGTCGGAACGAGAACGCCGTGGAGACTTTGGTCGGACGCAAGGCCGAGCTCGGCGTAGTATCGCATCAAGCAGCCGTTCCAGGCATTTTCCGAGACGGGATTCCGCTCAGGCGCCCGATGGCAGAGAAAGTTGACGTTGACGGGCTTCGATGTCCGTTGCCGTATCTCGGAAAACATTGTCCAGGCCGCTTGCCGGCTCAGATGGGTAAGCGGCAACGAGCCCAACCCGCCCGCTTCCGCAACTCCCGCAACCATGGATGCCGTGACAATGCCGAGCATGGGAGCCTGAATGATCGGCAGTTCGATTCCGAACAACTCGGTGATGGATCGAGGATGGGAGTTCATTGTTGTCTCGCGCTGGCTTGATTCGATTGGAGGCTTTGACGCGATCATCAGCGCCCGGCGTGGGCGCCGCCATCGACGTGCAGGATCTCGCCGGTGACAAAGGCGGCGTCTTCTAGATAGAGGACCGCGTCGACGATCTCCTGGATTTTCCCGATGCGACCCATCGGATGTAGCCTCGCCAGGAAACCGTGCGTATCGCTCGCATGCATGGGCGTGCGGATCGCTCCGGGCGCCACCGCATTCACCCGGATACCCTTGTCCGCATATTCGATGGCGAGTGCGCGGGTCGCTGCGTTGACCCCGCCCTTGGTGATCGCGGTCAAGGCTGCCGGCAGGACTTTCAACGGCTGCTCGGCCACGAGGCTGGAGGTGATGTTGACGATGTGTCCACTCTCCCGGCGAAGCATTTCAGTTATCGCCCTCTGCGAGACGTGGAAGAAGCCACCGAGGTTTACCTGCACGAGCATCGCAAATTCACTCCCGGTGTACTCCGTGAAAGGCTTTGGCAGGAAAGCGCCCGCATTGTTGATCAGGGTGTCGACGCGTCCGAAGCGCTCTTTCGCTGTTTGAATGACCAGCGAGGCCACTTCCGGCTGTGAGATATCGCCGGCGACTTCGACCAAATTCGGCTGATCGGTGGATGCGATCGTTCGTGAACAGGCGACTACACGGTAGCCCCTCGCGAGCAATTGCCGGACTATTCCAGCGCCAATCCCTCGAGACGCCCCCGTTACGATCGCAACCTTCTCTGCTGAACTCATTGTGCCGCCCTTGCTGAAATCGATTAACTCCGGGCATGAGTCTGGCGATCTCGGCGCTGCTGGTATTGGTGTTTTCGGACACCTGCTTCAGCTTTTCGTGAGCGAACGATCCATCGTGGGGGCGCGCTGGATTATGAGGTTGGCGTCTTCCATTCCTTGCGCGCCGGTGCAAAGCTCGTGAGTAAAGAAATCCGTCGGTGACTCGCCGACGATGTCGCGGAATTCGCTGACGAGGTGTGCTTGATCGGTCAGGCCACAGGCTTGGGCAATCTGCGCCCACGACCGGCCGGTCCGCCGTGTCGCCAAGATTTTTTGAAACCGCGCCAGGCGTGAAAACCGCTTCGGACCGATGCCAAACACAGCCTTGAAGACGCGCGAAAGATGACGCGGGCTGGAGTCCAGTCGCGCAGCAAGGGAATGCATCTGCATGGTTGGATCGTGCCTGAGATACCGCGCGGCGCGGTTGGCGAGACTGTCGGCATGCGGGCGAAGATGTCGAAGCAAGAAGGACTGCACGCCGCAAATCCGCTCTTGGCTTGTCTGTGCCGTTGCGAGCATGTCGTCACAGGTCGCAACTTCGCAAGCGCTGAACAGGTCCCCAAGATGGCGATTAGCGTTCGCGAACTCGCCGAGCGGAGCCTGGACGATGCGGCTCGCCGCGTCAGATTTCAGACAGACAATGACGAGGCCGAGGGGGCCTGCGGGACGTAGCGTAACGGCATGGGACTGGATATGGGTCGCGCACTTCGCCGGCAGAGGCTCGGTTCGCTGATGTATCTTGGCCGGCGTTCGATATTGACCGATCAACTGAAGAGAAGTGCCTGGCGCGCACTTGATTGTAACCGTCTTTGCGAAATCCCCATCCGGAATGTCGCAGTCCCAGATCGCCTCGACGATATCGGAGAGCACCGGTGAACGAAAACACCGCAGAATGCCGCCCTGGTGCGCCGGGGGATTTGCAGCGATGCCAATTGGATACTCGACGAATGTCATGCCAGTGCAATGCTCCGGCGGTCATGCTTCATGCAGGGTCGACCGAACGCGTCGCGCCAGGTCCGCCAGGCTGAAAGGTTTGTCGATGATGGAAAACTCGCCCACCGCCTTGTTTCGTTGCAGCACGCCTTCAGCGTAGCCCGAGGTGAGCAGTATCTTGATGTCCTTGCGCAGCCGTTTCGCTTCGCGGGCAAGCTCGATGCCGTTCATTCCGTTCGGCATCACGATATCGCTGAATAGAAGTTCAAATGGCTGGTCGCTCTGGAGCGTTCGAAGCGCCTCTGCGCCATTGCTCGCGCAAGAAACCTGATAGCCGAAGGTGGACAGCATTGCCGACGTGACGTTGAGGAGATCCTCGTTGTCGTCGACCACGAGGACTCGCTCGGAGCCTGCCGGCAGGACTTGTGTCTGGGTAGTGTCCTGCTCTGCAACGGGCTCTCGTGCGCTTGCCGGCAGGTACAGCGCGACCGTGGTACCTGCGCCTGGCGCGCTCTCGATGGCAATGTGCCCTCCGGACTGCCGGACAAAACCATAGACCATGCTGAGGCCAAGTCCGGTACCCTTGCCGACCTCCTTGGTCGTGAAGAAAGGTTCAAATACGCGCTCTTGCACCTCGGGAGGCATGCCGCTGCCGTTGTCGGTGACGGAGAGGCGAACGTATGATCCCGGCGCGCGCCCGGTCACGCATTCCTCCTCTTTCTCCTCGATGTTCCGCGTCTCGATACGGAGAATGCCGCCGTCTGCCATGGCGTCGCGCGCGTTCAGCGCGAGATTAAGGAGAGCCGTCTCCAGCAGCGAGGGATCGACGTGGCACGGCCACAATTCTTCATCCGTCCGCAGCTTCACTTCGCAGCCGTCGCCGACAGCCTGGCGAATAAGGACCTCGAATTCGGAAATGAGTTGGTTTGCATTGACCAGTTTCGGCTTCAATGCCTGCCGCCGGGAAAAGGCGAGAAGCTGTCCCGTCAGCTTTGCGCCCCGATCGGCGGCGCGTCTCGCGGCCGCGGTGGACCGGCGGACCTCGTCGTTATCCGCTGCGCATTCGATGAGTTCGAGGTTTGCGGAAATCACCGTGAGAAGGTTGTTGAAGTCGTGCGCGACGCCGCCGGTAAGCTGCCCGACGGACTCCATCTTCTGGCTCTGGTGGAGTTGCTCTTCCATCACGCGGCGTGCCTCCAGGGCATGTTTGTGTTCGGTGATATCGCGGAGGAAGACCGCGAGACCCTGGCTCGAAGGGAACGCATTGACCGCGTACCAGACCTGGGTGCGTGGACAGAGTATTTCGACGAAGATCGGACGCTGTTCCAGCGTTGCCTCGCGAATCTGGTGGAGCACTTCCATGTCGGCTGCGGCCGGAAAAGCTTCCGTAAGAGGCAAGCCGAGGATGTCGCGGTCCTGGGCCAGCCGCAACCGGGCCGGTCCGTTGAGGTAGCTGACGCGCCAGTCGCGGTCGATGATCATCACGCTGTCGGTGGTGCTCTCGAAGATCATCGTGATCCGGGCTGCGGCTTCCTCGGCTTTCTCCTTCGCCTCGGACAATTCGTGCTCACGGTGCTCCAGCGCATTGGCCATCGTGTTGAATGCGTCGGCAACCTCGGCGATTTCGGATGTTCCGCGGATGTGGACACGCTGGGAGAATTCGCCGAACCGCCATTGATTGGCGGCTTCCACCAGTTGCCCAAGCGGACGATGGATGAACCGCCGGGCGCCCAATGAGGTCAGAACCAGAACCAGCGCGGTGCTCAGCATGATCTGAAAAATCCCGCGCTGGGTGCCGCGCTGGATCTCGTCGAATGCCCGGGCCTTGTCTAGGCCAAAGCTGATGAGCAGCCCTCCGGAATCATCTCGCAGCGCCGAATAGCCAACGATCCGCTCCACGCCATCGATGTCGACGATGTCTGTCGTGTTGCCATCGTCACGGCCTTGATCTTTGTCACCGGCCATCTTCCGGCCGACAAAGCGGGCGTTGTCGGGATAGTGGGCGAGGTAGGTGCCCTCACGGTCCACAATCGCAAGCGCAGCGCCAGGCTGCACATTCCGTCGGGCGAGCGAGTCGGCGAGCCAATCCAGGCTGAGCGCGGCGATGACCACGCCGCCGAGGCGGGAATCATCGGCAAAGAAGGGTACCGCGAAATGAAGGACGTTACGGCCGGTCTGCCGTCCAATGGCGAATACGCCGACTGTAAATTTTCGGGTTCTTAGAACCTCGGCGAAGTAGGGCCTGCCGGCCGCAGTCGAGGCCCTGTGATCGTCGGTCGCATCGCAGAACGAGTTACCATTTATGTCGACCGCGATAAAACTGATGAACCCGGGATATCGTTGCTTGATCTCGGCGAGATAGGCATTGCACCCTGCGGAGTCCTTTGCCTTTATCGCCGGAAGCTCCGACAGCGCGATCAGCGCCTGATGGATCCCCTGAACCGTCTGCCGCTGCTCTGCCGCGGTGAGTTCGGCCAGGTTGAGAGCCTGGTTCTGCACTTCGATCTGGCGCGTATGGCGCAACTCATACTCATTGTACGCTTGGATGCCGATCGCAGGCAGCAGCGCGACAGCCACCAGCACAAGGAGCCGTGCCAGAAGCGTCACCTCTCATCGTGCCCCGATCCCGACGGTCGCACGTGGTGGCAACGAGGCTGCCGTTGCCCCGGTGAACGGCGCAGTCGTGTTGATGATGCAGCCACCGTTCAATCTGTCCCTAACTGCGATACGCATGCCGGGTAAGCGTCTCGCTGAATTGAACTGTTTCATGCAAACCTCCGCGCTGTCCCGTGCAAGATTCGGATGCTGCGCTATCAATCTGTGTTAATCGAGGAAAATTTGGTTACAGCCGTAATGTGGCTCGCCGCTTCCGTCGTCGGCGGACCGGGTGGAGGGGAGAATTGTGCTCCCCTCCGCCAATGTTGATCAGGAGCGTCGTTAGCGGGCGGCGCGCCGACCTCGCGCAGCGACCATAGTACCGCGGCGTTGCACGACAATTCTGGTCGACTCGTCGACGGCGATGTCGCCGATGATCCCAAGGATCTCGGATCGTGTGTCGATTGCGGCGTATTCGTCGGCCATTTGCGATGCACGCAGGCGATACCCGGGCTGATCCAGCACGGTACGGATCGCTCCGCGCAGAGCTTCCGGGGTTGGATCATTGGTTGCGAGGTTGATACCGACGCCGGACCACGCGACGCGCGCGTTGACGCCGGCCTTGTCCTCCGTCAAACCGGCCGTGACGAGCGGAATTCCAAAGCTCATGGCCTGATTGACGCTGCCATAACCGCCATTGGTGACGAACACATCGACCTTCGGCAACAACCACTCGAACGGCAAATAGCTTGCCAGCCGCGCATTGGAGGGAATCGAGCCCGGAATCGCCTCGATCGGCCGGCCACCCGCCGTGACGACAACGAGTACGTCGGGCTCGTTTGCAAGTGCCGCGAGAGTCGGCGCAATCAGGAGGCCGAAATTGTGATTTGCCACCGTTCCTTGCGTGACCAGCACGACCTTGCGCGAGCCGTCCAGTTCATGTGACCATGGCGGCAGCGGCGCCTGGTTCGGAATCAGCGGTGGCGTGCCGATGAAATGCAGGGATGGCGGCATGACGTCGCGTGGAAACTCGAAACTCGGGATCGTCAGCTGCATAAAGGCGTCCGCGAGTTCGACCACGGAATCGAACAGGGGGACCGACAGCGGCCCAACACCCAAATCCCTGAGAATCGGGTTCAAGCGGCGGGCGATCGGCTGATCGACGATCCTGTCGAATTCCTTTGCGATGGCCTTGCATTTGTCGAGCTCCGCCTGGGTCGTTGCCGGTGGCAGATCGGAGAAATGCGGCGCGCCGTCCTGGCGACGCCAGGGCAGATACGACGTGCCGCACAGAACGACGGGAGGTCGTTTCGCGCGCGGGCCAAGCAGCATCGGCAGCACGCCGAAAAACATATCGTCGCCCACGATGACGTCGGCCGGAAAGTCCTGCAGAGCGTCTTGCAGGCCATCGTGTTGCGGTTGGACGTTGTCAACGAACAGCCGCTCGATGGCGACGCGTAGCCATTCCGGTCCCGGCGGGATGGTCTTGAGCGACGGAACCCGCGCCAAGACATCATTCGGGTCGAAATCCGCTTCTGGGGGTAGGGGGCGGAATTTCGCCCCGCTGCTTTCGACCCTGCGGCGCAGTGCGGTCCCGGTCAGGCAGGTGATCTCGTGGCCTTCACTCATCAAGATGCGCGCGATCGCAAGCAGCGGATTGAGATGGCCCGTCGCGGGAGTCGATGCGATGAGAATTTTCATAAGGGTCCTGTCCTCTGATGGCGGAGGACTGCCGGCTGTCCGGGTCCCTCCGGCCGATTGGCTGAAGCAGGACAAGAGTGTGGGCATTGCTGTTACAGTGTGGCTTCCGACCGGCGCTAACCTGTTACGGCTGCAGTGTATGATGGCGGTAGCTGATGCGCCGGCGGATTAGAGCCTGCGCACGCGAGCGCAGTTACAATTGTAGCCCGAGCGGCTGACGCTGAAGCGGCCCGGTAACCCAGCCTCCGTAGTCAGGTGGAGACGACACCAATCCGTCAGTGACGGCAGAATTCCTATTGCTTGGTGTGGGTCAGCTTATTGCGTCTACCGGTGTGATCGCCGTCAAATAGCTCTTGCGCGGACGATCACGGGTAGCATCACGGTCCATCACAACTATGAGAGTTCGCTGGTAACCCCGTAAGAAAAATCTAGATCTGAAGGTCCCTCGGCGTCCTGGCCAATGCCAACAGCGCCTGTCAAGAAAGTCGTTTGCCTTTCGGAATCCTATTTCAATCGATCAGAGAGCTACTGGCGATGATAGACGTTCGTACCAATCCAGACATCACAACTCGGTTAGCGACGAAGAGTTTGCGGGATCGATTTATGTCAACTGAAGCCGGTCACATCATCGTCGTCGACGATGATTCTACGTTACGACAGATGGTGATCAGATATTTGGAGGATCACGATGTTCCTACCAGGGCAGCATCCAGCAAGGAGGAACTGAAGCGTCTTCTCGAAGGCGCGGAGCCGAGCCTGATCATTCTCGATCTGAGGCTTGGTCAGGACGACGGGCTCGATCTCCTGAGGGAAATCCGCTCCTATTCCGATGTACCAGTGATTATTACAACCGGCCACCGCCCGGATGAAATCGATCGCATCGTCGGTCTGGAGCTTGGTGCGGACGATTACATCATCAAGCCATTCAGCCTCAGGGAGCTGCTCGCGCGCGTCCGCGCGGTATTGCGGCGGCAGGAAATGGGAAGGGCCGCTCGCGCCCGCGATCCCGAACGCGGCGGATACCGATTCAACGGCTGGACGCTCGAACGCCGTGGCCGAAAATTGCTCGATGCGGATAGCAAACAGGTTGCACTGAGCAAAGGGGAATATGCCCTGTTGCTGGCGTTTCTCGAGGCGCCGCAGCGACCGCTGACCCGTGAGCACCTGCTGCAGGCAACGCGCGTCCACGAGGATATTTTCGACCGCAGCATCGACGTTCAGGTGCTGCGGTTGCGGCGCAAGCTGGAGACCGATCCGAGCGCGCCACGCATTATTCAGACCGAGCGCGGCGTGGGCTACGTGTTCGCGTTGCCGGTGGAGCCGTTCTAGAACCATTCCAAACAAAATTGCCTTTCGGATAGGCAACGCCGCTCGCGGTGGCGAAACGAAGGCGCTACCGGACTGCAGCTGTAACCGTTTTTCTTGTAGCGGTGACCGCGTTGTAACAGCGGGGCTTCAAGGTTCTCCTGCAAACAAGTTGTAGGAGAACTTTCATGCTGACGAAGCGCGCGTCGAGAGCTGTGAATAATTTCGATGGGTTGCATACGCGGAGAGCCACAACTTTTCGCGTCGTTCCGTCGGATGATAGATCCGGCGTGGCCCGTCAGAGCCCGGCAGCGAGGTCCGATCTGGCGGAATCCGGTCCCGCCGTAGCATCGACGAGCGGGAGAAACAGTTACGCCAAGACCTCGCTTTGCCTGTCGGTATTGGCCGCGTTCACGGAAGGCTTCGGCGCCTATGGCATGGCGATGTATCCGACCGCGGACTTTCCGCTTCAGGCCATTCTCGTGCAGAGAAGGGAAACCCTGCAGCATCCTGGAAGCCCCGAAGCGGCCGTGGCCGGGCGTGCGCGTGAAGCCGATCTGCCGCCGGAGAACGTCCGTTTTGGCGGCGGTTCGGCGCTCGATGCACCGACGCCATGGTACCGGAATTTGCCGGCATCGATGTATGACAGAGCTGTTGCGCTCTGGGCCCATTGGCGCCGGGAGCGGGAGATCAGGAGGGCGGTTGTGGCGTTGGCGGAATTCGATGACCGGTCGCTGCGGGATATGGGAATTCGCAGCCGATCCGAGATCGAGCAGGTCGTGAGGTATTGTCGTGATTGCTGATGCCGTCTATTTCACCCTCGCGGGGATCGACTTCTGTCATGCCGCGGGCCGATCGATCTTCTCCGGCAGATTGAAGGTCGATGTGGCTGCCATCATGCCGCGAGCCTGGACTCGAGGACGGCGCCAGTTCCAGCCAA
>Ga0268266_10004762_pt1 | contig 12900 bp, 6 predicted proteins | sample KBSS13metaG_FD_190356 | JGI IMG/M metagenome (GOLD analysis project Ga0268266, IMG submission 190356) | Switchgrass rhizosphere microbial communities from Kellogg Biological Station, Michigan, USA - KBS S1-3 metaG (SPAdes) (version 2) | ecosystem: Host-associated > Plants > Roots > Rhizosphere >...
GCCGGCAAGTTCGACGCCGGTGAGACCATCATCCACCACGTGGCGAACAGCCCGCTCGACGAGCCGCTGATTCACCTGCCCAGGGTGATGGGGATCGACATGTCGATCACCAAGCACGTGATGATGCTGTGGATCGTGGCCTTGCTGCTCTTCGTCGTCGTGACGTGGGCGGTGCGGCGCTACCTGAAACAGGATCGGCTGATTCCCTCGGGCTTCATGAACGGTCTCGAAGCCGTCGTCGTCTTCATCCGCGACGAGATCGTGCAGCCCAACGTCGGCAAGAAGTGGGTGATGACCTGGGCGCCACTGCTGCTGACGTTCGGCTTCTTCATCTTCGCGGCGAACGCCATCGGCCTGATTCCGATCTTCGACGTGCTCGGTCTCCTCGATCACTATGTCCTGCACACCGGCGACGACTCGTGGGTGAAGCACGTGATGCACGGCGGCACAACCGCCACCGCCAACTACAACGTCACCGCGGCACTTGCCACTGTGACGTTCGGCGCCATCATCGTCGCCGGCTCGAAGGCACACGGCGTCGTGAAGCACTGGCTGAACCTGGCCCCGCACGGGCTGGCCTGGCCGATTTACATCCTGCTCATCCCGATCGAGATCATGGGCATGTTCGTCCGGCCGTTCGCGCTCACGATGCGACTCGCCGCGAACATGACCGGCGGCCACATCGCGCTGCTGTCGCTGCTGTCGCTGGTCTTCCTGTTCACCGAAGTCGGGGGCGCCGCGACCGGCATCGGCGCCGGCGTCGTGATGACGCTGCCGCTCGCGATCGGGATCTCGCTCCTGGAATGCATCGTGGTGCTGGTCCAGGCGTACGTATTCACGCTCTTGACGGCCGTGTTCGTCGGCATGGCCATTCACGTTCATCATTAGACGGAGGCAGTTGATGACAGGTCTTGTGCAGTTTTCCGCGATTCCCATCGGACTCGGCTTGATTGTGATCGGCGCCGCGCTCGGCATCGGCAAGTTCGCTGCCGCGGCTGCCGAGAGCATCGCCCGGCAGCCCAGCGCCGCCGACAAGATCACCGGCGCGATCAATCTGCCGCTCTTCCTGCTCGAAGGCGTGGCGATTCTCGCGGAGGTGTTCGCGTTCCTCGTGCTGATCATGGGCCGCTGAGATGAACCCGCTGGTCCAGCCCGATCCCGGGCTGTTCATCTGGACGATCCTCACGTTCCTCGGGCTGCTCTTCGCGCTGAAGAAGCTCGCCTGGGGCCCGCTGCTCGAAGCGCTCGAGACGCGTCAGAACGCGATCCGCAAGTCGCTGGACGACGCGCAGCAGGCGAAGAACGAGCTGGAGCGGCTGAACGCCGAGTCGGCGAGGATCATCCAGCAGGCGCGCGTCGACGCGGAAGGCATCGTCTCGCAAGGCCGGGTCGACGGCGAGCGGCTGCGGGAGGAGATCCGCACCAAGGCGCGCACCGAAGCCGACAACATCGTCAAGAACGCGGAGCGTCAAATCCAGCTCGAGACCAGCCGGGCGCTCGAGCAGATTCGGCGGGAAGCGGTCGATCTCTCCGTGATGATCGCCTCGAAGATCATCCAGCGCAATCTCACCAAAGAAGACAACGAGCGGCTGATCGACGAGGCCCTCAAGCAGGTTCAAAGCAGCCGGAACTAGAAGTCCGGCCTGGCGCCTCAGGGCTGGAGCTTGTGCAGCTGGGTCTGCGCGGCCGCGTAATACGGGTCGGACGCCGGCACCTGCTTCAGCAGCGTCAGCGCCTCGTCGAGGCGGCGCTGTCCGAAGCGGACCATCCCGAGTAGAAACCTGACCGACGGCCGATCGGCCTCGAGTCCCATCGCGATCTGAAGCGCGTCCCCCGCGGGGTCGAGATCGCCTGCGAGCATCTGGATCAGGCCCAGGTCGCGTTGAATGGCCGCATCGTCCTGGTGAGGACGGGCGCGCGCCGCGAATTCGAGGCTCACGCGGCGGAAGCGCTGCATGTCCTCACCCGCCGGCGGACCTCCGCCCTGGTTGATCAATCCGGTGAGCGCCGCCATGCGAACCGCGCGCGACGGATCGTCGAGCGCCGCGAGGAGCGTGGAGCGGCGGAGCGTCGGATCGCCCGTGACGACGCCGAGCGCCGAAAGCGCGGCCGAGCGAATCGCGGGATGCGGCGATTTCGATGCGGCGACGAGCGCGTCCAGCGCGCGTCCCTGCGAGTAGTTCGAGAGGTAGCCGACGGCGTTCGCCTGCACCAGCGGTCCAGCGTTCGCATCGCCGGCGATCGCGATCAGCCCGTCGAGCGCTTCGGGGTTTCCGGCGCGCCCGCCGGTGAATGCTTCGGCGCGGGCCACCAGCTTCGCGCGGCGACCCTGCGGCCACCACTTCGCGAGCACATCCACCGCCCACGCCGGCTGCTTGTCGGCATGACATTCGTTGCAGGCATTCGGAATCGCGAACCGCGCCGTGTTTTCCGGTGCCGGCAGGCTCATCGAATGATCGCGAATGCGCGCCTTGATGCTCAGCACCGTCGGCGGCATGTGGCACTCGACGCAGGAACTGCCGCGGCTGCCGGCCTTGTGCCGCGTGTGGGATGTGACCGCCTCACCAATGGATTTGTGACAGTTGATGCAGAGCGCGTCGCTGGCCTTTCCCAGCTGCGGATTCCTGTCCACGTCGGGCGTGTGCGGGTTGCTATGACAGCTCGTGCACGTGGCGCCGCCGCGAAGGAAGCACTCGCTCTGCCAGAGGCCGAGCGCGTCGTTCGAGAAACGGCGAGGCCGGCCGTCGGGCCAATACGTCGGGTCTGACTCCTTGCGCGGTCCGTATTCGAGCACCGGCTGAAAGTGATCGAAGTAATCCTGCCCGGCGATGAAGCCGGGGCCGATGACGTCGCGCAGTGAATGGCACTGCGCGCAGATCATGCTGCTCGTTTTCGGATCGAGGCGCGTCGGCCGCACGATCGCCCGATCGCCGCCGGCACGATTCCCGCCGCGATATCGCTCGACGTGCGTGCTCCCCGGACCGTGGCACCGCTCGCAGGTCGTGCCGAAGTCGTTCCACGCCGTCTTGTACGTCTGGGTCGCGGGGACGTAGTGGTTGTCCTGCTCGCTGACGTGACACCCGAAACAGTTCTTGTTCCACTGCTGGACGGGCGTCTGGTCGTTCTCGTCAGGCCGGACGATTTCCATGTTGTCGAACCAGGTCCGCCGCTGCACATCCCAGCTGGGTGTGAGAACGATGATGCGTCCCTTCTCGATGGTCGTCAGGTAGTGCTGGATTCTGCGGCTGCCGAGCGTGTACTCGACCCGATGTTCCCGCGGCTTGCCGGTGATGTTCGACTCGGTGATGAAGTACTGGCCGTCGGCGACGCGCAACTGGAACGGCTGGCCGCGAAGCGTGATTCTGGTCTTCGAGAAATCACCTTCCACACTCGCAGCGCTGGCCGGCTGGATCATCTTGCTGTGACGGGCGCTCTTCCAGCCGTCATGGACGTCCTGATGGCACGTCGCGCACACGCTCGCGCCCACCAGCGTCGCGCCGGCCGAAGCCTGACCGCCGGCGGTCTGGCCTTGTGTGGGAATGCGTGCCGACCAGACGATCGCGAGGCACAGCGCGAGTGCCGCGACCGAAAAACCGTGCCTCGCCATCGACTGGCCATAGTAATCCAAAGCCTCGCGGCGGGCTGATTGGCGGCAGAGCCGATCGTTCGTATTCGGACGCGTGAATTCCAGGATCCTGACTCTTGGATAATCGTCGAAATGTCTCCGGATGTCTTAACAAAAACGACGTGTAAGTCGTTGCGCCGACTCATCTTCGATGCTAACCTGCCGCACTTCGCGGTCGAGCACGGCGTTTGCCTGTCCGGAATGCACTACTAGTCCAAAAGCGCACGGCGGCTGAAACAGTGTGCGTGTTCACGAAAGAGGAGGCGTTCATGAGACGTCGAGGGTTCCATGTGATTGTTGCGGTGCTGGCTGCGTGCCTGCTCGCCTCAACGCATGCGTTTGCGCAAGGCGGTGGCGCGAGCACCACCGGTTCAATCAATGGCAAGGTTGCGGACACCAGCGGCGGCGTGCTCCCGGGCGTCACCGTGAGCGCGACGAGCCCTTCGTCGATGGGCGTGCAGAGCTCCGTCACCGACAGCGGCGGCAACTATCGTTTCCCCGCGCTGCCTCCCGGCACCTACACGGTGACGTTCGAGCTCCCAGGGTTCAACACGCTGAAGCGCGAGAACATCCAGATCTCGATGGGGTTCAGCGCGACCGTGAACGTTGAGCTCGCGGTTGCCTCGCTGCAGGAGACCGTGACGGTCACCGGCGACTCGCCGGTCATCGACACGTCGAACACCCGCGTGCAGCAGAACTTCAAGCTGGAAGCGCTCCAGGAAATTCCCAACTCGCGCGATCTGTGGTCGCTGCTCGCCGTCACGCCGTCGGTGACCATGGGCCGCATCGACGTCGGCGGCAACCGCGCCGGCACGCAGACCGGCTACACCGCGTACGGCTACTCCGGACAGAACCGCGTCCTCGTCGAGGGCATCAACACCACGGAAGGCACCGCCGGCGCCGGCTTCTACGTCGACTACGGCTCCTTTGAAGAAGTATTCCTCGGTACGATCGGCCAGGGCGCGGAGATGCCGACCCCGGGCGTGCAGAGCCAGATGCTCGGCAAGTCGGGCGGCAACAAGTTCCAGGGCGAGTTCTACGACGACTACGAGACCAACGGGATGATTGGCGAGAACATCATCAACAACGTTCCGACGAAGTTCCTCTACGATCCCGTCTCTAACCCGGGTGGCAACATCCGTCCGCACAGCAACGAGACGCTGAAGTACCGCGACACGAACATCAACGTGGGCGGTCCGATCGAGAAGGACAAGGTGTGGTGGTACTTCTCGTATCGCAACCAGAAGACCTCGGTCGGCCAGCCGAACTTCATCGGTCCGATCGCCGGCACCAGCTTCGACACCAAGCTGTGGAACCCCTCCGGCAAGGTCACCTACCAGGTGAACCAGAACAACAAGCTGATCGGGTACTACCAGTGGGGTCAGAAAGTGCAGCCGAACCGCCTTCCGCAGTCGGCCCTGAACTACACCTCGCTCGACGGCACCCTGAAGCAGATTTCGGGCAGCTGGATTTACAAGGGTGAGTGGAACGGCACGCTGAACAAGAACATGTTCGCGGAAGCGCGCTACGGCGGCTTCGGCTACTACTTCCCGCTGCTCGCCAACAGCGACGTTACGACCCCGGAAATCTTCGACAACAAGCAGACACAGCTGTTCGGCGCCGACCAGAAGGAACAGACCGACCGCCGTCGTCTCCAGGCGACCGGTTCGATCACCTACTTCAAGGACGGCTGGGGCGGCACGCACAACTTCAAGGTTGGCGGCGAGATGCTGTTCGAATACGGCTGGTACGGCTACACGCAGGTGGCGTCGGGCAACCAGCGCACGACCATCGCGACCAGCGGCGCGCCGAGCTCGTTCGCGTTCTACGCGCCGACGGCGACCCAGGTCGGCAGCCTCGGCGACGGGCCGAGCGGCAACCTGCTCAGCATCGACCGCGTGAACACGCGTGACTTCTTCGTGACCGATCAGTACGCGGTCGGCCGGGCGACGTTCAATCTCGGCATCCGCTACGACAGCTACGACGTGTTCACGCCGGATCAGACGCAGCTCGCCTACAACTTCCCGACCGGAGTGTCGATTCCATCGGCGTCGTGCTCGACGAACCCGGCCTTCTGCGAAACGCACTACGTGCAGTGGCGGTCGTTCGTGCCTCGCCTCGGGATGTCCTACGATCTGCTCGGGACCGGCAAGACGGTGCTGAAGGTGAACTACGGGATGTATCGCTTCAACCCGGGCGTCGGCGTCGCGTCGAGCGCGAATCCGAACCAGCAGGTCAAGAGCATCACCTATTCGTCGAAGGTGGCGGGCGCGACCGATCCGGTCTACTACACGGATCCGACGACCGGGACGAAGTACACCACCAACGCGCTGACCGGTTCAGCACTGGCCGGCGCGATCAGCGTGGACCCGAACATCACGCAGCCGTTGTCGCACCAGGCGACCGCGTACATCGAACAGCAGCTGACCGAAGGCGTCGGCCTGCGGACCGGGTTCGTGTACTACACCGTGAAGAACCAGGTGGGCACGGTCGGATTCCAACCCAATCGTCCGGCATCGGCCTACACCGTGCCGTTCAACGTCATCGATCCGGGCCCCGACGGCATCACCGGCAACAGCGACGACCAGACGCTGCAGGCGTTCGGCATCCCGACCTCGCTGATCTCGGGGTGCGCCGCCACCCAGACGACGCCGAGCGCCAACTGCGCGTACCCGGCGAACCAGGTGATCATGAACACGCCGGACAACGGCAGCTACAAGACGTTTGAGCTCTCGGTGAACAAGCGCCAGAGCCACAACTACTCGCTCGGTGCCGGCTTCGGCTACACCTGGCAGCACGACTTCCCGTACGGCTACCCGAATACGCCGAACGGTCCGTTCGACTACGACTTCTCCACCTATAGCGGGAAGGCGAACGTGACCTACAACGCAAAGTGGGGCATCCTGCTGAGCGCGGTGTATCGGTTCCAGGCGGGTCAGAACTACGCGCGTCGCGTCTCGGTGTCGGCGCCTGCTGCTTGCGCGTGCACGTTCAGCGCGGGAGCCGGTCAGACCGGGAGCTTCGCGACCCCGAGCAACACGGCGACGGCGATCTTCGCGACGCCGTACAACGCGTACCGCCAGGACAACATCTCGGTCGTCGACCTCCGCGTCGAGAAGACCGTTCCGCTCGGCAGCTACCTGAAGGTCCGTCTGTTTGTCGACGGCTTCAACCTGACGAACCAGTACGCGGCCGAGACCATCGCCAACCTCGCTGGCCCGAACTTCCAGCAGCCGACGGCGATTCTGGGACCGCGCACCGCGCGCATCGGCTTCCGCTTGATCTGGTAAGACGGGGATAGGCTGGAAGGGCAGGACAGGCGGGATAGGCGGGAGGGGAAACCCTTCAGCCTTCCCGCCTTTTTTCTTTTCCCGTCCTGCCCATCCCGCCTATCCCGCCCATCCTGCCTATCCCTCCCCACCAGACTCCCGCCCGCGTTTATCTCCCCAGCAGCTTTTTGAACTCGACGATCTCCCGGGCATACCGTGCCGGCGGCGCTTGAGCGATGAAGCGCTCCATGTCCCGCCTCGCTTCGTCGCGACGGCCCAGCGCGTCCAGCGCCATCGCGCGGTTGTAGAGCACGGTGAGCTGACGCGGGTCGAGCTCGAGCGACCGGCTCAGATCGCCGACGGCGCCTTGCAGATCGCCGGACGACAGCGCGTCGGCGCCGAGGTTCGCATAGGCTGTCGCGGACGTCGGATCGAGCTCGAGGACCTTCTTGAAAGCCTGGCGCGCCTTGTCGTGCTGGCCCATCCTCATCGCCACGACACCCAGCGAATTGTGCGCCTCCACTTCGTCGGGATGCGCGGCAATCACCGCGTCGAGAAGGCCGAGCGCTTTTGGCAGCGCACCGGACGCCGCAAGATAGTCGGCGAGGACGATCATCAGCCGCTGATCGGCGATGCCGCGGCGGACCATCGCTTCGAGCGTCGCGATCGCGCCGGGCAGATCGCCCGACTGGCGCTGCATCGACGCCAGTTGTCCCTGCGCCGTCGAAAAGGCTGGATGCTCGTGGATGATCGTTCGCACCGCGTTCATCGCCTCGGCGCGTGAGCCGGCGTTGAACGCCTTCACCGCGCGATCGAGATCGTTGGACGCGGAGATCAACGTCTTGGGATCGTCCGCGGCGGTGTAGACGCGCGTGCCAGGGTCGGCGCTCGACGCGACGTAGCCGAGCGCCTGCAGCCGTTGCCGCGCGTCCGCGCTCAGCGTCGTCTTTTCTCCCGACGATCCGCGCGCCTGAAACGACGTCGCGATACCGCGGAGCAGCGACTCGAGCGTGCGCGCGCGCTCCGCGTCGCGCGAGAAGAGATTGGTCGTTTCCTTTGGGTCAGCCTTCAGGTCGTACAACTCGGCGTTCGGCAGATCGATCAACTTGTAGTCGCGCGTTGCGACGGCGGTCAGCGGCGCCCAATTGCGCGTGAGGTTGGCGTCCATCGCCTCCAGATACGCAGTCTTGTCGGGCGTGTCCGGATTCAGCAGGACAGTCGCAGCGCTATTGACGGCCGGCACCACCGAGCGCCCTTCGAATTCAGCGGGAGCAGGGACCCCAACCAGATCGAGCACGGTGGGTGAAAGGTCGATCAACCGTACGAGACCATCGAACGCCGCTCCGGACGCTGAACCCTGAACCCCGAACCCTGACCCTGAACCCTGAACCCTGAACTCTGAACTCTGAGAGATGATCCACGGTACTCGCATGGTCGCGTCGTAGACGAAGACGCCGTGCGTGCGTTCGCCGTGCTCGCCAAGGCTCTCCCCGTGATCGGCGGCGACGATCACGAGCGTCCGCTCGAGCCGACCGGCCGCTTGCAGCTCGTCGAGCAATCGGCCGACCATCGCGTCGGTGTACGCGACCTCCGCGTCGTAAGGCTCGTGTTGCGAAGCGTACGGCTCGGGCGCGCGATAGGGCTCGTGCGGATCGTAGAGGTGGACCCACGCGAACCAGGGAGTGGGGGCGGAAGGCTTCGCGCCTGAGGAGGGCTGGATGATCCAGGTTGCCGCTGGCTTGATCACGTCCTCGGCGCGTCGTTCGGCGCCTTCCGCGGGATCGTCGCTTGGCTTCTCGCCGTAGCGATCGTCGTAGACGTCGAACCCGCGGTTCAGGCCGAAGCGTGCGTCGAGGACGAATGCGCCGACGAAGGCGCCCGTTCGATAACCCTGCGCTTTGAGAACCGTCGCCAGCGTCGGCAGATTCGGGCCGAGGCGGAACAGCCCGTTGGCGCGCAGCCCGTGCACGGGTGGTGAGACGGCGGTCAGGATGGACGCGTGCGACGGCAGCGTCAGCGGCGCCGCGCTGTAGGTGCGCGTCAGGCGAAGCCCTGCGGACGCCAGTTGATCGAGCCGCGGTGTGAGTCCGGGCCGGCCGCCAAATGCTCCGACTCGATCGACGCGCAGCGTGTCGATCGTGATCAGCAGCACGTTGCAGCCCCGGCACGCGCCGGAGACAAACGAAGGCGTCGCCGCGCGTCGCCACCACATCCAGCCGCCCGCGACGAGGGCAAGAATCACGACCGCGGCTGCTATCGGGGTCAGATCTCGATTTTCTCGTCGCGCTCGTATCGGCTTCGCCGCGAGAAAATCGAGATCTGACCCCGACTTGCTCCGCGGTTTTTTCTTCATGCCTTATCGCGGTGCGACGCCGAGCCCGCGCACCCGGGCACCGATGATTCGCACGCCGACCTTGACGTCGTTCGGCTTCGACCCGACCGGGACCAGGTATTCGATCATCATCTCGCCAGTGAGCCGATCGGCCAGGCGATCCAGCGCCGCCTGATAGGACGCCGCCGAGTAGATGACAGTGAACTCGCCGCGCGACTGTTCGGCGAGCGCCTTCAGCGCGGGTGTCGATCGCTGACCGCCGGCCGCGGTTTGTCCTGGCCGATTGGCGATCACGTGCAGCGTCGCGTTGCTGTCGATGACGCTCGCGATCATCACGTCCGGTGTCTCCTGGCTCGCATCGACCTGCGCGGCCGACAGGATCACGATGCAGGAGAAGAGCGCGCCGGTCTCGCGAATGGTCCTCGCGGCAACAGCCGCGCCCTGCATCACCAGGCTGCCGGCGGAAGGGTCGACCGTCAGGGCGTTCAGCCTGGCCATCACCGTCTGACGCTCGTCTTCGAATGTCGTAAGGATCTTCGGTGGCCCGCCGAACGTACCGAGCGCGATCGGTCGCTGACCGATCCGCTCGATGAAGTGCGCGGCGGCCTTCTGCATCACCGGGAAATCGGCGGCCGCGAGGCTCCCGGTATCGATGAGCACGACGATGGGGTAGTCGGCTGGGCGCACCGAGAGCACTTCGCGCGTGACCCCCGCCTCCTGGATAACGAAGTCGTCAGCGCTGACATCCACCACCGGGCGGTTGCGCGGGTCGGTCACGCTCGCCAGAGCCACCCTGCTGGCGCCGGTCTGCGAGTCGGGGGGCTGGCCGCGGACCGACGAGCTGCCGATCGCGATCAGGAGCGACAGGGTCAGAGCGCGCACGTTCACCGCATTATAGACGTCGCGGTTTTGGTGAAATGCCAACGAAAAATACTGGAATTTGGATTCGTGCACGAAATAGTCACGATCGGGACGATTCAGTCAATTCCGGACGATGTTCAGTACCGTATGATGGCCTGCTGTGGGACGATTCGGAAAGTCGTATGGATTTATGCGCCGACTCGTCCGTAGTGAGTCAATTCGTGATGACTTTGATACACAGCCGGAGGAGTTTCCAATGAACTCGACTATCGGAAAGGTCAAGGCGAGCGCCCTGATCTTGGTCGTGACGATGGCCACGCTGGCGACGCCGCTCTTCGCCCAGACGACCGGCCGCATCGTCGGCACGATCGAAGATGCGCAGGGAGCCGTGCTCCCGGGCGTGACCGTCACCGTCACCAGCCCGCAACTGCAAGGCGCGAATACGACGACCACCGACACCAATGGCCAATTCAGGTTTCCCTCGTTGCCGCCCGGTGCCTATCACGTGAAGGCCGAGCTCTCGGGCTTCAAGCCTCTGGACAATGACGTCAGGGTTGCGATCGATCAGACGATCACCCTGCCGATGAAGATGACGATCGCCGGCGTGGCTGAGACCGTGAACGTGCTCGGCGCGTCGCCGGTCGTCGACACGACGTCGACGGCAGCCGGCATCAGCGCGGGCCAGGACGTGTTCAATCAGCTGCCGGTGGCGCGCGACTTCTACGGCATCACCAAGCTCGCGCCGGGCGTCACGCAGGACACCTACGGTCCGTCGATCAATGGATCGACCAGCGCCGAGAATCAGTACATCATCGACGGCCTCAACACGACCGGCGTCAACACCGGCGTGGAAGGCAAGACGCTGAACTTCGACTTCGTGCAGGAAGTCGAAGTGAAGACGGGGGGACTGAACGCCGAGTACGGACGGCTGACGGGCGGCGCGGTCAACGTGCTCACCAAGTCGGGCGGCAATACGTTCCACGGCGACATCTTCGGATTCGGTGAAGGCGGCGGGCTCCAGGCCGCGAACGTCACCGGCACGAAGCTCCCTCAGACGCAGACCAACTATCTCAACACCGCGCATCGCGCCGACTACGGCGGCGATCTCGGCGGCTTCCTCGTGAAGGACAAAGTCTGGTTCTTCGGCGCGTTCGACCGCGTGGACCAGCGCGATGAAGCGACGATCATCCGTCCGCTCGCGGCGCCCGGCAGTCCTGCCGTCGGCAGCACGGTCCCGGCGGACATCGGCAAGAACCTGTTCGCGGCGAAGGGCACGTTCCGGCTTTCGCAGAACCACACCCTCACCGCAACGGTCTTCGGCGATCCGACGACCCGCGACGGCGCGATCTTCACGACGGCCAACGGCCAGCAGTTCCTGATCAACGGTCCGGCCAGCACCTGGCAGGGCACTCTGGACCAAGGCAGCGTCGATACGGTCGGGAAATACGACGGCGTGTTCAGCAACACGATGCTCCTCAGCGTGATGGGCGGCCAGCACCGCGAGAAGAACATCTACGGCGGCCCCGGAGCGAACACGCCGCAGAACCTCGATCAGACGGTCGTTCCGACCCAGACCACGGGCGGCTTCACGGCCTACGACAACCAGAACTTCAAGCGCAACGTGATCAAGGGCGACCTCACGAAGTACTGGGGCACCCACACGATCAAGACCGGCGCGGACTACGAGGACATCAGCGCCGTGGTCGATCGGTTCGAGGGTGGCGCCGGTCAGCGCATCTACAAGCTCCGATCGTCCGCCGGGGTCATTTATTACCGGCACCGGTACTACGTGAACGATCAGGCGTCGGGCTTCAGCCGTACCGATCCCTCGACCTGGTCGATCCTGAATCCGCTCGAGGCGACGCCGAAAACGCACAACGCGTCGTTCTACGCGCAGGACAGCTTCAAGGTCCTCCCGAACGTGTCGGTCAACTATGGCATCCGGTGGGAGCGGCAGCAGGTGCTCGGCCGCGACGCTGATGCGGGATTCGCGCTGAACCACAACTGGGCGCCTCGCGTCGGCGTGGTGTGGGACCCGACCAACACCGGCAAGGCAAAGGTCTACGCCAACTGGGGACGCTTCTACGAGAACATCCCCCAGGACATCAACATCCGCGCGTTTGGCGGTGAGACGCAGGCGTTCGCTTACAACTTCTCGCCGGATCCAGCCAACACGAAGCCCGATTCCACGGCGCCGTCCAAGAGCTCGCTGCTCGGCGGATCGGCGGAGCCGGTCGACCCGAACCTGAAAGGTCAGTACATCGACGAGTACATGGTCGGCGGCGAATACGAGGTGATGCCCAACACGACGTTGAGCCTCCGGTTCCTTCGCCGAAACCTCGGCCGCGTGATCGAGGACTTCCTCGTGCCGTCGAGCGGCGAATACTTCATCGCCAACCCCGGCGAGGGCACGCTCGGCCAGTCGCTTGGCTTCTACGACGGTGTGACGACGGCGCCGGCGCCCGCTGCACAGCGTAAGAACACCAGCGTCGAGCTGACGCTGCGGAAGCGATTCAACAACAACTGGCAGGGCATGGCGAGCTACGTGTACTCGAAGCTCGAAGGGAACTACGACGGCACGTTCCAGAACTCGACCGGCCAGCTCGATCCGAACATCAACTCGGCATTCGACTACGCCGACTTCATGGTCAACGCCTTCGGCGAGCTGAGCAACCAGCACAAGAATCAGCTGAAGTTCGACGGCAGCTACGTGATTTCCAAAGGCGCGCTCGACGGCCTGAACTTCGGCGGCGCGCTCCACTGGTACTCCGGTCTCCCGCTCACGGCGTACGGCTACTCGTTCGCCTACGCCA
>Ga0268266_10004766_pt1 | contig 12893 bp, 8 predicted proteins | sample KBSS13metaG_FD_190356 | JGI IMG/M metagenome (GOLD analysis project Ga0268266, IMG submission 190356) | Switchgrass rhizosphere microbial communities from Kellogg Biological Station, Michigan, USA - KBS S1-3 metaG (SPAdes) (version 2) | ecosystem: Host-associated > Plants > Roots > Rhizosphere >...
GGCGACTCAGTACCGGCCGCTGTTCGAGGACCACCGCGCGCGCCTGGTCGGCGACACGCTCACCGTGCAGATCGTCGAGAAGGTCAGCGCAACGCAAAAGAGCACCAGCTCGATCGACAAGGGCGGCACCGTCGGTGCCGGTGTGACCGCGATCCCGGGCATCTCCGCCAATTCGTTCACAGCGCCGCGAGCCACGATCGGGATCAACTCGAGCAACACCTTCGCCGGCAAGGGCAGCACCGAGAACAGCAACGACTTCTCCGGCACGATCACGGCCACCGTGATCGAAGTCCTGCCCAACGGGCATCTGATCATCTCGGGCGAGAAGCAGATCGGCGTGAATCACAACGTCGACGTGCTGCGCTTCTCGGGCCAGGTCGACCCGCGCGCGATTCAGACCGGCAACACCGTGGCCTCGGCACAGATCGCCAACGTGCGCATCGAACAGCGCGGCAAGGGCCAACAGGCCGACGCGCAGGGAATTGGCTGGTTGGGCCGCTTCTTTTTGAGCGTTCTGCCGATCTAGCCTTGCCCAGAATCGGGTTCATCGGGGCGTTACTCGCCCTCGACGCACCCATCATGGACAACGCAGAAAAACTCCTCCGCAAGCTGATCGCCGCAAGTTTCCTGCTCGCATCGGCCGCGCTGTGGTGGCCGGCGCCGGCCCAGGGCGCGATGCGGCTGAAGGAAGTCGCGACCGTCCAGGGCGTGCGCACCAACCAGTTGGTCGGCTACGGCCTCGTCGTGGGCCTCGACGGCACCGGCGACCAGACCACCTCGACGCCGTTCACCACTCAAAGCCTGACGGCACTGCTGCAGCAGATGGGCGTGACGGTGCCGCCCGGCACCAACATGCAGCTCAAGAACGTCGCCGCGGTGATGGTCACGGCGCAATTGCCCGCATTCGCCCAGCCCGGTCAGCTGCTCGACGTGACGGTCTCGTCGATGGGCAACGCCAAGTCGCTGCGCGGCGGCACGCTGATCGCGACGCCGCTCAAAGGCGCCGACAGCCAGATCTATGCGCTCGCGCAAGGCAATCTGATCGTCGGCGGCGCAGGCGCATCGGCCGCGGGCTCGAAGGTGCAGATCAACCACCTCAGCGCCGGCCGCGTGCCCGAGGGCGCGACGGTCGAACGCGCCGTGCCGACACCGCTCGCGCAAGGCGACTACCTGCAGCTCGACCTGAACTCGAACGACTACAACACCGCGCGCGAAGTCGCGCGCGCCGTCAACGCCCGAATGGGCAGCGGCGTGGCGCAGGCGCTCGACGGTCGCGTCGTGCGCGTGCGCATGCCGGACGGCGGCGTCGATGCGCGCGTCGCCTTCATGGCCGACATCGAGAACCTGCCGCTCGAACTTGCCGCACCAGCCGCGCGCATCGTCATCAACGCGCGCACCGGCTCGGTCGTCGTGAACCAGAACGTCACGCTCAATCCCTGCGCGGTCGCTCACGGCAGCTTGTCGGTGACGATCAACTCGACGCCCGTCGTCAGCCAGCCCGCGCCGTTCTCCAAGGGCGAGACCGTGTCGCGCGACAAGGCCGACATCACGATCAAGCAGGAACCCGGCTCGCTGATCCAGCTGCCGGCCGGCACCCAGCTCGCCGACGTCGTCAAGGCATTGAACTCGCTCGGCGCAACGCCGCAGGATCTGCTGGCGATCCTGCAGGCGATGAAGACCGCCGGCGCGCTGAATGCCGAGATCGAGGTGATCTGAATGACCGTCTCGCGCCTCCCGACCGGCGACGCGGGAACGCTGCGCGACCCGACGGGCAGCGCGCTGCGCGCGCAGGCCGCGAGCGACCCGAAGGCCGCCATCAGGGCTGCCGCGAAGCAGTTCGAGGCGATCTTCATGCAGCAGCTGATGAAGAGCATGCGCGAGTCGTCGCTGGCCAGCGGCATGCTGGAGAACTCGGGCACGCAGATGGGCACCGAAATGCTCGACGCGCAGTTCGCCGACAAGATGAGCGGCTTGCACGGCGGCCTCTCCGACATGATCGCGCGGCAATTGGAGCGCCAGACGATCGGTGGGACAGCTGCTGGCGCTGCGTCGGCGCCCGCAAGCGCAGCCAATGTGCCGGCGTCGTCCGGCGACGCGAAAGTCACGCCGACGCAGGAAGAGTTCCTGCGCATGCACCAGTCGTCCGCACGCGCGGCCGAGGCGCAGACCGGCATCCCCGCGACCTTCATGGTCGCGCAGGCGGCGCACGAGTCGGGCTGGGGCAAGCGTGAGATCCTGAATGCCGACGGCAGCAACTCGCACAACCTGTTCGGCATCAAGGCCGGGTCAGGCTGGACCGGCAAGGTCGCACAGGTCACGACGACCGAAGTGATCGATGGTCAGCCACGCAAGGTTGTCGCGAAGTTCCGCGCTTACGCGAGCTACGACGAATCTTTCCGCGACTACGCGCAACTGATGAAGGACAGCCCGCGCTACGCCGCGGTCGTCGCCGCCGGCAACAACGCGCAGGGCTTCGCACAAGGCCTGCAACGCGCCGGCTACGCGACCGATCCGGCCTACGCCGACAAGCTGACCCGCGTCATCAACACGACGCTGCGCATGCAACGCGCGACGACCACGCAAGGGAATCTCGCATGAGCGCACTGATGTCGATCGGCAAGACCGCGCTGTACGCCAACTACGCGGCGCTGCAGACCGTCGGCAACAACATCGCCAACGCAAACACGCCGGGCTACTCGCGCCAGGAGGCGCAGCTCGCCGATGCGCCATCGCAGTTCTCGGGTTCGGGCTTCTTCGGCAAGGGCGTGCAGCTGACGACGATCGCGCGCTCCTACGACCAGCTCCTGACCCAGCAGGCCGTCGCGAGCAGCTCCACTGCGGCCGCCGACAGTGCGCGCTCGGACAAGCTCGACCAGCTCGAGCAGGTCTTTCCGATCGGCGAGGACGGCGTCGGCTACGCCGCCGGCCAGCTTTTGAACTCGTTCGTCGACGTGTCGAACAATCCCAGCGATGCCTCGTCGCGCCAGGTCGTGCTCAGCCAGGCGCAGGAGCTCGCCTCGCGATTCCACGCGGCAGGCGATCAGCTGAGCAGCCTGCAGACCGGTGTGTCGCAAGACATCAGGGCACAGGTCGCGAGCGTCAACACCTATGCGACGCAGGTCGCGCAGCTGAACGCCCAGATTGCATCGCTCAAGGGCGCGGGCCAGCCGCCGAACCAGTTGCTCGACCAGCGCGATCAATTGATCGGGCAGATCGCGCAGATCGTCAACGTCACGACGATCGCAGCCGACGATGGCAGTGTCGGCGTCTTCATCGGCGGCGGCCAGAGCCTCGTGCTTGGCTCGAACACGAACACGATCAAGGCCGTGCCGGATCAGTACGATCCGGCGAAGATGACGCTGACGATGAGCGAGGCCGGCGTCAATCGGCAGATTCCAGCTTCGAGCCTCGCGGGCGGTTCGCTGTCGGGCCTGATGCGCTTCCAGAACGAAGACCTCACGGCGGCGAACAACCTGCTCGGCCAGATGGCCGCCGCGATCAGCGGCGCGGTCAACAAGCAGCAGTCGCTTGGCCTCGATCTGGGGTCGCCGAGCGGACCGGGCGCACCGATCTTCTCGGTCGGTACGCCGCGCGTGCTCGCCTCGTCGAATAACAGCGGCACCGCCGCGATCTCGGTCAGCACGAACAATGCGGCGCAGCTGCAGGCGAGCGACTACACGCTTGCGTTCGACGGCACCAGCTACACGCTGACGCGCAACAGCGACCAGACGGCCGTCGCCGGCAGTCCCTACACGCCGGCCGCACTTGCCGCAGGCGTGCAGGTCGACGGCATGACGATCCAGCTCACCGGCGGCACGCCCGCGGTGAACGACCGCTTCCTGTTGCAGCCGGTCGCGACCGCGGCTCAGAACATGCAGACCGTGCTTGCGAATCCGAATGGGTTGGCGGCCGCGTCGCCGTTCACCGGCACGCTCGGTGTGAGCAATACCGGCACAGCATCGATTTCGTCGCTGACCGCTGTGAATCCGGGCTACAACGGCACGCTGAGCACCGACATCACGTTCACGTCGGCCACCGGCGACTACAGCTGGGCCATGAGTGACGGCTCGACCGGCACCGGCACCTGGACGGCGGGCACACCGATCAGCCTCAACGGCTACCAGCTGCAACTGGCCGGGGTGCCGAAGGCCGGTGACAAGGTCAGCGTGACGCCGACCTCCTCGGTCATCTCGAACAACGGCAATGCGCTCGCGTTCTCGAACCTCGCGGACACCGGTATCGTCAGTGCGACCGGCGCAACCGCGACGAGCGCGAAGAGCATGAGCATCACCGATGCATACGCGAGCGCGCTGGCCGACATCGGCGTGCGCGCGCAGGGCGCGAAGACGGCGGCGAGCATGTCCAGTGCAGTGGCGAGCCAGGCCCAGACCGCGCGCGCGAACGCATCGGGCGTCAATCTCGACGAGGAAGCCGCGAAGCTGATCCAGTACCAGCAGAGCTACCAGGCCGCCGCCAAGATACTCCAGGTGGCGCAATCCATCTTCGACACGTTGCTGCAAACCGCGGCGTCGTGACCGATCGGCCGACTGATCACGAGGTTCACGCATGCCACGCATCGCCACATTCAACGGCTTCAACGCGTCGCTCGAGTCGCTGATGGATCGGCAGTCGTCGATGACCGCAACCCAGGAACAGATGACGACCGGCAAGCGCGTCAGCCGAGCCAGCGACGACCCGGCCGCGGCGGCCCGCGCGGAGCGCGCGCTGGCCAGCGAGCAGCGTACGGTCGCCACCCAGCGCGCCGTCGATGCGAGCAACAATGCACTGACGCTGACCGACAGCGCCCTCGGTGACGCGACCTCGCTGCTGCAGCAAGCGCGCGAGGCCCTGGTCTCCTCAGGCAATGCGAGCTATTCCGACGCAGAGCGGCTCGGCATCGCAACCCAGCTCGCCGATCTGCGCGGCCAACTGCTGTCGGTGGCCAATCGGGCCGACAGTGCCGGCAACTATCTGTTCGGCGGTCAGGGCGCGACGCAGACGCCATTCGCCGATGTGCCCGGCGGTGTGCAGTTCCAGGGCACCGGGGGCACGTCGCAGGCCGCGTCGGGCGACGCGCTCCCGTTGACGACCGACGGCGATGCGACCTGGATGCACGTTCGCACCGGCAATGGCGTATTCCAGACCGGCGTCGTGACGAGCAACGGCTCGGCACGCATCGACACCGGCAGCGTCACGGATCCGAGTGCGATCACCAATTCGACCTACACGGTTCAGTTCAGCGTCGCGGGCAGCGGGTCGAGCGCGACGACGACCTATTCGGTGCTGAAGGACGGCAATCCCACCGCGCAGAGCAACGTGGCCTATGCCGCGGGCCACGCGATCCAGGTCGACGGCATGTCCTTCACGATCGACGGGCAGCCCGCCAACGGCGACGCCTTCCAGACCACGCCGAGCACACCGACGATGAGCGTGTTCGATGCGCTCGACCAGGCGATCTCGAATCTGAAGACGCCGGCCCGCAGCACGACGCAGATCGCGCAGGCCAACGTGCTGGATCTGAACAACGTCGACCGCGCGCTGAACCAGTTGTCGAACAGCCGCAGCGCGATCGGCACGGCAATGAATCGCATCGACTCCGTCACGAATCGCCTGTCCGACTTGAAGCTCGCGAGCCAGACCGAGCGCTCGAACGCGGAAGATGTGGACATGACGAAGGCGATTTCCGATTTTTCGAACCAGCAGACCGGCTACGATGCGGCCCTGAAGGCGTATTCGATGGTCCAAAAGCTGTCGCTGTTCAACTACCTCAGCAACTGAAGAATGATCCGCGCATGAGCGATGCCAACATCCTGGGGCAGATCGCGCTGGGATACTCACCCTTCATCGATCGCAACCGGGCGGTCAGTGCCACGCGTCTGACCGTCTTCCCGCTGCGGCCCGATGCGGTGCTCGATGTCGGGCAACTGCTGCACGAGGTCGGCAACGTCTGGCCTGCGTCCGGCGCACGCGTCTCGCTCAACATCGTCAGCGAGAGCCTGCTTCAGGACTTGATGCAGGCCAATCCGTCGGCGAACCTGATGGTCGAGATCCCATCGTTCATGGCCACCGACGAGGCCAATGTGGAAGCACTGCTTGCGCTGCACGCCAACGGCAGCACGATGTTGCTCAAGGGGCGCCCGCTGAAGGAGCTTCCGCGCGCGGTGCTGCCTTGCTTCAAGTACTCGATCATCGATCTCGCCGATGAGCGGCGCCTGAACGACAACGCGACGCCACCGGGCGTGACGCGCAGCATCCTGTACGTGCAGTCGGGCGTGCGCACGGTGGTCGACATGGAAGGTGCGTTCGCGCGCGGTGCCGAGGCGGTACTGGGCTGGCCGATCGACGACGCGGTCAGCACGACCGCCGCGATGCAAGGCAAGAGCCAGATCGGCCCCGGCATGCAGGCGATCGTCAAGCTGATCCACCAGGTCGACAAGGAAGAGCCGATCGAGAAGCTCGAGAACACGCTCAAGCTCGACCCACCGCTCGCGTTCAAGCTGTTGCGCTATATCAACTCGCCGGCATTCGGGCTGCGCGTTGAGATCAATTCGTTCCGCCACGCGATCATGATGCTCGGCTACCAGCGTCTCAAGCGCTGGCTCGCACTGCTGCTCGCCACCGCGAGCAAAGACGTGAACCTGCGGCCGGTGATGTTCGCCGCGGTGCGGCGCGGCCTCCTGATGGAAGAACTCGTGCGCAGCACCGGCGACGAGGAGATGCGCAACGAGATGTTCATCTGCGGCGTCTTCTCCTTGCTCGATCGCATGTTCCAGCAGCCGTTCGCGACGCTGCTCGACACGATCCCGGTGCCCGAGCGCGTACGTCAGGCGCTGGCCGAGGAAACCGGTCCGTACAAGCCCTACATCGAGCTCGTGCGCGCGGTCGAGAGCGAATCGCTGTTCGACTTCCGCGACGCGGCGGACACGCTGATGATGAGCGTGAGCGAGATCAACCGCGCGCAGTTGCGCGCACTGATGGCGGCCAGCGAGCTCGAGTAGGCGCGCCGCCTCAGAGCGGCTGAGCATCCGGCGGCAGCGAGAAGTGAAACCGCGCCCCGCGGTTGACCTCGCCTTCGCCCCATACCTCGCCGCCGTGTCGCCGCATGATGCGACGCACCGACGCCAGGCCCACGCCCGTGCCAGGGAAGTCGTTCGCGCTGTGCAGCCGCTGGAACACGCCGAACAGGCGATCCGCGAAGCGCATGTCAAAGCCGGCGCCGTTGTCGATCACGCTGAACACATTGGGATCGTGTTCGTGGCGCCTGAAACTGACGGTCGCCCCCGAGGTCTTGCCGGTGTACTTCCACGCGTTGCCGAGCAGGTTCTCGATCACGACGCGCAGCAGTGTCGGGTCGCCCTGGACTTGCATGTCCGGCTCGATCGCGATCTGCACGTCGTGGTCTGGCGTCTGGCGACGCAGGTCGTCGGCGACGAAGCCGGCCAGCTGCGACAGGTTCACCGGCTGGTGGGCGAGCGGTTGCGACGACAGCTTGGACAGCGCCAGCAGCGCATCGATCATGTTGTTCATCCGCGCGGCGGCGCCGAGGACACGGTCGAGATGATCGTTGCCGACGCGATCAAGCAGCTGGCCGTAGTCCTCCTTGACGATCTTCGTGAAGCCTTCGACAACGCGGATCGGCGCGCGCAGGTCGTGCGATACGGTGAAGCTGAAAGTGTCGTGGTCGGAGGTTCCGGAAATGGCTTTGGATGCAACGGATGGCGCTGCGGTGGTTGCCGATGGCGCGGCCTGCGCGATCGGCGCCGCGGCGGGCGTGACGGCGATTTCCCGGAGCGTTCCTTGGTAGCCTGCGAACAGCCCTTGCGCGTCGCGGATCGGGCGACCGCGCAACAGCGCGCGGCGTTTCTCACCGAGCATCACCGGCACGTCGTGGAGTGCCGCGCCGCTGGTCAGTTGCGCGCGCAGGCCGACCGCGTGCTCGCCGCTGAAGCGCTCCCAGATCGGCTGCGGCAGCGGTGCGCCGGACCAGTCGCTTGTCGCGGCGCCATGCGGGGGCTGCATCGCGATGATGCGGTGGTCCGCATCGCTGCGCCACGACCAGACGTCGAGCAATTCGGCGAGGGTCTGTGTGCGTGTCCGCGTGGCGCGCAATTCCTCGGCGAGCTCGTCGCGCCTGCGCGACAGCCTCAGCGCCGCCATCGTCACCACACCCAGGGCCACTGCGGCCAGGGCAAGCGTGAACAACGCCAGTGTCAACGCCATCATGCGATGGATTGTACGGATGCGATATGTCACGCGCGGCGCGATGTCAACCCGGGTCTTCGCATCAAGTTTTGTGCGCAACGGCCGACATCGACGATAGGCCCACGGCCCCGCACGCAGGGCTTGGGCCATCCTTCACCGTCCACGATGCTGCTCCGACTGTCTCGAATTTCCTTCTGGCTGGCCGCGATCGTCGCGGCAGCGGCGCTGTTCGCGCCGCAAGGCCACGAGACGCTGCTCATGGCGGTCACGATGATCGCCTGCACCGCCGCGTTCGGCTTCTGGCGGTCGGGCATCGCGTCGCAGCGGCGCTCGCATGCAGACGTGGCGGTGGTCACCGAGCCGCCGCCGCTGGGCGAGGCATCGTTGCTCGATGCCGTGTCGAGCCTGACGCGCGAGATCGAAGCCGCGAGCTCGTTCGAAGCCGCGCTGCATGCTGCGACGCGGGTTCTGCGCGGCGAACTCGGGGCGCGGGAAGCCAGCGTCGTCGAGGTGCGCGAGGTCGAAACCACGCAGGCTCAGGTGGTCGATCTGATCGAGGCGCAACCGGGTTTTCACCCCCTGCCGCGCCGGGTGCGCCTCGAATCGGGCGGTGCGCTCGGGCGTGCGATCGCTACAGGCGCTGCGGCGATCGAGCTGCCGGCGGCTCTTGCGGTTCCGGTGAACGGCGCGGGTTCAGTCGTCGCGGTGATCGAACTGCGCGGCCTCGAACTGCGCATCGAGGCGTCGGCCCTTTCCGGCCTGATAGAACTCGCGCGGCTCGCGCTGGCGCGCCGCCTGACAGCTCCGCTCCGCGTGACAGCGGCCGATCCGGCCCCGGCTGTCGGGTCGAAGCCCCTGTTGCTGGAGGGAAATGTCCTTCTGGTTGAGGACAATGTCGTCAATCCGGAGCGCTCGATGCGCATCTTGCGGCGCTTGGGCTGCCATGTGACGCCGGCATCTGGCATGCTGGAGGCGGTGAAGTTGCTGGGTAGGCGAGAATTCGACCTGGCGCTGGTCGACTTGCAACTGCCGGGTGATTACAGTTTTGTGAGGGCGCCGGGGATGCCGGTGATGGCGATCGTCGGCTCGGGTGTGCCGATAGACATGAAGCGGCTTCGTGAATTGGGTTTCGATGACCATGTGTGCAAACCGTTCCACCGACACGAGATGCTCATCCGCCTGAGCAAGTACCTCCCTGCGCGCGCACCGCTCGGCCCGCAAGAGTCGAGCGGAGCCGACGGCACGCCTGAGCTCGTCCCGGCTGCGCAATCGGCCACGCCGGTGCTCGATCCGGTCGCGCTGGCACGCCTGATGGAGCTGGACCCGAAGGGAGAGAACCATCTGCTGGAGCGCGTGCTGAAGGCGTTCCAGGTATCGGTCGCGCGGCTGCGCCCGCAGGCGGTCACGGCGCGAGCCAACAAGGACCTGGCGGGGCTGCGCCTGGTGGCCCACACGCTCAAGTCGTCGTCGGCGAGCATCGGTGCGATGCATCTGTCGCAGGTTTGCGCCCAGATCGAGGCGACGATCCGCGGCGGCGATGTCGATGACATCGAAGCGCAGATCGACACCCTCGACGCGGCACTCGACAACGCCCTGCTCGCCATCGATGAGCAACTGAAGGGTTGTGCGTGATTGGGCGCAACCTCCAGTCCGAGGATGACCTTCCGGAGCGTCCGCGGGTCCTGCTCGTCGACGATGACGAGGTCAACCTGCTGCTGACTTCGATCGCGCTTCGCGAACGCGGCTTTGCGATCACCGAGGCGACCGGCGGCGAGCAGGCGATCCAGATTCTCGGCGACTGGCTGCCCGATGTCGTGGTGCTCGACGCGCTGATGCCGGGGCTCGACGGCTTCCAGACCTGCCGCGAGTTGCGGGTCTTGCCGGGCTTCGAGTCGCTGCCGGTGCTGATGCTGACCGGGCTCGACGACGACGCGTCGATCACCCGCGCGTACGAGGCCGGCGCGACCGACTTCTTCGTCAAGTCCACGCAGTGGAGTCTGCTCGCGGGCCGGCTGCGCTATTTGCTGCGCTCCTCACGCACGCGCGCCGAGCTCGAGCGCAGCAAGTCGCGCCTGGCGCGCGCACAGGATCTCGCGCGCATGGGCAGCTTCGACTGGCGGCGCGGTCACGGCGGGCCGGTGTTCTCGGTCGAGGCACTGCGCGTGTTCGGCCTGGGCCCGAACGACGGCCTGGCATTCCGGCCGTTGCTGCGCATGCTCTCGCCGGACGAGCGCAGCGGCATGATCCGCGTGCTGCACGAAGTGATGAAGCACAGCACCGTGCTCGCGACCGACATTCCCGCGACGCTGCGCGACGGCCGCCAGCGCATCGTGCACGTCGAGGCCGAGCCCGAGTTCAACGAGCACGGCAGCCTGATCGGCTACAGCGGCATCGTCCAGGACGTGACCGACCGTCGAATGGCCGAGGACAAGATCCGCCACCTCGCGAATTTCGACGTGCTCACCGGCCTGCCGAACAGGCGCCAGCTCATCTGGCGCGCTGAACGGGCCCTGGAGCACGGGCGGCGTCTGAATCACCAGGTCGCGCTGCTGCTGATCGACCTCGACCGCTTCAAGATCATCAACGACACGCTCGGCCACGGCGCGGGCGACGAGTTGCTGATGGAAGTGGCCCGCCGACTGCGCTCGTGCGTGCGGCACTCGGACCAGGTCACCGAGAGCTCGATCGAATCGCTCGGCTCGCGCTCGCACCGCTCGCTCGAAGCGGTCGGGCGGCTCGGCGGCGACGAGTTCGTCGCGTTGCTGCCCGAGGTCGCCGACGAGCGCGATGCCGAGCGCGTCGCGTCGCGCATCCTCGATCTGATGCGCGAGCCGATCTTCGTCGGCGGGCAGGAGTGCTTCGTCACCGCGAGCGTCGGCATTGCGCTGTACCCGCGCGACGGCTCGTCGGTCGCCGACCTGATGCGCAATTCGGACGTCGCGATGTACTCGGTCAAATCGGCCGGGCGCAATTCGGCGTCGTTGTACCGACCGGCGCTGGCCGGGCAGGGCCGCGAGAAGCTGGAGCTGGAAAGCGCGCTGCACAAGGCGATCGAGCGCGACGAACTGGTGCTGCACTACCAACCCAAGGTCGACGTCCGTGGCGCGAAGATGGTCGGCGCCGAGGCGCTGATGCGCTGGCGCCGCAACGGCGTGCTCGTGCCGCCGGGCGACTTCATCCCGATGGCCGAGGAGACCGGCCTGATCGTGCCGATGAGCGAATGGGCGATCCGCGAGGCGGCGCGCCAGGCGCGCGTCTGGCAGGACAGCTTCGGTTTCGTCGACTCGATCGCGGTGAACCTGCCGAACCGCATGTTCGAGCGCACCGACCTGGTCGAGTACATCCACAACGCGGTCACGACCTACGGCGTGCCGCACCATGCGATCGAGCTCGAGATCACCGAGACGGGCCTGATGAAGGATCTGCAGAACGTGATCCCGTCGCTGCACCGCTTGAACGAGATCGGCGTCGAGATCTCGATCGACGATTTCGGCACCGGCTATTCGTCGCTGGCCTACCTGACGACGCTGCCCATCAGCGAGCTGAAGATCGACCGCAGCTTCGTGCGCGATCTCGGCATGACGCCGCAGAGTTCGGCCGTCGTCACCGCGATCATCGCGCTGGCGCGTTCGCTCGGGCTTCGAGTGATCGCCGAAGGCGTCGAGAACCTGCGCCAGATGGAAGTGCTGCACCGCCTGGGCTGCGGCGTGATGCAGGGTTTCCTGTTCAGCCGGCCGCAGCCGCCGGAGGACATCGAAACCTGGCTCGAGCAGACCGTGCTGCCGCGCAAGGCGCCATGGATCGGCAAGGCCGGCGACGCCGAAGTCGCTGAAGTGCTGCGTTTCGCCGATGGGCGCGTGAAGCCGGCGACCTGAGAGACCGAAGGCGATGGAATCGTCGACCCGACCCGCGCCGCTGACCGGCGCCTCGACCGACAACGCGCAGATTGCCAAGGGCGCGCTGCGCCGCTTGGCGCTCGACAAGCTTGAACCCACGCCCGAGAACTACGCACGTGCCTGGCGCTTGGAGCTGGGCGAGCCGCCGCCATTGCCCGAAGGTGCCGCGATTGCCGGGCTGATCGAGAAAATCGTGCGCGGCATCGAGCGCGGCAGCAAGGGCTGGACCTCGGCGCGCAAGAAGGAAAGTCTGCAGCGCGTGCTCGACGGCAGTCGCAGCGACGCCAAGCGATTGCAGCAACGGCTCGCGCAGCTGGTCGCGAGCTGGGACAGTGATCCATCCGAAGCGGCGACCGCCAGCCTCGAAGAGCCCGCTCCCGGCGAAGCGTTTGCCGCTTCGCAGCCCGCGCCGCTGGAGACGGCGCCCGTTCCGTGGGCGCGAGCGGTGTTTGCGCTCGGCGACACGGTACAGGAGGCGCTTCCTTCCGTCGATGCAACGCCGCACGAACTGGCGCGTGAGCTGACGCTGTTGAGCGAGCGCGCACGCAGCGCGCCCAGCCCCGAGCTGATCGCGGAGATCGAGGCGCTGTGCCGCCGCGCCGCGCCGGTGCTGCAGCACCGTCATCGGCTGTTCGAACAGCTTGGCGCGCTGTGCGGCGAGCTGACCGCAAGCCTCACCGATCTGGCCGAGAACGACAGCTGGGCCCAGGGCCAGTGCGCCGCGATGCAATCCAAGATCGACGAAGGCCTGAGCGCGCGTGGCATTCGCGCGGTCGGCGAGTTGCTGCGAGACAC
>Ga0268266_10004771_pt1 | contig 12890 bp, 11 predicted proteins | sample KBSS13metaG_FD_190356 | JGI IMG/M metagenome (GOLD analysis project Ga0268266, IMG submission 190356) | Switchgrass rhizosphere microbial communities from Kellogg Biological Station, Michigan, USA - KBS S1-3 metaG (SPAdes) (version 2) | ecosystem: Host-associated > Plants > Roots > Rhizosphere...
GTGTGCGTGGCGCCCAATTCCGTTGCCATCTGCAGCTTCTTGGGGTCGCTGTCGATGGCGATGATCGGTGACGCGCCTGCCAGCCGGGCACCCGCGATCGCGGCGTCCCCCACTCCGCCGCAGCCGATCACCGCGACCGAATCTCCCCGCGACACATTGCCGGTGTTCACCGCCGCGCCGAGACCGGCCATCACGCCGCAGCCGAGCAGGCCGACTACGGCGGGGTCGGCGTTCGGGTCGACCTTCGTGCATTGTCCTTCGTGCACAAGGGTTTTCTCCGCAAAGGCGCCGATACCGAGCGCCGGGGTCAACTCCGTGCCGTCGGTCAATGTCATCGGCTGGCTGGCGTTGAAGGTGTCGAAGCAGTACCACGGCCGCCCGCGCCGGCACGCCCGGCAGTTGCCGCACACCGCCCGCCAGTTCAGCACGACGAAGTCGCCGACCTCGACATGGGTGACCGCGCTGCCCGCCGCCTCGACGATTCCTGCCGCCTCGTGGCCGAGCAGGAAGGGGAATTCGTCGTTGATTCCGCCGTCGCGGTAGGTCAGATCGGTGTGGCAGACCCCGCACGCCTGGATACGCACGACCACATCGTTCGGGCCAGGATCCGGGATGACGATCTCGACGAGTTCGACGGGAGCTGCCTTGCTGCGGGCGATGACACCCTGAACCTGCTGTGGCATGACAAAGACCTCTCTGAGTTGTAGTGGATTACGTGGGTGCTTACAGCGCCAGGCACAACCGGTACGCGTCGAACACCGCCGCGTGAATGTTGCGGCTGGCCACCGCATCTCCGATGCGGAACAGCTGATAGCGGCCGTCCGGATTGCGCCGCACCTCTTGTGGACGCAGGTCGAGCAGCGCCTGCTGGTCGACCTCGCCGAGGTTCGACGAGGCCGCCACCAACGAGAAGTAGAGCTCGTCGGACGGCAGCGTGCCGTGCTCGACGACGATCTGATCGACGATGCGTTGACGGGTGACGTGCGCGTATTCGTTGTACAGATCGGCTTCCAGCCGGCCGTCTTTACGGCGCACCGCGGTCAGCCGCTCGTTGAGCGTGACCCGCACGTCGTGCTCGGCGAACACCTTGAAGTAGCCGGGGTAGTTGACCCCGCCGACGTCTGGGGCCAAAACCCGTTCGGGCGTGACGAATTCGATCTTGGCACCCGCGCGGGCCAGTACCTCTGCGGCATCGAGGCCCGGGTGCTGACCGTTGTCGTCGAACAGCAGCACGTCGCCCTTCACTCGGAACGCGCCGCTCAGCACGTCCCAGCCGTCGGAGACGAGTTGCGCACCTTCGGTGAGGAATTCGGTGTTGGGCACACCGCCGGTCGCGATCACCACGAGATCGGGATCTTCGGCGAGCACCTCATCGGCCTCGGCGTAGGTGTTGTACCTGACGTCGACGTCGAGGTGTTTGCACTCCGCGAGTCGCCAGTCGACGATGCCGATCAAGTCCCGCCGCCGCGGCGACGACGACGCGAGGCGAATCTGTCCGCCCGCCGCATCGCTGGCCTCCATGACTACCACCTTGTGCCCCCGCAGGCCGAGCACGCGCGCCGCCTCCAGGCCCCCGGGCCCGGCACCGACGACGACGGCCTTGCGCGGTGCGCCGGTGACCGCCGGCACGTGGTGCGGCAACCGGTCTTCCCGGCCGGTCGCTGGGTTGTGGATGCACTTGGCGTCGCGGGCCTGGTAGATCTCGTCGAGGCAGAGGCTGGCGCCGACGCACGGTCGGATCCGGTCCTCTTCTCCCGCTTGGATTTTCGCGACGATGTGCGGATCGGCGATGTGCGCGCGGGTCATCCCCACCAAATCGAGCAGGCCGTCGCGGATGGCGTGGCGCGCGGTGGCCGCGTCGTTGATCCGGGAGGCGTGCATCACGGGCACACCGACTTGGCGTTTGATTTCGCCTGCGAACTCCAGATGGGGGGCAACGGGTGTGCCCATCGGCGGGATCACCCGGGACAGGGCCTCGTCGCTGCCCATGTATCCGCGGATGATGCTGATGAAGTCGATGCCCTCAGCGACGACCTGATGTGCGATCGCGAGCGCCTCGTCGCGGCCGAGCCCGCCAGGCATCTCCTCGTCGAAAGACATCCGGATGCCGACGGCGAAGTCGGGGCCTGCGGCTTCACGCACCGCGCGAATCACGCGCAGCGGGAAGCTCATCCGATTCTCGAGGCTGCCGCCGAACTCGTCGTCGCGGTGGTTGGTCAGCGGTGACCAGAACGCGTCGAGCAGGTGGGTGTAGGCCTCGATCTCAACTCCGTCCAGCCCGGCCTCACGGCAGCGGGCGGTGGCGTCGGCATACGCCCGCACGATGCGGTCCATGTCCCACTCCTCGGCCACCTTCGGAAAGGCGCGGTGCGCGGGCTCGCGAAGTGCAGACGGATAGACCACCGGCAGCCAGTCGCCGTCGTAGTTGCTGGTGCGGCGGCCCAGGTGAGTGATCTGACACATCACGGCGGTCCCGTGTTCGTGCACGCCGTAGGCGAGTTCACGCAACCACGGCACGATCTCGTCCTTGTAGACATGCATGTTGCCGAACGCGGCCGGACTGTCGGGAGCGACGACCGCGGACCCGCCGATCATGGTCAGCCCGATGCCGCCCTTCGCCTTCTCCTCGTGGTAGAGGCGATAGCGGTCCTTGGGCATGCCGTCCTCGGTGTACGAGGGTTCGTGCGAGGTGCTGACCACCCGGTTGCGCAGGGTGAGGTGCTTCAGCTCGAACGGCTGCAGCAACGGGTCGATGAGTTGGCGGGTCATAGGGTGTACTCCTCAGCCGCGTCGAGCAGCCAGTCGGCCAGATAGCGGGCGAAGGATGAGCGCACGAGAATCCGGTAGTCGTCGCCAGATCCGTTGACCGCCAACAGGATGACGCCGGCCTGTCCGAGCATCGTCTCTGCCGCGGTGCCCGCGCCGAAGGCCTGCGGATGCAGATCGAGCGAGCACCCCTTGGCCAACACGTCACGGCCGTGCGGTCCACTGAGCCTCAGCGTGGTGCGCTGCCCGGATACGTCGATCGCGGCGCCGCCGTGCGGGCCGACGGCATCCCGCAGCCTGGCTTCCAGCTCGGGTCCGCCCAGCGCGGTTCCGGTGATCAGCCACTCGTCGGGGCCCAGCCAGATCACTGTGGTGTCACCACTTTTCGCGTAGGTGGACGCGGTGGTCGGCAGCTCGACACCGAGCGCCTCTGCCGCTGCCTGCGCACCGGGCCCTGCAGGGTCGACCCGCAGATCGACCATCGAGACGAATGGCTCTTCGGCAATCGCAACCGAATTCGTCAGCTGCGCAAAGCGTGCGGCCCACGGCTGCAGCGGGCTTGTGCGGTCCAACGTGTCAGCCATCGCGGCGCGCTCCTTCCGGGTCGACGAGCACCGAACCGGTGACTTCCACCGGCACCAGGGTTCCCTCTACGGGCACGTGCAGGGTTTCGCCGATGCGGGATTGGCCCGCCTTCACCAAGGCCAGCGCGAAGGTGCGGCCCAGCTCGGCGCTGCGGTAACTCGACGTGACGTGACCGAGCATCGGCACCGGTGGCGGCGGCAGGACTTCGTCGTCGCAGAATTCGACGATCTGTGAGCCCTCGGGCAGCCGCGTGACCCGGTCCACTGGCAACAACCCGACGAGCTGCTTGCGCAACGGATTCTGGTTCTCGACCCTGCTGAACGAGCGCTTCCCGATGAAGTCGGGCTTCTTCTTGGACACCGCCCACGCCATACCGAGATCGTGCGGAGAGACGGTGCCGTCGGTGTCCTGCCCGATGATCGGGTAGCCCTTCTCTGCACGCAGCACGTGCATGGTCTCCGTGCCGTAGGCGGTGATGCCGTAGCGGCGGCCCGCCTCGAGCAACCGCTCCCACACCGCGGGCGCGTGCCAGGTGTTCACATTGACCTCGTATGCGAGCTCGCCGGAGAAGCTGACACGTGCGACCCGAACAGGCACGCCGCCGAGACTGGTGTCGCGCCACGTCATGAACGGGAACGCGTCATTGGACACACCGAGATCGCCGAACACGGTGCCGATGACATCGCGAGACCGCGGCCCGACGACCGGGAATGTCGCCATGTGGTCGGTCACCGAGGTCAGCGCGACCTGCAGGTGCGGCCACTCCGTCTGCAGCCACTCCTCCATCCAGTCAAGGATTTTGGCTGCGCCACCGGTGGTGGTGTACACCAGGAAACGATCCTCGGCGGCCCGTAGCACGGTGCCGTCGTCGATGACCATTCCGTCGACACCACACATCACGCCGTACCGGATCGAGCCGACCTTGAGGCTGCTCATCAGGTTGGTGTAGACACGGTCCAGTAGCTCGGCGGCGTCGCGGCCCTGGACGTCGATCTTGCCGAGGGTCGAGCCGTCGAGGATGCCGACACCGCTACGGGCCGAGGCACATTCGCGCAAAACGGCTGCGTCCATATCCTCCCCAGGATGGGGATAATGCCGCGGCCGTTTCCACTGGCCGACATCCTCGAACACCGCGCCCTGCGCGACGTGCCAGTCGTGAAGCGCCGTCGTGCGGACGGGATCGAACAACGCACCGCGGTCGCGTCCGGCCAGCGCGGCGAACGCGACAGGCGTGTAAGGCGGCCGAAATGTGGTGGTGCCCAGTGCTTCGATGGGCAGGCCGAGCAGTTCGGCGGTGATGCCGGAGGCGATCACTCCGGACGTCTTGCCTTGATCGTGCGCCGTCCCGATGGTGGTGTAGCGCTTGATGTGTTCGACCGATCGCATGCCGGCGCCCACTGCACGCGCGACGTCGGCGACCGTCGCGTCGCGCTGTACGTCGACGAACTGATCCTGCTCGCGACCGGGCACCCGCCACAAAACCAGACCCGGGCTGACGGCCACATCGAAAACCTCGGGCAGCGGATCCCGCGGCGTCAGCCCGAGCGCTGACGCAGCCGAGTCGCGACCCTCGCGCAGGCAACCGGCCAGGTCCATGACGCCGTTGGCCGAACCCGCGACGCTCACCCCTTCGAGGGGCTCGCCGGGAACGAAACCGCCGAGCGCGGCGTCATAGCGCAGCATGCCGCGGGCCTGGCTGAACAGGTGCACCGCAGGATTCCAGCCACCGCTGACCAGCAGCGTGTCGCACGGAACCGGTTCGGCTGCACCGACATTCGCGCCATCGAAGTCAGCGACCAATGCTTCGACGATGCGGTCGTCACCGCGGGTGCCGGTCACCACCGCGCCGACACGCAGCGGGATGCCGCGTCGCTCGCACTCGCGCCGCAGATCTTGCGAGACGTCGGCTCTGGCGTCGACAATCACCTGGACACCAACCCCCGCGTCGGCGAGGTCGAAGGCCGCAGCGTAGGCACTGTCGTTGGTGGTGAACACCACCGATGACTGTCCGACCAGCACTCCGTAGCGGTGCAGGAACGTCCTTGCGCTGTGCGCCAACATGATTCCGGGCAGGTCGTTGTCGGCGAACACGATGGGCCGCTCGTGGGCACCGGTCGCGATCAGCACGTGACGCGCACGGATTCGCCATACTCGCTGGCGGGACAAACCGGCCGGGGCCGCCGTGCCGAGGTGGTCGGTCCGCCGCTCGAGTGCGAGCACGAAGCCGTCGTCGTAGTGCCCGAACGCGGTGGTGCGCTGCAGGTGCCGCACCTCGGGATACGTCGCGAGCTCGTCGACAAAGGCGCGCACCCATTCGGTCGCCGTCTGGTCACCGATGCGGTCGCTGGCGCCGAGCAATGAGCCGCCCGCCTCGGACTGCTCGTCCACCAACACCACCCGGGCGCCGGACCGGGCAGCGGTCAGCGCGGCGGTCAGGCCCGCGGGTCCGGCACCGACGACCAGCAGGTCGGCGTGTGCATGCATCGCGTCGTAGCGCGCGGAGTCGGCGATATCGGCCAGCCGGCCCTGGCCGGGAAGACCTCGGGCGGCCAGGCCGTCGTGCAGCTCAACCGTCGAGGCCAACAGCATCGGCTCAGGGAACGGCGCCTCGATCTGCACCAGCCCGCCGGTATCCTCGGCCCATGCGGCCGAAATGCCGCGTGGGCGGCCGAGTTTGACGCTCGTCGCGATCTTGTGCACGCCGTGCGCAAGCAGCGCCGACGCCAGCGTGTCACCGCGGTGGCCAGTGAACGTGCGCCCGTCAAAGGTGAACTCGTAGCGGGTGCTGCGGTCGATGCGGCCACCCGTCTGGGTGCGGTACGGAGCGGTCATGAGGTCACCGGCTTCTCGTCCATGCGGTAGACGCCGCGGAAGCGATAGGTCGCGGTGTCGCGCACTGCGTTGAACCAGCGACGGCATCCCGCGCTGTGCACCCACCGTTCGGCGAACATGCCTTTGGTGTTGGCGCGGAAGAACACGTAGTGCGCCCACTGCTCGTCGGTGAGCGCGAACGGGTCATCGGGGTACGCGACGTGCGCTTGCCCGCCGTAATGGAATTCGGTCTCTTCCCGGGGCCCGCACCACGGACATTGGATGAGTTGCATTGTCGTCCCAGCCTTTCGAAGATCAGTGCGCGACTGCGGCGGCGCCGTGTTCGTCGACCAGCGCGCCGGTCACGAAACGGTCGAGGCTGAACGGGGCCGCGTAGGGATGCGGCTCGTCGTTCGCGATGGTGTCGGCCAGACACCAGCCGATTCCCGGGGTGGCCTTGAAACCGCCCGTCCCCCAGCCACAGTTGAGGTAGAGGTTGCGATACGGCGTGCGGCCGATGATCGGTGAGGCATCGGGGGTGGTGTCGACGATGCCGCCCCAGCTTCGCAGCAGATGCGCGCGGGCGAAGATCGGGAACAGCTCGACCGCCGCGGCCATCTGCCGCTCGATGATGTGGAACGCGCCGCGCTGCCCGTAACCGTTGTACGAGTCGATGCCCGCGCCCATCACCAGCTCACCCTTGTGCGCTTGGGACACATAGACGTGCACCGCGTTGGACATCACGATCGTCGGGTGCACGGGCTCGAGGAGTTCGGAGACCAAGGCCTGCAGCGGATGGCTCTGCAGCGGCACCCGGAAGCCCAGCATGTCGGTCAGCACCGACGTGTGCCCGGCCGCGCACATCGCGACCTGCCCTGCCGCGATGTCGCCGAGCGTCGTGCGGACACCGGTGATTCGGTCGCCATCGGTGGTGAAGCCGGTGACCTCGCAGCCTTGCAGCAGATCAACGCCCGCCGCATCGGCTCGACGCGCGAAACCCCAAGCGACGTAATCGTGTTTGGCGATACCGGCCCGCGGTTGGTACGTCGCGCCGAGCACCGGGTAACGCACGTCGGATGAGATGTTGACGATCGGGCAGATCTTCTTGACCTCGTCGGGCTCCAGCCACTCGGCGTCAACGCCGTTGAGCACGTTGGCTTCCACCCGGCGCACGCTGTCGCGGACATCCTGCAGGCTGTGCGCGAGGTTGAGCACGCCGCGCTGGCTGAACAGGATCGGGTAACCGAGGTCCTCTTCCAGGCCCTCCCACAGCTTGAGCGAGTGCTCGTAGATCTGCGCGCTCTCGTCCCACAGATAGTTGGACCGGATCAGCGTGGTGTTGCGGGCCATGTTGCCGCCCGCGAGCCAGCCCTTCTCCAGCACGGCGACGTTGGTGATCCCGTGGTTCTTGACCAGGTAGTGCGCGGTCGCCAGGCCGTGGCCGCCGCCGCCGATGATGACGACGTCGTAGGACCGCTTCGGCTCGGGATTGCGCCAGAGGAAGTCGGGGTGATCGGGCAGGTGCGCGCCCGGCGCCTGTGGACTCACGCGGCTCTCCATCGGACAGTTGTTGTCTAACTGATATATCAGTTGTGGAGCACAGTATGGTACGTTGATGCACGCGGTCAAGGGTCAATTCGGACGGGAGATGACGATGAGCGTGGAGCTGGCCGAGACCGGCGACGGACCAACCCCGTCCAACGCCGACCTTGCCTATCAGATCATTCGCGAGCGGCTCATCATGCTCGACATCCGTCCAAGCGAGCCGATCAACGACGAGAGCCTGGCCCGCCAGCTCGGGTTCGGCCGCACCCCGGTGCGTGAGGCCCTCAAGCGACTCGAGCGCGACAGGCTGGTCATCGCCTATCCCCGCCGCGGCACGTTCGCCACGACTGTGGACATCACCGACCTGGCGCACATTCAGGAGATCCGCCGCCAACTCGAACCGGTGGTCGCTGCCCGCGCCGCACGCACCGCGCCGCTGGAAACCCGGATGCAGCTATCGGCACTCGCCGACGAGATCTCCCGACTCGACCCCACTGACGATCCGCGAACGCTGTTGCGGTTGGACGTGCGCGTGCACACCGCGATCTACAAGGCCTCGGGCAATCCGTATCTGGAGGACGTGCTCGTGAGCCAGGACGCGCACGCCACCCGCATCTGGTGTCTGTTCCTCGACCGGCTGTCGCACGTCGCCGAACACGTCACCGAACACGTCGGGCTGCTGCGCGCGATCGTCGACGGTGACGAGGACCTCGCAGCCAAGCTCGCATCCGAACATGTCATCGGCTTCGAACAGGCTGTGCGCGCCGTCCTTTAACGGCTGACACGCGGGGTCGTCGACCGCACCGGCATTCCGAATCGTGCCGGCACACCGTCGCTGAACGCCACGTGATCCGGCGGCCGCCCGCTCAGTTCGCCGAGCCCGACTGAGGCGAGCAGACCGTCATCGGAGAACTCGATCAGCTCGGCCCGTCGCAACGCCCAGACCGGATGTTCGTTGGGCGCATACCACGTGCGGCCGGCACGAAATGTGTGCGCGCCCCACCGCGCGGTCAGGAAATGCTCGAGCGGCCCGCACGTCAACGAATCGGCGGCCCGCACCTCGATGGCACTCGACGCGGTGACGCCTGGCCAGCGAAGCGTCGATGTGTAGAGGCGACGGTCGCCGCTGGAGCGGTAGCTCATTCGCGCGAACCGGTAGGGCACGCCGACGATGCACCGACCGGCCGCGACCATGGCCAGCCGGTTGGCATCGAGGCTCAGAAAAACAACCCCACGGCGGCCCGTCACGTCCACCGAGTACAGCCGGATGTTGGTCTCCAAAAACGTGCCGTACAGCGACATCTGAAACGGCACGACCCCGACGAAGCTGGCACCCTCGAAGACGTCGGGCTCGGTGCCCGGCGGATACAGATGTGCGATGCTGGCCGGCTGCACCGCCCAGTGCAGGAACGACAGGTTGCACCAGCGCTGCCGAAACATTCGCGGCCACGGCAGAATCGGCGCTTCTGGCGTCACCAATTCGGCCATGGCAGCCCGCTAGCCGTCCTCCGGCTTCGGCGCTTCCGAATCCTCGTCAGGCAGAACAGCTTCCAACGCAGAGCCGGTGATTCGCCGGAACGCCCTGCGGGGCCGGTTCGCGTCGAGGATCGCAACCTCCAGAGTCGCCGGTCCCAGCGTGCGCGCCTCGGTGCCGCCGTTGCTCCCCGCCTTCAGCGCGGCGACCGCAACCTTCACCGCGTCGGACAAGCCGAGGTTCTCCGAGTAGGACTCGTTGAGCGCCGTGGCGATCGGTTCGGTGGTGCCGCCCATCACCACGAAGTGTGGCTCGTCGGCGATCGAGCCGTCGTAGGTAATCCGGTACAGCTCAGGCGGTTTGGTCTCGCCGAAGTGAGCGACCTCTGCCACGCACAGCTCCACCTCGTACGGCTTGGCCTGTTCGGTGAAGATCGTGCCGAGGGTCTGCGCGTACACGTTGGCCAGCTGCCTGCCCGTCACATCTCGACGGTCGTAGGCGTAGCCGCGCGTATCGGCGAACTGGATGCCGCCGCGACGCAGGTTGTCGAACTCGTTGAACCGCCCGACGGCCGCGAACCCGACGCGGTCGTAGAGCTCGCTGACCTTTTGCAGTGATCGCGACGGGTTCTCCGCCACGAACAGCACGCCACCGGCGTAGGCCAGCGCCACCACGCTACGGCCGCGGGCAATGCCCTTGCGCGCGAGCTCCGAACGCTCGCGCATCGCCTGTTCGGGCGAGATGAAGTATGGAAAGCTCACGAGTCTCCTCGCGCATCATGCGACTGCGCAGCACTATCGGGACCGAAAGTATCTTGGCGGGACCGGCTTTCGATCACCTCGCGCGCCAGCCCGGCAATCCGGCTCTCCGCTACGTCCTCGGCACCCTCGGCACCCAGAATCACCGCGGTCGGATAGATGCCGCGAACCAGGTCAGGACCGCCCGTCGCCGAGTCGTCGTCGGCCGCGTCGTAGAGGGCTTCCACCGCCACCCGCAGCGCCGAATCCGCATCGGTCACTTGCGAATAGAGTTTCTTGATCGACGACTTCGCGAAGATCGAGCCAGATCCCACCGACTGATAGCCCTCTTCCTCGAGGTTCCAGCCGCCGGCCGCGTCGAAGGACACGATCCGACCGGCGGCCTCGGGGTTCGGGTCGTCGAGGTCGTAGGCGGCCAACAGTGGCAGCGCGACGAAGCCCTGCAGCGCCGCACCCAGGTTGCCGCGCACCATCGTCGCCAACCGGTTGACCTTGCCCCGGAACGTCAGCGGCACGCCCTCGGTCTTCTCGTAGTGCTCGAGTTCGACCGCATACAGCCGGGCGAACTCCACCGCAATCGCCGCGGTGCCCGCGATCCCGGTCGCCGTGTAGTCGTCGGTGATGTACACCTTCTGCACGTCGCGGCCGGCGATCATGTTGCCCTGGGTGGACCGGCGATCGCCTGCCATCACGACGCCGCCGGGATATTTCAGCGCGACGATCGTCGTGCCGTGCGGCAGCGCATCGCCTGGGCTCGCGGAGGCAACCCGATTGACGGGCAGAAGTTCGGGCGCCTGACGGCGCAGCAAGTCAGAAAAAGAGGACAAATCCACAGGGACGGAAGGGACTCCTGCTAGAGGTGACGGGACGGCCAGTTGTTGTCGGTGCGGCCAGGTCACTGGCCACCCTTCTGGACGTACGCGCGCACGAAGTCCTCGGCGTTCTCCTCGAGCACGTCGTCGATCTCATCGAGCAGATCGTCGGTCTCCTCGGCCAGCTTCTCGCGACGCTCTTGCCCGGCGGCCGTGCTGCCAGTGAGGTCATCGTCCTCGCCGCCGCCACCGCCACGCTTGGTCTGCTCCTGAGCCATCGCTGCCTCCTGATAGTCATCGACGGGCTCACAGCTGCCCGCCGGTTCCTCCACACTATCCCAGCGCGAACGTTGTGTTGGGCTTGGCGAACTCGGTGTTTCCACCGACCCGTGCGTGCGATTACTCAGACAGTCTAGCCACCGCGTGGCCGCCACGCTCTCTCAACAAACCGGTCGTACCCGCGTTTGACCAGGCGTTACGCCTGCGGAGATCACTTGTGTGGAGCTTTGACCACCGGCGCCGCCTTGGCCACCGCGGGAGCGGTGAGAACCACGGTGGTCGTTTGGGTCTCCCCTTCGGTCATGGTCGGCGGCAGCGTAAATGCTGAATAAATTCCAGGCCCAGGCGTGGTCTGAGTCGTCCCCTGAAATCCGTTGAGGGCCAGCGGCAACGCGACCATCAAGCTGGCTGCGGCCACGCCCAGGATCGCCCCGATCCTCTTGCTCGACCGCGCTCGGCCGGTTGCTCTCATATGGGCCATCGCGTTTGCTCCGCCCTTTCCTTCCGATACTCCCGGACTGCGGGTACACACCAAAACCTATGGGTGGGTGTGTCAGAAAGAATCGGGTGATTCCCTAAACCGGGTGCCCCATTTTGTTGGGAGTTTGCTGAACGATGTCTGGGCGGTGGCTTCGGGAACGCCGCAAGACAGCTGTGGCCGAGCTATTGGGTGAGCTGTTCCACCAGTTCGACAGCGCTGTCGACCGAGTCGAGCAGGGCTCCGACGTGCGCCTTGCTGCCCCGCAGCGGCTCCAGAGTTGGAATCCGGACGAGCGAATCGCCGCCGAGGTCGAAAATCACCGAGTCCCAGCTGGCCGCCGCGATGTCGGCGCCGAACCGGCGCAGGCACTCGCCACGGAAGTACGCGCGGGTGTCGGTCGGCGGGTTGTCCACGGCGTCGAGCACCTGCTGCTCGGTGACGAGCCGCTTCATCGACCCGCGCGCCACCAGGCGGTTGTACAAACCCTTGTCCAGCCGGACGTCGGAGTACTGAAGATCGACCAAGTGCAGTCGCGGCGCCGACCAGTTGAGGTTCTCCCGCTGACGGAAGCCCTCCAGCAGCCGCAGCTTGGCCGGCCAGTCCAGGATCTCCGCGCACTCCATCGGGTCGCGCTCGAGCAGGTCGAGAATGTTCGCCCACGTTTCGACGATGTCGGCGGCGCGCGGATCGGGATCGCGGCTGTCGACCAGCTTGGCGACTCGGTCGAGGTAAATCCGTTGCAGCGCAAGGGCTGTCAGCTCACGACCGTCGGCAAGCGCGACGGTGGCGCGCAGCGACGGGTCGCGGCTGATGACATGCACCGCGTGCACCGGCCGGGCCAGCGCCAGGTCGGTGAGGTCCATGCCCTCTTCGATCAGGTCTAGCACCAACGCGGTGGCGCCGAGCTTCAAGTACGTCGACGTTTCTGCCAGGTTGGCGTCGCCGATGATCACGTGCAGGCGGCGGTACTTGTCGGCGTCGGCGTGCGGCTCGTCGCGGGTGTTGATGATGCCGCGCTTGAGCGTGGTCTCGAGGCCGACTTCGACCTCGATATAGTCGGAGCGCTGTGACAGCTGGAAGCCGGGCTCGTCGCCCGACGGCCCGACGCCCACCCGGCCCGAACCGGTGATCACCTGACGCGACACCAGGTGCGGGGTCAGGCCCGCGATCACCGCCGAGAACGGCGTCTGACGCGACATCAGATAGTTCTCGTGCGACCCGTAGGATGCGCCCTTGCCGTCCACATTGTTCTTGTAAAGCTGCAGCTTGGCGGCCCCTGGCACGCTGGCGACGTGCCGCGCGGCGGCCTCCATCACCCGCTCGCCGGCCTTGTCCCAGATCACCGCATCCAGCGGGTCCGTGCATTCGGGTGCGGAGTA
>Ga0268266_10004776_pt1 | contig 12885 bp, 13 predicted proteins | sample KBSS13metaG_FD_190356 | JGI IMG/M metagenome (GOLD analysis project Ga0268266, IMG submission 190356) | Switchgrass rhizosphere microbial communities from Kellogg Biological Station, Michigan, USA - KBS S1-3 metaG (SPAdes) (version 2) | ecosystem: Host-associated > Plants > Roots > Rhizosphere...
TCGCCGAGCGGGCAGAAGGTGCGGCCCATCATGTTCTCGGCGAGATACTGCACGTTGGCGACGTCCTTCTTGCTGCCACCGCCGTTATAGACACGGGTGAGGGTCTTCTTGATCCAGTCCGTACCCTCGCGGCAGGGAATGCACCAGCCGCAGGATTCGTGCTGGTAGAAGGCGATGGTGCGCAGAGCGAACTCGACGATGGAGACGGTCTCGTCGAGCACGACGATTCCGCCAGAGCCGAGCATGGTTCCGGCCTTACCCATCTGGTCGAAGTCGAGGCCTACGTCGATCTCTTCGGGGAGCAGGACCGGGCAGGAGGCCCCACCGGGGACGACTGCCTTGAGCTTCTTGCCGTCCTTGATGCCGCCCGCGACGTCGTAGATCGCCTTCTTGAGGTTGTAGCCCATGGGAAGCTCGTAGACGCCGGGACGCTCGACGTGGCCGGAGATTCCGAAGAGGCGAGTGCCGCCGTTGCGCTCCGAACCGAGCTTGGCGTAGGCTTCGCCGCCCATCAGAAGGATATGCGGAGCGGAGGCGATGGTCTCGGCGTTATTGATGACCGTTGGACCGCCGTAAAGACCAACGACAGCGGGGAAGGGCGGCTTGATGCGAGGAACGCCGCGCTTGCCCTCGAGCGATTCCATGAGGGCGGACTCTTCACCGACCTCGTAGGCTCCAGCGCCGGACTGAGTGACGATGTCGAAGTCGATCCCCGAGCCGAAGATGTTCTTGCCGAGGAAGCCGCGCGCGTAGGCGTCGGCGACGGCCTTCTCCATGATCTTGAGCAGGTAACGATACTCGCCACGGAGGTAGATGAAGCCCATCTTCGAGCCGATGGCGAGGCCTGCGATCATGGTGCCTTCGATGACCGCATGGGGGTCTTCGAGGAAGATGACATGATCTTTGCAGGTGCCGGGCTCGGACTCGTCGCCGTTGACGAGGACATACTTGGGCTTCTCGGACACCTTGGGCACGAAGGACCACTTCATGCCGGTGGGGAAGCCAGCTCCACCGCGTCCGCGAAGACCGGAGGCCTTCATGGTATCGATGATCCAGGACGCCATCTTGTCCGGGCCTTCGGCGATGGCCTTCTGGACAGCTTTGTAGCCGTCGAGCTCGATGTACTTATCGATATCAGCAGCGCCCTTGCCGAACCGGCGAGAGAGCACCTTGACTTCGTCGGGGTGGGAGACGAGGGTCGGCATCGCTACTTCACGTCCTTTCCCTTACCTTCGCGGTAGGTCTGGAGGATCTCGTCGACCTTTACCGGGGTGAGGTTGTCGTGGAAGTCGTAGTTGACCTGCATGGCCGGGGCCCAGCAACAGGCGCCGATGCACTCGACCTCTTCGAGAGAGAAGAGCTTATCGGCGGTGACCTCTTTGTGGCCGATGCCGAGCTTGTGCTTGCAGTGATCGAGGATCTCGTAACCGCCGCGCAACATGCAGGAGATGTTGGTGCAGACCTGCACGTTGTACTTGCCCGCAGGCTTGGTGCGGAGCATGGAGTAGTAGGAGAGGACGTTGCGGACGTCGAGCTCAAGCAGGTCGAGGCGCTGGGCGATCTCGGTGACGACTGCGTCGGATACATAGCCGATATCGTCCTGCGCGTAGAGCAGCATGGGGACGAGGGCGGAGCGCTTTACCGGATAAAGGGTTACCAGGTGGTCAAAGCGTGCGGCCGTCTCCGGCGTAAAGATCGAGTTTGTAATCGTGCTCATCGTGTGACTTCCTGGGCGGTAAGGGGAAGCAGATTGCTCCGCTGCCTCTTCGACTCGTTGCACTCGCTCAGAGTCCGGTCGGAATGACAATCAACTTTAAGGCTCACTATGCATCATCTCCCGCGCCAGTTGTTCGGCGGCAAGGTCCATCTCCTGTGTCTTTCCATCCAGTTTAACCGTTCCATCCTCTTCGAGTGAAAAAGAGGAACGATTTGCTTCGCTGTCTTCGATCTGATCATGCGTAAACCGAAGCCAGCGAGCGGCTACGCGGAGCGTGATCTCGTCTGCGCCGACTTCTACCACTGCGTGATGCCGGCTGTTGAGTCCGTGGGCGGCCGAGTACGAGCGAAGCAGCGACGCCCAGGAGGTCCAAAGTTCTCGGTGGATTCGGTTTGAGTCCATCGCATTCTGATGAAGTTTGCGAAGTCTTGGCGGCCCCCCTCCGTGAGATTCGCTCTGTGGAAAGTCCATCAACCACAAAGCGCCTGATTTAGGATCCTCAAACTCAACTTCCCAGTTTTTCGAATTCACCCTCCGGAGATATTTTTCTGCAAAGTCGTAGGCTTCTTTGCCGTTATATTCATCCGGTGTTTGCATCATTTAGCGGTCGATGGCTCCCAGCACGATGTCGATCGATCCGATTACAGCGACGACGTCGGCCAGCAGCCGGCCTTTGCACATCGTCTCGAGGGCCTGAAGATTCGCGAAGTCGGCGTTGCGCATGTGCACGCGGTAGGGCTTGGCCGTACCGTCGGAGACGACGTAGTAGTTCATCATTCCGTGTGGCGCTTCAACCGAGCTAGTAGCTTCACCCGCTGGAACGGCAAAGCCTTCGGTGACGATCTTGAAGTGATGGATTAAGGACTCCATCTGGGTCTTCATCTGTTCACGGTCAGGCAGGATGATCTTTGGTGCGTCGGCGACGATGCGGCCTTCAGGCATGCCATCGAGAGCCTGCAGGCAGATCTTGACCGATTCGCGCATCTCCTGCATACGCAGGATGTAGCGAGCCCAGACGTCACTGTCGGTCGAGACCGGCACCTTGAACTGGAACTTCTCGTAGCTCGAGTACGGCATGTCTCGGCGAAGGTCGAAGTCGATTCCGGCAGCGCGCAGCGGGGGACCGGAGACGCCGAGTCCGATCGCGTCCTCGGGCGAGATATAGCCGACGCCCTTCAGGCGCTTGATCCAGATTGGGTTGTTCTGAAGCAGCGACTCGTACTCGTCGATCTTGGAAGGGAAGTCGAGGAGGAAGGCGCGGATCGCTTCGAAGAGCCCAAGCGGCGGCTCCAGGCTTACACCACCGATGCGGATGTAGCTGGTCATCATGCGCTGACCGCTGACAGCCTCGAAGATGCGCAGCAGCTGTTCGCGCTCGCGGAAGCAATAAAGGAAGATGGTAAGCGCGCCGATGTCCATGGCGTGAGTACCGAGCCAGACGAGGTGCGAGTTGATGCGCATCAGCTCATTGAAGAGCACGCGCAGCCACTGTGCCTTCTCCGGGATCTCAAGATCGAGCAGCCGTTCCACAGCAAGAGCGTAGGCCGTGTTGTTGGTCATCGGGGCGAGATAGTCGATGCGGTCGGTGAGAGGAACAACCTGCTGGTAGAACTTGGCCTCGCAGGTCTTCTCGATACCGGTGTGCAGGTAACCGATGTCGGGGGCGAGGGAGACTACGGTCTCGCCATCGATCTCAAGCACCAGCCGGAGCACGCCGTGAGTGGAGGGGTGCTGCGGCCCCATGTTGATGACCATGGTCTGGTCTGAGATGGGGTCGGTGCCATGGTGGCGACGCTCGGAATCAGCGACAACGTCTTCAATACCGGGATTGATCTGGTCGGGAGCGGCAACAGGAGACATTAGCGATAGCCCTCCACAGGGTAGTCCTTGCGCAGCGGATGTCCCTGCCAGTCTTCGGGCATCATGATGCGGCGCAGGTTGGGATGACCTCCGAAGTTCACGCCGAAGAGGTCGAAGATCTCACGTTCGTAGAAGTTAGCCGCAGGCCAGACGGGAGTGATGCTGTCGAGCGAGGCGTCATCGCCTGCGAGGCGCACGACGATGCGTAGACGGCGCTTCAATGAGTGCGAGAGAAGGGAGTAGCTGATCTGAAAACGGGGCTCGGAGGGATACCAGTCTACAGCGGTGACGTCTTCGAAGAAGTTGTATCCAGCGCTTCTCGCAGCTTCGCATGCTGCAACGATATTTTCACGAGGAATGGTGATGGTCAGCTCATTGCGGTCGTACTTGGCGTCGCAGGCCCAATCGCGCAAGGCTTTTACGGCCGGTTCGTCGGGAAAAGCTTCGAAGACGGCCTGAGTTCCAAAGATTGAAGGGTCCATTAGAGATCTCCCTTGTCGGTTGACCAGTCGAGGATGCCTTTCTTCCAAACGTAGAAGAGCCCCACGGCGACGAACCCGAGATAGACGAGCATCTCGTAGAAGCCGAACATCTTCGATCCGGTGATCTGGGGAAGGCGGCGGAAGATCACTGCCCAGGGAAGCATAAAGACCGCCTCCACATCGAACAGGATAAAGAGCATTGCCACCATATAAAAGCGGACGGAAAAACGTCCGCGAGCGTCGCCTATCGGGTCCATACCGCACTCATAAGGCCCCAGTTTGGTACGAGAGTTTTTATGCTTTCCAACCAGGAAGGAGACCCCTACCATACCGCACGCAAGACCAAGAGCTACTAAGATTTGCAAGATCAGCGGAAGATAGTTCCAGATGTAGGGATAATTGTGCATGGCCATCTTCGACTCTAAGTTTGTGGCTGTCCAGTGTCAAGCTAAACGGCCGTTTGTGCGGTTACAGCACTTTCCCTGATGGTGTGGAGTGGAAACAAGATGCTGGCGCCATTTTTCTTCAAGAAAAACGGTATCGACCACTTCATCCAGCGTCTCATCAACAGGAAAAGTCCCATATCGCGCTGTCAGCGCAAAAGCTGCGAGTAGGCATCGATAATGCGGTCACCGATCTGAGCAGCAACAAGCCCACCGGCGGCGAGAAAACTCCCAAAGGCAAGCTTGGAAGAGGCTCCGGCGCGGCCCCGAGCCATCAGGTAAACCCCGTAGACGCTCGCTGCTAGAGCACCAAAGAAGAACGAGAGCATCGCCGGCCAGAAGCCGAGGAGCGCGGCGATCATGGCGAGCATCTTGGCATCGCCCAGGCCCATGCCTTCGCGATGCCGCAGGGCTCGATAAAGCCAGCGGATGGAAAGCAGCAGCAGTGCGGCTCCCAGCGTAGCCAGAATACGTCCGCCGATCAGAGCCTCGGGGCCGGTGAGAAAGACGTTTCCGTTCTCGGTTGCAGCTCCCACACTCGTCAACTGAATACTGTGGGGCGGCAGCACAACCTGGCCCTCTGTGGGGCTGAGAAAGATGGCCTGGGCGCAGGTAAGGGTTAGCCCAAGAAAGATGCCGGTGACGGTGAAGGAGTTTGGTAACAGCCCTGTTTGCCAATCCATCACCATCAGGCCGATCAGAAGGAAGCCAAGGACGATCACGCTCAGATTGGCGATGATGGCGAATGGGGCGTACGTGGACGGTGCGCTGCGCGTAGGATCGTTGAAATAAAAGTTCAGTAGTGTGTGAAAACGAGCCGCTTGGATGGTGAACCAGATCGCCGTGGAGAGCTCGACCAACGGATATCGCCAGGGGATGGGGCGCCTACAGTCGCGGCAGCGTCCTCGCAACAAGAACCAGCTCAGCAATGGAATATTGTCGTACCAGCGGATGGGAGCTTTGCACTCCGGGCATTGCGAGCCGGGCTTTACGATCGAACGCTGTCCGGGCAGACGCGAGATGCAGACATTGAGGAAGCTGCCGAAGATCAGACCCAAAAGAAATCCAGCTACTTCGTATGCGATCCGCGAGCTCACAGAAAAAGTATACGGCGATTCTTAAAAGTCGACGTGCATGCGCACGGCTTCGACGAGCACAGGTCCGCGATCCTTGTTGTAGCCGGGATGATCGACGAACTGCAGGTTGAGCGCATAAAAGACTCCACGCCAGGCATGCAGATTGTAGTAGCTCTCAAGGATGTCTTCACGGGCATAGTTCAGGTTGCCGTCGCCTAGCAGAAAGCCCAGACCTCCATAACGAAGATAGTTTTGGTGGTCGCGCTTAATGGCGTTGGAGACGAAGGCGACGCCGATCTTGTCATCGGGACGCGAGAAGGCGCGCCCAGAGTAATCTGCCCCGAAGGAGACGGTCTGGTCGACCTCGGTATAGGCGAAGGACTCATGCTGGCCCTCGTTCCATCCGATGCGAAGGTAGGCGCGAAGATCGCGAGTGATCTCCTGCTCGGCGTTCAGGCCGAAGCCGTATTTTACGGAGCTGAACTTTGCGTGCGCGGCGATGTCCGGCTTCGGGTCCTGACCGGAGAGATAGGCCTTGACGGCATCACGGTAGAGTCCCATGTTTGCGTGATTCACGAAGCTGAGGACGCGGATCGTTCCTTGACGGTCGGATGCCACCAGATGGCCCAGCAGAGATTTACGAAGCTCGAACTCGAAGTTCTGGCCGGTTGCGCGGCTGAAGGCCCAGTCAAGGTCGATTCCATTGGCGACGGTAGGCATGGCCGCCACTGCATAACGGGCCGACCATATGCGGTCGTGATACTCGAGGACACCGGCATAGGTGTAGCCGCGGGTATCTGCGGCATAGTCCCAGGCGCCGTTGTTGTCGACGGTCCAGTTGAGAAACTGCAGATGGCTGTCAGAGCCGACGGAGTTGATGTCGAAGTAGTCGGGCAGGCTCATCTTGCCGACATGAAGCTCGAAGCGTCGTTCGGGAAGCGCCGTGGAGAGCGAATTCGGGGTACGCTCCGTCTCGACCAGCTTGTCGGTGAGACCAATCGTCTGATGGATGACGACGCGCGCCAGGTAGGGTTTCGAGCCGAGGTTCGGATTGCGGACTACATCCAGATTCGTGAAGCCGGCGAGGCCAAGGGCCTGACTGATGCCGCGGCCGCCTGCCGATTCGAAATCGACGATGGTATCGGTGGCGTAGCGCGCATGATGATGGAGCTGTAGACCAAGAAAGAGCGTCCCCACCAGCGACGTCTTATACTCGCCACGCCCCTGCAGGCTGTTGGGGCCATCGTAAGGGGAATGAAAGGGGCCGTGTGCCTGAAAGACGATGTTCGCCTGACCTGCGATGTAGTAAGGCGCGCTCTCCGGATGAGGGAAGACAGTCGTTGAGTCGCTGGCCGCAGGGGCATCCGGCAGCGCGGCCAGGTCGGTCTGTTGAGCGATCGAAGCTGTTGCGAGCGCCGAAAAGAGCAGGCTCGGGCAAAGCAATCTGCGAATGATGTGCTGAAGAAACATGCGGCTCAGCTATTTTCCTGTTTGAGAGTGAACAGATTGAGAATTTGCTCGAGGAGCTTCGTAAACAGGCTAACGGAAAACCTGCACCAGGAGCCATGCGTTCAGCCCGGCGATCAGCACAGCCACAATCCAGCTGAGCGCACGTACCCATGGTTTGTTGACGAAAGAGCCCATCAGCTTCGGATCGCTGGTAAGCCGGACCAGAGGAAAGACAGCAAAGCTAAGCTGCATGCTCAGAACAACCTGGCTGAAAACGAGCAGACGAGCTGTGCCTGAGCTTCCATAGATCATCGTGACGATCACCGTTGGAACAATGGCGACGAGCCTTGTGATCAACCTGCGCTGCCAGTTGGGCAGGTGAAGATCGAGGAAGCCCTCCATCACAATCTGCCCGGCGAGGGTCCCAGTGATGGTGGAGTTCTGCCCCGAAGCCAGCAATGCAAGGGCAAACATCATGCTGGCTCCGGTAAATCCGAGCAGCGGAGTCAATAGCTTGTAAGCATCGCCGATCTCGGCGACTTCGGTATGACCCGTACGATGGAAGACCGCGGCGGCGACGATGAGGATCGCCGCATTGATGAAGAGCGCCATCGTCAATGCTGTGGCGGAGTCGAAGTTGGCCAGGCGAATCGCCTCACGTTTACCCGACTTTGTCCGCGGATAGTTCCGCGTCTGCACGATGGAGGAGTGCAGGTACAGATTGTGCGGCATCACCGTAGCGCCGAGGATGCTGATGGCGATATAGAGCATCTCGGGGTTGGACACGATGGACCGCGAAGGAACAAAGAGATTGTGAAATATGGGCGCCAGTTCAGGGCGGGAGAGAAGGATTTCGATCCCGAACAGAACCGCGATTGTCCCGATCAGGACCATGACAAAGGCTTCGAGATAACGGAAGCCGCGATGCTCCAGCAGAAGGATCAGGAAGACGTCGAGACTGGTGATGATCACCCCGGCCACCAACGGAATCCCGAAGAGAAGCTGAAGCGCTATGGCCGATCCAACCACCTCCGCCAGATCGCAGGCCGCAATAGCGATCTCCGCAAAGATCCAGAGCGCAAAGTTGACCGGACGGCTGTACCGGTCGCGGCAGGCCTGTGCGAGGTCTCGCTCCGCGGCGATTCCGAGTTTGAGAGCGAGGCTCTGCAGCAGTATCGCCATCAGGTTGGAGGCCATGATGACGAAGAGCAAGGTGTATCCGTACTTCGATCCGGCAGCCAGATCGGTGGCCCAGTTGCCGGGGTCCATGTAACCGACGGCGACCATGAATCCCGGGCCGATGAATCCGAGAGCGCGTTTCCAGAGCAGGCTCGATTCCGAAATCTTGACGCTCGAATGAACGTTCGCCAGGGAAGGCCGGCGAACGGTGTCCTCGGTCGGAATGGATGTAATGGTCTCCATCTTCAGGGAAAGGGTGCTTTATAGCAGTATGGCACAGGTAGTTAACTGTGGTTAATGAAATTTTCGTAATGTTAACTATCTAGGACGGACCCAGACTTTATCGGCCGCCGGCTTACCCAGCGTGAAGTCTCCGACAGAAGTCTCAATCGTGAGCGTCTCATCGTAGTTTTTTGCTACAACTCGAATCGAAGTCTGCGGGCCGATTCCGAGTTTGTGCAGGAAGATAAGGAGCTTGGGATCGCGTTCATAGAGGCTGGCCACCAGATATTCTGTGCGCTCGTTCGCGTCCGAGAGTTGGATCATGCCTCGCTTTTTTCTTCGTGCCGGACTCTCTGGCAGCACAGAGTTCCCGTGCGGACAGGTCCCACGTTCTCCCAGTTTTTCGATGAGCTTCGCTTCAAAGGCCGGGGAGACGGCGTGTTCCAGCCGCTCTGCCTCATCGTGCACCTGGTACCACTCCATGCCGAAGATTTCAGCCAGCATCCGCTCAATCAGATGATGGCGTAGAGCTGTTTTATAGGCGGTCTCTTTGCCTTTGCTTGAGAGTTGCAGGGTGCCATCGTTCTTTACCAGGACATAACCATCGCGTTTCAGCCGCTTAAGCGCCATGGTGACTGCCGGTGGGGACACCGACAGCCAATGGGCGAGAGTAGCGGAGATGACGTGCTGTCCTTCGGACTCAGCCTCAAGGATCGCCTTGAGGTAGTCCTCCTTCGATACCGTGATGGAGTCTCTCATCCAGACCTTTCGCAGTTGCGGGGATCTGGATTAACTATAGCTAACTCGATCAGAGGAAACGCCGCGTGATTATTTCTTTGCCCCCACCGCAACCAGTCCAGCACCGGCCACAAGCGCGATGGTGCTGAGGATCGGCGATATAGGAACGGTCTCCTTCTTGTCATGGGAGACCTGGATGGGGCCGGCGTCAATGTCCTTATGTTGATGAGTGAAGCTGAAGCCACCCGTAGCGAAGCCAACAATTCCTAACAGAATCAGGACAATCCCAATAATGGTTGCAGGTTTCATCTTCTCGGAGAACCTTTCCTAAGGCAGATTTTTGGATAAAACGAGGTGATCTTCTCTTTCCCTCGATGAAGGTGCGATGCCGCCCCCGCTGGGTGAGATGTATTTGACTGTGCTGCTGCACTTGATTCCACAACGGAATAGGGCGTACGCTCTCCGTACACGGGAAAGGAGGATGATCCAGCCTATGAAATCTGACAGTAACAGTTGCATCAACGTACGTGAGGTGACTGAGGCTTAGAGCGTCCTGCTCTAGTCCTGGCGACTTCAGTAACTTGCTGAACGCACTCCGCCGAGGCCCATGTCCGAGCAAGGACGCCTCAGGTCAATCTCAACAGTTCACCGGCAAACGGCCCGCTGCTCAGATGAGCGCGGGCCGTTCGCAATTTTCGCCGGCGATTTCGTCTTAGAATGGACCTTATGAAACCTCTGGTGATTGCAGGACGAGCCTTTCAGTCGCGGTTGATCGTGGGAACGGGGAAGTACAAGGATGGCCCGGAGACTCAGGCTGCCATTGAAGCTTCCGGAGCTGAGATGGTTACGGTCGCGGTTCGCAGAGTCAACCTGGATCGTTCCACCGAATCGCTGCTGGACTACATCGATCCGCAACGCTATTTCCTGCTGCCCAACACCGCGGGTTGTTACACCGCTGAAGAGGCGATCCGGGCGGCGCGACTGGGACGAGAAGTGGGGCTTTCGGACTGGGTGAAGATTGAGGTGATCGGGGATCAGGCTACGCTTTATCCCGATGTTCAGGCGACGCTTGAGGCGACCAGGGTTTTGGTAAAGGAAGGGTTTACGGTTCTCCCCTATACCTCTGATGACATTGTATTTGCGAAGCGTTTGATTGATGTCGGCGCGGCGGCTGTCATGCCTCTCGGAGCTCCGATTGGAAGCGGCCTTGGCCTGCAGAATACGGCGAATCTTCGCATTTTGCGGGAGCTGATCACCGAAGTTCCGCTGATCGTCGACGCGGGCGTTGGAACTGCCTCGGATGCGACCGTGGCAATGGAGCTGGGCTTCGACGGAGTGCTGATGAACACGGCGATTGCGCAGGCGAAGGACCCTTTGTTGATGGCTGAAGCCATGCAGCATGCTGTTCTGGCGGGTCGGCAGGCGTATCTGGCGGGCAGGATGCCCCGCAAGCTCTATGCGACGGCTAGCTCGCCGCTTGAGGGAATCTCGAAGTAGGCGGCTTGCCGGACTCAATCTCGCCAGTCCGAGCAGGCGTTGAAATGAAGTAAACTTCGCCCATGCGGGTCTTTGGAATCGACTGCGGGACGGAGTTCACCGGATATGGTGTAGTCGAGGTGGACTGCGAGGCGCGGATGCCGCGTCTGCATCACGTCGCAGCGGGGACGATCCGGCTCAACAAAAAAGAGAAGACGCCGCAGCGCCTGTCGCAGGTTTATTCGGAGCTGACAGCTGCCATGGCGCTCTACGATCCTGAGGTCGTGGCGATCGAAGAGGTTTTCTTTTCGGCGAATGCGAAGTCAGCCCTGAAACTCGGGCAGGTACGCGGTGTAGCCATGCTGGCGGCGGCGAGTCAGGGACTCGAGGTCGTGGAATACGCTCCACTCAAGATCAAGAGCTCTGTCGTCGGTTATGGATTGGCGGCGAAGGAGCAGGTGCAGTTTATGGTGACCCGTCTGTTAGAGCTCGATCGGACTCCCGACTCGGCGGACGCGGCCGATGCGCTGGCAATTGCGATCTGCCATATCCACACCGCGCAGACAGTTCTTGCTCAAGGGGCCGTTCGATGAAGTTACTTCCGCTGTTCTTATGGTTCGGCGGCTCCGTCTGCTACTGCCAGACAACCGCGTCAACGGTCGCACCCGCGAGTTCCGGGAATGCGACAACCGCAAGCCCGGAGGTCAGCTTTCAGTTTGAGCGCATTGGCTTGCCGGTTCCCAAATTCACGCTCGTTGTCCATGAAGACGGAACGGGTACGTATCAGGCTCAGCTGGCTGCCGTGAGTGGCGGAGCTGGGGCGGCGCCAGCCAGCTCGGGGGCTCCGATCAATCGACCGATCCGAATCAGCTCTCCCACGACCGAGACCATCTTCAAAATGGCTAGAACCCTGGATCACTTCAATCTGGAGTGCGCCTCGAAGGCTAAAAACATCGCCGATACCGGCAAAAAGACCCTGAGCTACAAGGGAGCCGACGGGCAGGGATCCTGTCTCTATAACTACTCCGAAAACAAAGGCGTGGCTCAGCTGACAGAGCTGTTTCAAGCAATTGCCTTCACGATGGATGAAGGACGGAAGCTTGACTTCATGCATCGCTTCGATCGCCTCGGGCTTTATTCGGAGATCGACATTCTGAATCGCGAAATCAACGACAAGAGGGCGCTGGAGGTGGGAAACATCGCTCCCTCGCTTCAGGCCATCATCGCCGACGAAGACCTGATGCAGAAGGTGCGCGAGCGCGCCGCGAAGCTGCTGGCTGTGGCCGGTGAGCAACCCAAATAGCTGCTATCGCTGAACAGAGTAGGGCCTGAGCGAGTGGTAGAGCTCTGCCATCGACTCCAGGTTGAGCGATTCGGCGCGGGCCTGTCTCGGAACGCTCTCGGGCCATGATTCTGTCAGGTGCGAAGAAGAGTATCCGGCGGCGCGCAGATTGTTCTCCAGCGTCTTGCGCTTCTGGGCGAAGCTCTGTTTCAGAAATCGGTCGAACCCGATGGGATCGACATCCAGTTCGGCAAAGCGCGGCGCAAAGTGAAATCGAAGCACCGAGGAGTACACCTCAGGCGGTGGTGAGAACGCGGAAGGTGGAAGCGTGAAGAGAAACTCCACCTGCGCGTTCATCTGCGCCGTGGCCGAGAGCAGGCCGTAGTCGCGAACTCCCGGCGAGGCTGAGATGCGCTCTGCGACCTCGCGCTGCATCATGACTACGGCTCGCGACAGCAGACCAGCGGAGCCCGCTGCGAAGAGCTTCAGCAGGATGTCCGAGGTGATGTAGTAGGGCAGATTTCCGATCACGTCGGCGCTCTCCCCCGCGGGAAGCAGGGAGGAGAAGTCTGCCTTGAGCACATCGATCTCGATGACCTCTACGTTCGGACGGTCGGCGTAGCGCTGCGCGAGTGCCGGAGCCAGCTCGCGGTCCAGCTCGAGCGCGATCAGGCGCTTCGCTCGAGGGGCGAGGATCTCGGTTATTGCACCGTGGCCGGGGCCGATCTCGATGACGGTCCGCTCGCGCACGTCGCCTAGCGCATCGGCGATCGCGTGACGCGCTCGGTCGTCGACGAGGAAGTTCTGTCCCAGTTTTGGCTTACGTTTCATAGGGCTTCCGAAGCTCAGGGTCGGCTTTGTGCATCTCTTTGTATAGACTAACGTTTTGGTAGAGAAGAGGGGATAAGGCATGCATATCGTTTTTGCGGCTTCGGAGTGTGCACCGTGGGCTAAGACCGGA
>Ga0268266_10004778_pt1 | contig 12879 bp, 10 predicted proteins | sample KBSS13metaG_FD_190356 | JGI IMG/M metagenome (GOLD analysis project Ga0268266, IMG submission 190356) | Switchgrass rhizosphere microbial communities from Kellogg Biological Station, Michigan, USA - KBS S1-3 metaG (SPAdes) (version 2) | ecosystem: Host-associated > Plants > Roots > Rhizosphere...
TCACCATGTCCCGCTACGGCACTTCGTTCAACCTGGACGGCATCTGGAGCGGCAACATGTTCCCGGGGGGCTCGGGGGCGATCCTGCCCAACACCATCACCTCCAAACACAATATCCGCTACGTCCCGAACATGACCGGTCCGGATATCGTCAAGAAGCTGCGTGCCTACCTGGACAAGGAGGGTTACCAGGACGTGAAGATCAACGTGGTGGGCGATGTGCCGTGGGCGAAGATGCGCTACGACACCGACATCGCGCACGCGGTGGAAAAGACCTTCAAGGCATTCAACATCGACTATCAGCATCCGCTCCAGGATCAGACCTCGATCCTGGGCGGTTACTGGCCGGCCTACCTGTTCGCGGGCGATCCGATCAACATTCCGATCGCCGGCGCCATGGCCGGATCCGGCGGCGGCGCCCATGCCGCAAACGAGTTCTACGTGATCGAAGGCGCGAAGAAGACCTACGGCATGGCCGGGGCGGAGAAGTCCGTCGCCATGACCTTGTACAACTTCGCCGGCCTGAACTGAAACCGAGGGGAGTATTCAGTTCAGGCCGGCTCAGACATTCGTCCGCGCCGCGCTGCTCGCTGGCAGTGCGGCCCTCCTGCCCACGCTCGCTTGCGCCGACACCGCGTCGATGGCCCCCGGGCGGCAGGTGGCGCAAACCGGCCCTGGCGCTGCGGCGACCGGCATCCGTCCGAACGGCGACACCGAGATCTCGATCGACATGAGCAAGATCAAGAACCCGGACCTGCCGAAGATCTTCGCCTACATCGACTCTCATATCGATGAGCACGTGCGCAACCTGCAGAAGTGGATCCAGCAGCCGAGCATCTCCAACACCGGCGAGGGCATCCAGGAATCCGCGCAGATGGTCAAGGGGTACTTCGACCAGCTGGGTTGCCAGATAGCTAAGGTGTACGACCCGGGCATCACAGAGTGGGGCCAACAGAGCAACCCTGTCGTGTACGCCAAGTGTGACGAGGGTGCCAAGCGGACGATCGTGATCTACTGGCAGTACGACACCATGCCGGTCACGCAGCCCGATCTGTGGATCCGCCCGCCCTTCGCTGGCGACCTCATCGAGCAGGCGCCCTACAAGAAGGTCCTGATCGGTCGGGGTGCCACGAATTCCAAGGGCCCGGAGATGTCGCAGTGGAATGCCCTGATGGCCATCAAGGCGGTCAAGGGCAAGCTGCCGGTGAACATCATCTTCGTCGCCGAGGGCGACGAGGAGCGCATGGACGTGGGGCTGCGCACCTTCGTCAAGGCGCACCCGGAGTTGTTCAAGGGCGCGGAAGCCCTTTATGGCCCGGGGCCCTCGGAAGGGTGCCTCTTCGTGGAGTTGACTACCTCGGGCAAGTCCTGGGGCCGCGGCCCGACCTACAGCGACATCCACGGGGCCAACAAGCGTTCGGTGGACTCGCCGGCCTGGCGCCACATCAAGATGCTCTCGACGCTGGTGGCCGACAACGGCAACAAGGTGTTGATCCCGGGCTTCTACGACAACATCGAGCCGCTCACCGCGGCGGAGAAGACGAGCCTCGAGGAGGCCGCCAAGACGATGAAGCCGGAGGATGCGGCCAAGAACCTGGGGGTGGCGCGCTTCATCGCCGACAAGCCCATCGACATCGTGACCATGCAGCGCCACGGGACCTCGTTCAACCTGGACGGCATCTGGAGCGGCAACATGTTCCCGGGAGGCTCGGGTGCCATCCTGCCCAACACCATCACCTCGAAGCACAACATCCGGTATGTACCGAACATGACCGGTCCGGACATCGTCAAGAAGCTGCGCGCGTACCTGGACAAACAGGGCTACCAGGATGTGCAGATTCACGTCGTGGGCGATGTCCCCTGGGCCAAGCAGCGGCACGACAGCGAGATAGCGAAGGCGTCTGACAGGATGTTCGACGCGTTCGGCGCGCAGCGGCGCTCCCCACCCGTCGAGAACCAGGCCAGCATCATGGGTGGCTACTGGCCGGCCTACCTGTTCTCCGGTGACCCGATCAGCCTGCCGATCGCAGGTGGCGCGGTCGGTTCCGGTGGCGGCGCGCATGCCGCCAACGAGTTCTACGTCATCGAGGGTGCGAAGAAGACGTACGGCATGGCCGGCGCGGAGAAGTCCGTTGCCACCGTTCTGTACAACTACGCCGGCCTGAACTGAGGAAGCCCTCATGTCAATTATCTCACTGCGGAACCTGACCAAGACCTACCAGATGGGGGACAACACCGTACACGCGCTGCGCTCGGTGTCACTGGATGTCGAGCAGGGCGAGTTCGTCACGATCATCGGGCCGTCCGGGTCGGGTAAATCGACCATGATGCACATCCTGGGCTGCCTGGACCGGCCCACCTCGGGCCAGTTCCTGCTCAACGGCCGGGATGTCTCGGCGCTGCCGCGGGACGAGCTCGCCGGGATCCGCAACAAGCAGATTGGCTTCGTGTTCCAGGGATTCAACCTGTTGCCGCGTACGACGGCGTTGGAAAACGTGGAAGTCCCCTTGTTGTACAACCGCCCGGCGGTACCGGCGGCGGAGCGCCACAAGCGTGCCATGGCGGCACTGACCTCGATGGGTTTGGGACAGCGCGCCCACCACCATCCGAGTCAGTTGTCAGGCGGCCAGCAGCAACGTGTGGCCATTTCCCGCGCGCTGGTGAATGAGCCCAGTTTGATCCTGGCGGACGAGCCCACCGGCAACCTCGACACGAAGACCAGTATCGAGGTGATGGCCCTGCTACAGGAGCTGCGCGAGAAGCGCACCATCACCGTGGTGCTCATCACCCACGATATGGATGTGGCCCGATATGGTACGCGGATCGTTTCCATCCGCGACGGTCAGATCGTCAGCGACAAGGCCAACGCGCCTATGCGGGCGGCCGAGGTGATGACCCCACGCAGTGTGGTCAACGGATGACCGTCCTATGATGCCGCTTGGCCACTGCCTGGCACTGACGTTGGGTGCGCTCAAGCGCAATCGCCTGCAGACCGTCCTGGCGATAGTCGGCATGGGGGTTGGGGTGGGCGCGCTCGTGACCAGCGTGGCTTTGGGCCGGGGTGCGCAGCAAGCCATCAACGACCAGCTCCGCGCCGCTGGAGCCAACGTTATCGTGGTGACGGCGGGCAACTACCTGCAGGGAGGCGGCAACGTCGGCACCCATGAGGGCGGCGAGCTCATGGGTACGCCGAACGGTCCCAAGTCGGGTGAGGACGGGACCAGCCACATGTCATACCGTGGCATGGGTGCCCCCTGGGGCGGTCGCTTCATCAAGGTGCACGAGGAGGACGATCCGTTCGCCGTACATGACCACCCGACGGCGGCGCAGCGCCTGGGCGACTCGATGGCGGGGCTCGGAGCCGCCGCCACCCTGACGCGCAAAGATGCCGACGCCATTCGTGCCATGTCCGGCGTGCAATACGTGGCCTCCAGCATTCAGGAGGACCAGCGCCTGAAAGTGCTGGTGGAGGGCGAAGAGAAGACCTGGTTCACTTACATGCGCGGCACTGACGACACTCTGCCCATGATCCGCACGGGGTGGGTGTTTCCACGTGGTGCCTTCTTCACGGCTGACGACGTCAAGGCCTCGCGCCAGGTGATGGTGTTGGGCCGTGTTGCCGCCGATCACCTGTTCGGGCACGATGCCAACCCGGTTGGCCAGACGGTGCTTCTGTGGAACCAGAAGTTCACGGTGGTTGGTGTACTCGGCAGCCGTAGCTGGGCGGCGCAACCCACGCCTGGCGACCACGAGTTCGACGCGTTCTATATACCGATCACCACGGTCCAGAAATTGTTGGACCTGGGGAAACTCAACACCATCACGTTGACGACGTATTCGGTCGGTGACACTACGCAGATTGCGCGCGAGGTCGTCGATCTCCTGCGTCAGCGGCACAAAATCAATGCGCGCATGCCTGATGACTTTACCGTGCGTACCGAGGCACAACTCGCCATCGGCCACGGACTGCCTCCCGACGTGGCGCGAGTCCTCGCCGGTAACATGGCCGGGATGGACCAGATCACCATCGGTCGCATCGCGGACTCCCTCAAGCGCGCCAACAACACGATGCTCACTCTCCTGGCGGGCGTGGCGACGGTGTCGCTGTTGGTCGGTGGCATCGGCATCATGAACATCCTGCTGTTGTCGGTAACCGAGCGTACTCGGGAGATCGGCCTGCGCGTGGCGGTGGGTGCGCAACGCAGCGATGTCATCATGCAGTTCGTGGGCGAGGCTGTGCTGCTGAGCGTAGTGGGCGGCCTGCTTGGCACGGCCGTTGGCGCCCTCGCATCCGGCAGCCTGGAAAAGCTGTTCAAGTATTCGATCGACATCTCCATCGCCTCGAGCCTCGCTGCTATCGCGGTGGCGGCGGTGCTCGGCATCATCTTCGGCGTTTATCCGGCCCGGCGCGCCGCCGGCCTGGATCCCATCGAGGCTTTGCACCATGAATGAACGTACGCGTCTGTTGGGCCTGGTCGTCTCACTGCTCGCGGCAGCGGGCGCGGCTGTAGCCCATGACGAGCACGCTCCTCACTTTGACGCCGCGCAGCACGGCGGCGTGGTGTTGGAGTTCCACGACGAGATCCACTACGAGCTGGTGGCGACCCAGGGCGGCAAGCAATTGCAGATATGGCTGACCGACGCCCACCGGCGCCCGTTAGCCGCTTCCGAGGTCACCGACCTGGTTGCCGAGATCGGCCATCCCGGCAACAAGGTCGAGCAGGTGGACATGCACATCAGCGACGACGGCGGCAGTTGGGTCGGCGCCGTGAATCTGAAAGACCCGGCCGACGTCGTACGCATCGGTTTCACGTATCACCTCATGACGGCGACCGGCAGCATGAAGTACGACACGCTTCTGCATCCACCGGCGCCCCCGGCCGCGGCGCCGCACGGGCATGACCACGGTCATGATGGGGCGCACACGTGAGTTTGAACATTGGCGGAGCCGCGAAATCGTTGCTGCGCAACCGCCTGCAGGCCTCGTTGACACTCATCGGGATGAGTGTCGGCGTGGCCATGGTGGTGATCGTCTCCGGGTTGGGACTCGGCGCGCACCAGAAGATCGAAGCACAGTTGCAGAGCGCGGGTCCGACGTTGATCACAATCCGCTCCGGCAACTTCACTCCGGCGGGTGCCTCGAGCACCGGCCAGGAGGATGGAAGCGGCGGTGAGGTGGGGCAGGGTGGTGGCGCACTTTCGGCCGGCGATGGCGGTGCAGCCACGCAGGCGAGTGCAGCCAACCCCAACGTCCAGGCCGCACGACGAGTGATCAAAATGACCCGCTTCCACAGTCCCGCCACACCGTTGGGCGAGGCGGACGCGCACCTGGTGTCCGGAATGCAGGATGTTACTGCTGTAGCGTCCTCCATGGATGGGAATGTCAGCCTGGCGCCGGACACGGACACGCTGATGCACGTGGTGCATTTGAACGGATTCGAAGCCTCCTGGGCGGACATGCAGGGTTGGAAGCTCGCCTCGGGCCGCTGGATCAGCGACAGCGAGCAAAGCGAAGGGGCGGCCGTGGCGCTTCTGCCGGAGGGCGCCGCGATCCGTTTGTGGCCGGGTGTCCCGACGCCCTTGGGTCGAGCCCTGAAGTTCAATGGCCGTGTCGTGACCATAGTAGGCACTTTCACCGGTCAGGACATTGACACGCAGGCGGTCATTCCGCAGATCTACACGAACCTGACACAGGCCCGCGAGCTGCTGGGCCGCAATGACTACGACACCATTACGGTGCGAGCCGGCGCGGTGGACGTGATGTCCACACTGGCGGGGCGGATTGGCGCCTCGCTACGCAAGCTGCACGAGTTGCCGGCGGATACCTTCGATGATTTCCAGGTGCAAACACAGAGTGCCGCGGCGATGAAGGGCCTGGGCACCAGCCCGAGCACCGTGCGGTCGGTGCATTCAAACATGTTCAACCTCGACCAGGAGTCCTACGAGCAGATGGCGCGCAGCCTGCGCAAGGCCGGGCAGACCTTCAGTCTGCTGCTGGCGGGCGGTGCAGCGGTATCGCTGCTCGTGGGAGGTATCGGCGTGATGAATATCATGCTCGTGTCGGTGACCGCGAGGACCCGCGAGATCGGACTGCGGATGGCCGTGGGCGCCCGCACCCGCGACGTGCTGATACAGTTCCTGGCCGAGGCCATTATGCTTGCATTGCTGGGCGGCCTGTTGGGTGTGCTTCTCGGTACTGTGGGGCTGGCGACGTTGAGTCACACCTTGCACTGGGCCACCGCCATCTCGCCCACGATGTTAGTGCTGGCGCTGCTGATGGCCGCCATCACAGGTGTGGTATTCGGCTACGGTCCAGCGCGTCGCGGAGCCATCCTTGATCCCGTCATCGCGCTGCGTTCCGAGTGACGCTATGACCCTACGTACCGGTTTTTTTTCTGGAGGCATTCGATGATTGCCCTGTTGCCCGTCAATATCCGGTTGGCACTGCGCTCGCTGAACCGCAACCGGCTCCGCACCGTGCTGACGATGCTGGGGATCATCATAGGAGTCGCCGCGGTTCTGACCATGGTTGGTCTGGGCGGCGGTGCGCGCGCCGCCGTGCAGAATAACGTAAAGAGCGCCGGCACAAACCTGGTGTTCGTCAAGGCTGGCAACTATACCCGTGGCGGTGAAAGTGTTGGCATCGCCACCGGTCTCGGCGCGGCGACTACGCTCGTGCCTGCGGACGCGCAGGCTATTCGCGACAACGTGATCGGCATCCAGAACCTGTCACCTGAGGTGAACACGCGCACCTTCGTGGCAGTGGGCGAGACCCGCGAGTTCACGATGGTGCATGGGGTGAATGCGACTTACTCCGACGTGTATGCCTGGGATTTCAAGCCCGGGCGCATGTTTACCGACAAGGAAGTGGAATTGGCGGCCAACGTGGTGGTGATCGGACAAGGTTTGGCGGATTCGCTTTTTCCGCAGGGCACCGCCCCCTTGGGCGGCACGGTGATGGTCCGTAGCAAGGCCTACACCGTGGTCGGTGTCACCGCAGGCAGTGGGGAGGAGCAGGGCAAGGAGTTGTTCATGCCCTGGACCACGCTGCAACAGAGCTTGGACATCAAACACCTGGATGGCATTACGGTAGCCGCGCAGCGAGCGGGTGATACCTCGCGCATCGCCGATGCCGTCAAGGCGCTGCTGCGCGAACGCCATGGTATCAAAGTCACTGATGCCACGACCTACATGGCAGCGTCGGGCAACGTTGGTGGCACACCGGATGACTTCACGGTGCAGACACAAGCGGCGCAGGCCATCACGAAGGGCCTGTACACCCCGGCTGCGGCCTTCGCGTTGGCGAATATGCCGCGCCTGGACGAGGTAACGCTGGATTCCATGAGTAACACGCTGGACCATGCCAGCGGCACCATGACCGCACTGCTGGCGGCCATCGCCGGCGTGTCGTTGGTGATAGGCGGCATTGGCATCATGAACATCATGTTGGTGTCGGTGACCGAGCGCACGCGTGAGATCGGGCTCCGGATGGCCACTGGCGCGCGGGGGCTGGATATCGCACTGCAGTTTCTCGTGGAGGCTGTCGTCCTGTCGGCAATCGGTGGGGTGGTCGGACTGGCGATCGGGCTGCTATCCGCGCGCCTGGTAGGTTGGACGTTAGGCTGGCCGACCACGGTATCGGGCACTACGATGCTCATCGCATTTGGTATCGCTGCGGCGGTGGGTTTGGTGTTCGGGAGCTATCCCGCGCGGCGTGCCTCGCGGCTGGACCCGATCGAGGCGTTGCGAGTCGAGTAGGGTGCGCCAACGCCGGTTGGGCGTGTGCACGGTGGCGTTTGCGGGGGCCGCGCTCTGCGGCGCGCTTGCCGTCGCTGCCGGTGTAGTCGAGCAAGAGGAGTCTGCGGCACAGACGTTCGTGGGTTTGACGCTGCGGCTGGGTGCGATGATGGGGCACGAGGAGGAGGTGGACTCCTACTTTGGCCCGGAGGCGCTCAGTGCAGCAACTGCCCGCAGTGACCCTGGCACTCTGGCGCAGCTCCGGGCTGACGCGGCGGCCCTGTTGTCCAAGGTGACGCTCGAGGAGGCGGCGCATCCAACACCTCGTGGGGTCAGACTGCTGGCCCAGGTCCGCAGTTTTGATAGCCTGCTGCGGGGCATCGGGCTGGACGCGAGCGCGGAGTCGTTCGAAGACGAGGCGCGACACCTGTATGCGCAGTCGGTCCGCCGCCTCGGCGCTGCCGCAGCCGCCGGCGCTACTGGGCCTGCCACAGGTGGGGCTGGCGCTGCGACCGCCGCTACCGCCGGCGGTGCCATCCCCGCTCTCGCCACGGCCGCTGCCAGCCCCGCCGCCTCCACGGCCGTCACCGGCGCTGCCACGCCCGCCGCCGCCACGGCCGTCGCCGGCGCTGCCACACCCGCCGCCGCCCACAAGGCCCTCTCGGCACTGGAAGCCGCCCTTCCTGGCTCGGGGCCGCTGTCGCAGCGGCTGGCCGATTTCTACCGCGACTTCGTGGTGCCGGCGGACCGGCGCCGCGTGGTGTTTCAGCGCGCGTTGCAAGAGTGTCGCAGACGGACACTGACCCATTGGCAGTTGCCTCGTTCTGAGAAGCTCGATGTCGAGTGGACGGACAGCGTTCCGGCCGCGTGGCATCGCTACCGTGGTGGCTGGCACAGCACGTTGCAGATCAACTCAGATGCGGTGGCTCTGCCGGGATCTGCAATCGACGTGGCGTGTCACGAGGCTTATCCCGGGCATCACGCACAATTTCTCCTCCAGGAGCAGAGCGCGCAGCCTGCCGGCCTGCCGGTGGAGGATCGGGTCGTATTGCTGCGCTCCCCCGCGTCCGTGCTGCGCGAAGGCGCTGCCAATTTCGGTGTCGAGCTCGCTTTCCCCTTCGAGGAGCGTGTTGCTTTCGAGGAGCGCGTCCTGTTTCCGCTGGCGCGCCTGGATCCTCGCCAGGCGCGCCCATACGAGACCGTGCACCGTCTGGTCGATCAGCTATCGGCCACGGCGGCGCCCATCATCGCCGCTTATCGCGACCACCACCTGTCCCGGGACGACGCTGAACAGCAACTCGCGAATGAAGCACTGGTGACGAGCCCGGGTGCGTTGCTGGAGTTCGTGAACCACTACGGCGCTTACGTCCTTGGGTATACCGCCGTACGCGACTCCGTCCGGGACTATGTGACCGAGCGGAGCCGCGCCACCGCCAAGGATAGTTGGTCCGTGTTGCGCGAGCTCGTGGCCGATCCGTACGGTGGCCCGGGTCTTACACGTCCAGTCCCACAATGATGGTTCCCGTGTAGCCTGCGGAGACGCTCCCTGAGAGCGATGGGGTCTGTTGGGCAATCTGGGCCGCGGTGCTGGAGGCGAACACGTTGTCGCTGGAGGTCGTTACGGCCGCGAAGTTGGAAACGCTGCCGCTGTAGCCGGTTGCGGTGTTGTATACCGTGGTGCAGATCGCCGAGGGCATCGCCATCTGCGATGTCAGAACGGCGTTTTGATAGCTGGTCGCCGCGGCGAGGCTCTGGTAGACCTCGATATGGATGTGCGGATAGCGGCCGGAATAGCAGGCCGGAAAGAGGGTCGTGAAGGTGACCTGGCCGTTGGAGTCGGATACCTGCACGCCGCGCAGGTAGTTCTCGTTCTGGATGGCGGAGGAGTACAGGGAATAATTGCCGTCGCGATTGCAGTGCCAGATGTAAATCGCGTAGTCCGCGACTGCGGCGCAACTGTTGTTCGCGTTGACGAGGTTGATGGTCAGCACCAACGGGACACCCGGTGCGGTCGTGGTGGATGAGCCGAAGCTGCTGCGGATATCGCTGCGCACGACACCACTCTGGGTGAGGATATTGGACACCGACCCGTTGACGGTATTGGAGCCGTCCGAGGGGTAGGGGCCATTGGTTTCGGGTGGATCGGCCACGCAGCTTGCGGTGCTCGAACTGCTGGAACTGGAACTCGAGCTGCTGGAGCTGGAGCTACTGGAACTGGAGCTCGAGCTGGAAGAGCTGCTCGAGCCCGTGCTGCTGGCGTCGTCTCCGCCGCCCCCGCAGGCCACCAGCGCCGCCGCCGCGCCCCCCGACATGAGCCACCCGAGCATGCGGCGCCGCTCCTGCAGTCGTTGCTCGTTCAATTGTCGGGCAATCATCTCCAGGTCGTACTGCAGCCCGTGGCGATGGTCGTGGTCGTCGTGGCGATCGGAACTCATGCGGCGTCTCCTGAGTCGGGCCCGGTGCGGGTGCCTTAAGGGTGCGCAAGCTACGCGACAGGTTTTGCGGGCGAATGCCGGCGTTTGTCAGCCGTTGACACAAACGGCGCCGCATGTGGCGAGGGGTGACAAATGGCGCTTACACTCGTCTGCTATTGATAGCGGGATGAGTACGCCTGCCCCCGACATGGATCAGCAACCCCTGATACTCGTCGTCGACGACGACCCGGATCTGCGGAAGCTGATCACAGAGTTCCTGTCGGCCCGCGGCTTTCGCGTGGCGGCCGCCGAAAATGCGGCTGTCATGCTGCGGATGATTGAGGTCGAGCGGCCGGACCTGGTCATTCTCGATGTGATGATGCCCGGTGAGGATGGCCTCAGCGTTGCGCGTCGACTCGCGAGCGAGAGGGGGCCGGCGGTGATTATGTTGAGCGCTCTCGGTAGCGACACCGACCGTATCATCGGGCTGGAAATCGGGGCCGATGATTACCTGGCCAAGCCTTGCAACCCCCGTGAGCTCCTGGCTCGGGTGCGCGCGGTTCTACGCCGACAAAGTGCCGGGGAGTCGGCCGGCGATCGCAACGGACGCGTCTACGAGTTCGCCGGCTGGAAGCTCGATGTGCTGCGGCGCGATTTGCGCGACCCCGGCGGTATCTTCATCGAGCTGTCCGACGGGGAGTTCGCGCTCCTGCGCAGTTTCGTGGAGCACCCCCAGCGGGTGTTGAGTCGCGACCGGCTGCTCGAGTATGCGCATGGCGGTAACACTCCGGATGTTTTCGATCGCGCCATCGACAGCCAGATCAGCCGCTTGCGCCGCAAGCTCAACGATCGCGCCCACGAGGAGTTGATCCGCACGGTGCGCAACGAAGGCTACATGTTGTTGCCCAAAGTGACCCGCCTGTAAGCGACGATGTGGTGCTCGCTCTCGATCTATGGTCGCACTTTCCTGCTGATGCTGGCGGCGCTCGTCGTCGCCGAGGCGGTGGGGATTGCGTTCGTGATTTATCGGCCGCCGACGCATGATGCGCCGGTGCAACTTTCGACGGTGGTCCGGGTGTTGGGCGGTCGGCCGGCGACGGATCCATTTGCGCCCGGATTTCCCGGGACGCCGGGGCCGCACGGCGACTGGCCGGCTGGAGAGGGTGCGGCGTCTGGAAAGGGCCCGCCGTCCAGTGGACCGGCGCTCTCTTCTGGCGGAGCGGGACTAGCTCCTGGCGCGGGTGGCCCCAACGGCGGAGGCGTCGGACCTGGCGCAATGCCGCCGCCCGGCGGGCCACCTCCAGGCGGACCTGGCGGCCCACCGGGCCCGCCTGGGGCGCCTCCTGACATCACGCTGACCGTCCTGGTCTCACCCAACACGCCGGCAACAACTGACGCCAAACTCGCCCCGGCGGACACGCTCCGCACCCTCGTCGCAAGTCAACTTGGCGCCGACGCCGCTGGAGTGATCTTCTATGCCACGGCTGCCGATGAGCATACTGCGGCGACCGCCCCTATCGGCAGCATCATGCTCCGCAGCAGCTTCCTGGCCGGCGTTCGCCGGCCCGACGGCACCTGGCGCTATGTCAATCGCGTAGTCGAGGGGTTCCCTAACGCCCTGCACCGACGTGCGATGCTCCTCTTCGCACTCGGCACAGCAACCCTCATGCCCCTGGCATGGCTGTTTGCCCGCGCCTTGTCCGCACCCATCCGCAGATTCTCCGAAGCGGCCCAACGGTTGGGAATGGACCCCAACGCTCCGGCGTTGCCTCGCGAGGGGCCCAAGGAAATGCTGGTCGCCGTCGACTCCTTCAACTCCATGCAGGCGCGGCTCAACCGCCTGATCCGCGAGCGGACCAACATGGTCGGCGCTATCGCCCACGACCTGCGCACTCCGCTCACCCGCCTCGCGTTTCGGATCGACGACCTGCCGTCCCCCTTGCGGGAGAAAGTCGATCGTGACATCCAGGAAATGAAGACCATGATCGCGGCGGCGCTCGACTTCATCCGCGATCGCTCACTCACCCCGCAGCTCGAGCGGCTGGATTTCCGCTTACTCGTCGAAGGCGTGGTCGACAACCAGAGCGATCTCGGTCACGACGTGACGCTTCAGGCCGGAGTTCCGCTGACCCTTACCGGGAACCCGCTCGCCCTCAGGCGCATGGTCACCAACCTCGTCGAGAATGCGTTGAAATATGGCGAACGCGCCCGGCTGCGCCTGCGGGTGGTCAATGATCGCTGTGTACTGGAAATCGACGACGACGGCCCGGGAATCCCCGAGTCCCTGCGGGAGCAGGTGTTCGAGCCTTTCTTCCGACTCGAGAGTTCCCGCAATCGCGACACGGGGGGTATCGGCCTAGGCTTGTCCACCGTCCGTGCCATTGTGCTAGAGCACGGTGGTGAGGTTACGCTTGGGAACCGGAAGGGTGGTGGTTTGCGCGTCAGTGTTGTTTTACCGGTGGCTTAGCGGCCAACGCTGCCCCATTTGGGGCGCAGGCGACTTTTCCCATCAACTGGTGCACTTCATACAGAGCGCAGCCGTGCGCCGGTGGCTGCTCCCAACCACGCGAGGACAATAAAGGTCAGTCGTCGTACGTTGTACCTAGCAGGTGAGGCAAACTTGGATGTGCGCAAGATGGAATCAGAACCCGGCTGCCGGTTCGAGCCCGGCAAGATCATACCGGTCATCAATCGTGCGCGCTGCGAAAACAAGGGCCCTTGTGTCGAGG
>Ga0268266_10004779_pt1 | contig 12879 bp, 11 predicted proteins | sample KBSS13metaG_FD_190356 | JGI IMG/M metagenome (GOLD analysis project Ga0268266, IMG submission 190356) | Switchgrass rhizosphere microbial communities from Kellogg Biological Station, Michigan, USA - KBS S1-3 metaG (SPAdes) (version 2) | ecosystem: Host-associated > Plants > Roots > Rhizosphere...
CCACACAAAGAGGCCGGCGACCGCGACCAGGAACAGGCACACCCACGGCAGGCCCTCGGCGTCGGCCCCCAACCAAAGGATGGTCCATAGCGCGCTGCCCCCCAGCACGCCCCAGCCGAGCGGCCACCAGCCGCGGTGGCGGATGACGGCCAGCGTGCCGGCGGCGATGGCGAACAGATAGCCGAACAGAACCGGCGTGTTGGGCGTCTCGCTGCCGATGATCGCGGGGCTCGCGAAGCCGCCGACGAAGGCGAGCGCGGCGACGAGGATGCCGTGCCGCAGCGACACGCCGATCGCGAAGGCGGTCAACGCCATCGCGCCGCCTCCGGCCGCGACCTTGGAAATCATGCCGTAGAGCGCGACCGCCGAGAACAGCGCGCCATAGAGCGCCGCGATGCCGGCCGCGGCCAATGCCTGCGCCACCCGCTCGTCGCGCGGCTTCATCTTCTCCGCGCCGCCGATCAGCGCGAAGCCGAACAGCGCCGCCAGGATCACCCGCACTTCGGGCGAGAGATAGCCTTCCTCGATCGAGTAGCGGACCAGGAAGATCGCCGACAAGGCGAGCGTGATGGCGCCGACCCAGATGAAGGCGCGGGCGCCGAGCCGATGTTCCCAGCCGGCGGCGAGCGGCTCGACCGCCGGCGAGGGCGGCACCTCGAACGCCGGCACCGGAGGCGGCGGCGCGGCGGGGTCGAACGGGGGCGGCAAGTCAGCCGCGACAGGCTCGGAGGCGGCAGGTTCGGAGGGAACCGCTTCGGAGGCGGGTTGCTCCGGCGCAACGGCCGCTGCGACCGCGGGCTCAGTCTGTCCGGGCGGTGCCGGGACGACGCCCTGCTCGATCTGCCGGCGAAGTGCCGCGATCTCGTGGCCGAGGCGCTGGTTCTCGGCCCGCACGTTGCCGCTGCGGACCAGCGCCACGATGGCGACGATCGGCGTGCCCACGGCCCATGCGATCCCGAGCAGGATCATCAGGACTTCGTCCACGGTCGCTCCCCGCCGCCTCTGGTCTCGATGCTCCCGATGCTACTCCGCCGCGACCCGCTGGGCAGCGTCGACGAAGTCGGCACGGCGGTCCTTGGCGATCTGGCCGCGCTTCACCACCAGGCGGTGGTTCTCCTTGCGCCCCGCGCGCTTGATGTCGGCCAGCGGATCGCCATCGCACAGCACGAAGTCGGCCGAGTTGCCTTCCTTGATGCGGCCCTGGTCGGACAGGCGCATCAGGTCCGCGGCGCTGGCCGTCGAGAAGAACAGCGAATCGCGGGTCGAGATGCCGATCTCGCACATGAACTCGAGCTCGCGCGCATTCTCGCCGTGGCGGTTGTGCGGCGTGCCGGCGTCGGTGCCCATGGCGATGCGGCCGCCCGCCCTGTAGTACATCTTGATCGAGGCGATGTGGCGGTCGAACACACGGCGCGCCTTCTCGATCACGTAGTCGGGGATCGAGCGGTCGCCGTCGTCGTAGCCCTTGAGGATGTTCTTCACGGCGGCCAGCGTCGGCACGAGCCACACGCCGCGCTCCTTCATCTCCTTCACGCACTCGTCGGTCATGAAGATGCCGTGCTCGATCGAATCGATGCCGCCGCGCACGGCGTTCAGGATGCCGAGCGCGCCCTGGGCATGGCTGGCGCAGCATTTGTGGAAGCGATGCGCCTCGCTGATGCCGGCCTTCATCTCCTCGGCCGAGTAATGCGCATCCTCCGGGTTGACGCCCGGGGTCATCACACCGCCGGTCGCCATGATCTTCACGAGGTCGGAGCCGGCGTGGACCTGCTCGCGCACGGCCTTGACGACCTCGTCGATGCCGTCGGCGACGCGTCCGGTGCGGTTACCGTGTCCGCCGGTCATGCAGATCATGCGGCCGGCGCAGCGCATGGTCGGGCCGAGGAAGCGGCCCTGGTTGTAGGCGTCGCGGATCGCGAACTCGATGTAGTCCTTGCCGCCGCAGTCGCGCACCGCGGTGATGCCGCCTTCGAGCGTCGCGCGCATGAACTCCATGCCGCGCACGGTGAGCTGGGCCGGGCTGAGGCGATCCTGCACGACGCCGGGATTGCCCTCGGCGCCAGAGAGGGAATGGACGTGGCAGTCGATCATGCCGGGGATCAGCGTGCCGCCCCCGGTGTCGACCGTCTCGCCGGAAAAGCCCGTGAACTCGCCGGCTGGCGCCACCTTCCGGACCGTGCCGCCCTCTTCCAGGACCGCCTGTCCGTCCAGCACCTTCTCGCCGTCGAACAGACGGCCGCCGACATACAACGTCGCCATCGGGATCCCTCCGCTTTGCGGGGGGCAATATCGACCTATGGCAAGCCGCCCGCAACCCACCGTCGTCTCGACCGGAGCGAAGCGGAGTGGAGAGACCTTGCCTCCATAAGTAGCAGCCTATCGTGGAAAGTAGGTCTCTCCACTCCGCTTCGCTTCGGTCGAGACGACGGGGTGCTACCGTCCCGCCGTGCGCTGGCCGCAGCCCAGCGGGTCGTCCGAAACCTCGCCGCCGGCCTCGGCCTTCTGTCGCGCGATCTCGGCATCGAGGCCAGCGATGTGCGGGTTCCATTTGCGGGCCAGCTCGAAGGCGGCCGCGGCGCGGGCGTGCTCGCCCCTTTGCGCGCGGATCATGCCGAGACCGGAATAGGCCCCGAAGTGACGTGGCTCGCGCTTCACCGTCTCGCAGATGTCGGCGATCGAGGCCGGGAAGTCGCCGAGCAGCCAATGGACGGTCGCCCGCTTGTTCCAGGCTTCGGGCAGGTCGGGCGCGATCTCGATCAGCCTGGTGAAGGTCGCGACGGCGTCCTGCAGTTCCTGCTGCTGCATCTCGGCGATGCCGCGCATCATGAGCTGGCGCTGCTCCGGATCGGGCACCATCGTCCATTGCTCCCAGATGCCCTGCTCCAGCGCCTGGACGGCAAACGGGTCGGTCGCGGTCTTGAGCTTCTCGAACAGGGTATCGAGCATGGTCTGGCTCCCTGCGCCTGTTGCCAGCATCAGCCCGAGCAGTGCGGCAACGCAAGCGCGAAGAACGGTCACCGCAACGCCGCAGGCTTCGGCCCGCCGGTCGCCCAATCGAGCAACTCGACGGTGTGCACGACGGGAATGCCCGTTCCCGCCCCGATGTTGCCAACGCAGCCGAAATTGCCCGAGGCGATCACGTCGGGCTTCACGCTCTCGATGTTGGCGACCTTGCGGTCGCGCAGGCGGCGCGACAGCTCGGGCTGCAACACCTGATAGGTGCCGGCCCAGCCGCAGCATAGATGGCCCTCGGGCACTTCCCTCACGTCAAAACCCGCATCGCGAAGCAGCTTCCGGGGCGGCTCGTTCAGCTTCTGCCCGTGCTGCATGGAACAGGCCGAATGATAGGCGACCGCAAGCGGCCGTTCCGTCACGTTCGCGAGACCGACCTCGACCATGAGCTCGCTGACGTCCTTTGCGAGCGCGGCGACCCTGGCAGCCTTGTCCTTCCAGTCGGGATCGTCGGCGAACATATGGCCGTAATCCTTGACTGTCGTGCCGCAGCCCGATGCGTTCACCACGATGGCGTCGAACTCCTGGGCAAGCCAGGCATCGATGTTACGCCTGGCCAGCTCAAGCGCCTGCCGGTTGTCCCCGATATGCTGGACCGACGAGCCGCAGCAGCCCGAACCGGCGGCGTTCACCACCTCGACTCCGTGCCGCGTCAGCAGCCGCACCGTCGCCTCGTTGACCTCCGGCGCCAGCACCTGCTGGCCGCAGCCGGGCATCAGGGCCACGCGCCGGATACGCTTGCCGACGGCGGGAAAGGTCTGCGGCCGGTCGACCGGCGAGGCGTCGGGAATGACGGCGGGAATGGCGTCGATCATCGCCTTGACCCGGCGCAGGAACGTCGCCCCGCCGGGATCGCTGCTGCGCGCCGGCAGCGCCGCCGCCAATGGCTTGGCGAGCCAGCCCAGCACCGTGACCCAGCGGAACAAGCGCGGCCGCGGCATCAGCACGCCGAGCAGCCGGCGCAACAGGCGATCGGCCAGCGGGCGCGCGTAGGTGTCCTCGATGTGGTGCCGGCCGTGATCGACCAGATGCATGTAGTTCACGCCCGACGGGCAGGTCGTCATGCAGGACAGGCACGACAGGCAGCGATCGACGTGCCTCACTTCCTGCTGCGTCGGCGCGCGATTGTTCTCGAGCATCGCCTTGATGAGATAGATGCGCCCGCGCGGCGAGTCGCGCTCGTCGCCCAGCAGCACGAACGTCGGGCACGTGGCGGTGCAGAAGCCGCAATGCACGCACTTGCGCAGGATCTGCTCTGACCGCGCGGTCTCCGGGTTCGCGAGCTGAACGAAGTTGAAGTTGGTTTGCATGGCTATCTTTCCCTCCCCTATCTTCGGGGGAGGTGGCGCGGTAATCCGCGACGGAGGGGGTCGAGAGTGCCGACGTTGCGCGAATCCGCCCCCCTCCATCCGCGTAAGACGCGGCCACCTCCCCCGAAGACGAGGGAGGGAAGGTTTATGGCGTTCGTCCGGCCTTGTGCTGTCATCCCATCCTCCCCGGATTGAAGAGGCCCTTCGGATCGAAGCTCTCCTTCACGCGCGCGGCGAGGGCTGCGAGAGCGGGCGATTGCGGGTGGAGGACCGGCACCGATGCGCGGGTCGCTTCCGGGGCGCGGATCAACGTGGCATGGCCACCGGTGTTGCCGAGGGCAGCACGCACGAGGAGGTGATCGGCGTCAGCGACGGGCGGCAGGGCGAGCCAGATCAGGCCGCCGGACCAGTCGTAGAAAGCCTTCGCTGCGGGACGCTGCGCGCGGATGCGGGCGACGACGGCGGGGCCTTCGGTCGGCGGGCAGGACAGGCGCCAGACGACGGAGTCGGGCGCTGCATCGAGCGGTGCCACGTCGCGAACCTCGCGCCAGAAGTTGCGGCTTTCGAGAGTACCGAGCTCGTCCATCGCGGCACCCGACGCGGCGAGTAATTCGCGCAAGCCCTTCAGCCGCGCCTCGACCGACGGCGCGACGCCTTCGATGCGGATCGCGGTCCGGCCGCCGACATGGGCGGCGCCCGAGACCTCGTGCGGGCTGCCCATCGCCGCGCACATCGCTTTCACGGCGGCAGGATCGTCGAGCCCGTGCAGCAGCAGAGTCCGCGTCTGATCCGGTGCGGGCAGCACTTTCACCGACACCTCGTCGAGCACGGTGAGCGTGCCCCACGACCCCGCGATCAGCTTGGAGAGATCGTAGCCGGTGACGTTCTTCATCACCCGGCCGCCCGACTTGAAGGCCTCGCCGCGGCCGTTCACGCCGCTGAAACCCAGCAGATGGTCGCGCGCCGCGCCGGCCGACAGTCGCCGCGGGCCGGCGAGATTGCCCATCACCGCACCGACCAGCGTTCCCTCGCCCGCCGCTCGGCCGAGCAGCGGGCCGAGGTCGGGCGGCTCGAAGGCCAGCATCTGGTTGCGTTGCGCGAGCAGCGCCTCGACCTCGCGCATCGGCGTGCCGGCACGAAGCGTGACGACCAGCTCTTCCGGCGCGTAATCGACGATGCCGCCGATGCCCGAGAGGTCGAGCACCTGGTCGCATTGCATCGGCTTGCCGAGGTCGAGCTTGCTGCCGCCGCCGCGCACGTCGAGCGTGACGCCGTCGTTCAGCGCCCACTCCACCGCCTGCCGCAGCTCGTTCGCATCGCGCGGCCTGATCGTTCCTGCAGCCATCGTCGTCAGAACCGCGGGATGTCGGGGAACGGGATCTTGTTGTCGTGCACGGTCACGCGGCCGAGCTCGGCGCAGCGCCGCAACTTGGGGAACACCTTGCCCGGATTGAGCAGGTGGTCCGGATCGAAGGCGCACTTCACGCGCATCTGCTGGTCGAGGTCGATCTCGGTGAACTGCACGTTCATCAGGTCGCGTTTCTCGATGCCGACGCCGTGCTCGCCGGTCAGCACGCCGCCGACCCGCACGCAGAGCCGCAGGATGTCGGCGCCGAATTCCTCGGCGCGGTGCAGCTCGTCGGGGTCGTTGGCATCGAACAGGATCAGGGGATGGAGGTTGCCGTCGCCGGCGTGGAACACGTTCACCACGCGCAGGCCGTAGGTCTTGCTCATCTGCCGCATCTCGGCCAGGACCTCGACCAGGTGGCCGCGCGGCACCGAGCCGTCGAGGCACATGTAGTCGGGCGAGATCTGGCCGACGGCGGGGAACGCCGCCTTCCGGCCGGCCCAGAACAGCACCCGCTCCTGCTCGTCCCGGCTGACGCGAACCGTCGTCGCACCACGTCCGCGCGCGATCTCCTCGACCCGCGCGACGAGATAGTCGACTTCGATCTCGGGCCCGTCGAGCTCGACGATGAGCAGGCCCTCGGCCTCTCGCGGATAGCCCGCACCGACATAGTTCTCGGCGCACTGGATGGCGTCCTTGTCCATCATCTCCATGCCGCCGGGTATGATCCCCGAGGCGATGACGGCGGCGACGCAATCAGCCGCGCCGGCTTCGGTCGGGAAACCCAGCAGCACGGCGCGCGCGGTCGAGGGCTTGCGCAGCAGGCGCACGGTCACTTCGGTGACGACGCCGAGCAGCCCCTCGGAGCCGGTCATCAGGCCGAGCAGATCGTAGCCGCCGGCGTCGAGATGCTTGCCGCCGAGCCGGACCACCTCGCCGTTCATCAGCACCATCTCGATGCCGAGCAGGTTGTTGGTGGTGAGACCGTACTTCAGGCAGTGCACGCCGCCGGAGTTCTCCGCGACGTTGCCGCCGATCGAGCAGGCGATCTGCGAGCTGGGGTCGGGCGCGTAATAGAAGCCCTCGTGCTCGACCGCCTTGGTGACTCCGAGGTTGGTGACCCCGGGCTGCACCCGGGCGCAGCGGTTGGCGTAGTCGACCTCGAGCACGCGGTTAAACTTGCCCATGCCGAGCAGGATCGCATCGCCGACCGGCATCGACCCACCCGACAGCGAGGTGCCGGCGCCGCGCGGCACGACCTTGACCGTGCTATCCTGGCAGTAGCGCAGGATGGCCGCGACCTGCCCGACCGTCTCGGGCAGCACGACCACGAGCGGCATCTGGCGGTAGGCCGACAGCGCATCGCATTCGTAGGGGCGCATGCCGTCGAGATCGTCGATCACGCCTTCGCCCGGCACGATCGCCTTCAGGGCGGCCACGATCGCGCCGCGGCGGCGCAGGATATCCGGGTCGAGCGGCGGCATCTGCATGGGTGATGCTTACGCCAAATGAAAAAGCGGCGGAAGCCGGAGGCTCCGCCGCTCTGCAGGCGCGCCGAAGCGCGCGAGCGTCAGCCCTGGCGCGCCTTGAAGCGCGGATTGGTCTTGTTGATGATGTAGACACGGCCCTTGCGGCGCACGATGCGGCAATCCTTGTGGCGCAGCTTCACCGACTTGAGCGAATGACGGATCTTCATGGTCCCAACTCAACAAAAAGCCCCGGCCGAGCCGGGGTGAATTCCGAAAGCGGGCGGAAAATAGGGACGGAAAAGGCCGCCGTCAACCCCGTTCTTGCCGGCAATTCTCCAATGATTTCAAGCGGCAAGTCTCGATGTGCCAGACCCGGATTTGGGAGTAACCGATTGACCCTGGCAAGCAACCCCCACCAGAGTCGCGCGGGCCAGGGGACCGGGCGTGCCGGCTGTTTCGAGAGGCGTCGAACGATGAGTGAATTCTCCCGCCGCGGCTTCGCGCTTTCTGCCGGCAGTCTTGCGACAGGCACCGTCCTTCACGGGGCGCCGGCGATGGCCCAATCGGCCGGCTACGATGCCAATGCCCTGGCGGCGGAAATCTCACGCAAGCTGTTCGCCGGCGACGGGATGGCCCGTCCCGCACCCGAGAGCCCTGTCCCATCCGAGCTCGCGAAAGGTCTCGACCGCACCCTCGTCCTGGGCGGCGGCGGCGAGTACTACGTCGCCTGGTATTGCGGCTTCTTTCACGGCCTCTACGAGCAGGGCGTCGATCTGAACGTCGCCGAAATGGTGGTCGGCACATCGGCGGGCGCCTATGCCGGATCGACACTGGCGTCGGGACATTTCTGGCGCCTGCGGACCGAGTTCGACTTCTTCGGTCACTTCCCGGCCCTGTTCGCCAAGCTCGCCCCGCTCACCAGCCCCAACATCAGCCAGCAACGTGCTCAGGAAATCAATGCCGGCGTGAGGGACGGCAGCCCCGCCTCCATCATCGCCATCGGCCGTGCCGCGCTGGCGGCGGACAATCATGTGAATGGCAGCGCCGTGGAACGGCTCGCCGCCCTGCTCACGGGCGACAGCAAAACCGATTGGCCGGTGGCCAAGATGTATACGACGGCCAACGACTGCTACACCGGCGAGCGGCTGGTCATCGGGCAGGCAGTGGCCCGCAGGAACGGCATACCGCTGGCTCACGCAGCCGCCGCGAGCTCGTCCCTGCCCGGGATCATGGGACCCACCCTGCTGGGACAGCGCTACTGCATGGACGGCGGCATCGCGAGGACCTGGGCGCATACCGACATCGTCGCCGGATCGAAGCGGGCGCTGGTGATCACCCTGACCAACGGATACGAAGGCGCGCTGCTGAGCGGCATCCCGCACAACATCCACACCGAGATGAAGGACCTCGAGGCGACCGGAACCAAAGGCATGCTCATCATCGCAGGGACACCGCCCGGCGTGAGCCTTCTCGATCCGCGGCAGTTCGAGCCGGCGATGAGGACGGGCTACGAACGGGCCAAGATCGAAGCGCCGCGGATCAGGGAGTTCTGGGCCTAGGACCGACGCCGGCCCATTTCGTCTGGCGTTCGCAGGGTCGTGGGACGGATGCGAACGCTTCGCCAACCATGGTTAAATCGGACCAGCTCACACCGGAATACCGGTGGGTCATCCAGGAGGAGATCAGCCATGGCGACATTCACCCACGACCACGTCCACCTGCGCAGCCCCGACCCGGAGGCGACGGCGCAATACTACGAGCGGATGTTCGGCGCCGAGGTGCTGCGGTCCGTACAGCAGGGCAAGCCGAGGGTCGATCTCGACCTGTGCGGCCTGAAGGTCTTCATCGCCCAGGTGATGCCGGACGGCAAGACGGCCGACGCGCCGACCTCGCCGTATCTCGGCCTCGACCATATCGGCCTGACCGTGAGCAACATCGACGCCGCGGTGGCCGAGCTGAAGGCCAAGGGCGCGGAATTCACCATGGAGCCGACCACGATCCGGCCTCATGTGCGCATCGCCTTCCTGCGCGGACCGCAAAGCGTGTCCATCGAGCTGATCGACCGCAACGCCGCCTGATCTTGAAAGGGAAAAACGCCATGGCACGCTACGAGAACCTCACGCCCGAGCAGATGACGCCGGAACAACGCAAGGTAGTGGCCAACGTCACCGCCGGGCCGCGCGGTTCGGCCACCCGCGGGCCGTTCATGGCCTGGCTGCCCTCCCCGACCTTCGCCGACCTCGCCCAGGCGCTGGGCGCGCAGACCCGGTTCGGCTCCAGCCTGCCGGCGAAGCACTACGAGATCGCCATCCTGATGGTGGCGCAGCAGTGGCGCGCGCAGTTCGAATGGTATGCCCATGCACAACTGGCGCGGAAGGCCGGCATCAGCCAGGGCATCATCGATGCGATCCATCGCGGCGAGAAGCCTGCGTCGATGGACCCGCAGGAAGCGGCGATCTGGCAATTCGCCAAGGAGCTGCTGCAGACCCAACGGGTGTCGGAGCCGACCTTCGCCAAGGCGCAGGAACTGTTCGGCCAGCAGGGTGTCGTCGATCTGGTCGGGGTGATGGGCTATTACGGCCTGGTCTCGATGACGCTCAACACCTTCCAGGTGCCCCTCCCCGAGGGCGAGCCGCTACCGTTCAAGGAGTAGGCATCTCGTCGTCCTTCGCTCCGCTCAGGACGACAAGGAGGACCGCGCGGCGTAGGTGCGATCCTCGATCGGGATGCGCTTCTCCTCGATCGCGTGGCAGGCGACCAGGCCACCTTCGATCGGCAATGACTGCGGGCGTTCGATCTTGCAGCGTTCGTTGGCGAAGGGGCAGCGCGGATGGAAAGTGCAGCCTGACGGCGGGTTGATCGGACTCGGCACCTCGCCCGCCACAGGCGCGCGCTGGCGGCCGGTCATCTCGAGGTCCGGGATCGTGTCGAGCAGCATGCGCGTGTAGGGATGCTTGGGCCGCTTGAACAAGGTCTCGGTCGGCGCCTGCTCGACGAGGCGGCCGAGGTACATCACGCCGACCCGCGTGGAGATGTGATAGACGACCGCGAGATTGTGGCTGATGAACAGGTAGGTGAGCTGCAAGCGGCGCTGCAGGTCCATCATCAGGTTCAGGATCTGCGCCTGCACGGAGACGTCGAGCGCAGAGGTCGGCTCGTCGCACACCAGGAACTCGGGCCGCGAGGCGAGCGCGCGGGCAATCGAGATGCGCTGGCGCTGGCCGCCCGAGAATTCGTGCGGGTACTTCACGCCGTCGGCCGGCGTCAGCCGGACCTGGCGCAGCAGGTCGTCGACCTGGCGGCGCAGGTCCGCCTTGTCCTTCGCGAGGTCGAAGGCGCGGATCGGCTCAGCGATGATGTCGAACACGCGCCAGCGCGGATTGAGGCTGGCGAACGGATCCTGGAAGATCATCTGCAGCCGCCGCCGCAAGGCCGAGTGCTTGGCCTGGTTGCGGCCGGCCGCGATGTCGTGGCCGTCGAACACGATCCTGCCTTCGGTCGGCGGATAGAGGCCGACCACCAGCCGTGCGACGGTCGACTTGCCGCAACCCGACTCGCCCACCAGCGAGAAGGTCTCGCCCTTGGCGATGCCGATATCGATGCCATCGACCGCCTGCACGATCTGGCGTGGGCGGCCTTCGATCTGGCGCACCAGCCATGGCGCGGAAACGTCGAAGTAACGCTTCAGCCCGTCGATTTGCACGAACTCAGGCATCGACCGCGTCCTTGCCGACAGGGTCGGCGTCTTCGACGACCGGGGCGCCCACACCCTTCGCGTCGTGCAGCCAGCACGCGGCGCGGCTCGCGCCCGCCGCCATCAGCTCGGGCCGCTCGACGAGGCAGCGGCGGCCGCGGGCGGTGCAGCGCGGATTGAAGGCGCAGCCTTTCGGGACGGCGTTGAGGCGCGGCATCGAGCCGTCGATCTGGGTCAGCTTGCCGCCGCGCTCGCCGAGATGCGGGATCGAGCCCATCAAGCCCTTGGTGTAGGGATGCTGCGCGTTCTTGACCACGTCGCGTACCGGGCCGATCTCGGCAATGCGACCGGCATACATCACCGCGACCCTGTCGGCGGTCTCGGCGATCACACCCATGTCGTGGGTGACCAGCATGACCGCCGTCCCATGCTCGCGGCAGAGCCGCTTCAGCAGCGCGATGATCTGCGCCTGGATCGATACGTCGAGCGCCGTCGTCGGCTCGTCGGCCACGATCAGGCGCGGACCGGCGCACAGGGCGAGCGCGATCACGACCCGCTGGCGCATGCCGCCGGAGAACTGGTGCGGATAGTGGTCGATGCGCTGCTCGGCGCCCGGAATGCCGACCTCCTTCAGGAGATCCAGCGCGCGCTTGCGCGCGGCAGCGGCGTTGAGCGGCAGGTGCGTCTGGATCGTCTCGACGAGCTGGCGGCTCACCGAATAAAGCGGGTTCAGGCTGGTCAGCGGATCCTGGAAGATCGCGCCGATGCGCGCGCCGCGCACCTTGCGCATCTCCTCGTACGGCAGGTTGTCGATGCGCCGGCCTTCGAGGCGGATCTCGCCCGCCGCGACCCGCCCCGGCGGCTCGAGCAGGCCGATGATGGCGTTGCCGGTCAGCGACTTGCCCGCGCCCGATTCGCCCACCACTCCGAGCACTTCGCCCGGCGCGATCTCGAACGAAACGTCATCGACCGCGAGCAAGGTGCCGCGCCGCGTCGGAAATTCGACGCGAAGGTTCCGGACTTCGAGCAGCGGCGGATTGTTGGTCGAGCTGGCCATTACAAAAACCGTGTCATCCCGAGCGGAGCGAGGGATCTATGCGGCAGCAGGTATAGATCCCTCGCTTCGCTCGGGATGACACCCGGGGTGTTTCTGGTGCTACGCGACATGGCACTCATCGCAGCTTCGGGTTCAGCGCGTCGCGCAGCCAGTCGCCGAGCAGGTTGACCGCCAGTACCAGCGCCGCGAGCGTGGCGCCGGGAAACACGGTGATCCACCAGTCGCCCGACTGCAGCACCTCGTTGCCGAGCCGGATCAGCGTGCCGAGCGAGGGCTGGGTCGAAGGCAGGCCGACGCCGAGGAACGACAGCGTCGCTTCGGAAATGATCGCCAAGCCGAGGTTGAGGGTGGCGATCACGAGGACCGGGCCGGTGACGTTGGGCAGCACATGGCGGACCATGATCAGCGCCGGCGACAGGCCGATCACCCGCGCGGCCTGGACATATTCCTTGTTCTTCTCGACCAGTACCGAGCCGCGCACGGTGCGGGCGTACTGCACCCAGAAGCTGAGGCCGATCGCGCCGACGATGACGTAGATCGCGATCTCGTCGTGCCGCTGCACCGAGATCAGGCCGCGCACGATGCCGTCGATCAGCAGCGCCACCAGGATCGCGGGAAAGGTGAGCTGCACGTCGGCAATGCGCATGATCACCGCGTCGATCGCGCCGCCGACATAGCCGCTGATCAGGCCGAGCGCGATGCCCAGCACCATGGCGACGACCACCGAGGCGAAGCCCACGACCAGCGACAAGCGGGTGCCGTACATGATCGAGGAGAGGATGTCGCGGCCCTGGTCGTCCGTGCCCAGCGGGAAGGCCCAGTCGCCGTCGTCCGACACGAACACCGGCGGCTTAAGCCCGTCGCTGAGATTGAGCGTGCCGGGATCGAACGGCGTGTGCGGCGCCAGAACCGGCGACAGGAAGGCGATCAGGATGATCAGCAGCGTGGAGACCGCGGCCACGACCGTGAGCGGCGAGGACTTGAAGCTC
>Ga0268266_10004781_pt1 | contig 12874 bp, 13 predicted proteins | sample KBSS13metaG_FD_190356 | JGI IMG/M metagenome (GOLD analysis project Ga0268266, IMG submission 190356) | Switchgrass rhizosphere microbial communities from Kellogg Biological Station, Michigan, USA - KBS S1-3 metaG (SPAdes) (version 2) | ecosystem: Host-associated > Plants > Roots > Rhizosphere...
GACCACCTGCGAGCGGACTCGTTCGACCGTGATGTCGAGGGACTCGAGGACGCGGGCGGCAAGACCCTCCTCCTCGCGCAGCAGCCCGAGCAGGATGTGCTCGGTGCCGATGTAGTTGTGCTTGAGCGTGCGGGCCTCCTCCTGCGCTAGGACGACGACCTGGCGAGCCCTCTCAGTGAATCGCTCGAACAATGAAGACCTCTTCCTGGTTCAACGCCGGGACACCCCGGTTTGTACCGCTGAACGCCTTCTCCCTGGTCGGGGGCGCTCATCTGTCCCATAACTCTACCGGGGTGGAAGGTCCGGCTTGTGCGCGCTTGAGCACGCTAAGAGCGATATTTCAGGAGGCTTCCGGCACGAATTCTCGTGTCTTACGTGCGCATCGCCGGGAACAGCAGCACTTCGCGCAGGGTCTGGGCGCCGGTCAGCATCATCACCAGGCGGTCGATCCCGAGCCCGACCCCTCCGGTCGGCGGCATCCCCTGTTCGAGCGCTTCGACGAACGCCTCGTCGAATGGCTGAGCCTCCTCGTCGCCGCGGGCGACCTCCGCGGCCTGCTGCTCGAAGCGGCGCCGCTGCTCGTCGGGGTCGTTCAGCTCGGTGAACGAGTTGGCGATCTCGACCCCGCCGGCGAAGGCCTCCCAGCGCTCCACCATCCCCCGCTCGGAGCGGTGGGCCTTGGCGAAGGGCGAGAGCTCCACGGGGTAATCGAAGATGAAGGTCGGCTGGACCAGCCCCGGCTCGACCTCCTTGGAAAGCAGCCCGTCGACCAGCTTGCCCCAGCCCTCTTTCGGGTCGGGCTCGGTGCCCATCGCCTTCGCCAGCGCCTCGCGGGTGGGGTGCTCGACGATGTCGATCCCGGCCCGCTCGAGGATCGCCTCGCGCAGGGTGATCCGCCGCCAGGGCGGCGCGAAGTCGATCTCGACCTCGCCGCGCATCGCCTTGGTCGTCCCCAGCACCCGCTCGGCGACTTCGGCGACGACCATCTCCAGATCGTGGGCGGTCTTCTCGTAGTCGGCGTAGGCCTCGTACCACTCGAGCATCGTGAACTCGGGGTTGTGCTTGTGGGAGACGCCCTCGTTGCGGAAGTCCTTGCCGAGCTCGTAGACCCGGTCGATGCCGCCGACGACGAGCCGCTTGAGGTAGAGCTCGGTCGCGATCCGCAGGTAGAAGTCGCGGTCGAGCGCGTTGTGGTGGGTCGTGAACGGCCGCGCCAGGGCGCCGCCGTAGAGCGGCTGCAGGACCGGCGTCTCGACCTCGACGAACCCGTGGTCGTCGAACCAGCGGCGGATCTCGGAGATCGCCCGGGCGCGGACGCGGAAGATCTCCCGGCTCTCCTCGTTGGCGATCAGGTCGAGCTCGCGGCGGCGGAAGCGGGTCTCGGTGTCCTCGAGGCCGTGGAATTTGTCGGGCGGCGGGCGCAGGCTCTTGGCCAGCAGCCGCCAGTGGTCGATCGCCAGCGACAGCTCTCCCCCGCGCCGGGTCGCCATCGCCGTCCCCTCGGCGCCGACGATGTCGCCGAGGTCGAGGTCGACCAGCAGCTCGTAGGCCTCGTCGCCGAGCACGTCCTTGCGGGCGTGCAGCTGGATCTGGCCGCTGCCGTCGCGGACGTCGATGAAGCAGGCCTTGCCGTGGCCACGGCGGGCGACGATGCGGCCGGCGACGCGGTGGCGCGAATCGGTCTCGGCCCCCGCCTGCAGCCCCGGGTGCGCGGCCCGCACCTCGCCGATGTCCTCGCGACCGGAGAACTCGTGTGGGAACGGCTCGATCCCCGCCTCGCGAATCCGCCCGAGCTTCTCGCGACGGTCCCGGAGGACGTCGGAGAGCTCCTGCTGCTCGGTTGGCTCCTCGCTCATCGGGGAGCGAGCCTACCTGCCGTCAGGCCTTCTCGATTTTCGTGATTTTCAGTTTTTTCTTCGGCCCGCGCGGGACCTCGACCGTGACGATGTCGTTGCGCTTCTTCCCGATCAGCGCTTTGCCGATCGGCGACTCGTTCGAGAGCTTGTGCTCGAGCGGGTTCGCCTCGGTCGAGCCGACGATCTGGAATTTCTGCGAATCGCCGGACTTCTGGTCTTTGACGTGGACGATCGAGCCGAAGCTGACCTCGTCGGTGTTGATCGCCTTCTCGTCGATCACCTGGGCGCGGCGGAGTTTCTCCTCGAGCTGGGCGATTCGGCCCTCGAGCAGCGCCTGTTCGTTCTTGGCGTCGTCGTATTCGGCGTTCTCGGAGATGTCGCCGTCCTCGCGCGCCTCCTTGATCCGGGCCGCGACCTCCCGGCGTTTGGTCGTCGAGAGGAACTCGATCTCCTCTTTGAGTTTCTCCAGCCCCTCGGGGGTGATGACGGCCTGACGCACTTGAACGACCTCGCTTTGTTTGGAAAAGGGAGCCTGGCCGGTCTCCCAGACCTAAAAAAACGCCCCGGTGCGGCCACCGACGGCGGCAACACCCAGGCACGGAGCGCGCGATTATAGCGAGGGTGGCCAGCCGGCCAAACCCGGCTCGGAAAGCGGCGGCCGGGCGCCCTCAGACGACCCCGGCGGGGGTCGCCAGAGAGCCGATCAGCTCCCTCGCACGGGCCAGATCGGCGCTCCGCTGCAGCTCGTCGGCGACCTCTTTCGGCGCTTCCAGGCGCTCGACGTACCAGGGGTGGAATTTGCGCAGGTAGCGCTGGGCCCGCTCGATCCCGAGGTGCTCCTCGGCGCGGTCGGTGACCCAGAGCCACTCGGCGACGATCTCCTCGCGGCCCGGCGGCTCGATCCGCCGGCCGGTCAGTTCCTCGAAGACCCAGGGGTTGCCGAGCGAGCCGCGGGCGATCATCACCGCGTCGGCCCCGGACTCCTCGTAGGCGCGGCGGGCGGCGGCGGCGCTGGAGAGGCCGCCGGAGACGATCACCGGCACCTCGAGCCGCTCGACCAGCTCCCGCGTCAGCTCGTAGTCGGGCTTGCCCTTGTGGCCCTTGGTCGCGGCGCGGGGGTGGAAGGCGATCGCGGCGACGCCGGCCTCCTCCGCCAGCCGGATCGCCAGCTCGAACCCGGAGCGGTCGCCGGCCTCGATCCCCGAGCGCAGCTTCACCGTCACCGGCAGGCCGCTGCCCTCGGCGGCGCCGCGGGCCAGCGCCAGGGCGAGGTCGGGGTCGCGCAGGAGCTGGGCGCCGGCGCCGGTCTTGCGCACCTTCGGCACCGGGCAGCCCATGTTGATGTCGATCAGGTCGGCGCCGGCCGCGGCGGCGATCTCCGCCCCCGAGCGCATCACCTCGGGGTCGTGACCGAAGAGCTGCATCGAGACCGGGTGCTCGTCGGGGTGGATCCGCATCAGCTCGCGCAGGGTGCGCTCGTTGCGGTAATGCAGGGCGAAGCTCGAGACCATCTCCGAGACGGCGAGCCCGGCGCCGTGGCGTTTGGCCTGCAGGCGGACGAACCAGTTGCCGATCCCGGCCAGCGGCGCCAGCAGGACGCGGTTGGCGATCGGCACGCCGCCGATCTCGAAGGGCTCGGTCAGGGCCGGCTGGCCGCCCGCATTCTCAGCGGTTGCGCTCATGGATCAGCCGCAGTCCCTTCAGGGTCAGCAGGTCGTCGACCTCGTCGATCGTCTCGGTGAAGGGGACGACGGTCGCGGCGTAGCCGCCGGTGGCGAGCAGCCGCGGGTTCGGCAGTTCCTCTTCGATCCGGCGGACGATGCCGTCGATCAGGCCGGCGAAGCCGAAGATGAAGCCAGAGTTGATCGCCGCCTTGGTCGAGCGACCGATCGCTTCGGTCGGCTCTTCGAGATCCAACCGGGTGATCCGCGCCGCGCGTTCGATCAGGGCGCTGAGCGAGGGCGCGAGACCGGGGCCGATCGCGCCGCCGAGGTACTCGCCCTCAGCGGAGACGGCGTCGATGTTGATCCCGGTGCCGAAGTCGACCGAGACGCAGGCCTCGCCGAAGCGGTCGTAGGCGGCGATCGCGTTGACGAGGCGGTCGGCGCCGACCTCGAGCGGGTTCTCGATCCGGATCGGCATTCCGGTCTTGATCCCCGGGCCGATCGTCAGGCACTCGGCCTTCAGGTAGCGCCGGGACAGCTCTTCGAACTGGCTGCCAAGCGGCGGCACCACCGAGGAGACGCAGACCGCGTCGACGTCGCCGAAAGACATCCCGGAGAGCGAGAAGAGGCCGTCGATCCGCTCCGCCAGCTCGTCGCCGGTGGCGCCCGAGCGGGTCTGGAAGCGCCAGTGCTCGACCAGGCTCTCGCCCTCGAAAGCGCCGAGGTGAGTTTGGGTGTTGCCGACGTCGACCGCGAGCAGCATCGGTCGATTATCGCGGGCCGGGAACTGGCTGGGTAGCCAGTCGCGGTCGTTTCCGCTTAGGATCGCCCGATGAACGCACGCCTATACGTCATCCCGGCCTCCCATCCGAGCATCGCGGTGCAGCTGATGCTCGAGCACAAGGGCATCCCCTACAAGCGCACCGACCTGCTGCCGGTGATCTCCAAGGGGGTTCTGCGCGCCGTCGGCTTCCCCGGCGTCACCGTGCCAGCACTGAAGATCGAGGGCGACAAGGTCCAGGGCTCGCGCCCGATCGCCCGCGAGCTCGACCGGCTGCGGCCCGAGCCGCCCCTCCTTCCCGCCGATCCCGCGCAGCGGGCGGCGGTCGAAGAGGCCGAGCGCTTCGGCGACGAGGAGCTCCAGCACCCGGTCCGCCAGATCCTCTGGTGGGGGATGAAGAAGGACCACACGCCGCTGCGCAGCTACTCGGAGGGCGCCCGGATCGGGATGCCGATCGGCCTGGCGATGAAGACCGCGGCCCCGGTCGTCGCCCTCTCGGCCCGCTTCAACGAAGCCAGCGACGAGAACGCCCGTCAGGCCCTGGCGGCCCTGCCCGCCCTGCTCGACAAGGTCGACGCGCTGGTCGAGAGCGGCGTCGTCAACGGCCCGCAGCTGAACGCCGCCGACTTCCAGATCGCCCCCAGCATCGGCCTGGCGATGACCCTCGACGACCTCCGCCCGGCGATCGAAAACCGCCCCGCCGCCGAGCTGGCCCGGCGCCTGGTCCCGAACTACCCGGGGAAGATGCCGCCGGTCCTACCGGCCGAGTGGCTCGACCCGCTGACCGGGGCCAAGGCCGTCTAGCGCCGCGGCCAGGCGCGTCCCGTCGGGGAGCGCCAGGTCGGGGTCCAGCTCCAGCAGCGGCACCAGGACGAAGCGCCGGGTGGTCACCTCGCGGTGCGGCAGGGTGAGGCGCTCGCTGCTGAGCTCGAGGTCGCCGAGGAGGAGCAGGTCGACGTCGAGCGGACGGGGGCTGTGGCGGGGGGCGTCAAAGGAGCGGCCGCGCTCTGCCTCAACGCGCTTGCAGGCGTCGAGCAGCTGCTCCGGCTCGAGGTCGGTGCGGATGCGGACGGCGGCGTTGAGGAAGTCGGGCTGGTCGAGGATCTCCCCCACCGGCTCGGTCACGTAGGTCGAGGAGACCGCCTCGACCGCTATCCCCTCGGCTTCGAGCAGCTCGACCGCGGCGCGCAGGTGACCGGCGGCGTCGCCGACGTTGGAGCCGAGCCCGAGGTAGCCGGTCCGCTGCTCGGCGGCCACCCGCCTAGCTCCCGTTCTCGTCGTCTTCTTCGTCGGAGCGTTCCTGGGTGACCTCGACGGCCACCTCCTGGATCGCCAGCGGCAGCGGCGGCTCGGGCTTGGCGGCGCGGACCCGCACCGAGTCGCAGCCGTAGCGCTCCATCAGCCGCTCGCCGACGACCTGGGCGAGGCGCTCCAGGGTCTTGTAGCTGCGCTCGGTGGCGGCGAGGACGACGATGTCGCAGACCTGGGCGTAGTCGACGGTGTCCTCGAGGCGGTCGGTCAGCACCGCGTCGCAGGAGGGGACGTCGAAGGAGATGTCGAACTCGAGCCGCTGCCCCACCTCCTGCTCGGCTTCGGAGACGCCGTGGTGGGTGTACACCGAGAGACCGCGCAGCTCGATCTCTGCGCTCGACTCGATCCCGTTCCCGTGCGACTCCATGCGGGAGACGCTACCCGAGTATCGCCGCGGTCACGGCCAGCGCCTGGCCGACCTCGGCGACGTCGTGGACACGCAGGACCTCGGCCCCCTCGGCGGCGGCGAGGACCGAGGAGGCGATCGTCCCCCCCAGCCGCTCGCCCGGGCCGGAGCCGTCGACCCGGCCGATGAAGCTCTTGCGCGAGGTGCCGATCACCAGCGGACGGCCGAGCTCGCGCAGCTCGCCGAGCCGGCGCAGCAGCTCCATGTTGTGGGCGGCGGTCTTGCCGAAACCGATGCCGGGGTCGAGCCAGACGTCCTGCTCGGCGATCCCGGCGGCGACCGCGGCCGCGAGGCGCTCGGCGAGGAAGGCCTTGACCTCGGCGACGACGTCGTCGTAGCGGGGGTCGTCCTGCATCGTCCGCGGCTCGCCGAGCATGTGCATGAGGACGACGGTCGCGCCGCGATCGGCGCAGAGCGCGGCCATCTCCGGGTCGCCACGCAGGGCGGTGACGTCGTTGACGATCGTCGCCCCCGCTTCGAGCGCCGCGGCTGCGACGCTCGCCTTCGCGGTGTCGACGGAGATCACACAGCCGGCGTCAGCCAGTCCCCGGATCACGGGTACCACCCGCCGCAGCTCCTCCTCGGCGTCGACGGGGTCGGCCCCCGGCCGGGTCGATTCGCCACCGACGTCGAGGATCTCCGCCCCCGCCCGGGCCAGCTCCCGGCCGTGCGCGATCGCCGCCTCGGGATCCAGATACAGGCCCCCGTCGGAGAACGAATCAGGGGTCACGTTCACGACCCCCATCAGCTTGGTCATTGGGACCTCGCGGTTAGGAGGCGTCGCCGCCGGCGAAGCCGGGACGCGGGCGCGGACTGGGACGGCTGCCCTCGCGGGCGGTCTTTTCCGGCTCGGGCGCCGGCTCGGCCGGCTTGCTCGGAGGCTCCTCCTCGTCGACGAAGACCTCCTCCGCCGGCTTGCCTTCGAGCAGGGCGACGAACTCTTTTGCGTCGATCGTCTCCCGCTCCAGCAGCAGTTTCGAGACCCGCTCGAGGTCGTCGCGGCGTTCGTTCAGAAGGGTCTTGGCGGTCTGGTGGGCGCTCTCGACGATGCGGCGGATCTCGTCGTCGATCTCGCGGGCGATCTCGTCGGAGTAGTCGGGCTCGGAGCTGAACTCGCGGCCGAGGAACGGCTGGCCGCGGTCGTGGCCGAAGACGCGGGGGCCGAGGCGCTCGGACATCCCGAACCGCATCACCATCTGCTTCGCCGTCTCGGTCACCTTTTCGAGGTCGTTGGAGGCGCCGGTGGTGATCTCGCCGAAGACGATCTCCTCGGCGCCGCGGCCGCCCAGGGTCATCGCCATCGTGTCGGTCAGCTCCGCGCGCGTGGTCAGGAACTTGTCCTCGGTGGGAAGGCTGATCGTGTAGCCGAGCGCCTGGCCGCGGCTGATGATCGAGATCTTGTGGACCGGGTCGGTGTTCTCGAGCAGCTGGCCGACGATCGCGTGGCCGACCTCGTGGTAGGCGGTCACCAGGCGCTCCTTCTCGCTCATCACCCGGGTCTTCTTCTCGGGGCCGGCGATCACGCGCATGATCCCCTCCTCGAGCTCCTTCATCGTGATCTCGCGGCTGCCGGAGCGGGCGGTCAGCAGCGCCGCCTCGTTGATCAGGTTCGCCAGGTCGGCGCCGGTGAAGCCGGGGGTCTGGCCGGCGAGCGTGTCGAGGTCGATCTCACGCCCCAGCGGCTTGCCGCGGGTGTGGACCTCGAGGATCTTCTTGCGGCCCTTGCGGTCGGGGCGGTCGACGACGACCTGGCGGTCGAAGCGGCCGGGCCGCAGCAGCGCCGGGTCGAGGATGTCGGGCCGGTTCGTGGCGGCGATCAAGATGATGTTGTCCTTCATCTCGAAGCCGTCCATCTCGACGAGGAGCTGGTTCAGGGTCTGCTCGCGCTCGTCGTGACCGCCGCCCATGCCGGCGCCGCGGTGGCGGCCGACGGCGTCGATCTCGTCCATGAAGATGATGCAGGGCGAGTTCTGTTTCGCCTGCTCGAAGAGGTCGCGGACGCGGCTGGCGCCGACGCCGACGAACATCTCGACGAAGTCCGAGCCGGAGATCGAGAAGAACGGCACGCCCGCCTCGCCGGCGACGGCGCGGGCCAGCAGGGTCTTGCCGGTGCCGGGCGGTCCATACAGAAGGACGCCCTTGGGGATCCGGGCGCCAAGCGCCTGGAACTTCTTCGGGTTCTCGAGGAATTCCTTGATCTCCTCGAGCTCCTGCACCGCCTCGTCAACGCCGGCGACGTCGCGGAAAGTGATTTTCGGGGCGTCGACCGACATTCGCTTGGCTTTCGATTTGCCGAAGTTCATCACCCGCGAGCCGCCGCCCTGCATCTGGTTCATGAGGAAGATCCAGAAGCCCATGAAGAGGATGAAAGGCAGGATCAGGGTCAGCAGCGAGAGCAGCCCGGAGCTGCCGGAGCCGTGGACCTTGGTGTCGACTTCGTTTTCGTCGAGCAGGTTGACCAGGCTCTGCTCGGTGTTGGGCGGGTAGCCGGTCGAGAAGCTTTCGCCGTTGGTCCGCTTGACGTCGAGCGTGTTGTCCTTGGTGTTGACCGACACCTCTTCGATCTGACCTTTGGCGATCAGACCGACCTTCGGCGCGATCAGTTCGTTGTACGGAGGTGCCTCCGTACCGTCGCCGCCGGTAATGACTTTCTGGGCGATGAACGCCAGAATCACGACCAGCAGGATCGGGAACGCCGCGCTTTTGAAAAACCGCCTCAAGAGTGGAATCAGCGTACCAGGGCGGATTTTCCGCGTTACTCGGAAAGCGCCGCGACGAAATCCAAATTTCGGTACTTCTGTGCGTGGTCCAGGCCGTAGCCGATCGCGAACCGGTTGGGGATCTCGAACCCGACGTAGCGCGGCGAGAGGTCGACGCGCAGCCGCTCGGGCTTGGTCAACAGCGCGCAGGCGTGGAGCGAGGCGGGGTTGCGGGCGTTGAGATTGCGCATCAGGTAGTGCAGGGTGAGGCCGGAATCGATGATGTCCTCGACAATCAGGACGTCCCGCCCTTCGATCGGCGCGTCGAGGTCCTTGAGGATGCGGACTACCCCGGAGGAGTCGGTCTGCGAGCCGTAGCTGGAGACCGCCATGAAATCGATCTCGCAGGGGACCTCGATGTGGCGCATCAGGTCGGCAAGGAAGAGGACGGCGCCCTTCAGGACCCCGACCATGATCAGCTCCCGCCCGGCGTAGTCGCGGCTGATCTCCTCCCCCAGCTCCGCGATGCGGCGCTGCAGGTCCTCTCTGGCGACGAGGGTCTCGCCGATCGCGGGGTCCGACACGGGCCGCAGTCTAGATATAGAGACGCTAGGAGCGCTCGGCGCGAAGCCGGCCGGCTTCGAGCACGGCGCGGATGCCGGCGCCGAGGTCGAGGGTAGAGCCGCCGCGGCTGAGGCCGGCGACCTGCTCGGCGAAGCGGGCGGCGCCGGGGACCGGCCGGCCGGCGGCCTCGTCGGCGAGGCGCTGGAGGACGAGGCGGCGCAGGGCCGGGTGCAGCGACGCGAAGCGCTCCAGGGCGATCGTCCCCTCCCCCGCGTCGAGCTCGGCGTCGACAAGCGAGTCGAGCAGCTCGGCCTCCTCGCGCAGGAGCTCGGCCGTGCGCAGCACGTTCCGCTTCGCCGCGGGGTGGATCTTCTCCAGCTCCGGGACCACGTCCCGCCGCAGCAGGTTCCGCTTGTAGTCGGCCTCCGCGTTGCTGGCGTCGTCGCGCCAGGCCAGCCCGCGCTCCTCGCAGTAGGCGGTGACCTCCTCGCGGGTGGTGCCGAGAAGCGGCCGGGCAAGGCGGCCGTCCTTCGGCTTCATCCCGAGCAGCGCCCGCCGGCTGGGCGAGGAGGCCAGTCGGTAGAGGATCGTCTCGACCTGGTCGTCGGCGGTGTGGCCGGTGACGATCGTGGCGTCCTGGGGCTCAGCAAGCCGCGTCGCCGCCGCGTAGCGCTCGTCCCGCGCCCAGGCCTGCAGGTTGCCGGCGCCGCCGGGGCGCCGCGGTCGCTCGACCGAGAGCGGCACGCCGATGCGCTCGCAGAGATCGGCGCAATGGCGCTCGTCCTCGTCGGCCTCGTCCCGCAGCCCGTAGTTGACGTGCAGCGCGCTCACCGCCCCCGCCCCCCGTGCCCGCACCGCGAGGTCGAGCATGCAGACCGAGTCCCGCCCTCCGGAGAGCATCGCCAGCACCGGCCTCGGACCGCCGAGCCGGCCTCCCGCCTCGACCCGCTCGAGCAGCTCGTCGCCGATCATGCGGCGCGGACGACGAACAGTTCGGTCGGCTCGGGGAAGCCCTTCAGCCTGACCTGGCCGATCGGGTCGAACTCGAGCCGCCGGCTGCCGGCGATCGCGCCGCAGACGGTGTCGGTGACCAGCACCTCGCCGGCCAGCGCCCGGTTGACGACGCGGTGGACGAGGTTGACCTGGCTGCCGAAGTAATCCCCGTCGCGGTAGACGGCGTCGCCGAAATGGATCCCGACCCGCGGCTGCGGCCGCTGCGGGAAGCGGGAGAGGAAGGTCACCGCCCACTCGGTCAGCGAGGCGGGATCGGGAGAGACGACCATCACCTCGTCGCCGATCGTCTTCACGATCGTCGCCTCGCGCGGCAGCGTCGATTCGACCGAGACGACGAAGTTCTCGACCACGTCGAGCGCCTCGATGTCGCCTTCCTCCTCGGTGTAGCGGGTAAACCCGGTGAGGTCGATGAAGCAGAGGGCGACGTTGACGTGGCCGAGCTCGATTTCGGCGGTGTCCATCAGCGCCGAGTCGGCCTCCATGTGGCCGACGACGTCCTGTTCGACGAAGAAGCGCAGGTAGCGGTCGTGGAGGTACTCGGTCAGCGGTGCCGCCAGGGGCAGGATGTCGGCCGCGAGCTCCCCCATCTCCTCGGCCATTTCCAGCTCGGGCACCGCGTCGCGGATCAGCGGTTCGTGGACGTAGAGGTGGAAGAGCCGCACCTCGGCGTCGGCGATCCGCCGCATCGACTGGGCGTAGACCCGGACCAGCTGCAGGAAGGCGACGAGCGGAAAGCCGGCGGCGAGGACGCGGGCGCAGTGGCGCAGCGCCCCCAGGTCCTCCTTGCTCAGCTCGCGCTGGCCTTTCGGGGTGCCGAGGATGACGAGGATCCGCTCGACCAGCTCGGGCTCGAGGCCGGTCTCCGCGGCCGCCTGCTCGATCGTGATCGCCTCCTCGGAGCCGGAGAAGAGCTCTTCGGTGAAGCCGAAGGCGAGCCGTCCCTCCCTGCCCGCGTTCTTCAGGTCCTCCAGCGAGTAGCCGCGCTCGCGCATGCGCGCCACCACCCGCGCCTGCGCCGCGGCGGCCGCCGTCCAGCGCCCGCGCCGCACCGGCACGATCTTCTCCTCGGCCCACCGTTTCAGGGTGCTCGACGGAACTCCGGACCGCCGTGCCGCCTCGGAGAGCGAAATCCGCTGATCAGCCATAGGGCGAGGCTAACCACCTCCCAAGCGGAGGGCCCCCACAAACAAACGGGGCGGCCCGGAGGCCGCCCCGCTGGCTCTTGTTCTGGGGGAATCGTCGGAGCGCCGTTAGGCGTTAGGTGGGGATCTCCGACTCCTCGTGCAGCTGGAGGACGGACTGGCCGTCCTCGCCGGTGCGGATGCGAATCGCCTCCTCCACCGGCAGCACGAAGATCTTGCCGTCGCCGACCTCGCCCGTACGGGCGTGCCTGAGGATCGTCTCGACGACCACGTCCTTGTCTTTGTCCTCGATCACCACCTCCAGCTTGATTTTCGGCCGGACGTTGACGGTGAGGGTCGAGCCGCGGTACCGCTCGACGATGCCCTTCTGGCGGCCCGAGCCCTTGGCCTCGATGATCGACAGGGACGGGAATCCCTTGTCGAGCAACTCGGCCCGGATCGGCTCGAACGCCTCGTGGCGAATGTACGCCTCTATCTTTTTCATGCGTCCAAGCCTCCTAGGACTCGCTGGTCATCGGGGTGGCGACGGACGGCACCGGAGCCGATGCCGGCGGCATGCCGGCGCGCGGCGCGCCCGTCGAGTACTCCGGCTGGGGGATGAACTGCTCCGGGTACCCGTACATCCCGTGCTCGGAGATGTCGAGGCCGGAGTCCTCTTCCTCCGCCGTCACCCGCAGACCGATCGTCTTCTTGATCACGAAGAAGATCGCGTAGGAGGCGACGAACACACAGGCGAAGGCGACCGCCACCCCGAGCGCCTGGGCGCCGAGCTGGTGGAAGGAGCCGCTGTACCAGAGGCCCGGATCGCCGACTTCGTTCAGTTCCGCCAGCCGCGGGGAGGTGAAGATCCCGCAGGAGAGCGTGCCCCAGATACCGGCGAGGCCGTGGGCCGAGAGGGCGCCGACCGGATCGTCGATCACCTTCTCGATCGCGAGCACGCCGTAGACGACGATGACGCCGGCGATCGCGCCGATGATCGGAGCGGCCCAGTACTCGACGTAACCGGAGGGCGCGGTGATCGCGACCAGGCCGGCGATCGCTCCGTTGCCGGCCATGCCGATGTCGATCGTCTTCGTCTTCAGGTACATGATCGCGACCGCGGCGACGACGCCGGCGGCGGCCGCCAGGTTGGTGACGACGACGACTTCAGCGAAGCGGCCGCCGATCGCGCCGAGGGTCGAGCCCGGGTTGAACCCGAACCAGCCGAGCCAGAGGATGAGGACGCCGAGGCCGACCAGCGGCATCGAGTGCCCGGGGATCGCCCGCGGCTTGCCCTCTTTCGTGTACTTGCCGATCCGCGGCCCGAGCAGGAGCAGCGCCGCGAAGGCGCCGGTCGCGCCGATCAGGTGGACCACCGTGGAGCCGGCGAAGTCCTGCATGCCGACGTTCACCTGCAGCCAGCCGCCACCGAAGATCCAGTGGCTGAGGATCGGGTAC
>Ga0268266_10004786_pt1 | contig 12859 bp, 10 predicted proteins | sample KBSS13metaG_FD_190356 | JGI IMG/M metagenome (GOLD analysis project Ga0268266, IMG submission 190356) | Switchgrass rhizosphere microbial communities from Kellogg Biological Station, Michigan, USA - KBS S1-3 metaG (SPAdes) (version 2) | ecosystem: Host-associated > Plants > Roots > Rhizosphere...
GGCTCTTCGTCACGTCTCGGGGCTCGTCCTTTCGTCTTCGCACGTCCGATGCGGAGGTGGTCGACATCGGCCGGATGCTCGGCGTGCGCTACTGTTTGGATGGCACGATCGAGCTGCTCGACCCAAGCCTCGTGATCACGGTAGAGCTGGTCGACACCCTCGACGGCGGCATAGTTTGGGCGGAACGCTTCGCCGGGCGCATCGGCGACATCCATTCGATCCGCGAAGAGATCCGCTCCCGCGTCGTCACGGCGCTGGATATTCGCATTCCGCTCCATGAAGCTGCCCGGGCCCGGCTCAGTGTGCCCGAAGATCTCGATGCCTGGTCCGCCTACCACCTGGGCCTGCAACACATGTATCGCTTCAATCGCGGCGACAACGCCACCGCGACCGGCCTGTTCGAGCGCGCCGTTGAGTTGGATCCGCACTTCGCGCGCGCCCATGCCGGGTTGTCGTTCGTGCACTTTCAAACGGCATTCATGCGCTATGCGAATGACGTGGCCGGTGAAATCCAACAGGCACGGCGTTGCGCGGAGCGCGGGTTGGAGCTCGACCCGTTGGATCCCTTCATCAATTTCACCATGGGCCGGAGCTACTGGCTGGCGGGGGACCTGGAGAGCAGCCTCGGTTGGCTGGAGCGCGCGACGAATGTCAGCCCCAACTACGCGCAGGGAATCTACGCCCGCGCCTGGACCGAGACCCTCGCCGGCCAGGCCCTGGAAGGTCGTCGGCACGTGGACCTCGCCATGCAGCTGAGCCCGATCGACCCCCTCTACTACGCGATGATGGGAACGCGCGCGCTCGGCCACATGGTGCTCAACGAGGATGCCGAGGCCGCGGACTGGGGCGAGCGGGCGGCTCGCTCCCCGGGCGCGCACGTGCTGATCGCCATGATCGCCACCGCTGCCCATGCATTGAACGGCAATCGCGCTCGGGCTACAGCCTGGGCGGCCAACGTACGCGAGCGAAACAACTCGCTCACGCGTGAGGACTTCTGTCGCGCCTTTCCGATGAGATCCGCCGCCATGCGCGCACGGGTCCTGCAGGCGCTGGCGCAGTTCCAGTTCTGAGGCTTTCTGCGCAGTGGACGCGCACCACCCCCGTCCCTGGCGCCGCTGAACGTCGCCACCCCCGGGGAGTCCAAAACAGAAAGCGTGTCAGTGAGAAAAGGAGTCAGCAATGCATAGTCGAAGTCCAGCTCACGCAATTGCGGCCACGGTGGCCCTGGCGTTTGCGCTCTCGAGCGGCGCCGCGCTGGGGCAGAGCGGTGCCAGCCAGGAGGTCCAGATCCGGGGTATGCCGGTCCAGGTCACCACGGACCGTGACCCGCGTACTGGAATTGAGAACCAGCAACTGCAGCTCTCCCAGGATATCAGCTATGCTGATCTAAATCTGGCCAGCCCGGCCGGCAGGGATGCGCTGAAAGCGCGCGTGCGCGACGCCGCCAACACGGTTTGTGAGCGGCTCGACCGGGCAGATCCGGACACCACGGCCGGCGCTCAACAACAGGACCACACCAACTGCGTCAACAACGCCGTGGACGACGCCATGACCCAGGTGAGTCGCGCGCAAGCCGCGGCCGAACACCCGCGCAACCGCGGATAACCCGTCATAGCTATTCCGTCGGGCACTTTACAGAAACTACAATAGGGTCCACCGCCGCGATTGAGAGCGAAGTAAAGTGCCCGACGCCGCCAGTCCCGACGACCGAATACCGGACATCCGCGATGGGCTAACTCGCCGCGAGCGGGTGGTCTTGTATGTTCTGCACGAGACGCAGAAAGAGCGGGGTGATCGCAACGTACCCACCGCAATGTTATGGGGACGTGTCTGCGAGCACTTTTACATCAGCCCCGAAGAGCTCTCCTTGATGCTCGCTCGGCTCGGGGCGCGGCGGTACTGACGTCCACCTAGTGGATGAATAGGCAGTGTTGCACCAAGAAGGCACCCGGGCGACAGCACCGCTTGTGACGTATACAACAACAGCAAAGTAACTTTTGCTGCGATAATGCAGGGTATGAGCAGTATGGAAGAAAGCGACGAGGCCCTGATCGGCCGCTATGTGCGCGGTGATGCGCCGGCATTCGATCAGCTCTATAAGCGGAATGAGCAGCGCGTGTGGCGTTATCTCGAACGCAACGTGCGCAACCAGGCGACAGCGGACGAGCTGTTGCAGGAAATCTGGTTCGCGCTGTCGCGAAACGCCGTCAGCCTGGAATCGGCCACACGATTCCGGACCCGGCTTTTCACGCTCACGCACGACAAGATGACCAACACCCTGCGGGAGCAGCCGCTGCCGGAAGCCCCGCCCCTGGAGAGTCGGCCGACGCGTGACCCGGCCGGGCTTGCGCAGGTCCTCGCGCACTTACCCCGCGAGCAACGGGAACCTTTCCTGTTGCAGGCCGAAGGCCAGCTCAGTGTCGGTGAGATCGCCGAGATCACCGAGAGCACCATCGATTCTACCCAAGGCAGCCTGCGGCTCGCGAAGTTACAACTTCGTGAACAGCTCGGTGAGGGCGACGTCCCCGCCAACCCGGAAGACTTGAGCGATGTCGACCAGCTCTACCGACGTTTGTCGGGGGTCGACCCGGGTAAGCCCGGAGAGTGGGTCCGTCGTAAGGTCCAGGCGTATTCCGCGCAACAAGCCGCGGAGCGCTCGGTCAGGGAAAGTGCCAAAGCCCGCGAGGCCGCACCGGCTGCCGTTGCAGCGGCGGCGCCCGCACCAGCCCCACGCGTGACACCCGCCTCTGCGGCGAGAGTCACCGCGGAACCCAAACAATCCGCCAGCAAACCCTGGCTGTTGCCAGTGATCGGCGCGGTCGTGGTAGTGGCCCTCGTCGGCATTTTCGTTGTGCCGAGTCTCAGGGCACCATCGGTCCCAATCCCGCCGCCTCCCCCGGTCGCGCCTCCGGAGACGACAGCCTCGGCTTCACAAGCGCCGAGCACGGCTGATTCCGCGCCCCCGGCGCCTGCCGCGCAGCCTTCCGAGCCGGAGGCCGCTTCGACACCTCCGCCGGCGGCATCGCCGCCTCCACCGCCAGCGCAAGTGGCGCAGTCTTCGCCGCCGCCGCCTCCCGCGGAAGAGCCGCACTCTGCGCCGCAACCGGCACCCGCGCCGGCCAGCGCTACCAACACGGCGCATGCTCAGACGCAGACACCGGCCCAGCCCAAAGCTCCGGCCCGAGTCGCTCATCCGAATACGCCGACTCCGCCGCCGAGCCCGCCGGTTGCCATGACCCATACACCGAGCGCGCCGCAAGCGCCCGTCAACAACCCGGCGCCGGCTGCTCCGAGCGTGCCGGTATCCGCTCCGCAGACCGCCGCTACTCCGCCGCCGCCGGTAGCTCAACCAGTGGCCGTGGCTGCGACGCCTGCACCGGCACCAACACCGGCGGCCCCGCCCGCCGCGTCGGGTCCGGTCGCTCCGCCTGATGACTTCTATCACGCGGCCGAAGCCGGTGACATGGGACGCCTGAACGAGGTGCTCGCCAGCAACGTTGACGTCAACTCGCTCGACTCGAAGGGCCGCACGGCGCTGATCCTTGCCATCAACCGCGGTCATATCGACGTCGTCAAGGCGCTATTGGCGCATGGTGCTGACGCAACCAAGGTTGATTCTCACGGAATGAGCCCGAAGGCCGCGGCCCACGCCCGCGGCAGCTTCGAGATTCAGGCCGCTATCGATCGCGCGGCACGCCACTGAGCTAACAGCCGGCGCGCAGGTGACACCTGCGCGCCGGCTTCTGACTCACTCACGAGTCAACAGGTCCTCCGTCACCTCCGACTCGATTGCCTGCCTGGCGAGAGCCAACGTCTCACGCAGGGCCACTGGCAGATCGTCCTCGGGTGTCTGTCCATACATCCAGACCAACCCGCGCGCACCTACCGGTGCCAGCTCTGGCTCATCCCTCATCCATTCGACAAACTGCCTCTGCCAATACGTGGCCGTAGGCGATTGCGCCATGAGGCGCGCGATGTCTTTGAAACGCGCCATCGACAGCGGCGACTCGGGGTCCATGTCGCCGCCCGCCGGCGACCACAACTCCCGCATCCACACCTTGAGGGTATGAGGAACGGCGACCGCGAGAATGGCTACGACGGTGGCCAACCGCTGCGTGTGCGGTCCCCGCTCCCACGAGAGCGCACCGCCGTGAGCGCGTAACAGCTTCAGCAACTCGCCCGAGATGGCCCGCGTTTCCGGGCTGGCTTCCTCGCCTTCGGGTGCGGCGAGCACCGGGCTCCCCCAGCGGGCAAACGCATCGAGAGTCAACTCCCACAACCGTTCATCCCGCGGCCGCGTGGGCAGTACCGCGAACGCCGCGCTCAATCCCGGCGCGAGGGCCGAGGGTGCCGCGTTGAGCAGTGCCTGCGCCGAGAGGTGAACGACACTGGGGTCATCCATTTCCAACGCCCTGGAGACCATGATCCGTTCGGCGGCATTCAACTCACTGGCCGCGCAAAGAGCGGCCAACTCCACCTCGAACAGGCGCGTTCCAGGCATGGACTTCTGGATTGCCTCCCGCCACCGCTGCGAGTCCTGCGCGCGCAACTCCACCAACAGCGCCGGAAGAATCGCCCCCAGGGCGCCGTTCGCCGACTCCTCCGTAACGAACGACCAGGCCTCCACGGGGTGCCGCCTGACGAACTCGGCTACGTAAACCGGAGCCCGGGACTGTAACGGCCGCTTCGGCAGCGCGCCGAGCGCAGAGTTGAACAACGTCACCCAGGCAGAGGAGTCGCTGTGGAGCGGCTCCAGTTGGTCGAACAACTCCTTGGCCAGCTCCACGGAACGCTCTGCCGTGGGCTCGATGACAGGAGCCAATCGCTCGCGCCGCTCTGGCGGCTCGATGGCGTCATCCAGCGGCACCGGGAAGATCGGCAGCGCCCCATCGTGCAGCGCCTTCCAGAGCGAATAGGGTTTGGCCTCCGGGAGGGCTTCGAGAATCCGCTTGCCGCCACGTTGCGTCAGGGCATTGAGCTCGTCGGTCCACCAGCGCCAGCCCTCGTGCTCGACGGCGGCTCGCACGGGAAGATGGGCCGTGGTGGCTCCGAGTTTGCTGAAGCTGTCCGCGAGGACCGTCAATTCACGGTTGAGTTGCGGCGTCCAGGCCTCCCGCAACTCAGTAGTCAGGCTCTGATAGCCGCGCGCCCAGTACTGTAATGAATCCGTGGCGGCGAATTGCACTGCGGGGGCGGAGCTACGGGTGCAGCGGGCCAGGATGTCCAGCGCCCGATCGCGCAGCTTCCAGATCTCCTCCATGGGAGCCAGGCTGACCAACACCGAGACCTCGGCGCCCTCTTCCCACCGATGGGTGCGCATTTCGAGTTGGAGATACCCGTGCACGAGGGAAGCGGCCAGCTCCGCGGCCTCCACGTCGGAGCCATCCGCCCACGCGCTCAGAACATCGAGGACAGCCCTCGCGTGTGACAGCGGACGCGCCACACCAAACTGACACGACGTGGCGAGGCTGTCGCGCAGGGAGCGGTAACTGCTTTCATCCGCGCGCGCGCAAGCTGCCAGTCGACGCGAATACTCCATAGCTCGCGGCACGATGGTTGGGTCGTATTCGCTCGCCGTCGCGAGCAGCGCGCTTGCGTGAACCTCGAGATTATCCGGGTCGCCCAGCTCGTGTGCCGGGGGCTCACCGCGCAGGATACTTTTAGCGGTGAGAATATCGATCAGGCGCACGATCGTTCCCGGCTGGCGCGCTGCCAGCGAAGCCGCGCTATCCAGAAGCTTCAGCGCTTCGGAGTGCATGTCGCCAGACACCGCGTCGGCACGCTGCATCACCAGGTCGCTCAGGAGATCCACACGGGTGGTCGTGGAGAACAAGCGGGCGATGTCGGCGCAGTTACGGGTAATCTGCTCGTGGTAGCCGTCAAACAGGGTCCGCATCAGCGCCTGGCCCAGTGCGGTCGGCCGGCCCTGGTCGTTGAGACAGGTCTCCTCCAGGATCAGGTCACCCACCAGGTCGGGAACTGGATGCAGCAGCCCGCGCCCGTCCACCTGGAAAAGGCCCGCCTCCACCACACGCTGCTCCAGCAATTCGATATTGTCGGCCGAAAGACCGGAGCTCGCAGCGGCGCTGGCACGGATCGTCCCGTCTCCCACTCGCACGGGTGAGCAAGCCGCGTACACCGCCAAGGCACTGAGTGCTTTGTCCACCGGGCACAGATCGCGAATCGCCTGGGCAATCGGCTGCCGGATGACGTATTCGCGGAAGTTCTTGGTATTGATGGTCTGCGGCAGCGACTTCTGGCGCGCGACCCGTGAGCACAGCAATACCGCCGCAAAGAATGAATCGGCGACCACGCGCCGGATGACGTCCCGGTGGTGCGGCGAGAGTTGCGGAATGAGCTTGTCGATCAGCTCGCGCACCAGCTTCGCACTCGGGCGCCCCAGGTCAATCTCGAGCGGCTCACCTACCGCGAAATGGTTCGCCAACGCTTCGCCGACGGCGGCACGGCCAATGGGCCGCGTGAGGCAGATCAGGTGATGCGGCTGCGCACCGCAGCATGCCGCGGCCAGCAGCTCGACCAGAGACGGACACTCCTGCGCGTCATCGACGATCAGGACCTGTTGCTTCGCTTTGGCGAGCTCGGGCAGCTCCTGGCGTAATGCGTCCTCATCGTGGTGCGCGAAACGGACTTCCGCGGACCCCCGGGTCTTGAGCCGGCGCGCAAGCTCGAGTGCGAAGCGACTCTTACCGCAGCCGGGCGGCGCCGTGACCACGAATACCTTGCGGCCGGCGGCCATCGCATCCATGAGCTGCGTCTGCCGCTGCTCATCGCCCACGTAGGGACCACGATGATCGATCAGCGCGCGTCCCGGAGAATCCTCCAGGAAGGCCCGGTAGTAGGTGTGCGCCTCGACGAGGCACTTCCACTTCGGCTGCCGCGCGAAGCGATCCCTCAACTGCGTGGCGAACTGCGAAGCTCGCGTCCCCGCACGAAAGGACTTTAGGAAGCTAATGATTCTCTCCTGCGCCGACGGCCGGTCGCCACTACAGGGGCGGAATCATAGCCGACCATCATGCCGCGTCTTCGGATCGGGTCGCAAAAAACGGCGCGCCGCGGGTGCGCGGGTTCAGGCGCGCGGCAGCAGCTCGAGCACGTTTTCCGCCGGCCGGCAGAGCTTGGCGCCCGCCGCCGTCACGACGATCGGACGTTGAATGAGGATCGGGTGGGCGAGCATGTGATCGATCAGTTGCTCATCGGTCCAGTGATCCGCCGCCAGGCCGAGCTCGGCGTAGGGAGTGCCTTTCTCGCGCAGCAGCTCGCGCGGGCGCAGACCCATGCGCCGTAACAAACCGACGAGCGTGGCCCGATCCGGGGGCGTCTTCAGGTACTCGATGATCGTGGGCTCGATACCGGCCGCGCGGATCAAGCCCAGCGTGTTGCGCGATGTGCCGCAGGCGGGATTGTGATAGATCGTGACGGTGTCGGACTGTGTAACCATGGTTGTCGTAAGCCTCGTCTGACAACACAGTCTACTCCATTCCTACATCCAAACTCTCCCCCGCGCTGCGGCGTCTGCAACAACTAGTGATGGGAGCACATCGCCAGCAGAATGATAATCGGAATCGGCACACCCAGGAGCCAAAGCAGTATTCCACGCCCCATGATAGTCTCTCCTCTTCCGCACCAGCGGTGATGGTTACAGTGTTAACGGGCAGCGTAGTCGAGGGTTCCTGTGCGCGAGGACGAGCGGCAGCGGTTCGGGTTCAAGCTGATCATCACCTACAAGTTCTGCAAGGCGGCTCTCATGTTGGGTGTCGCGCTGTGGCTGACGATCGCCCCCGGCGCGGCTTTCCGCACGCTCGAGGAACTGGCGCGGGAGTTGGCTGAAGGTGGCGCGGCATTCGGCCGCATCGGTCACTGGCTCCGCGAGCACCTCTCGAGCACGATCGTGGTCAGGGGCGCGATACTCGCCTGGCTGGACAGTGTGTCCAGCGCGCTCGAGGGTGCACTGCTGCTGAGCGGAAAAACCTGGGCGGAGTGGGTCGTGATCGTGGGACTTGCCTGCCTCATTCCGTTCGAGGTGCTATCCATTGAGCATCGACCAGGGCTGGGCAAGGCCATCGTCCTTGCCGTCAATGCGCTCATCGTGATCTATCTCGTCCGCACCGCCCTACGCAAACCGCACGCCTGAGTTGACGCATTATATGCACGGTGGTAAATATACACCATCATGCATATAGACACGTTCGAAACCCTCGCCGATCCCACGCGGCGCCTCATTCTCGATGCGTTGCTCGCTGGCGAGCGCCAGGTCGGCGAGCTCGTCGCGGAGGCGGGCATCCACCAGTCCGGCGTCTCCCGTCACCTGCGGATTCTCCACGAGGCCGGCTTCGTTACCGTACGACCCGATGGACAGCGGCGCTACTACTCTCTCGAGCCCGGGCCGTTCCGCGAGCTCGACACCTGGTTGACGCGCTACCGGAGCTTGTGGGAGGCACGCCTCGATCGCTTCGGCGCCGCGCTCGAAAAGAGGAGAAAACGCACATGAGCGTCAAAGCCAACACCATCGTCGAGCGCACCTACCGGGCACGCGTCGTCGGCCGGGACCGTCCGCATGGTCGTGACGCTGGAGGCGATGCACGACGAGCAGATCACCCGCATGTCCAGGATCGGCTTCACCAGCCAGCTCACCAAGCTCGACCGGCGATTCGCGGCAGGCTAGTCGCCCCTTCCTTGCGCTAAACTGCCGTTTCCCAAAAATTCCGAAAGAGAGTGACATGGCGAAAGCGTACTGGGTGGTAAGCTACCGCGAGATCAAGGACCCCGCCAAACTGGCCGCCTATGCCAAGCTCGCCGGGCCCGCCATTGAATCCCAGGGCGGCCGCGTCCTGGTGCGCGGCATCGCCGTCAAAGCGTGGGAAGCCGGGCAGCTCGAGCGGACCGTGGTCGTCGAATTCGACTCCGTCGAGCACGCCATCGCCGTGCACGACAGCCCTTCCTACCAAGCTGCACTGAAGGCGCTCGACAATGGCGTCGTGCGCGACATGCGGGTGGTCGAGGGAGTCTAGTCCGGCAGAACCGTTGCGTTCACCAAGTGGAACGACGTGGTGGCGCCGGACGGCGGCGCCAAGCCAACGCGCGCCGGCGACGGGCCCTGCCCGCCACCAACATAAACACCGACGTCTCCCGGGACAATCCTGCGCACGCCGGCTGCGTCGACCACGCTGACATCACGATCATCCAAGTCAAATTCGACCGTCCGGGAAGCATGCGGCTCGAGATATAACCGCTTGAATCCCTGCAACTCGCGCAGTGCCGCCGATTCGACGCCGCGATGGGACAGGTACAGCTGCGCCACCTCGTCCGAGCCTACCTCCCCCGCGTTGGTGACCTCAACTGAAATGTGCACCCCACCGTTCGGTGCTACGGTGGCGCGCGCATTCTTGTAGCGGAAAGTTGTATAACTCAGGCCGTAGCCGAATGGATAGAGTGGCTCTCCGGTAAAGTATCGGTACGTCCGCCCCTTCATGGCATAGCTATCAAACGGCGGCAAGTCGGCAGCGGACTTGTAGAACGTGACAGGCAGCCGCCCCGCGGGACTGAAGTCGCCTGCCAGGGCACCCGCCACCGCCGCACCACCGGACTCACCGGGATACCACGCTTGCAGGATTGCCGGCACATGGGCATCGGCCCAGTTCACGGCGAGTGCGCTGCCACTCGCAAGGACCAGTACGACCGGCCTGCCGGTCGCACTGACGGCCTCCAGCAAGCGCTCCTGGGGAGCCGGTAAGTCGATCGAAGTGCGGTCACCGCCGGCAAATCCTTCCGCCTGGACCTTCATCTGCTCGCCTTCGATCCGGGCCGACAGACCCAACACCATCACCACCAGATCAGCCGACCGTGCGGCGCTCACAGCCGCCTGCTCGTCGCGCCCCGGAACACCCCAGACCAACTTCGCTTCCGCGCCCCGCACAGTCTGAAAGTACTCGATCTTGAGCGCGTACGAACGACCCTGCGCGAGATGAATCGCCTGGGTGACGGTCGTAGAAGGCCGGTGACGCGTCCAATCCTCCACCAGGAGCCGCCCATCGACCCACATTCGATAGCCATCCTGCCCGGTGAAGCCAAGAACGTAATCGGCGGTTGCCGCAGCGGTCAGCACACCCGTCCATCGTACCGAGTAGTTCTGCTTCAAGCCGGGCGACACGCCGTTGAACCCCCAACTGAAATTGACACTGGGGTCGACGCGCCGCAGGACCGGCTCGCCCGCCAGGTCCGGGTTGGAGAAATATTCCGCCTGCAATCCATGAGCGGACTTTGCGGCGCTCGTAAAGAGTCGTGCGGCGGGCACCGGGCGAACCACAGTACCGACCAGTCCTGTCCCCTGCACGTATGTCACCTTCGACTGCGCGAAGCGCGCGCGGATTCCGGCAAGAATGGTTATAGGGGCAGACGGTGTGCCGTTGTAGTTACCCTCCAGCGCGTCGAGACTGTCAGCATCCGGCCCGATGACGGCGATCTTCGCGTAGGTCTTCTTCAGGGGTAACAGGTGATTCGCGTTCTTCAGCAGCACCAGCGACTCTCGCGCGGTTTGTAGCGCCAGTTCCCGGTGCTCCGCAGTGTCATTCGCGGCCGCGCCCAGTTTGGACCAAGGGACCTTCGAGGGCGGGTCGAAAACCCCCAACCGGAAGCGCGCGATCAGAAGACGCGTCACCGCCCGATCAACGTCGGCTTCCGTAAGCAGCCCCTGCTTCACCGCGTTCAATGCAGCGATACGCTCCAGGTGCACCCGATCCTGCGGCGGCTCACCACAGATCAGATCGGTGCCGGCCTGCAACGCCGCCGCGACACCCTCCTCCATGCTCGCCTTGAAGTGATGATGCTCACTGACGTCCTCGATCGCACCGCAATCGGAGACCACGTAGCCGCCGAACTTCCAGGCTCCGCGCAGAAATTCGTCCAACAGGACGTGATTCGCGCATGCGGGCTCGCCATTCAACGAGTTGTACGCGCACATCACGGAGTCGGCATGTCCTTCCGTGACGGTGGCGCGGAACGCCGGCAGATACGTATCCATCATGTCGTGCCGGGAAGCTTCGACGTTCACTGTGTGGCGCGTCGCCTCGGGGCCACTGTGGACCGCGTAGTGTTTCGGCGCCGACACCACCTTCAGGTAGTGGGGGTCGTTGCCTTGCAATCCCTCTACAAAGGCGACTCCCATCCTCGCCGTGAGGTAGGGGTCCTCACCGTAAGTCTCCTGGCCGCGGCCCCAACGCGGGTCGCGGAATATGTTGATGTTGGGAGACCAGGGGGTGAGGCCTTTGTACCAATCGCTCGACCCGTCGGGCCCGCGGCTCACGTTGTACTTCGCACGGAACTCGGTGCTGATGACATCGGCATCCCGGCGTATCAGGGCGTCATCGAATGTCGCTGCCAGGCCGATCGCCTGCGGAAATACGGTCGCGATGCCGGCCCGTGCCACGCCATGCAGTCCTTCGTTCCACCAGTTGTATTCGGGGATGCCGAGTCGCTTCACCGCATCGGAGGTGTGCCCCAGCTGCGAGACTTTCTCCTCGAGGGTCATGCGGGAGAGGAGATCGTGAGCCCGCTCCTCGAACGGGAGACTGGTGTCGCGATATTTCAGGTTTTCCCGGGCTGACAAACCGGCGGCGCAGCAAACCAGGACCGCCGCCACGGCGAGACGGATATTCACGCGCTCACTCACCTTTCAACACGGTCTGGGATTCGATCCGTGCCGGGTCGAGTTGCACATTGAATCCCGGGCCCGTCGGCAAGGCGATGCGGGCCTTCTCCGGAACCAACGGATTGCTCTCGAAGTGGTAGTAGTGACGCATCTTGTTGACCAGGTATTCGCCCAGCGGAAATGTCATGGGCGACTGGCTGGCGATGACGTGGATCGCCGCTCGCAAACTGTGTCCGTGGGGGATGACAGGCACGTCGTACAGGCTGGCAACGGTGCCGATCCGCACGAGCTCGCTCGCGCCACCGCACCACTCCGGATCCGCCTGCACGACTGAAAGCGCGCCCGCTTCCAGGTAACGCTCAACTTCCCAGCGGCCGTAGAAATGCTCGCCGGATGCGATCGGGATCGTGGTGCTGCGCCGCATGGTCACAAAGCTGTCGATCTTCTCGGGATGCGTGGCTTCCTCGATCCAGTGCGGCCGGTAACGCTCCACCTGGTGGGCCCACTCGAGCGCATAGTCCTGATCCCACCCACTGTAGGCATCGAACATCAGCTCCGTGTCGTCACCGAGCGTCTCACGCAGAATGCGCACCAGCTCGACATTCTTGCGCATGCCCTCCGGCCCCGATCCGGGTCCGTAGCCCATGAACCACTTCTGGTAGCGGAAGCCCTCCTCTTGTAGGGTCAATGCGCGAGCCTTGACTGCCTCGGGCTCGAGAGAGAAGCCGAGACAACTCGCGTACATCTCGACCGATGTCCGTGTGGGTCCACCCAACAGGCGGTAAACGGGAACGCCGTAGTGGCGCCCCCTGATGTCCCACAGAGTGTTGTCCACCGCACTGATGGCCATCATGAACAAGCCAGCGCGCGAGTGCCGGTTGGATCGGTACATCTGGTCCCACAGCGTCTCACCGGCCAGTGCATCCTTGCCGAGCAGGAATGGCCGCAGCTCCGTCTGCACCACCATGGCGGCAGCTTTCTCGATCGGTCCGTAGAGTCCTTCGAGACCGGAGGAGGTGCGGATCCGCAGATAGACGGCGCTCGTCCGCACTTCCTTCTTTCCCGCAGGGCGGTCCCGATAGGGTTCGGGCCGCAGGCTGTCATACACGTCCTCGGGATTGACCTGCTGCTGTGCGTTGACGCCCGCGTCTTCGGTGTAGCGTCCGTGCAGCTCGATCAGCTCGACGGCTTCTA
>Ga0268266_10004788_pt1 | contig 12854 bp, 12 predicted proteins | sample KBSS13metaG_FD_190356 | JGI IMG/M metagenome (GOLD analysis project Ga0268266, IMG submission 190356) | Switchgrass rhizosphere microbial communities from Kellogg Biological Station, Michigan, USA - KBS S1-3 metaG (SPAdes) (version 2) | ecosystem: Host-associated > Plants > Roots > Rhizosphere...
TGACTTTCGAAAGCGCCAGCGGGTGACACAGCGGGATCAGTTCCGAGGTGCGCTTGGCGGCCATGATGCCGGCAATGCGGGCCGCGCCCAGCACGTCGCCCTTCTTGGCGTTGCCGGAGACGATCAAATCAAGCGTCGCCCTGGTCATGACGACGCGTCCTTCGGCCACAGCCGTGCGCTCGGTCGCGGCCTTGGCCGAGACGTCGACCATCCGCGCTTCGCCCGACGCATCGATGTGGGTGAGGGCGGAGCCGCCTTTGGAAGCCTTGTCCCTGGAAGCCTTGTGTTTCGAAGTCTTGCCGGCCATGGGCTAGCCGGTCCCGGTGGCGCGCGGGCTAGTGGTGCGTGTCAGCAACGCGCGGGTCGCCGCGGTCACGTCGGCCTGCCGCATCAGGCTTTCGCCGACCAGGAAGGTCGACATGCCGACGCGCTCAAGCCGGGCGAGATCCGCAGGCGCGAAGATGCCGCTTTCGCCGACCATCAGGCGATCGCGCGGGATCAGCGGCGCCAGCGCCTCGCTGGTGGCCAGCGTGGTCTCAAAAGTCCGCAGATTGCGGTTGTTGACGCCGATCATTGGCGAGCGAAGTCTTAGCGCGCGGTCGAGTTCGGCGCGGTCGTGAATCTCGATCAGCACGTCCATGCCGAGCGCCATCGCTGCGTCCTCGATGTCCTTTGCTGTGGCGTCGTCGAGCGCCGCCATGATGATCAGGATGCAGTCCGCGCCATGCGCGCGGGCCTCCACCACCTGATAGGTGTCGAACAAAAAGTCCTTGCGCAACACCGGCAGGTTTGTTGCCGCGCGCGCCGCCACCATGAAATCGAGGTGGCCCTGGAAGGAGGGCGTGTCGGTCAGCACGGAGAGGCACGCCGCGCCGCCGGCCTCATAGGCCTTGGCCAGCGCCGGCGGATCGAAATCGGCGCGAATGAGCCCCTTGGACGGCGAGGCCTTTTTCACCTCCGCGATCAGCGCGTAGTCGCCGCGCGAAAGCTTTTCCCTGATCGCACGCAGGAAGCCGCGTGGCGGTGACGCCGCCTTGGCGCGGGCTTCGACCTCGGACGGCGGATGCGCCCGCTTGGCCGCGGCGATTTCCTCGCGCTTGTAGGCCTCGATCTTGGTCAGGATATCGGACATCTCTGCTGCTCCTGCGATCAGCCGCGCGAGACCGCGATCAGGTGTTTCAGCCGGACCGCCGCCGCGCCGCTGTCGAGCGACTTGGCGCCGATCGCAACGCCTTCCTTCAGGTCCCCGGCGCGGCCGGCCACGATCAGCGCCGCCGCGGCGTTCAACAGTGCCACGTCGCGATAGGGGCTGGGCTTGCCGTCGAGCACGCTTTGCAGCGCGATCGCATTGGCGTCGGCATCGCCGCCCCTAAGCGCGTCGCCATTGCAACAAGTGAGGCCTGCATCTTCCGGCGTCACCTCGAACGTGGTGATCTTGCCGTCGTCGAGGCTGGCGACGAAACTTGGCCCGGTGAGGGTGATTTCGTCGAGCCCGTCGGAGCCGTGCACCACCCAGACGGATTCGGAGCCGAGATTTTTCAGCACCTGCGCCAGCGGCTGCACCCAGTGCCGCGAGAACACGCCGACCATCTGGCGCTTGACCCCGGCCGGATTGGAGAGCGGTCCGAGCAAATTGAAGATCGTGCGGGTGGCGAGTTCGACCCGGGTCGGGCCGACGTTTTTCATCGCGGGATGATGGGCGGGCGCGAACATGAAGCCGATCCCGGCCTCGGCCACGCAGCGGCCGACCTGGGCGGGCGTAAGATCGATCTTGACGCCGAGGGAAGCCAGCACGTCGGCCGCGCCCGAGCGCGATGACAGCGCCCGGTTGCCATGCTTGGCGACGGGCACGCCGGCGCCCGCGACGATGAAGGAAGCGCAGGTCGAGACGTTGACCGAACCGGAACCGTCGCCGCCGGTGCCGACCACGTCGACGGCGTCCGCGGGCGCCGTGACGCGCAACATCTTGCCGCGCATCGCCGACACCGCGCCGGTGATCTCGTCGACGGTTTCGCCGCGGACCCGCAGCGCCATCAACAGCCCGCCCATCTGCGAGGGCGTAGCCTCGCCGGACATCATGCTGTCGAAGGCCGCGGCCGCCTCGTCACGCGACAGCGTCGCGCCGGTGGCGACTTTTCCGATGATAGATTTCAGGTCGTCCATCGCTTGGGCTTTCAAAATCAAACCTTATCGTGAGGAGGCGCCCTTGCGCCGTCTCGAACCATAAGGCCCGGCTCTCATCCTTCGAGACGCGGCCAAGTGGCCGCTCCTCAGGATGAGGTGCGTGTTATTATGCTCAATTGTTAGCGCCCGTCACCTGCGCGAAGGCGGCCTGGTTGATGCTGGTGCCGATCTCGGATTCGATCTTCGTCACGTATTGCGCGACCTGTTCGTCGGCGAGGCCGCGCTGCAGGGTGTCCTTCAGTTTCTTCAGCTCGTCGGAGGCGGCGTCGACCTGCGGCACGGTCACGTCGGTGACGCGGTACACGATCCACTCGCTGCCACCGGCGCCCGGCGTCTGCCCGACGCCGTCCTTGGCGGTCCTGAACGCGGCCGTGATGGCAGCCGAAGGGACGCCTGAAAGCGAAGCGTCGCGGCGGAAGCCGGTCGCGGTCTCGACCTTCGCCCCGACCGCAGCCGCCTCAGTCGCGAGCGTGGCGCCTTGCTCGACCTTCTGCACCATCTCGGTAGCCTTCGCGCGTAGCTTGCTCGAAATCTGATCTTCGCGCCATTTCGCTTCGACCTGACTGCGAACCTCATCGAGCGGTCGCTCGCGCGACGGCGTGATGCCGAGCACGTCGTACCAGACATAGCCGCCGGCAAACTGGATCGGTTCGTTGTCGACGCCGACATCGCTGTTGAAGGCCTGCGAGACCACGTCGAGGCCGCGCGGGATGTTGGTCACGGGCTGGCCGTCGGGCTTGCGGCCGGAGCGATCGACGGCATCGATCGTGATCGCGGTGAGGCCGAGCTTCTGCGACGCCTCCACCACATTGGCGCCGCCGGAGCGCTCGTCTTCCATCTTGTTCTGGATTTCGTTGACCTTGGCGCGCGCGCGCTCGGTCGCGAGTTCCTTCTTCACCTGGGCTGCGACGCTTTCAAACGTCGGCGTCACGCCCGGCTCGATCTTGCCGATCTTGACCAGCGCCACGCCGAACTGCCCCTGAATGGGCTGGCTGACTTCGCCCGATGGTAACGCGAACGCCGCATCCGCAATCGCCGGATCGATGATCGCGCTCTTTGCGATCATGCCGAGGTCGACGTCGGCCAGATTGAGATTGCGCTCCTTGGCGACGTCGTCGAACGACGTGCCCGAGGTGATCCGGGCGCGGGCAGCCTGCGCCTCGCCTTCGTTCGGAAACACCATCTGCGACACTTCGCGCTTCTCCGGCGTGCCGAGCCGGTCGCGGTTTTGTTCGAAGATCTTCTTGGCATCCTCGTCGGTGACCTCGGTCCATTTGCCGATCTCTTCGGGACTGATCACGACAAAGGACAGTTTGCGATATTCGGGGGCGCGGAATTGGGTCTTGCGGTCCTCGAAATAGGCGGCCAGCGCCTCAGGCGAGGGCGGATCGATTGTGCCGGCCTGCGCGGCGTCGAGTTTGACGTATTCCATCGAGCGCTGCTCGTTCTGGAATCGGGTCATGGCGTCGATCAGGACCTTCGGCGGCTCCACGCCGGCCGAAACGGTGCTGGCGATCTGGCGGCGCAGCCCGAGGCGCCGCTGTTCGGCGAGATAGCGTTGCTCGGTGTAGCCGAACTGACGGATGGTGGCCTGGAAGCGGGCGGGATCGAACTTGCCGCCCAATCCCTTGAAGTTGGGGTCGCCGTAGATCAGCCGCATGGTTTCTTCCTGCGACTGCGCAAGCCCCATGCGGCGGGCTTCCTCATCCAGCGCGGCTTCCTGGATGGTCTGTTGCAGCACCTGGCGGTCGAGCCCAAAGGCGCGGGCCTGTTCAGAGGTCAGCGGACGGCCGAAACTGCGGCCGAGCTGCTGCAGCCTTTCGGTATAGATCTGGCGGAATTGCTCGGTCGAAATCTCGGTCTTGCCGATCTTGGCGAGCGACGACTGGCCGAACCCCTTGAAGATGTCGGCAATGCCCCAGACTGCGAAACTGACAATCAAAACGCCCATCACGGTGGCCATGACAATCTTGCCGAGCCAGTTTGATGAGGCTTTCCGAATTCCTCGAAGCATGGGTCCAACTTGTTCTTACAGGAGAGGGGGAACCGGGTCGTACCCGGCGAAAGTTCGTCCGTTCAGGATCGACTTCCGCACCAGGGCGTCACCGAGTTGAAAACGCATCATAAAGTGGCAGCGCCCCCCTCGCAACCTCGGCAGCGTGGGCGATTTGAAGCGGTTAACGGCCAAAGGGATGAGTTAAGGGATTGCCTGACCCGGTCTGGAACTGAGGGCGCGGCTCTGCTAGCGCATCTATGACACTGACATCTGCGGGATAATTGACATGACCGACGCCATCCGGCCGCTGATCGCCGGCAACTGGAAAATGAACGGCCTGAAATCCGCTTTGGGTGAATTCGAGGCAATGATTGCCGGCGCGGGTGCGTTGGCTGGCAAGGCCGACCTGCTGGTCTGCCCCCCAGCCACCCTGATCGCCGGTTTCGCCGACAAGGCGCTCGGTTCAAAACTCGCCGTCGGGGCCCAGGATTGCCACCCAAAGGCCTCGGGTGCCCATACCGGCGATCTCTCGGCGGAAATGCTGGCGGATGCCGGCGCCAGCGCCATCATCGTCGGCCATTCGGAGCGGCGCGCCGACCATGGCGAAACCGACGCGCTGGTCCGGCAGAAGGCGGAAGCCGCCTGGCGGGCGGGGCTCGTGGCAATTGTCTGTATCGGCGAGACCCAGAAGCAGCGCGACGCCGGCCAGACGCTGGATATCTGCGGCGGGCAGCTCGCGGGTTCGCTGCCGGATGGTTCGACAGCGGCCAATCTGGTGGTGGCCTATGAGCCGGTCTGGGCGATCGGTACCGGGCTGACGCCGACGCCTGCAGATGTCGAGCAAGTTCACCGCTTTATCCGTGGTGTTCTTACCAGCCGATTTAAGGCGGAAGGTAACAGGATCCGGATTCTCTACGGCGGATCGGTGAAACCTTCCAACGCGGCGGAACTGATGGCGGTCACCGACGTCAACGGCGCGCTGGTCGGCGGCGCCAGCCTGAAGGCCGTGGACTTCTTGGCGATTGCGGAGGCCTGCTAGCTTAGGCGGGCACACCTTGCTGCAGCCGCTTCCAGTAGATCAGCGTGCCTGTCAGCCCACCGTAAGGCTTGAAGGCGTAATCCGGAATCAATCCGGCGAGCTTGAATCCCACCCGCTCGTAGAGAGCGGCTGCGCCCTCGTCTTCGGCGGTGTCGAGCACCAATAGCCAACGACCGTGCTCGATCGCCGCTCGTTCGGCTTCGCGCAACAGCGCCGTGGCGACGCCGCGGTGACGGTGACTGAGGCGCGTCAGCATTTTAGCGATCTCGGCGCGATGCGGTTGGTTTTGCGAGAGTTTGAGCAGGAGCGTTACGGTGCCGATCAGCTCTTCTCCATCAAAGGCGCCCAGAACGATTCGCTCGCCGCGGTCGGCTGAGCCAAGCGAGTCGCGCCAAAATGCCTTGGCCTCCTGCAGTGGAAGCGGGTGCATGAAGCTGACCGATCCGCCATTGGCGACGGCTTCGACCAACATTTCACCAAGCATCGCGCAGGTGTCGGGCGAGGATTGCAATGATCTGATCTGGATATCCGGCATCAATGGCTCCGGGGGGATGAAGTAGCGTGCTGTGTTTTTCCGATCGACGACAGCAGGGGCGGCGCGCCGCCGCTTGATCTCAGCAATCCGGTCGACATCCTCGATCTGCAGGTGACGGCCGCGTTCGAGAATTTCCAACGTGTATTCCTCGTAAGTGAGGCCGAGCCGTTCGGCTTTACGGATGCGGAACGCGACGATGCCGGGCGAGGGGTTTTTCCAGGCCGCGCGATGCGCCGCCTTCCAGTAAAAGTAATTTCCAATTCCGCCGTTGCCCCATTCCGGCGTGTGCGCGTCGAGCGGCGGGCCGCCATTGTGGCCGGCGGACGCGGGGTTTGCCGGGCTCGACGGGTCGGCCGGAGGACGCCTGATGTCGATCTCCGACATTGCGAGCTAGCTCCGGGCAAGGGCAACGACATAAGTGCAGGGCGCGGCGCTCTCGTTGGCAAACGTCACTTCTGCGGGCGGGCCAAATCCGAGGCAGTCGCCGGCACGGAGTTCGTGGCGTTCGCCGCCGTCGATCAGGACGAGCGCGCCCGACAGCACCCAGAGGGCCTGGCGGATGTGGGCGTAGGATGAGGCAGGCAGGGTCACGCGCTGCTTCGCCGGCATCTCGACCTTGATGATCTCGATGGGGTGATCGGGCCGGTTGAACACTTGGCGGCGCAGATAGCCGGTTTCGGGATCGCGCCACACCGGCTGATCGGCAGCACGTGAAAGCCGTTCGCCCTGGCCCTCGGCACGCAGCATCAGCCCGGCGAGGGTGAGGTCGAAGGCGCTGGCGAGCCGAACCAGCACCACGGCCGTCGGGCTGACCTCGGCGCGCTCGATCTTGCTGATGGTCGCCCTGGAAACCCCGGAGCGCTCGGCGAGATCAGCCAGCGACCAGCCGCGGCTGTCGCGCTCGAGCCGCAGGCGCTGGGCAAGCCGGGTGCCGAGTTCGTCTATTAAAGTATCCATTTGTCGATTATAAGAGATATTACCGCGACCTCAAGTCCGGATTCGAGCGTCCGCGAAAGCTGGGGACAGCCTTGTCGTAGCGCCTGCGGCAATTATCTCCACGTCGGCGGTTGGGGGTGACAATGCCCTGTCCGATCGTGTAACACCGCGCAACTTCAGGAAATCCCGCAAGCTCTTGGTGCAGCCGAAGCCCGGCGCTGTCAGCTTGTGACGGAAGGTTTTTAAGATGCAGACCGTCATTATCGTCATTCACCTCATGATCGTCTCGGTGCTGATCGGCGCCGTGCTGCTGCAGAAATCCGAAGGCGGCGGCCTCGGCATGGGCGGCGGCGCCGGCTTCATGTCGAGCCGCGGCACCGCCAATCTGCTGACGCGGACGACGGCGATCCTGGCGGGGATTTTCTTCCTGACCAGCATGGCGCTGGCCTGGCTCGCCGGCATCGACCGCAAGCCGTCCTCGATTCTCGGCACCGCGCCGGCGACGCAGTCGCAGCCGGGTGGCGCGACGCCGATTGCCCCGCCGACCTCCGGCGGCGTGCTCGACACGCTCAAGAAGGTGGATGAACAGCAGGCGCCGTCTGGCCCGCAGGCCCCGCGTTCGCAATAAAGCAGGGTGGCTATGCAGGACGGCCGCTACCGCCCTGCCTCAGAACTTTCCATCAATGCTTTGAAATCGCTTCAAATTTAACGTCACCCACAGCCCGGCAAAATGTTTGCCCGCGCATGCGATTCGTTTTGGAGAATCGGGGCAGTGGCCTTAAAGGTAGGCTCCCATGGCGCGGTACATATTCATCACCGGCGGCGTGGTTTCTTCGCTCGGAAAGGGTCTGGCTTCAGCGGCACTCGGTGCCCTGCTGCAGGCTCGCGGGTACAAGGTCCGTCTCCGAAAGCTCGACCCCTATCTCAACCTCGATCCCGGAACGATGTCGCCGTATCAGCACGGCGAAGTGTTCGTGACCGACGACGGCGCCGAGACCGATCTCGATCTCGGCCACTACGAGCGCTTCACCGGGCGTCCGGCCACCAAGGCCGACAACATCACCACCGGGCGCATCTATCAGGACATCATCACCAAGGAACGTCGCGGCGATTATCTCGGCGCGACCATCCAGGTCGTCCCGCACGTCACCAACGCGATCAAGGAATTCGTGCTCTCCGGCAATGACGAGTATGATTTCGTGCTGGTCGAGATCGGCGGCACCGTCGGCGACATCGAGGGCCTGCCGTTCTTCGAGGCGATCCGTCAGCTCAAGAACGAACTGCCGCGCGATCACGCGGTGTACATTCACCTGACGCTGCTGCCGTTCATCCCCAGTGCAGGCGAACTCAAGACAAAACCGACCCAGCACTCGGTCAAGGAATTGCGCTCGATCGGCATCCAGCCGGATATTTTGCTATGCCGTACCGACCGCGAGATCCCGAAGGAGGAGCGGCGCAAGCTCGGCCTGTTCTGCAATGTGCGCGAAAGTGCTGTGATCGAGGCGAGGGACGTCGACAACATCTACGCCGTCCCCGAAGCCTATCACGCCGCAGGCCTCGACGACGAAGTGCTGGCCGCCTTCGGCATCGCGCCGAAGATTCCGCCGGCGCTGCAGAGCTGGCACGTCATCAACGAGCGCGTGCGTAACCCCGAAGGTGCCGTAACCATTGCCATTGTCGGCAAGTACACCGGCATGAAGGACGCCTACAAATCGCTGATCGAGGCGCTGTCGCATGGCGGCATCGCCAACAAGGTGAAGGTCAATCTCGACTGGATCGAAAGCGAAGTGTTCGAGAACGAGGATCCGACGCCGCTCCTCGAACACGTCAACGGCATCCTGGTGCCCGGCGGCTTCGGCCAGCGCGGTGCCGAAGGCAAGATCCGTGCGGCGCAGTTCGCGCGCGAGCGCGACGTGCCGTATTTTGGCATCTGCTTCGGCATGCAGATGGCGGTGATCGAGGCCGCGCGCAATCTTGTCGGCATCGAGGACGCGAACTCCACCGAGTTCGGCCCCACCAAGGAACCGCTGGTCGGCCTGATGACGGAATGGCTGCGCGGCAATGAACTGGAGAAGCGCTCGAAATCCGGCGATCTCGGCGGCACCATGCGGCTCGGCGCATACCCTGCGGCGCTGAAGCGCGGCAGCCGGGTGTCGGAAGTCTATGGCGGCGCCACCGAAATCTCGGAGCGTCATCGTCACCGCTACGAGGTCAACACGGCGTATAAGGACCGGCTCGAACAGCACGGCCTGCGCTTCTCAGGGCTTTCGCCCGACGGCGTGCTGCCGGAGATCGTCGAGTATGAGGACCATCCCTGGTTCATCGGCGTGCAATTCCACCCCGAGCTGAAATCACGCCCGTTCGAGCCGCATCCGCTGTTTGCGTCGTTCATTCAGGCGGCGATGGCGCAGAGCCGATTGGTGTAAACACGGCTCGGCTATCGTAGGGTGGGCAAAGCGAAGCGTGCCCACCATTCTTGCACCGCATATCGGATGGAATGGTGGGCACGTCGCTTCGCTCCTCTGCCCACCCTACGAAAACGCATCGCTTCACCTTTGACGAACGCGTCAATTGTTGCGACAAATCGCTTTCGCAAGAACAATAACCTTGGGAGCAAAGCCGATGATCATGGAAATGCGCGTCTACCGCTGTCTGCCGGGCCGGTTGCCGGCGCTGATGAAGCGGTTCGATACGCTGACGCTGAAATTGTGGGACAAGCACGGCATCAAGCAGGCCGGCTTCTACACCACGCTGATCGGCACCTCCAATCAGGAGCTGACCTATTTCGTGGCCTGGGACTCGCTGGCCGATCGCGAAAAGAAGTGGACCGCATTCCAGTCCGATCCCGATTGGATCGCCGGCCGCGCCAAGAGCGAGGAGGACGGCCAGATCATCGATAACATCGTCAGCCAGTTGCTGGTGCCGACGGCGTTCTCCTCGGTAAAATAGCCGCTCGTGCAACCCTGATATTCAGGGGTTAAACGGGGTTGATCCCAGAGCATTTTCTGTCAAGAAAATGCTCAAGGAAGCGCGGACCGGCATGGTCCGCGCTCAAGTTGAGGAAAATCCCTTGAACGCGAACCTCGGCGCAGCTCCGGTCGTCACCGTCGGATCGGTCAAATTCGGCAACGAACTGCCGATTTCGATCATCGCCGGGCCGTGCCAGCTCGAGAGCCGCGCGCATGCGCTCGAAGTGGCCGGGGCGCTGAAGGAGATCGCAGGCCGCCTCGGAATCGGCCTCGTCTACAAGACGTCCTTCGACAAGGCCAACCGCACCTCGGGCTCGGCCGCGCGCGGTGTCGGGCTCGCGCAAGCGCTGCCGATTTTTGCCGAGATACGTTCCTCGCTCGGATTGCCTGTCTTGACTGACGTCCACGAAGCCTCGCAATGCGCCGAGGCCGCGCAGGCGGTCGACGTGTTGCAGATTCCGGCCTTCCTGTGCCGCCAGACCGATCTGCTGCTGGCAGCCGCAGCGACTGGCAAGGCCGTCAACGTCAAGAAGGGCCAGTTTTTGGCGCCGTGGGAAATGGGGAACGTCGTCAGCAAGATCACCGGCGGCGGCAACCCGAACGTGCTGGTGACCGAACGCGGCGTCTCGTTCGGTTACAACACGCTGGTATCGGACATGCGCGCGCTGCCGATCATGGCGCAGACGACGGGCGCGCCGGTCATTTTCGACGCCACCCATTCGGTGCAGCAGCCGGGTGGGAAGGGCACCTCATCCGGAGGCCAGCGCGAATTCGTGCCTGTGCTGGCGCGGGCGGCGGTCGCCGTCGGCGTCGCCGGCGTCTTCATCGAGACCCACCCCGATCCGGATCATGCGCCGTCGGACGGGCCAAACATGGTGCCGCTTGGCGAATTCGAAGCGCTGGTGAAGCGGCTGATGGATTTCGACGCGTTGGCCAAGAACGCCTTGCTGTGACTGCATCGAGCCGCCTGCCGCCGGCCCTCAATATCATCACCCTCGCGACGTTCGCTGCCAGCCTGTCCGCGCGCGCACTGGATCCGGTGCTGCCGCATGTGGCCGACGATTTCAGCGTCAGCATCGCGGCTGCCGCCGGTTTCGCCGCCGTCTTCGCCTTCACCTTTGCGATTATCCAGCCGGTGCTTGGAGCTGCGGCCGATCTGTTCGGCAAGGCGCGGCTGATGATCGTGTGCCTGGTGCTGCTGGGGCTTGCCAATATCCTCGGCGCGATGGCGACGTCGTTCTGGCTATTGTTCGCGTCGCGGATCCTCGCCGGGATCGGCTCCGGCGGCGTATTTCCGGTGGCGCTCAGTCTCACCAGCGATCTGGTCGGGCCCGAAAAACGCCAGATTGCGATCGGGCGCACGCTGATGGGCTCGATGACGGGAAACCTGCTGGGCGCTTCCGTCTCCGGCCTGATCGGCGATTTCCTGGGCTGGCGCGGCGTCCTGGCCGTACTCGGCGGTTTGGTCATCATCGCCTCGATCGCGGTGGCCGCAGGCTTTCGCGGCGCGGCATTGACCCGTCCCCCCAAGACGAACTTTGCGGCGCTCAAACAGGGCTATCGCACCATCTTCTCCAATCCCAATGCATTCTGTTATGTGGCGGTGTTTGTCGAAGGCTGCTGCGTGCTGGGGCTGTTTCCCTACATCGCGGCGTTCCTGTTTGAACTGGGCGAGACCAGCCTGTCGATCGCCGGCCTCGTCATCGCGGGCTTTGCGGTGGGGGGCCTGTTCTACACGCTGAGCGTTTCGCGATTTCTTCCATGGCTCGGCGTCAAAGGGATGATGATATCGGGCGCGACGCTGGTGGGATTGACCCTCGCTGTCGTCGCCCTGGGTCCCAGCGCGAAGGTCCAGGCCGTCAACCTGCTCTTCATGGGCTGGGGCTTCTACATGATCCACGGCTGCCTGCAGGTGTTCGCCAGCGAATTGTCGGTGGAGGCGCGTGCGACCGCGCTGTCGCTGCATTCGTTCTTCTTCTTCATGGGCCAAACGGTCGGCCCGATCGCCTATGGTTTCGGCATCCAGCACGCCGGCAAGGTCCCGACCTTGCTGACCGCAGCGGCAATCATGATCGTGCTCGGAATTGCCTGTGCCAAGCTGCTGCGGCAGACGCGTCCGGCGGACTCGGCGGCGACGTAGTCCGCCGCGCTACAAGACTCCGATAATGTATTCGACAAAATAGACCGCGGTGGCATAGGTGAGAGCGCCGATCGCCAGCAGGGCAACCGACAGCCACACCCATAAGGGTGTCGTTTCCTTGGTCATCCTGATCGCCCATGTCCTCAAACGCCGCACCTTGGCAGCGTTGATTTCTCCCGGCCGGGCGACCATGGCGCAATTCGCCAGCATATTGAAAGGAAATGGCGGGCTCGCGTCAGGATGACGCAGATCTTCGGCGCGCGATCAGGCGCGGTTGCCAAGGTCAGGTAGCCGTCTATGGCACGGGGATTGCTTCATTTCCTGTCATTTAAGGTGATGATGTGGACGCTCAAGTTATTCCCCCGACCCAAGGCAGGTTCGCCGCCAGAAATACCGGTTATGCCAATGAGCCGCCGCTCAAGCATTTTCTGACAAGCTGCTACGAGGAATTCAAACCGGATAATTCCGGCACGGTCGCCGATTACATTCCCGAACTGAAGCGCGCCAATCCTGAGCATTTCGGAGTCGCCCTCGTCACCATCGATGGCCACGTTTATGAGGTCGGCGACAGCGCGGTGCCGTTCACCATTCAATCGGTCTCCAAAGCCTTCGTGTTCGCGCTTGCGCTCGACATGGTCGGTGAAGAGCGCGTGTCGGCCGCCATCGGCGTCGAGCCGAGCGGCGAGGCATTCAATTCGATCCGCCTGACCAACGACAACCGGCCGTTCAACCCGATGGTCAATGCCGGCGCGATCGCCTGTTCCGGCCTGATCCATCAGGTCGACGGTGCTCACGCGTTCGAACGCATCCGCGAGAAGCTCAGCCAGTTTGCCGGGCGCGAGCTCGACGTCGACGACGCCGTGCATGCCTCGGAAGCGCTGACAGGCAACCGCAATCGGGCGATTGCCTGGCTGTTGCGGAACTACCTCGTGCTGCAGGACGATGTCGATGCGGTGCTGGACACCTATTTCCGACAATGCGCCATCCTGGTCACCGCGCGCGATCTTGCGGTCATGGCGGCGACGCTCGCCAATCGCGGCGTCAATCCGGTGACG
>Ga0268266_10004789_pt1 | contig 12854 bp, 3 predicted proteins | sample KBSS13metaG_FD_190356 | JGI IMG/M metagenome (GOLD analysis project Ga0268266, IMG submission 190356) | Switchgrass rhizosphere microbial communities from Kellogg Biological Station, Michigan, USA - KBS S1-3 metaG (SPAdes) (version 2) | ecosystem: Host-associated > Plants > Roots > Rhizosphere >...
AGGTGTCGGAGCCGTCGAGCCCGTAGAGCACGTCGTTGCCGAGCTTGCCGTCGAGGACGTTGGCGCCAGCATTGCCGAAGAGATACTGGCCCAATTCGTTGCCGGCCAGGTCGATCGCGGTGGTGCCCAGATTGTCGATCGTGCTGAGGGTCTCGACCTCCGAGCCCGGCTGCAGCACGAAGCTCGCCCCCGCGAGCACGCGGTCATTGCCGCCGGCCGCCTCCTCGATCACCCGGTCCGCGCTGTTGCGGATGATGTAGCGATCATCGCCGCCAAGGCCAACCAGCACGTCGCCGCCGCCGCCGCCGTCCAGAATGTTGGCGCCGGCATTGCCGAAGATATATTGGCTCAGGTCGTTGCCGGTCAGGTTGATCGCCGTGGTCGCGAGATTGTCGATCGTGGTGATCTTCTCGACCTGGGAGCCGGCCTGAAGCGTCCAGCTGACGGCGGCCAGGACGCGATCATAGCCCTCGCCCGCGGCCTCGACGACGCGATCGGCGGCGGTGTCGACATAATAGCGATCATCTCCCCCAAAGCCGACCATCACGTCCGCGCCGCCGGCGCCGTCCAGTATGTTGGCCCCGGCATTGCCGAACAGATATTGGGCGAACTCATTGCCGGTCAGGTTGATCGGCGCAGTCGAGAAATTGTCGTCGGTGGTCAGCCGCTCGATCTCGCTGCCCGTCGGCAGGACGTAGCTGACGCTGGCCAGGACACGGTCATAGCCCTGCCCCGAATTCTCCAGGACCAGGTCTCCCGCCTGGTCCACGAAATAGCGGTCGTCACCCGCGCCACCGGACATCATGTCGCTTCCGCTCGTGCCCCGCAGAACGTCGTTGCCGTCGATGCCGGTGATTGTGAGCGACACAGTGGTTGTCACCCCGTTCACCGCATAAGTGAAGCTGTCATGCGCCTCGCTGTTGGATGCCCCGGAACCCGGTGCTGCAGTATCGTCGAACTTGTGGTTGGGATCGTAACTGAACGTGCCGTCGGCGTTGAGCGTCACCCGCGCGCCGGACGCCAGGGTGACCGGGTGACCGACATTCTTGGCGGAGCCTTCGATCGCGGTGACGACGAGCGGACTGTCCGGATCGGCATCGGCGCCCGCGCCGTTGTTCGAGAAGACGCTGCCGGTCTTCACCGTCGCCTCGTCGGTCGAGACGGCGTCGGGCTGCGCGATCGCGGCATCGTCCTCGGCAGTGATGGCCAGGGTCATCGTCGCAGGCGGGCTGTCGAACTCGCCGTCGTTGACAGTGACCGTGATTACCCGGTCCGGATTGGCGCCCGCGGCGGTCGGATCGTCCCCGTCATTGGTGTAGCGCACCTGCCGCAGGGCATTCTGGTAGGCGGGGCCGCTGGCGGTGCCGACCAGGATCAAAGTGGTCGCCGTGCTTGCGCTCGAGATCATGATCCCGCCATCGCTCGCCAGATCGGCGGACAGCCGGTCGCCGGCGGACGGATCGGTGATGGTGATCGTCGCGCCGTGAATCGCGGCGCTATCCGGGTCGCCGACGTAGATGTCGGCGCCCAACGGAGCGGGCGTACCGTTCTCGGCATAGCTGCCGGCATCGTCGAGCCCCGATCCGCCGATGTCGAGCACGACATAAGGTGCGTCGTTGACCGGGATGATGGCGATCGTGTCGCTATAGTAAAGCGGGTTTTGGAAGCCCACGTTCTCATAGACGATCACGGCGAAGGTCGTGGTGGCCGGCGGGGCGTCCACCTCGTCGGCCGTAAAGGTGACCGCACTGGTCCCATTGCTATTGAGCAGGTCGTTGATCTGGGCGATCGACCCGTAAAGCAATATCTGGTGGCCCGAATAGGTGGTGACGTCCACGCCGCTGGTGCCCGCATCGACGAACAGGGTACCGGTGCCCACCTGCAGCATCACCTGGATGAGGGCGCCGGCCGTATCGGCATCGGCGAGGCTGACGGTCCCTTTGAGGTCGAGCGTAACGTCCTCGGTGGCCTGATAATCGCCGCCGACGGGCGCGAAATTCGCGACTGGGGCGTCGTCGAAAGCGGAAACGGTGATCGTCGTCGTCGCCGGCGCGCTGTCGACGAGGCCGTCGTTGACCGTGACGGTGATCGTCCGGCTGGTGTCGGTGCCGCCCGATGTGGGATCGTCGCCGCTATTCCTGAAGCCGACCTGGCTCAATGCGTCGGCGTAAGCGCCAGCGCCGGCATTGCCGACCAGGATCAAATTGGTCAGCGTGCTCGCCGGATCGACCGAGATTCCGTCCGGAAGCGTCGTGCAAACCAGCATATCTCCCGTCACCGGATCGGTGAGCGTGACGGTCGCCCCGTGGATCGTGTCGCCGTCCACGTCCGTAACGGCGATGGTCGTGCCGATCCCCGACGCAACTCCGCCTTCGCTATACACTTTTGAATCATTCACTCCCACGGTGCTGGTATTGAGATCCACCACGGGGGCGTCGTTCGCCGGCGTCACGTCGAAGGTGATCCGGTTGGCCGACTGGTCTAGGTCGATGCCGTTGGCAGTGCCGCCATTGTCCTGCACCTGGAAGTCGAAGCCGGAATAGCCTGTTCCGTTGCCGTTGGCGGCAGGCACGAAGACCAGGCGGCCCGCGCCAATATCGGCCGCAGAAACGGACTGGCCGACGGTGATCGGCGTTCCGAGGCCGCCCGTGCCGGCGCCGTCCGTGTCGAGATAGAGGGTGCCCAGGGTCGGCGGGGCCGTAATCTTGACTGCGAGCAAGGTCTGGCGCTCGCTGAACGGGGTGCTGGCATTGTCGTCGAAGCCGAAATCGGCGACGGTGAGCGCATAAGCGCCGTCCTCGCCAGTGACGATCGTCTTGTCCGCGCCGGCGGGCTCGTCGTTCGCCGCATTGACGACGAACGCGCTCGAATAGGCCCTGGAACCGCCGTCGCCGTCCATCAGCGTGATCAGGAGAGAGCGGGTGCCGCCTTCGGGCTCGGCGCGCGGGTCGCTGATGAAGACAGCCTGGACGAGCAATGCCACACGCGCCGGCGTGGCATCGGCGTTGAAGGTAACTGTCAGCGTATCGGTGGGTGAGTTGCCATATGCTCCGCCGGTGACGGTGCCGATGACGATACCCGAAATGGAGACATCGCTGCCGGAAACGCTGGCAATGCCATTGCCGGAAATGCCGATCAAATCCTCGCCGTTATAGGGGCTGTTGATCTTGATGGTCAGCGCACCGCCGGCAAAATCGGCGCTGTCCGCATCGGTGACCGTGGCATTGGAGCCGGTGTCGATCTGTGCAGAGCTCGAAACGTTTTCCGCCTGAGTCGCGACATCGCCCTGCAGGTTCGAGATGATTGGCGAGTCGTTCGCCGCCGTCACGGTCACGTCGCGGGTGCGCGCCGCACTGCTTGCCTCCCCGTCATTGACGACGAACGAGATGGTGCGCGTGGCCGTGCCCGGCGTGTCCGAACTGTTGGTATAGGTGATCGCCCGCAACGCCGACGTGAACTGCCCCGTCGTCGCCGTGCTGCCTGCCGACGTCAGCGTCAGCACGCCGGTGCCGCCATCATAATTGGCAGTGATGTTGCCGTAACTGGTGCTGCTCGTATTGGTGAAGGCGAGGACATCCTGTCCGGTCGCGAAATTGCCGGTGATCGAGGCGGTCGCCGACGCAAGGCGCGCGCTATCCACGTCGCTGATGGCAATGCCGGAAGCGACGACGACAGGAGCCGAGGCGACATTCGCGCCCTCGATGAAGCTCGCGGTGCCGGATCCTGGCGAAATGACCGGCGCATCGTTGCTAGCGACGACGTTGACACTGGTCGTGTAGCTGACGCGGTCTACGCCGCCGCTGGCGACGCCGTCGCCATCGACCAGCGTCGTCGTCACCGTGCGCGGGCCCGCGACAGGGTCCTGAGAGCTGTTCACGAACCCGAACCTGTGGAGCAGCGCCTCAACGCGCGCCGCCGTCGCATTGTCCGTGTCGAAGAGGACGCTGATCGTGTCGCCCTGGCCATTGGCCTGGCCGAGTGAACCGATACGCACACCACTCACAAAGACGGCGCTGCCGGCGGTGCTGCCGCCCAGAGTGACGATACCGTCCTGGATCACGGCAAGCCGGTCCCTGAAGTTAGCGAAACCGCTGGTGATCTGGGAGGTCAGGCTGCCGCCGTTGAAATTGCCGCTATCCGGATCGCTGATCGCTGCATTGGCGCCGACGTCCAGATATTGCTGCTGGACGACATCTTCGGTGATCGTGACCGTGTCCCCCTGAAGCCCGGTAATTACGGGGCCGGCATTCGGAGGGCTCATCTTGAAGATGCTGAGGCCGCTATCCTGGCTGCCGACGCCGATCAGAAAGGGAACGCCGCCAACCACGGTGCTGGTGACATAATCGTAAGGAGACAGGTTCACCGTGTCGTTATCGAAGATGTTCTGATCCAGCGTCAGCGTACCGCTGCTGCCGATCCGGAACAGGGTGAGTCCATCCTCCGTACCGCCAACCGCCAGATACTGGACCCCGGCGACGGTGAAAACTTCGACGCTCTGCGCTCCCCGGAGGAGAATAGTGTCGTCGTCGGCGACGGTCTGAACAGCGGCGAGCGCGCCGTCGGACGCCAGGCTGAAAACACTGACGCCGCCGGCGCCGTCCCCGCTCGTCGCATAGACGTAGGTCTGGCCGCCGACGACCGCCGTGGTCAGGTGGACCGAGCCGTCGAGGCCGCCGACCGCATTCAGGAAGGTGAGCTGCCCGCCGGTCTCGACCCGGAAGACGTTGAGGCCGTCATCATTATAGCTTGTTGCGAGCAGGAGGGTCGTGCCGCCGACCACGACCGACTCGAGTCCGGTCGCCCCCGCAAGCTTGTAGGCCGGGTTGTCCGCGTCGTTCACGGTGCCGACCTGGGTCAGCGCGCCGCCGGCCCCGATGCTGAAGATCCTGACCCCATTTTCCCAATAAGAGGAGACATAAAGATAGGTTATCCCGCCGACCGTGGCGGTTTCATTGGCATAGGAGCCAAGCTGGGCGGCCGTGGCGACGTCCGAGACGGGCGTGAGGCTTCCATCGCCGTCGATGCGAAGCGCGGTGATGCCGTTACTGTTGCCGCTGACATAAAGGTAGTCGACCCCGGCCACATTCGCCGATCTGATGGAATAGAGGTCGGTGAGATGTGAATTGCCCGCATCGGCAAGATTGAACACCGATGTCAGCGTCCCATTGGCGTTGAGCCGGAATACGCTGACGCCCTGATCGGCGGCTCCGACGACCGCGACATAGGTCACGCCGCCGACCACCACGGTTTCCGCGCAGAACGCACCCAACATGTAGTAACCGGGGGCATCATATTGATTTTCATTGTCGGTGTTGGTCAGGACGAGCGGCATTCAAATTCTCCCGAGCCAGGGGCGGCGCGCGCAGAAACCCGTCGCGGGAGCGAGGGTCGCTCTCCGCCGACGGGCGAGGCCCGCTTCCGCCGCCATTACGGCTCCGTTTCCGGGGCTGGATCGCGCGGCCAATCCCCTGCCCGACCATCGACCCTCCGGCGACGGTCGGCCGCACGCGGCATCCCGATGCAACGATGTGTTAACGAGAGTCTAATGCAATCGACGTCCGCCGCCGCAATTGTAAGGAAAGACATGCAAATCACGGAAATTTTGGAACTTTTCAGCCGACCAAGCATCTGTGGAGCAGGCCGGTACTCACCTCCCGTGCGTCCCGGCATTTATTTTTGACCCGATTGGTGTGCGTGTTCGAGCAGCCCCCGGGCGGGGGTTTGCGTGATGATCGAGAGCGGCAGCCACAGTCCGGGCATTTCCGCCGACATGTTCAGACTGCCGCCACACACCGCATTGCGCTACGAACGGCCCGAAGCCTCACTGCGCGATCATTTGGCCAGCTATTTCGTGCTCGATTCCGAGCACCCCTATGTGACCTCCGAATGGATGCTGCCGAGCTGGTCGAAGATCTGGTTCGTCTTCACCGACGAGCCGGTCAAGGTGAGGATCGGCAACCGCCGTTACGATCTGCCACAGGCTGCCCTTTGCGGCGTCACCAGCCGGGCGATGCCGGTGGCCGCGCGTGGCGGCGTCACGATCGGCGTCGACGTCAGTCCGCTTGGCTGGGCGCGCCTATTTTCGCAGTCCGCCGAAGCGTTGCGCGACCGCGTGACGCCGCTGCAGGAGCTGATGCGACCTCCATGGGTCGATGAGCTGACGATGGCCTTGGGCGATTCCGACCGGGCGCTGGACGTGAAGGGCATACTCGACGCCTTCTTCGCCAGCCGCATGCCAGGGCCGCACCCGGATGAGCCGATTGTCGCCCGAATCATGGCACTGCTCGTCGACGACGGCATTGCCGATCTCGCGACGGCAGCCGCGGAGGTCGGCATCGACCCCCGCGCGCTGCGTCGTTTGTCTAAGCGCTATTTCGGCTTTCCGCCCAAGACATTGATGATGCGCACGCGTTTCCTGAGGTCGTTCCTCGCCATGCTCGGGCGCGGCGCGCAGGCGGATCCCGGCTGGGTTCCACCCGCCTATCACGATGCATCGCACTTCATCCGGGACGCGAAGCGCTTCCTGGGCATGACTCCGCGCCAGTTCCTTTCGCTTGACGCCCCCTTTCTCCACGCCGCACTTCGCGCGCGCGCGCTGGTTCTAGGCGCGCCGACCTCTTCGCTGGCGCCGCGTCAGGCAGGGCCCACAGCCGGGACGCACCCCCGCCGCAAATGAGGGGCGCGGCCGCACGACGGGAGCGGCATCGAGGCGGCATTTCCTGGGCGCGCCGGGTTGGCCGTTCCAACCCTGCAATTTGTATTTTGACTGAATGATTTGCCCATCGTCTGCGGGGGGCCGGGGCTTTACACGAGGCAGCCGACAAGCCACGTGGCGGCCTGGAGGAACGATCATATGGCGGAAGACGCACTCGAGGAAAAGTTCGCACTGACCAGCTCGCGCCACTTTCCCACGTGGCTGGCGTCGACCGGCGCATCGATCGCCTTCACCACCTATCAGGCCGGCAAGCTCTTCCTCCTCGGCGTCAAACCGGACGGGCGGCTGTCCGTGTTCGAGCGCAGCTTCGCGCGCAGCATGGGCCTGGGCGTCAGCGGAGACGGACGCAGCTTTGCGCTGGCGACGGTGAATTCGATCCAGCGGTTCGACAATATCCTGCCCCCCGGCCAGGCTACCGCCGAGGGTTATGACGCGCTTTACGCGCCGCACGCTTCGTGGGTCACCGGCGACCTCGACGTCCACGATCTCGCCTTCGGCGCGGATGGCCGACCGGTTTTCGTCAACACCCTGTTCGGCTGCATCGCGACGGTGAGCGACGGGCACAGCTTTCGCCCCTTATGGAAGCCAACCTTCATCACCAGGCTCGCCGCCGAGGACCGCTGTCATCTGAACGGATTGGCCATGAAGGATGGCGAGCCGGCCTATGTCACCGCAGTGTCGCGCTCCGACGTCGCCGACGGCTGGCGCGACAAGAGGCGCGACGGCGGCATCGTCGTCGACGTGGCGAGCGGCGAGACCGTCGCGGAGGGCCTGTCGATGCCGCATTCGCCGCGGCTTCATTACGGAAAATTGTGGGTGCTCAACTCCGGCACCGGCGACTTCGGGCAAGTCGATCCCGCCGACGGCCGGTTCGAACCGGTCGCTTTCTGCCCGGGCTATGCCCGGGGCCTGGCATTTGCCGGCAATCACGCAATCGTCGGCCTGTCGCTGGCGCGCGACAACCGCACCTTCTCCGGCCTCGCCCTGGACGAGGCACTTGCCGCGCGCGATACCGAGCCGCGCTGCGGCCTTGCCATCATCGATCTCGCCAGCGGCGAGATGAAGCATTGGGTCCGCATCGAAGGGCTCGTTCGCGAGCTCTACGATGTCGCCGCCTTGCCCGGCGTCGCGCGCCCCTCCTCGCTCGGCTTCAAGACCGACGAAGTGAACAGGGTCATTTCGATCGACGAGTGACGATCGGGCGACGGTCGGTGCGCCGGTTCAGATCACCATGAAATCGCTTGCGACGAGCGTCGGCGCTCCGGCGAAAGTAGCGAACAGGATTGCGGCGTTGCCGCCGGTGCCGTCCTGATCGAAGTAGAGATGGCCGGTGCTCTGGTTGTAGATGATGCGGTCGTCGGCATCGTGGGCGGCGCTGCCGACGTGGAAGGCGTTGGCGTCGAGCGCACCTTCCGGCAGGGTGTTGTAAATGAAGCCGCTGAGGGCGATCCTGTCGATGCCGGTGGCGAAATCGGCGATGCGATCGACATTGTTGGCGCCGGTCACGGTGGTGAACTGGAAGGTGTCCGCGCCGCCGAACCCGTACAGGATGTCATTGCCGATCTTGCCGTCCAGGACGTTGGCGCCCTCATTGCCGAAGAGGTGCTGGCTGCGTTCATTGCCGGTCAGGTTGATCGCGGCAGTGCCGAGATTGTCGATCGTGCTGAGGATCTCCACTTCTGAGTCGGGCTGCAGGACGAAGCTCGCGGCGGCGAACACACGATCATTGCCGGCACCGCCCTCTTCGATCACGCGGTCCTCGCTATTGCGGATGACGTAGCGATCGTCGCCGCCCAGACCGACCAGCACGTCGCCGCCGCCGCCGCCGTCCAATATGTTGGCGCCGGCATTGCCGAAGAGATATTGGCTCAGATTGTTGCCGGTCAGGTTGATCGCGGTCGTCGACAGATTATCGATGGTGGTGAGCTTGTCGACATGGGAGCCGGCCTGAAGCGTCCAGGTCACCGCGGAAAGGACGCGGTCATAACCGTCGCCGGCCGCCTCGATGACGCGATCCGTGGCCAGGTCGATATAATAACGATCGTCTCCGCCAAGACCGACCATCACGTCCGCGCCGCCGCCGCCATCGAGCCTGTTGGCGCCGGCGTTGCCGAAGAGATATTGGCCTAGCTCGTTGCCGGTCAGATCGATCGGCGTCGTCGCGAGATTGTCATTGGTGGTCAGCTTCTCGATCTCGCTGCCCGCCGCCAGCATGTAGCTGACGCTGGTCAGGATGCGGTCATAGCCCTCGCCCGAGGCCTCCATGGCCAGGTCGCCGGGCTGCTGGACAAAGTAGCGGTCATCGCCCGCGCCGCCGTACAATATGTCATTGCCGCCCGTGCCCTGCAGGACGTCATCGCTTTGAAGCCCGTCGATCGATACCGACACCGTCGCCGTGCCTCCGCCGGCCAGCGTGTAGCTGAAGCTGTCGTGCGCCTGCGCGTTCGCCGCGCCCGATCCCGTACCCGGCGTGGCGTCGAAGGCGTGGTTCGGATCGTAGGCGAACGTTCCATCGGCACCGAGCGTCAGCAGCGCGCCCGAAGCCAAAGTGATCGGCATATCGACATTGCCGCTCGACCCGTTGACCGCCGACACCGTCGGCGACCCGTCCGCGTCGCTGTCCGCGCCGGAGCCATTATCGGCGAAGACGCTTCCGTTGAGCACAGTCGCCTCGTCGGTCACGACCGCGTCGTCTCGACTGACCGGCGCGTCGTCGCTTCCGGAGATGTTGATCGTCACCGAGGTTGTGGTGCCGTCGATCGCCGAGACCGAGAAGGTGTCGGTGTAGACCTGTCCGTCGACGAACTCGTCATGCGCGCTCGAGGCGACGTAGGTCCAGGCGCCGTCGGTGCTGATACCGAACGTGCCGTAGGTTCCGGCCACGCCCGCCTGCGCCAGGAATGTCTGGGCTCCATCGACATCGCTGTTGGTCAACGTTCCCATCGAATCGATGTCCGAGGCCTGGTTCGACTCGGTCAGGTTCGCGACGGCCGTTGAAAGGATGGCGGCATCGTTGCTGCCGGTGATGTTGATCGTCACCGAGGTTGCCGTGCCATCCGTCGCCGAGACCGAGAAGACGTCAGTATAGATATGACCGTCGCCAAAGCCGTCATGGGCGTCGGAGGCGACATAGGTCCAGGCGCCGTCGGCGCCGATACCGAACGTGCCGTAACTCCCGGTCATTCCCGCCTGCACCAGAAACGTCGCCGGACTGTCGACATCGCTGATGGTCAGCGTTCCCGACGCGCCGAGGTCGGACGCCAGATTTGTCTCGGTCAGGTTGACGATGTCGGCCGAAAGGATCGCGGCGTCGTTGGCGCCGGTGATGTTGATCGTCACCGAGGTCGCCGTACCGTCCGTCGCCGAAACCGAGAAGGTGTCGGTATAGATCTGGCCGTCGACAAAGCCGTCATGAGCGTCGGAGACGGCATAGGTCCAGGCGCCGTCGGCGCCGATGCCGAACGTGCCGTAACTCCCGGTCATTCCCGCCTGCGCCAGAAACGTCGCCGGACCGTCGGCATCGCTGATGGTCAGCGTTCCGGACGCTCCAAGGTCGGATGCCAGATTCGTCTCGGTCAGGTTAACGATGTCGTCCGACAGGATGGCGGCATCGTTGGTCCCGGTGATGTTGATCGTCACCGACGTCGCCGTGCCGTCAGATGTCGAGACCGAGAAGGTGTCGGTGTAAAGCTGTCCGTCGACGAATTCGTCATGCGCGCTGGAGGCGGCGTAGACCCAGGCGCCGTCGGCGCCGATCCCGAAGGTCCCGTAGCTACCGATCGTGCCGGACTGCCCCATGATCGTCGATGGATTGTCGACATCGCTGATGGTCAGTGTTCCGAACGTGCCGAGGCCGGAAGCCAGATCCGTTTCGAGCAGGCCCCGCGTGTCCGCCGACAGGATTGCCCCGTCATTCTGCGCATTGATGATGATGGTGACGATCTGTTCCGTTCCATCCTCGGTACGCGCGACGAACGAATCGGAGAGCGTGTCCGCACCGTTGAGCCCCTGGACCGCCGCATTGTCGTCGTCGAGCGTGAAGGCCCATTCCCCGGAGGCGCTCAGCGCAAAGCTGCCATAGCCATTCAAGGTCGCTGCGCCGTCCGCCACAGCTTGCCATGCGTCTTGCATATTGTCGGGGTCCGCGGCCTGAAGATCGCCGGCCGCTCCCGGAATGCCCGCCGTTCCGTTCGCGACACCACCTGCCTCGACGACGCTGCCGTCCGTCGCACCGGTAACCGTCGCCGCGTCGTTGACCGGGGTGATCGTAAAAGCGAAGCTCTGGCCCGTCAGCGCTGCGGCCACGCCGTCACTGACCGAGAAGCCAAAGGCGCCACTCGTCGTCTCGCCGCCATCATGGAGGTAGGTGACCCGATTGTTGTTGATGTCGTCCTGGGTGAAGGTGGCGCCGAGGCCGAGCGTTGCGCCGCTGAGCCTGAGCGTGCCGTTGGTGGCGACGGAAGTGATCGTGAATGTGATCGCCGTGTCGGCCTGCTCCGCGTCATTATAGTCGAGCAATGTCGCGGTAATCGTTCCGCTCGCGCCCTCGTTCAGGGCGAGGCCGCTATTTTGGTTGAGCGTGGGCGCGCTGTTCTCCGCTTCCGGCGTGACGTTGACGATGATCGAGACGCCGTGAACCGCATTGTTGCGCCAGGTCGTCAGCACGCGGGTGCTGCTGCCGGAGATCATGTCGAGGTCGCTGTCTCCGTCGACGTCGATGAAGACCGGGCTCGAATAGCTGCCGGTGTCGATGCCGTTGAACGGATTGGCGGCGCCGGTCAGCTGGGTGAAGGTGCCGTTGCCGTTGTTGCGCCCGTAGACGAGCGTACCATTAGCCCGACCCATGACGGCGTCCACGTCGCCGTCAAAGTCGATGTCGACGAAGGTCGAGCCGACCGACTGCCCGACGAATGCCGCGAATGGATTGGCGCCGCCGGTCAGCTCGGTGAAGGTGCCGTCGCCATTGTTGCGGAAGCTGTGGATGGTGCTGGAGGCCTCGGTGACGATGAAGTCCGTATCGCCATCGCCGTCAAAATCCCCGGCGCTGGGCTGGGAAATGGTGTTGAAGTTGAGCCCGTTGAACGGATTCAGGGCGCCGGCCAGATCGGTGAAGGTGCCATCGCCGTTGTTGCGCAAGGTCCGAAGCGCATGGGTGTCAGCGCCGATCACGAGGTCGCGGTCACCGTCATTGTCGACGTCGCCGGCGGCGGGAGACGAAAATCCGCCGACATCCAGGCCGAAGAAGGGATTGACGCCGGCGCCGATCAGCTGGGTGAAGGAGCCATTGCCGTTGTTTCGGAATGCAAGCAGCGTCCCGTCGTCGGTCCCGACCGCGAGATCCATATCGCCGTCATTGTCGAAATCCAGGCCGGTGGGCAGGATGTAGGATTGCGTCGTGGTGAAGGTCGCGAACAGATTGTTGACGCCGGTGAGCTGGGTGAGAAGGGGCACGCCCTCGATATCGCCCCCGGCCGCGTCGAAGACGTTCATGATCAAGGTGCGGGCCGCCGTGGGCGTGTTGCTGACGTCCGCATAGGTCAGCTGCTGGATCAGCGCGTCGATCGAGGACGCGGTCGCACTGGCATTGAACGTGACCGTGAAGGCGCCGCCGACGCCGCCGCTGAAGCTGCCGATCGTGATATTGCTGTAGGAGATGTTCGATCCGGACACGCCGATCTGGCCGATACCGGTGCCCTGGTTGAACAGGCCGATCCGGTCTTCGGCGAGCAGCCCGGTGATCCTCAGCGTTCCACCGGTATAATTATTGTCCGCGTCGAGGAACGAGACGTCGCTGTCGAGGCGCTGAGGCGTCGCGTTGACGAGGTTCTCGCCAAAGGTGATGGAGCCGGAAACCCCGGTGAGGGTCGGCGCAATGTTGGGCATTTGGCCTCATCCCGTTTCGCGTGTCCACTTCACCGCGAAATGGTATGGCTGGCAGAGCTAGACGCCGCATGCTGCGAAAGGCGTTGCCAGCCTGTGCCGTAGAAATACCTGCGGCACCGGGGTCAGCCCCCGGCTAGATCACGGTAACATCGGTTGCGGCAAGGATCGGATGGCCATCCAGGGTTGCGAACTGAACGGCGGTGCCGATGCCGTTGCCGTCATAGTCGAAGTAGAGCGCACCGGTGGTCTGATTGTA
>Ga0268266_10004791_pt1 | contig 12853 bp, 8 predicted proteins | sample KBSS13metaG_FD_190356 | JGI IMG/M metagenome (GOLD analysis project Ga0268266, IMG submission 190356) | Switchgrass rhizosphere microbial communities from Kellogg Biological Station, Michigan, USA - KBS S1-3 metaG (SPAdes) (version 2) | ecosystem: Host-associated > Plants > Roots > Rhizosphere >...
GGCATCCACGGCCAGACGCGCGTCCGATTTGATTTCGGTCAATACGGATTCGATCCGGCGGCGATCCGTGGCGAGACTTTCGCCACCGATCTTCATCTTGACAACGGTGTAGCCGCGATCGATGTAGTCGCGCATCTCGGCGCGCAGGGCGTTATCGTCTTTTCCCGGATAGTAGTAACCGCCGGCAGCGTAAACAAACACGCGCGGTTCCACCTTGCGGCTGTGGCGCTCGGCTAGAAGTCGAAAGAGGGGCTTACCGGCGATCTTGGCGACGGCGTCCCAAACAGCCATATCGATGGTCCCAACGGCTACGGAGCGCTCGCCATGGCCGCCCGGTTTTTCGTTGGTCATCAGCGTGGACCAGATTCGCTCAGGGTCCAGGTTCTCACCGCTCTCATCCAGGAGCGACGCGGGATCGGCCTCACGAATGCGGGGGGCGAAGCGCTCCCGGATCAATCCGCCCTGGCCGTAACGTCCGTTGGAGTTGAATCCATAGCCTACGACGCGGCGACCGTCACGGACCACGTTGGTCACCACCGCTACCAGGCTCGCCGTCATTTTGCTGAAGTCGATGTAGGCGTTGCGGATGGGCGATGCGATGGGCTTGGTCACCTCGACAATGTCCACAATGGCGGGCGCTGACACAGCGTTGGTTCTCCGGATGTGGGTGGCGCTCACAGCGAAGCGCCGCCACAGATGAGCAGGTGTTGGCCTGTAATGGCCGCAGCATCGGCAGAGAGGACAAAAGCGGCGTAGGCTGCGATTTCGCGCGGCTCGATCAATCGCCCGATGGGCGGAATCACGGGAGTCACGTCCGCGCGTTCTCCCGCTGAGAGCATGGCAGTAGCCGTTGCGGCGGGTGCGATGATGTTGGCCGTGATGCCGCGTGGCGCCAGCTCGATCGCCCATGAGCGAACCAGTGCCGTCACTGCCGCCTTGACGGCCGCATATTGGCTGCGTTGAGCAGCGCCCGAGCTCGTGCGGCTGCCGATCGCCAACAGTCGGCCGCCGGCGGACATTTGGGGACAAAGCCCCTGGGCCAGCACCGTCAGGGCTCTAACATGCACGGCCCACATGGCATCGCCGTTTGCAGGGTCCAACTCGCACAGTCCCCCTACTCGCATGAAACCGGCCGCGTGCACGAGGGCCTGCACGCCTGTTACCCGAGCAAGGACGGCGCGAACCTGATCAACGTCCGACAGATCGGCGGTGATCCGTTCAGCCAGGTACGGGGCGGTCCCGGCGGCGGCAATGTCAACTCCAATGACATTCCAGCCATCACTCGAGAGACGCTGCGCGATCGCGGCACCGATTCCAGAGCTGCTCCCGGTGACGAGAGCGGTGCGGCCAGATGCGTTGGGCTCTCCCATTGCTTACCCTGCAGACCTGCGGCGTTGGGGGGCAAGACCTGCGGCCTCGACCGCCGCGGCAATGCGTTTGAGCTCCTCAGCGGAGGGCGGGATGGTCGGTGGACGAACGGTTGCCCGGTCAAAGAGACCGGCGGCGGCCATGGCGGCCTTCATGCAGGCGTGAGCCTCTCCCGTCGGCTCGCCCTCGCCGTACACCGCTTCCTTCAAGGGGTCGATAGCCGCCTGCACGCGCATTGCGGTGCGAAGATCCCCCTGCGCGACGGCTTGTAGGAGCTCATGGATCAGATCCGGAATGAGCGAGGCGAATCCCACGAGCGCCCCGTCCACCCCCTGCACCATGGAGGCGAGGAGATATTCGTCGTGACAGGTGAGCAACGCCTTGTCCGGGGCTGCGGCGCGAATGGCCTTCAGGTCGCGCGCGTATTTATTCATCTCGCGCGTGCCGATCTTGAATGCATGGACGCACTCCAGACGCGCCAGTTCGGCCAACAGCGCGGACGAGAAAGACGCCTTGGTCCAAGCCGGATAGACATGGACCACCAGCGGCAGTCCGGAGGCTGCGCCTATGGCGCTGAAGTAGTCGAGGACGTGTTGGGGCCGAAATCCGAATCGCAGCCAATGGTGCGGCGGCATGATGTCCAGAGCGGCGGCGCCGGCTGCTCTCGCCTGCTGTGCCTGCTCACAGGCATCCACGATCCCTTCGCAGACGATAGAGGAAATCACCGGGACGCGGCCGGCCACCGCTGCCGCAGTGATGCGGGTGACTTCCGCTCGTTCCCGGGACGTGAGTGAAAACACTTCGCCCGTATGGCCGTTGGTCATGAGCGCCTTGATACCGGGATGGCCGGCTAACCCGCGTGCGAACCGGGTGAGGCCTGCCGTATCGAGGCTGAAGTCCTCGTTGAACGGTATGGCAATGGCGGGAATCAGTCCCTTGAGGTCGAGTTGAAAAGGCACGTGGATCAAACTCCGCAAAGTGGGTGGGTTCAGGCGGCCGGGTGTTGTGCCGCCATGCCGCCGGCGGCGCGCAGGGCGAGGGAGAGGCGGGCTGCCGCGGCACAGATCGGCTCCCGGGTGCTCGCTAAAAATTGCTTGAGCGGGCGACCAAAGACGGCGGCCGCTGCGCTGATGGCGGCGATCGGTACACCATCGACATCCGTGATGGGTGCCGCGATGACGCGCAGGCCGACGACGGTCTCCTGATCGGAGAGGGCATAGCCCAGCTCTTTGGCACGGGCCGTCTCCTCCAGAATCCGTTCGATATCAATGAGCGTGTGCTGGGTGAGTCTGCTCGGCGGGTTTGCCGAGAGGATGGCGCGTTGCGTCTGCACCGGCAGACCCGAAAGAATCGCTCGACCCAGCGCCGAGGAATGTGCGGGAATGCGGTAGCCGATGCGGACATCGACCGCGAGCCGCTCGAGGCCCGCCTGGATCCGTTCGACATACACCACCTCAGGCCCGTCGAGCACGCCGATCGAGGCCGCCTCCACCTGGGGGCCGACGATGGCACGCAGGAAGGGACGCGCCAGGCTGCGCAGGTCCGAGCGGGCGATGGCATTGAATCCGAGGTCCAGACACTTGAACGTCAGGCGGAAGCGCCGGGTGTCGGGCACCCGTTCCACGTATCCCACCTCGACCAGGGTGTTGAGCATGCGGAAGGCCGTGGCATTATCGAGGCCGGTCGCTCGGGCGACATCGGCGATGACCAGTTCCACGGAGTCGGGACCGAAGGCGTGCAATACCGCAAACGCCTTTGCCACCGACTTCACCAGGTTCTTGTCATCACCCATCATGATCTCCACGAGCTTTCCAGCCGTCGCGCTCACCGGGAGTGCGTCCGGAAGAACTCGAAAATGCGAGGCAGCGCGCTGTCGTAAGCGCTGGCGTGGGTGCCGCCGGCCACCTCGATGTATTGCGGTTGCACGCCGCCGGCCTGCAGGGTCGCGATCGACGAACGGACCCGGGGAAGCATGCCGACCTCGTCATGGTCGCCGACTACGGCCAGGATGGGAACCTGGGCGAGCCCCCCGACATCCTCCGGGAGCACTCCGCCATAGGCAGCCGGGGCGATGGCCGCCCAGATCTGGGGATAGTGCCCGCCGATCCACCAGGTCCCACCGCCGCCCATGGAATTGCCGGTGAGGTAGCGTCGGCGCGGGTCCACGCCGTACTCCTTTTCGACCAGGTGCGTGACCTCGAGAACGTCCTGCTCGCTCAGGTGTCTGCGGCGGGCCGTCTCCGGTGTCTCGTTACGGTGCGGGCCGCCGTCGACCGTTCGCTCGGAACCGTACCAACTGTTGAGTTTGTACCCGAGCGGCGCGGCGACGACGAAGCCGGAGTGTTCCGCCAGGGTCTGCATCTGGGCCTGGGCCCGGCCGAGCATGTTGGTCTCATCGAGGTTGGCCCCGTGCAGGGCTACCACGAGGGGCCATTGCCGGGTCGAGGACCAGTGGCTCGGGACATAAAGCTGGTATGGGATGAGCTCACCGGTCGCTTCGAGAGCGTGGGCGCGGGCCTGCAGTCCTTTGGCTTGCCAAACCTCGTCGCGACCGGCACTGAGGGCCTCGAGAAGGTGCTCGGAGCGGGCCATGGCCTGCGGGAAATCGTAGGAAATGATTTCCCGGGTGCCTTCCTTCAGCCCCGCGGCGAGCGCAAACGGATATTCCACGGTCCATTTGGCCGTCTCGTGCCCCTCGACTCGCTGCAGGCGTGTCTTGATGTCGGCATAACGTGTGCCCAGATTGCGAACGAGGTACAGGGATTGGGCCAACTCCGTGCTGTCGTGCGTTCCAACAGACACGGTGGCCACGAGCAGGTAGGCGCCATCGGGCCAGGATGAGAGATTTACGGAGACCCGCTGCGGGAGAGGATCGTTCAACTTCCCCTGCGACAAGCTTGCGACGCGCTCGCCTTTCCGGGGGGTGGCGGACGAGGTGGGCTCTGCCTTGAACAGCTCCAGCTGCCAGCGACCTGGCTCGACCTTCGTTGTCGGGTACAGCGATTCGAGGGAGACAGAATCTTCCCCGCCCGTTGCGACGGGGGACGCCGTTCTCAGGGTCAGCGCACCGAGGAGCTCTTGCTGTGGGGTCCACTCCTTCCCCTGCAAGAGCGCGGCCGCATGCCACAACGAGCGTCGAGCGTCGCTCTCCTCTTCTTTGGAAGCTTGCGCGGTCAGACGATCCGCCTCAGCCAGAACATTGGCTGCAACGCTCGAGGCCGCCCGAAGTTGAGCGACTGTCTGCGCTGTGACGGCCACGGGCGGGCGAAACGCCAGGCGCCACTGAGCGACATCACGAGCGTGGGCTGCCTTGGCCGAGTTCTCATAGTCCACCAGTGCGGTCTGAGCTCGCGCGAGCGTCAATGGCGCGGTCAGAGCGAGCATTCCTATCAGCGCCTGCATGCGATTGATGACCATGGGTTCGCAAGCCTCCTTCAGAACGAAAGCCGCACGCCGGCCTTGAAGGTGCGACCCACGTAGTCATAGGGATTGCCCCCCAGGTTGATGGCGGCAATCGCATAGGCCGGGGGATCCCGGTCGAGCAGGTTGTTGACGTTGCCGAAGAGCTGGAACTTGAGCCCACGGGCCTGGAAGTCGTAGGTGGTGTTGAGATTGAGGTAGACGAAGCCCGGGAACCGGTTCTCGCTGATGCTGTTGGGGAGAGTCGGGCTGTAGCCGGCCTGGTCCGGTCCTATGTAGAGCGGTGAATAACCGATCGAGGAGAACCCACGCGCCTCGAGTCCCACGGCGACCGGATCCAGGTGATAGTTGACGAACGCCGAGACGACCCACTTCGGCTGCGCGGTCTGATAGCCCGCGTAGTCGGTGGTCACGCCACTCGGGCCCGCTCGATCGGTGGTCCTCGAGTGCTTCAGGTAGGTGGCGAAGGTGGTCAACTCCAGCGCGCCGGGTAGTCCGAGCGCGCGCAGCGGATGGCTGTAGCCGGCCTCGAGGTCAATTCCCTCGACATCCAACAGCGATTGGTTGAAGGGTTGCGAGAGGACCTTGGCGATCCCGAAGGTGGAGTTGTCGAACGTGATGGCCGAGCAATAGCTGCTCACGCCTTGGAAACAACGGGTGACACTATCCGCCGCGGCCACCGAGGCGATGACGTCCCGGACTTTGATCCGGTAGTAGTCGACTGAGACGTGCCCACCCGAGAACCAGCCGTCGTGCGGTTCGTATGTAACGCCAGTGGTCAACGTGTCGGCCTTTTCCGGTGTGAGGCTCGGGTTGCCCGCCGTTTGCGTCGGCAGTCGCGCGGACTGGCCGTTGAAGGGATTGGTGAATGAGCCGGTAGCGGAAAACGCTCCCTGGTTGAACAAGTCAAACAGGGCGGGCGCGCGGATATCCCGCGAGCGCGTGACTCGAAAGCGCAGGCCGCCGACGGGCTCGTAGGTGCCCCCGAACTTCCAGGTGGTCACCGAGCCGCTGGTCCGATAGTCCGTGAAGCGCGCGGCGGTGTTGATGTTGAACGACCGTATCGCCGGGAGATTCTTCAGCACGGGGACGTCGAGCTCTGCATACACTTCCTTGACGTCGTTCAACCCGAAGAACGCCTGGTTGTTGCCGGAGGAGTACAGGCCGAGTCGTTGCAGAGGGTCCGCGCTCTGCTCCAGGCTGTCGTAGCGATATTCGGCTCCCGTGGCGAGGCTGAGCTCGCCTGCGGGCAGATCCACGAGGGGGCCGCCGAGGTTGAGCGCCACGTCGTGACGCAACATGACATCTTGCGTGTACTCGAGGCCCGCCACGTAGGCTCGGGCGGCCGCCGAGGAATTGCCGACACCGAAGGGGTTCAGGGGTACGCAGCCCGGCTGGACCTTCGCCGGAGTGATGGTGTTTGTCTGGCGGTTGGTTGCGAAGTTCGGGTTCGTGGCCAATGCTCCGCAAACGATGTTGCCGTTGGCATCCAGCACGGCGTACTCGGCCGCCGCAAGATTCGCCTCGCGCGTGCCATACACGCTGGAATCCAGCACGGAGCGGCCGTAGTTGTAGGTCACATCCCAATGGAACTGACCGAAGACCTTGCCCTTGAGGCCGGTCGAGATCTGGACGGTGGCGCTGGTGTTATCGCCCGTCGTCCCGAGCCACTCCGTATCGACACGCCCCATGTCGAACTGCGTCAGGTTGTTCGCCGTCATCAGGCTGCGCACCCCGCTGGGTAGATAGGGGTTGCTGCTCAGGATCGTGTCCGTTGCGGTCTGGTGATATTGCGAGATCGCGAAAATGTGGCTGTAGGCGTAGCTCGCCTGAACGAACGCCTGCGTGTCGTCCGTAACGTCGTACGTTGCCCGCACCAGCGAGGCGACCTGGCGCAAGGGGTCCTTCAGGGACCATTGCGCGATGGGCGTCGCGAGCGGGTTGCTCGAGGAGTTGATCATGAGATTGCCGAAGACCGGCCCGCGCACGAGCTTGTAGGTGCTGCCGTCCGGGTTGAAGGCGAGTTGGTTGAGGACCGATGAGGAGGTTCCGGCGGCGGTCCGCGCCGTGTTGATCACGCCCCCCGGAGTCTGGGTCGCGTACTCGACCCCGTTCGCCCAACCGTTTGCCGGGGTTCCGGCGGGCCGGGCAGCGCCGAAGGCGAGCGGATTGCCCGAATTGCCGGGCTCCACGCGGCTCCAGGAGCGGGAATAGATATTCCCGACGCCCCTGTTGTCGTCGTAGTCCAAGCCGGCCACGACGTGCAGACGTCCGTCGAGCGCCGCAAAGCCGTCCGCCAGGCTGACGCCCATATCCTGGTTGTCACCCCGCTGCGAGAGCCCGCCGAAGAGGCTGCCCTGAAAGCCTTCCAGGTGATCCTTCAGGATGAAGTTGGTCACTCCCGCGACCGCATCCGATCCATAGGCGGCGGATGCGCCGCCCGTCACGACCTCCACACGGCTCACCAATCCCAGCGGAATGGTGCTGGTGCTGGTGGTTCCCTGGGCGTTGGTCGGGACGGGACGTTGACCGTCGACCAGTACGAGGGTGCGTTGCGCTCCCAGGCCTCGCAAGTCCGCGAAGCTCTGGCCGGTCGAGACCGAGCCGGAGTTGCGCGTGACCTGGGTTGGACCGGAATCCTGACGAAACTGTGGGATGTGCGCCAGGAAGTCATCGACCGTGGAGGGCGCGACCTGGTCGATCTGCTCTTGTCCCAACACCGTCAAGGGTGTTGGGGAGACGGCGCCGGGGGTCCTGATACGCGTACCGGTCACGACGACCTCGCCCAGTTCCTCGGTCTGCCCTGCCGGCGTAGCCGGTTGTGTTTGGGCGTAGGCCGGCAACCCCTCAACGAGCAGGCAGCCGCTGCAGGCGCCCGCAACCCAGATCTTCGTTATCACCGACTTCGGCATGGCCCAGTTTCCCCTCGGTGGCTGATTATTCGGATGGCGAATTTTTATTCGCAATATAGATTAGCAGGATTCCGCGCAGATCGACAAGACATCAGCGCACCGTGAAGGGTTCGCGATCCCCCATCAACATCAAGCCCACAGGCGCAGTGCTCGGCTCCTGACATGAAATGGCGTCATGCGGATCGTCGACTGCTGAGCGTCGCTGCGGCTGAGCCGAAGTGAAGGCGCGTCAACTGCGCAATCGGGTGCCTGAAGGATCATAGGGCGGATGTTCGAGTACGCGAGCCGGCAACCGGTTTCCGAGGACCTCCACTTCGAGGTCGGCGGTGTTCACATCGAGCTCCGCGGGAAGGTAGGCGAACCCCAACGAGTGACCCACCGTAAATCCAAAGGCGGCGGAGGTTAGTCGGGCGACCGGCAGCCCGGCGTGCAGAACGGGTTCGCCGCCGGCAGGGTCAGGGTCTTCCGATCCAATCGCGAGCAGGCGGTTCCAGAGCCTGTCGTGGACATGCCGTTGGTATTGCGGAGCCGTGTATAACTCGTAGCCGAGCTCACCGGTGTACGAAATACGCAGAGCCGTGACTGGAGCAAGCCCGAGCGTCAAGGGCCGGATGCTCAGAAAAGGAAACGCCGCGTTGGATACATCGGAATCACAAACGCGCGCGAGTACCTCGCGTGCATCTGGACCTGTGAGAGACAGGCCGGTCACTCGAAGTCTGGAATGCCACCAACGATCAGGATAGCTGGCTGTCGGAGAACAATCAGCGCGGCGTGAATTCGCGGGGGTACCTCCCAGGGCCGTATTCCGCCGCAGAGGCTACGCTCCTCGAGTTCGTGGATTGGTACTGCGAGCGTTGCCAGGAATTTTTGCAGAGGCCGGAAGGGCGAGCGTGAGGCCACTGCGCATCGGGATCATTCTTGCTGAGCTGGCGGCCGGATCCCCGGCGGCCAGGGTTGCCGGGGCACCCCTTCCCTTGTCAGGTCCGCGCACCTATGCTGCCCGTGGGTGTCAACGCATCCACTTGCCTGGGGGGCGCGAAAATGACGGACGGCGGGTTGAGCACGCTGCTGTTGAACTTGTACGACTGCCCGAGCAACGGGCGGAGTTGGCCGCAGGTGCTGGATGGGATTCGGGAGCGCTTGGGGGTACGGTCTGCGGCGGTCCAGATCCTCTCGACCGCCACTTCGCGAGTCACTGTGCGGTGGGTGGCGCGGGATTCTGAATCGCAGGCGAACCGGGGGCATCACGATCCGTTCATCGCCGGCGATCAGAATCCGCGACTGCGCGTTGCTCCGCCCCGGTCGAGCTTTGCAAAGCTGTTCATGCGGGATCATGACTATTTCCAAGCGGGCAGCCAGGAGCTTGCCCATCTTCACCAGCGCCTGGCGGATCTCGGGCTCGGTTCGTGTCTGAGCGCGGGAGTTTGCCTGTCGGCGCGCGAATCGCTGGTGCTCGTGTTGCATCGCGACCTGAAGGATCGCGGGCAGTTTTCTCACGAGGACGAAGCATTCGTCATGGCGGTCATGCCGCACATGCGTCAGGCGGTTTCATTGTCGGACCAACTGCAAGCGGCACGCGGGCACAACGACGGCTTACGACAGGCGATCGACCGATTGTCCTTCGGGTTGGTGTTATGTGATGCGGAGGCGAGGCCGTCGTGGGCTAACGACGCCGCCGAGCGCGCTTTTCGTGACCAGGAAGCGGTGTGGCTCTCTCAAGGTCGACTGACAGGCGCATCTCCCCCGCAGACCCAGGCGTTGCGCCGGGCGATTGCAGAGGCTGCCCAGGAGGCCACGGACAATCGCTCGAGGGAGCAGTGTCTATTGTTAAAAGCACGGGACGGGTCGGGGTTGCAAGTCATGGTCGTGGCGCTGCGGCGCGAGTCATCCGTGGATTCGCGGGTCGGCGCGAGCCAGGTGCTGGTCATGTTTTCCAGGGCCGGCGCCGCGCCTATGCTGGCCCCGGCGTTGGTCGGGGCGCTGTTTGCTCTCTCGCCGGCGGAATCGCGGTTGGCGGTGGCCTTGTGCGAGGGCCGCACAGTCAACGAATACGCCGCGACCCACGGCGTATCGGTGGGTACGGCAAGATTCCAACTCAAGCAGGTACTCGCGAAGACCCAATCGCCGCGGCAGTCGGAGTTGGTCCGCCGGGTATGTACGTCGGTGGTTGCGCATGCCATGCGTTTGGACGCGTGAAGGCAGGCGCGACTCACTTCGGTGACCATGCGGATGCGGCCGCGAGGAAGGCGTTGGTCTCCTTGTCGGCCTCCATCTCGCCAGGCGGGAAGTAGCTCAATTTCACGACCACGGTGCGCGTGGTGGGATCGATGTAAATGTATTGGCCTTGCAGGCCGATAGCCTGAAAGGAGCCCGGCCGCTGGCCCATCCACCACTGATAGCCGTAGCCCGGGCCAGGTCCGCCGGTCGGCCGGGTGGATTCGGTTAGCCATTGCGCGGGGACGATACGGCGGCCGTTGGCCTCGCCGCCGTTGAGGACCATCTGGCCGATGCGCGCGAAATCCCGCAGCGTGGCGTTGAAGCCGGCACCGCTGAATTCGCGTCCCACCCCGGGCGGGCCGTCCATGATATAGAAGGCATCAGCCTCGGCACCGAGGGGCTCCCAGATGCGCTGTGCGGTATAGGCCGCAACGGTGCTGCCGCCACTGACGCGCTCGATCAGCCAACCGAGCACGGCGGTGTCGAGGGTCTTGTACTGCCACACGCTCCCGGGAGGATCTTTGCGCTTGATGGTGCGCGCCGGGTCGGCAAAGCGCGCAACATTCTCAACCAGGGCGTGCTCGTGATTGCGGGCGGCGACTCCCGGGTTGCCGAAGTCATAACGTTCCTCGTAGTCGACTCCTGAGCGCATCTGCAGGATCTGGCGGATGGTGACGCCGTTGTAGCCCCCTGGGCGCAGCTCCGGCAGGTACTTCGTGATGGGATCGTCGATGGACTCGATCCGGTGCTCCTGGAGCGCGCTCCCGACCAGGAGCGAAGTGATGGACTTCGTCATGGAAAAGGCGATGAAACGCGTCCGCTCGGTCGTGTTGTTCCGATAGGTTTCATAGACGATGCGGCCGTCTTTCATGACGAGGAGCGCGTTGGTGTAGGTGCGCTGGATGAATTGCTCGGGCGTGTAGGTCTGGCCCGCATAGGAATAGGTGAAATCGAGGGCGTGGTCTGTTCGCGGCAGGAGCCACACCGGGCCCGAACGCCCGACGACGCGGGTGGTGAACAGTTGGTCCATGCTGTGGAACATCAGGCTGTTCACATCCGGATCGAGCATCGAGCGCCTCAGCTGTTGGACAGCCGGCTCGACCTGGGAGGCCGGTAGGGAGGGATCGGCAGGCGGTGGCGGGTAGGCCCAGGTGGGGCTCGAGAGCAGCAGGGCCAGAGCAAAGACGCGGTGCAATCGTAAGGTGGACAGCAGGCGGAGAATCCCGGCGGGTGCTGGATGGTGGATCATTTCCGAAATACCTGTGAGATAGCGCGCGTGGGCCCGGAGGCTACCCGCTCTAGAAAGTGCGTTTGACGTTGAACATGACGGTGCGCGGCAGCCCGGGGGTGCCGAATGCATAACCGCCGCCATTGTAGGTCCCGTCGCCCTTGCTCGAGTAGTAAAGCCTGTCGGTCAGGTTCTGGCATTCCAGCGAGGCTTCCCAGCTCTTCTCGGGCGACGACCACGTGAGACGGCCATTGACCAGTGTATAGGCTTTGATCGTCTCCAGGGCGGTGTTGTTGACATCACCGTAGACCGTTGCCTGGTAGCTGGTGTCGATCCGGGGGGTGAGCAAGCCGCCGCCGCCCAGCCGGATCTCGTACTGAATGCCGACGGATGCCTTGTTTCTGGGCGTGTAGGGCGTGACGTTGCCGAGGTTGAGGCCGGTCGCCGCATTGATGCGCACGAAGCGGAAATCGAGATAGCTGTACGAAGCGTCGATCTGCAGGCCTCTCAAGGGGGTCCAGTCGAGCTCCATCTCGCCCCCTTTCACGTGCGCGTCTCCCGCATTCGCCGGCAGCAGGCAAGGCAGGCCGAAAACCGGACCGAAGAGCGCCGTGCAGTCGCTCAGCACGAGTTGGATGTCCTTGTACCGGTTGTAGAACGCAGCGACGTTCAGACGCAGGCGATTGTCAAACATCTGGCTCTTGAGGCCGATTTCGTAGGCATCCAACGTCTCGGGACGGAAGGTGAGCGTCTGGACGTTATAGAGGGGGCGCGGGTTGACACCACCTCCCTTGTAGCCCGTGGAGAACTGCGCATAAGTCATCAGGCTGTCGGTCCAGCGGTAACTCAGTGCAGCGCGGTAGTCCGTCCGCGTCCCCTTGAACTGGCTCGAGACGCCTTCCAGGGAGGAAATGAGGCAGTTGGGTGGGTTTCCCGGGGTTCCCGGTGGGCCGAGGCAGGGTTGGATGGCGCTGCCGTCGGGGTTGTGGCGCGCATACTGGTAGTCTTTTTTGTCATCGCTGTAGCGGATGCCGAGGGTGAGGTCCAGCCGCTGCGTGGCATGGAACATTCCCTGGGCGAAAACGGCCCAGGTCTTTGCGTCGACAGGGTCGGGACCGTGTATGAAATCCAACCCGGAATAGCCCAGGTCGATGCGTCCATCGTGGGCCGTGGATTGGTCGAAGTAGAAGGCCCCCAGGGTGTAATCCACGAGTGTGTTGACCTTGCCGTTGAGCCGCAGCTCCTGGCTGGCCTGGTGGTGGGTCAGCGTTTGATAGAGAAGCGCGCCAGGGATGGGGCTACCGGTCTGGTCGTCGCCAAAGCCACTCACGTAGCGGCGGTAGGCCGAGATCGACTGCAGGTCCACTGTATCGCTCAATTTCCAGTCGATATTGAGCGAGAGGTCGCGTGATTTGACGGTCTGGTTGGGCGTGATCGCAAGGCCCGTGCGGGGGTCGGTGTAGGTTGCGTAGTTGGCATACGGATTGTTCGGTCGTCGCGAATCACATGATTGCGGTCCGTAGGTAATGAATTCGCATCCGGCGATGTTCGCGGGTACGCCGGCGAGGTTTGGCCAGATGACCCCGTTGACGATGATCGGTGCGGCCGTGGGGCCGGCGCCCAGCAGCACGTTGGCGGGGGCTTCCGAGACATCGCTCAGGACAGCGGCGGCCAGGTTCACCTCGAGATTGTCGGTTGGCAGCCAGCG
>Ga0268266_10004793_pt1 | contig 12849 bp, 11 predicted proteins | sample KBSS13metaG_FD_190356 | JGI IMG/M metagenome (GOLD analysis project Ga0268266, IMG submission 190356) | Switchgrass rhizosphere microbial communities from Kellogg Biological Station, Michigan, USA - KBS S1-3 metaG (SPAdes) (version 2) | ecosystem: Host-associated > Plants > Roots > Rhizosphere...
GCGGCAAAGCCGCGACGCCTGGAAGAGCTATGTGAATGACGCGGTCCCAATGCAAGCACCTCGTGAAGGTCGATACTTCTGCCAGAACGCACGAGGCGCTGCAACGATCTTCTCGAAATGCCAGCTGCGTCAGCGATCTAGCCAGGCGTTGAAGGCGCGCTGCGCGCTCGTCCACCGCGCGATGTACTCCTGGAACGGATCGAAGGGAGCGACGCCGCGTCCGATCCTCTGCACCATCACTTCGATCGGATAGAGCGGCGCGGCTGATTGGCCTGCGGCTCGCGCGAGGTCGCGCGCTGCGAGCACGCCGGCGGCGAATGCGTCGATACTCCGCTGGTCGAGGTGGCCCTGCGCGCGAGCAAACGCGTACTCCCACGCGACCTCTGACGCGACGAGCCGGTCGAGCTCGTCGTCGCGCGCGCGCCAAACGCGCCACGCCGGGTCGGCGACCTGTCGCAGCGCGACGAGCTTGTTCTCGACGTCCACCGCGAACGCGAGCGCCAGCAGATTCGCGCCCTCGCGGCGCAACCTCCGGGCGAAGTACACCGCGGCGCCGAGCGTATCGTCATCGCTGAATCGACCGAGGATGCGCAAGACGGCCGCAGAGGTGCTGACTGTCGCGTCGGGGTCGTCGACAGCCACGAGCCCACCGTGCGCGCTCGACCACGCCACGAGGTAGTCGCGCGCGGCGGGTAACGACGCGTCGGTGTGTGCCAGCGCAGTCGCGGACGCGAGATCGGCGGACTCACCCCGCGGCTCGAGCGATTGCGAGAGCTTCGAGATCCGCTCCTCGAGGGCGTCATCGCGCGGCGGCGCCTTCGGCGGCGGACACGCCGCGAGGACGACCACGAGCGCGACGGCCGCGCCGCGCACTACGATTACTTCACCAGGAACGTCGCGGACGTCGAGCCGACATTGCCGGCCGCATCGGCGACGCGTACCGCGAGCGTGTGCGGTCCGCGCGACAGGCCTTGCGGCATGTCGATCTTGAGGTCCTCGGTGAGATCGTCGAACAGGCCGTCGGCCGTCGTGCCGAGCTGCCACGGGCCATCGTCGACGGAGTACGCCATCTCGGCGATCGTGCTGATCTGATCGTGCGCCTTCGCGGTCGCACGCGGATAGCCGATCTGCAGGTTGTCGATCGCCGGCCGCGTGTTGTCGATCGCGAACATCGTCGACGTCGCGCTCGAGGTCAGCGCGCGGTTCGGCGAGTTCGCCGCCGCATCCGACGACGTCACGCGCACCTTGTACCAGCCGTCGGGATACGTCTCGGTGTTCCACTCCCACGTCGTCGCGGTGAGCGGCGTCTTGCCGGTCGCGATCGGCCGCCAGTTGGCTTCGCCGTCGCGGCGCGCTTCGAGCGTGTACGTGGTGTCGTCGCCGTCCGCGTTGTCGATCTTCCACTTGATGCGGATGATCGGGCTGCGCGGCTTGGCCGCCGAGTCTTTCAACGTCGGCGTGGTCTCCTTCGTCGCGAGCTCGGTCGTGACTTCCTGGACCTCGGTCGGCAGGTTCTGCGGCACGTAGTACGCCATCACGCGATGCACGCGCGCGGCTTCGTTGTCGAGCGCGACGCGGAACTGGAGATAGCGGCCGGGCGGGCTCGTGATCTTGCCACCTTCGTTGCCGCCGCCGAGCGCGCCGAGCTGCGTGAGCGTCTGCCAGTCGCTCCAGCCGACGCCCGGCTTCGCGGTGTTGCCGCTGCGGGTCTCGAGCGCGACCTTGCCGCTGCCGGCCCAGGTCAGCTTGCCGAACTGCGACACGGCCTTCGCGTCGAGCACGTCGCTCACGTACTTCGCGGCCGATGCGCGACCGGTGGCTTTGTAGAGCGCGGCGGCGTCATCCGTCGCGAACCCGAGCAGGCCGTGATCGAACCAGACCTGGCTCACCGAGCGCTCGTCGACGTCGAATGCGGTCGCGACCGCGCCGTCGACGTCGACCATGTACACGCGGCCTTTGTCCGCGGCGCCGGCGTAGACCGCGCCGTCGGGCGCGACCGCCACCGACGTGAAGTACGTCGCGGTCAGCGCGTGCAGCTGATCGAGCCGGCCGTCGGTCGCGATGTGGAACAGCGCGCCTTTGCCCTTCTTCGCGCCCTTGCGGCCGAGATCGGCGACCGCCACCGGATCCTTGTCGGCGCCGGGCTTCGTGCCGACGTCGGGCGCCTTCGTGGTCTGGCCCTTCGCGAGCGTCGGCTTCTCGGCGGCCTCGAGCTGCGCCGTGGTCTTGCCGTTGGTCGACGGCGTCTCTGCGAGATCGTTGGCGGCGACGACGACGCCGTCGCGATACGGCGCGATCGCCGAGACTTCATTGCCGGCGAAGTCGGCCATCGCGCGGGTCCTGTTGTCCTTCGGATCGTAGCGGAACACGAGCGCGCGATCGGACGTGCCGAACCACACCGCGCCGTCGCTCGTCGCGGTGATCGCCGTGACGCGCTTGTCGTCGGTATCGAAGATCTGCTTCGCGGTGCCGTTCGCGATCGCGAACACGCGGCCTTTGGGGCCGGTGCCGGCGTAGAGCGTGTTGCCCGACGCGGCCAGCGACCAGATCGTCTCGACATCCTTGCCGGGCAGCTGCGGGCCCGGCGTGGCCTTGGCGCCGGCGACATCGATCTTCCATAGCTTGTTGCCGGGCATCGTGCCGGCCCAGACCGTGCCGTCCGACGTCTGCGCGAGCGACACGACCGCGATCGCGCCGGGCACGCTGACCAGCTTCTTGCCGTCCTTGTAGAGCGTGCCGCCGACGTCGGCGCCGAGTAGCACGCTGCCATCAGACAGGTGCAGCGCCGACCACACGGCATCGCCTTCGAGCGCCGTGCGCTTGGTATCCCAGCCGGGCCGGACCTCGCCGGCCGACGTGATGAACGCGCTCGCGGCATCGCCGGCGTCGAATTGCTGATAGGTCTCGACGGTCCACGTGGCCGTCACGACGGCGCCCGCGGGCACCGCGCACAAACACAGCGCGGCGGCCGCGCCCAACCATTTCTTCATCTGCTGCGTTCCTCTCTCAATTGTCGCGCACGCGCACGAGCAGCGTGGACTGGCCGTTGATCACGCGCGGCGCCGGAGACACCGTGCGCGAGATCGGCTTGTAGACGGCCGCGCGCTGGGTGTGGCTCTCGGGGTGGAGCTTGTCGAGCGCGCTCGCGGGTAGATCGCGCACGAGCTTGCCGTCGAGCGAGACGCCTTCGTCGGCCGCGTAGATCGTCGCGGCCCACACGTCGCCCGGCAAGAGCTTCTTGAACGCGGCGACGAGCGTCGGCAGATCGACCGGCGGTGCGCCGTCGAGCTTGGCGGTGTCACCGGAGCCGACCTCGAGCTGGACGATCGAGCCGGCGAGCGAGGCCGGCACGTCGACCGGGATGTCCTCGACGATGTCCTTGTTGTCGTAGGTCGACATCCGGATATGGACGGTGTTGCGCTGGCCGGGAATCAGCTCGCCGGTCGGCACCTCGATCTCCTTGAGGTCGCCGTAGTTCGCCTGGAACTTGAGATCGACCTTGATGTCGACGTGCTCGACCGTGACCGGCGCATACGGATTGAGGAGCAGCGGCACGATCACGCGCAGGCCGCGCACCGCACCCATCACGCTGCTCGCGCCGTCGTTCGAGTACAGATAGTCGGTGAACTGGATCGGATCGTTCCAGCCTTTGATCTTCACCGACGACTCGACCTTCGCGGTCACGTCGTCGCGATCGGGCAAGTAGTATTGCACCGCGTTCATCAGTGCGGCGCCGGCGATGCCGGGCGTCAGGAACTTGTTGTCGATCAGCTCGACGTGAAAGTGCCCGTTGTCGACGTGCTTGCCCGACGACGACGTCACGGTGATATCCATCGGGATCATCGGCGAGCGCAGCCCGGTATCGGCGGCGATCGCGGCCTGGCGATCCTGCGTGAGCGAGCCGATCTCGGTGAGCGGCGTCGCCATCAGGAACGCGCTCTGCGACGACGGCACGACCGTGTGCGAGAACGCGGTCGCGACCGGCATGTAGCTCTCGCCGGTCTGGAACATCGGATGGCCGAACGCGAGCACGTGCTCGCCGTCGACGTACGACACCGTGCCGAACGCCGCCGCGGCCATGTCGCCGCGCACGAGCTCGACGGCGATCGTGCCACCCATCTCGAACTTGGTCGGCCCGACCTCACCGCCGCCGCCGGAGCTGCCGCTCGCGCGCACCGGCACGACGTCGGAGTCGCCGAACATCTTCTCGAGCGCGCCGAACGCGGGCGCCGAGAAGCCGGAGATCGACAGCGGCACCGACGCCTGCATCAATTGACCGTCGGTCTCGACCGGCTTGTCGACCGGTTGCGGCAGCGGCGCGGAAAGCAACCAGCTCTTGTGCGCGGGCCCGAGCGCGTCGAGTGCGGCCTGCGGGTCGACGGTCGGAGTGAGCCGCTGCCAGTCGGCCATCGTCGCCGCGGCCGGCATCACGATCTTCGGGCCGCCGCCCGTGCGCGCTTGCACGCCCGCGCGGCGATAGGAGTCGAGCCCTTCCTTCTTCATGTACTCGAGCGGCGTGCAGCCGCCGAGCGCGACTTTGTTGAAACGGAACCCGTACGAGAACGCGCAGGTCAGCTTGTCCTCGATATAGAGCGGGCTCCCGGACATGCCCTGCCAGAACCCGGTCACGGCGAGCTTGGGGTCGTCGCTCTTGACCAGGATGATGTCCTGCTTGGGCAGGAAGTTGTGAACGACCGAGACCACCTCGAACGTGAACCGTTCTGGTTTGGTGCCGGAGCTGGTCGTCAGGCCGTAACCGGTCTGCCCGGTATGGACCTTGGCCAGGGGATAGATCTCGGGTGACGCGTGGGCTCGTGAGCCGAGCACCAAGGTCGCACCCACCACTGCGGCTGCGAGCCGCATGTGTCCACGCATCGGGATCGAGAATAGCGGCGGTGTTGCAGGCGCGCCACCCACGACTCGCGTGTCAGGGTACAGCGTCTGTTTTTTTCAACACGCGTCAAGCTTTGGACACGGTGATCGGCTGCGTAACAGGCAGGAATTCCATGAATTGACACGTTGGTCCGACCTCGGCACAGCCTCTGCACAGTGGGAAAACTACGGAGGAGCTGAGCATGTCGAATTTTGTCGAGACCTGGAAAGGAATCGCGACCGCCCTCGGACGCTCGGAGCGTTGGTGTCGCTACATGGCGCGTCGGGCGGCGGATCCGCTTCCGGTCTTCAAGGTCGGTGGGATCGTGCGGCTGAACGCGAGCGATCTCGAAGACTGGTTGTCGCGTCAACGCGACCGTTCGATCCGCGTGCCCGTGATCGCGACGCCGGCGCCGGAAGCAGCCGACGCGAGCGCGCTCCGGCTCATCGCCTGAGCACTCGCTGCCTGCAAAGCAGCGTGCTCACGCCGGGGCAGAGCGTCCGTCGCACGGGAGCGTGTCACGTGCTATGACCCGCCGCCTGATGACACGTCCGCTGTCTGAATTGCGCGGTCCCATCCGCGCGCTGTTTTCCGACGTCGACGGAACGATGACCACCGGCGATGCGATCGAGGCGCAGACCTATGCGGCCCTCGAGCGTCTGGGCGACGCTGGCATTCCCACGATCATGGTGACCGGCCGGCCCGCCGGCTTCGGTCACGCCTTCATGAAGATGACGCCCGTGCTCGCGTGCGTCACCGAGAATGGCGGCGTCACGTTCGTGCGCGACGGCCGCAAGGTCGTCAAGCACTACGGCGTGCCCGCCGCAAGCCTGCCGGAGTGGCGCCGGCGCATGCAGGACGTCGCGATCGACGTGATGTCGAAGGTTCCGGGTGCGCGGCTGTCGAGCGACTCGAAGTACCGCGAAGTCGATATGGCGATCGACTGGAACGAAGAAGTGTCGCTGACCGTCGACGACGCCGAGCGCGCCGTCGCGCTGATCCGCAAGGCCGGCATGAGCGCGGTGCGCTCGAGCGTGCACGTCAACTTCGGCCCACCGCAGTTCGACAAGCTGTCGGCGTGCCTTCAGGTCGTGCAGAGCGTGCTGCACGGCGATCCGAAAGATCTCGCGCCCTACGTTTACGTCGGCGACGCGCTCAACGACGCGCCGATGTTCGGCGGCTACCCGAACAGCGTCGGCGTCGCGAACATCAAGACATACTGGGACGAGCTGACGGCCAAGCCGGCCTATCTCACCGAGCTGCCCGAAGGCCCCGGTCTGCGGGAGCTCGTCGAGCACTTGCTCTCCATTCCGCGCTAGCCTTCTCGGCAATGGCTCGCGACTCGGTGTTCGCTGCCGCGCTCGCTGCGCTCGATGCGGGCCGAGGCGTCGCGATCGCCGCCGTGGTCGGTGCGAAGGGCTCGACGCCGCGCCACCTCGGCGCGCGCATGGTCGTCGCGACCGACGGCGAGCAGTGGGGGACGGTCGGCGGCGGCCAGATCGAGCGCATGGTCGTCGACGCCGCGCGCGAGGTCGCCGGCGGTGCACCCGCGGTGACGATTCGCCAACACCTGGTTCGCGATCTGGCGATGTGCTGCGGCGGCGCGATGGAGGTCGCGATCACGCCGGCGGCGGCATCGCGGGCGGTGCTCGCGCAGCTCGCCGCGCTGCGCGGTCCGCATGCGCTCGAGACGCCGCTCGACGGCTCGCCACTGCTCGTGCGGCCGGCGCGGCCGAGCGATCCGCGCGTCCACGTGCCCGAGGTGCGCGGCGATCGCCTGGTCGAGCGCGTCGGCGATCCCGAGCGCGCGATCGTGTTCGGGTTGGGTCACGTGACGCGCGGCCTGGGCCCGATGCTGCACGACCTCGGCTTCGAGGTGACGCTGTGCGACGACAACGAGACCGGCGCGCTCGAGACGCAGCCGGCGTGGGCCGCGCGCGTGCTCGAGACGTTCGACGCCGCCGAGGTCGAGCGCGCGGTCGGCGGCTTCGGGCCCGACGACTACGTGCTCGTGCTCACGCGCGATCACGCGATCGATCAGAAGCTGCTCGAGTATTTGATCGGCCGCGACGCGATCGGCTACCTCGGCATGATCGGCAGCCGCGGCAAGGTCGGCAGGTTCCACAAGCGGCTCGTCGCGAAGGGCGTGGTCGACGGCAACGGCGATGCGCGGTGGATGCGGCTGTCGGCGCCGATCGGGCTCGACATCGGCGCCGAGACGCCCGACGAGATCGCGATCGCGATCGCGGCCGAGCTGGTCGCGCGGCGTCGCCGCGGCACCGCGAGCGTCGGCGACTGGGCGGTGAAGAAGGCGAGCGATGCCTGACACGCTCGGCGCGGTGATCCTCGCGGCCGGTGCGGGCACGCGGCTCGGCGGCGTCGCGAAGGCGCTGTTGCCGACGGTGCACGGCGGCACGTTTCTCGATCACGTCGTCGCGACGGCGCGCGCGGCCGGCACCGCGACGATCGTCGTCGTCGTCGGGCCGCCGTTCGGGCCCGAGGTCGCGGCGCATGCGGGCACGCTCGGCGTCGGCATCGTCGAGAATCCGGCGCCCGAGCGCGGCATGGCGAGCTCGATCGCGCTCGGCTTCGGCGCGCTGCTCGAGACCGCATGCACGCGCGCGTGGCTGTGGCCGGTCGATCATCCCGACGTCTCGATCGAGACGCTGCGTGCGCTACACGCCGCGCTCGGCGATCGCGATGCCGCCAGGCCGGTCGTGAACGGCCGCGGAGGCCATCCGCCGCTCGTCGCGCGCGGGCTGTTCGAGCGGCTCGCGAATTGCGCGGAGCTGCCGCACGGTGCGCGCGACGTGCTCGCTGCGGCGAGCGTCGTCGACGTTGTCGTCGGCGATGCCGGCAGCATTCGCGACGTCGACAGACCGGAGGATCTCGCGTGAAGCGGGCGCTGTTATGCATGCTCGCGTGCTGCGGCGGGCCGCCGCACGCGCCGACCAAGCCGGCCACCGGCGACCTCGCGACCGGTGACACCGACGTGCAGCGCCGCCAGCGCATGCTCGCCGAGCTCGAGGACGATATCCGCGCGAGCTACGATCGCGACGAGGAGCCCGACACCGACACGCAGCGCATCGATCCGCGCGTGGGCCCATCGCGCATCGGGGTCGGCCCCAGCGACGTGCTCTACGGCGACGAGATCAAGTCGCATCCAGCCGTGCGCTGGCCGCTCGGCGTCTCGCCCGGCACGCAGACCGCGGTGCGCTCGAAGCACCTCGACGTCCATCTCGCGAGCGATCGCGGCGTGAGCGCGGCGTGGATGGCCGACGAGCTGTCGTGGCGCGTGACGTTGTGCGGCCGCACTGCCGTGATCCCGCTGCGCTTCACCGCGCTCTACGCGCACGATGGAGACCGCTGGGTCGAGGTGTTCGAGCACCTGTCGTTCGGCGACGCGCCGCACGCCACGCCCGAGCTGGTCGGCACGCGCGTGCACACGGCCGTGTCGTCGCGCTCGCTCGCCGACGATCTGTCGCGCACGCTGACGCCGCTCCTGTATCGCGAGGGCGATCGGTTGCCGGCGGTGCTCGCGCTCGATCCGCACAACCTCGCCGCCGACGACGTCGAACAACCGGCGCCGACGTTCTTGCTCGCGCCCGATCCGGACGGCGAATGGAGCGGCACCGACGACATCTCGCGCGTGCAGCTCGTCGACGGCAAGCTCGATCCCGACGACCGCCGCATCGGCTTCGTGGGCCCGAGCCTCGACACCGCGACGATCGCCTACTGGGTCGGCAACTTCGTCGCCACGGTCGCCGATCGGCCCGGCGTCAAAGGCGGCCGCGTGCGGCTGCGCGGCACGTTCGTGTTCGAGAAGCGCCCCGCATGCAAGAACGGCTCGTGCCCGCGCTCCGGCACCGTCGATTGCTCGACCGACGCGAGCTGCCACTGGGTGATCGCGGCGGGCCACGTCTCGCAGCCGATCGATGACGCCGACCTCGCGCAGCGCGTGTTCGGCACTGCGCTGCTCTCGTTCGACCCGCTCCAGATCACATGCGACGACGGAACGCGCAGCGCGCCTGTCGTGAAATCTCCCGACGCCGCGCCGTAGCGCTTCACATCCAGACACACGAATCGAGCTCGGGAGTCCGAGCGTGCGTGATAGTCGAGATCACGAGGAGGGCGTTTATGGTGATTCGCTATCGTGTGCTCGCGCTACTGACCATCGCGGGTTGTGCGGTGCCGAACGACCCGGGCGATCCGCCGCGCGAGGCGCGGGTCGCGACCGCCCAGACGATCGAGTGGGGCGCGTGTCCTGGCACGGACTACGCGTTCGTCCCCAACGTCGAGTGTGCGACGGTGCCGATGCCGCTCGATCACGAGCATCCCGACGGCCGCACGGTGCCGGTGCTCGTGGCCCGCGTGCTGTCCGGATCGGCGCATCCGAACCAGCTGTGGATGTTCGATGGCGGACCGGGCGGGTCGGGCGAGGAGTTCTTTCTCGGCATCCTGCAGTGGTTTCGGGCGGTGATGCCCGATACCGATTTCTACGTCCCCGCACATCGCGGCACCGGCTATTCGGCCCCGCTGGCCTGCCCGGGCGAAGGCGCGACCACACCGCTCGGCAACGAGATGACGCCGGCCGAGTGGCGCCAGTGCCGCGACCTCGTCGTGAGCGAGTGGGGCGACGGGCTGCAGTACTTCAACGTGTCGAACGCCGTCGACGATTTCGCCGCGCTGATCGACATGGCGCGCCAGCCCGGCGTGCCGGTCTACATCTACGGCCTGTCGTACGGCACGACGGTCGGGTGGCGTTACCTCGCGCGGCACCCACATCAGGCCGACGCGATCATCCAGGACTCGATCGTGTCGCCCAACATCGAGTTCATCTCGCAGGCCGACGCGTACATCGATCCGCTGTTCCAGGAGTTCGCAGGCCTGTGCGCCAACGATGCGCTCTGCTCCAGCAAGATGGGCCCACACCCGTACGAGCATGTGCAGCAGATCGTGCACGACCTCGATGCCGGTCACTGCGCCGAGGCCGGCATCACGCACGCGCGGCTCCGGCAGTTCATGGGCGCCGCGCTGATCAGCTGGGACCTCCGCCCCGCGGCATTCGCGGTGCCCTACCGCCTCGAGCGCTGCTCGGCCGATGACGTCGCTGCGGCGCAGCGCGCGATGGGGATCTACTTCACGCCGACCGACGACGAATATGGCTACCAGCGCGCGCTCGAGGTCAACATCAGCTTCAACGAGCTATGGGAGAGCCCGCCACCATCACCGTGGCTCATCAAGGAGCGCGTCGATCACGAGCTCGCGAGCCTCGCGGACTGGACCAAGAACCGCGCCGATATCTATCCGTCGTGGCCGAAGTATGCGCCCGACACCAGCGATCCCGCGTGGCCGCACACCGAGATCCCGATGTTGATGATCAACGGCGACCTCGACGGCGAGACGCCGATCGATCTCGCGCTCGCGGCGCGCGACCATTACCACGGTCCGCACCAGACGTTCGTGATCATCCCGAACGCGACGCACGCGGCCGGTTATCAGTCTCCGACCACAAGGCCCGACGGCATTCCGTGCGGCATCGACATCATGGGCAGCTTCGTCCACGACCCGCGCGGCGCGCTCGATCTGTCGTGCCTCGACGAGCTCGAGCCGCTCACGTTCGACGACGCGATCGGCGCCTACGTGCTCATGGACTCGGGCAGCTTCTGGGACACGACGCCGGTGACGTTCCCGCTGGCGGTCACGCAGCGCACCGCCACGCGGCGGATGCTCGCGCGTTCGCGCATCCGCTAGCAGCTATTCCTGCGGCTGCGCGGTCGCGTCGGGCTCCGGCAGCTGGTAGCCGGTGACGTGCGGATCGAGCAGGTACGTGTCGGTCACGCGCTTCTTGCGGAACCACGGCAGGAGCCGGAGCGGTGTCGCGAGCAGCGAGCCGATCGAGCCGAGCAGCTTGCCACCATAGGCTTCGACGACGAGGAGCGCGCGCTTGCCGAACGACAGCTGGTCGAGCGGCCGATCGAGCACGCCGATGCGGCGCAGCCGGAGCTCGGCGCAGCGGTTCGCGTGATCGAGGAACGCGGGCAGGTGGTGCAGGACACCGGCCTCGGGCAGGCGCTTCTCCATATGACGCGCGAGCCGGCGCACGCCCCACATCGACACGAGCGACAGGCCGAGCAAGCGGCGGCGCAGCCAGCCCTTGTGCTCGATCGCTTTCTGGGTCTGGCGCTCGCCGAACTCGACGTGGCGCTCTTCCTGCTTCACCGCGCGGCGCAGGATGTCGACGCTCGGCTTGTGATCGAGCGTGTCGATCACGGCGTAGAACGCCTGGAGCACGAAGCCTTCGCCCTGCGCCATCTCGAGCGCGACGTGCTCGGCCCACGAGCCGCCCATCATGCCGGTCGCGAGGAACCGCACCGCGGGATGCGCCGGCTTGGGCTGGCAGCCGAGCATCGTCATGATGCGCAGGAAGTTGTCGACGTGCTGCATCTCCTCGAGCGACTGGCGCGCGAGGAACTTCGCAGCGTCGAGATCCGGCGCGTCGTAGAGCCAGTGACCGACCTGGATGCCGGTGACCTCGCCGTACAGGAACTGGTTGAACATCCACTCGAGCAGCGCGCGGTCGCGACCGGGCTCGAGCTTGTCGCCCCCGAAGTCGAACGTCATCTCCTCGCGCGTCAGGAGCACGAGGGAAGCGTACTACTTCTGGTGTGGACCGGGGAGGTGCGCCATGGCGTCGTGAACCCCCTTGTCATTACCGCACTTGGCGGCGATGGCCTGGCCGATCTTCTGACCCGCGGCCATCACGCGATTCATCTGCTCTTTCGGCATCTGCTTGCCAGCGGCGCGCGCGGCCTTCGCCTTGTCCATCAGCTCCTTGTTCGAGTCGACGGACGTGTTGATGTCGCTCGCGATCTTCCCGCAGTTATCCTTGTCGGCCGTGACCTGGTCGGCGAGCTTCTCGAACCAGCCCACGAAGCGCTCGAGGTCGGCGGAGTCATCGGCGCGGGCGACGGCGGGCATGAGACACAGCGACAGCACCACAGCAGACACGATTTTGATCATGACGCCGACCATAACCGAGTCGCCGCCCGCTGTGCGGCCGTTCGCACGGCTTCCACGTCGAGCGTGAGCAGGGTGCGATCGCGGACGACGACCTGACCGTCGACGGCGACGTGGCGAACGTCGCAGCTCTTCGCCGCGTACGCGATCTGCGACCACGGGCTCGCCGCGGGCAGCACGTGCAGCGCGCGCGTGTCGACGGCGATCACGTCACCGCGCTTGCCGACCTCGAGCGCGCCGACCGCGTCGCCGAGCCCGAGTGCGCCAGCGCCGCCGCGCGTCGCCATCCGCACGACCTCGGGCGCGGGCAGTGTGCGCGGGCCGCGGCCGGGCTTGTGGAGCAGGGCGACCAGCCGCAGCTCGTGCAGCGCGTCGAGGTTGTTGTTGCACGGCGCGCCGTCGGCGCCGATGGCCATCGCGACGCCCGCCGCGATCAGCTCGGGCACCGGGCAGATGCCGGATGCGAGCTTCAGGTTCGACGACGGACACGTGCACACGTGCGCGCCGCGCGCCGCGAGGATCGCGCGCTCTTCGGGCGAGACGTGCACGCCGTGCGCGATGCACGCGTGCGGGCCGAGCAGGCCGAGCTCGTCGAGCACTTCGATGTTGGGCTTGCCGAACCGCGCGCGCACGAGCGCGACCTCGCCGGTGTTCTCGCTCGCGTGCGTGTGGATGCCGTAGCCGCCGGCCTTCGCGCGCACGCCGACCTCGCGGAGCAGCTCGTCGGTGCACGACAGCACGAATCGCGGCGCGTACGCGTAGCGCAGCCGGCCGTTCGCGGCGCCGTGCCAGCGCTTCGCGAGCGCGGCCGATTCGTCGAGCGAGGCCTGCGTGGTCTCGCGGAGGCCCGGCATCGTGTCGGGCGCGTCCATCATGGCCTTGCCGATGGTCGCGCGGATGCCGCTGCGCTCGGCCGCCGCGAAGATCTCGCCGGTGTGGCGCACCGTGCCCATGTC
>Ga0268266_10004795_pt1 | contig 12840 bp, 11 predicted proteins | sample KBSS13metaG_FD_190356 | JGI IMG/M metagenome (GOLD analysis project Ga0268266, IMG submission 190356) | Switchgrass rhizosphere microbial communities from Kellogg Biological Station, Michigan, USA - KBS S1-3 metaG (SPAdes) (version 2) | ecosystem: Host-associated > Plants > Roots > Rhizosphere...
CAGCGCGGTCATGCGGCCGATGCCGGCGGTGGCTCCGGTGACGAGGACGGTCTTGCTGGTCGTGGACATGGTGGTTTGGCTCCTGGTGTCTCGTGGGTCTCTATGAAACGGAATGAACGTTCATTCCGTCACTGAACAAAGAAAACGCCTGGAATCATGAGTGGATCACGCATGATTCAGGCCCGGATCGCTTCCCAGACGCACTGCTCGGCGAGCTTCCAGTCGGCATCCGACACGACGCGGTCGGCTTTCGACTCGGACTCCAGGCAGCCGCGGATGACGCCGGTGAAGGCGCCCATGACGATGCCCATCAACAGCCGCGGTGGCGCGGCCTTGAGCTCGCCGCGATTCTGCGCGGCGGTAATGACGGCCTCGAACATCTCGATCATGCGCAGCTCGACCGCACGGCTCTGGTCGTCGAGATACGGCGCGTGGTGGTGCAGCTCGAGGAACACGAACGAGTTGTGGTTCGCGTTCGCGAACGAGGCCATCCGCGTCCACAGCGCGCGAAACAGCTCGCGGGCGCGGTCAATCGCTGGAAACGACGCGACGACGCTCTGCGCGAAGCGCTGCTTCTCCTCGCGGTAGAGCGCGTTGACGAGCCCTTCCTTGGACTCGAAGTGGCGATAGATCGTCCCGGCGCCGACCTGCGCGCGCTCGGCGATCTCCGGCACCGCGACGCCGTAGAACCCGCGCTCGACAAACAGCTCGAGCGCCGCCTGCATGATCGCGTCGCGCTTGTCGCTGACCACGATGCGTTGCTGGCTCGCCCGGCCGGCTGCCGACTCAGAGGCGCTGTGCTTCGCTGCGGCCACGACGGAATGAATATTCATTCCGCGCGGGATGTGCAACAGGTATTTCGTAGTCGACTGAAACTGCAGCGTTTATTTCGAGAGCTGTTCCGCCGGCTTCCGAGACCGCGCGCTGCGGACCCGGTCCGCCGGACCAGCCGAGGCCGCCGGCTTGCGGGCGGGCGATGACCGACCAGCCGAGGGCCGTGACGAAGAGCGACGGCGGCGTTTCGACGCCAGCGCGCGTCGCCGCTCCTGGCCGTCGCGCGCGTTCGACATCGCCCAGCCGCAGATCGGGCACGCGTCTTTGACATGACCGCGAGCGGGGCAGTGGCTGCGCCCGAAGAAGATGATCTGCAGGTGCAGCGCGTTCCAGTGCTCGCGCGGAAACAGCTCCTTGAGATCGCGCTCGACTTCTTCGACCGAGCGCGCGCGCGACAGGCCCCAGCGTCCCGCGAGGCGATGAATGTGCGTGTCGACCGGAAACGCCGGCTCGCCGAACGCCTGCGCGATCACGACGCTCGCGGTCTTGTGACCGACGCCGGGCAGGTCCTCGAGCTCGTCGAGCGTGCGCGGCACCTGGCCGTCGTGGCGTGCGACCAGGAGCTTGGCCATCGCGGCGAGGTTCTTCGCCTTGTTGCGCGCGAGCCCGAGCGACTTGATGTAGGGCAGGACCTGGCGCGCGGTGAGCTTCGCCATCGTTCTGGCGTCGGGCGCGCGCGCGAACAGCGCGGGCGTGACCATGTTGACGCGCGCGTCGGTGCACTGGGCCGACAGGATCGTCGCGACGAGCAGCTGGAACGGCGTCTCGTGTGCGAGCGGCGAGCCGACGATCGGGAACAGCTCGTCGAGAATCTCGTGAATCTTCTGCGCGTGGCGCTGCCGGATCGACAAGCTCGCCATGCGAACGCTTCTAGCACGCTCGTCGCGGCGTCGCGGCATGTGGATCGCGGCGAATCGGGTAGGCTCGCGGCCATGGGCGTGACCTGCACGATCTGTCGGGTGTCGGCGGGCGACTTCGAAGCGCTCGGCGAGGACGAGCTCGCGGCGCGCCTGCGCTATGGCGCACCGGGCGCCGAGGATCTCGACAAGGCGTGGGACGGAATCCTGTGGCTGATCTCCGAGGAGCGACGCGAGCGCGAGCTCATGCTCCCCGATCCAGATCTGCCGGAGACGCAGTCCCTGATGCCGAACGACTCGTTCGACGCGGGCGGCGCGCAGATCTCGTATGCGACGCCGGCGCGCGTCGCGCGCATCGCCGATGCGCTCGGCAAGCTCGGCGGCGCGGCGCTGCGGGCGCGCTACGACGCTCGCGCGATGAGCGCAGCCGCCGTGTATCCCGAGATCTGGGACGGCGACGAGCCCGACGCGCTCGACTACCTCGTCGGGCACTTCGAGACGCTGCGCGAGACGTATCGCGAGGCCGCGGCCGCTGGCGACTACGTGCTCGTCGCGATCGCCTGACTACAGCGGCAGCGCCGCTTGCATCGCGACCGCGATCGCGCGCGGCGGCGGGTGATAGACGAGATCGTCGCCGACGCTGGCCCCGGGCGCGAGCGGCGCGCGGCGGACGAGCTCACCGGCTTCGAGCGACGCGACCGCGTGACCGTCGATGTAGAGGATCGCGTTGCCGACGATCGCCGGCACGCGCGGGCCGGGCGTGAGCACGCCGACGAGGTTGAGCGGATCGGTCGCCGCGACGCGGCACACTTCGGCGTGCGCGGCGGGCTCGCGTGCGCCGCGCAGCTCGTCGAGCGCTTCGGGCAGCGCGAACTGCTCGCCGACGAAACCGGTCACGAACCGGCCGCCGCGGATCTCGCCGCGCGCCTCGAGGCGGCGCAGCGCGACGAGCAGCTCGCGCCACGGCGGCAGGCTGGTCTCGCGCGCGAGCAGATCGCGGAACACCACGCCGTACCGCGCGAGCAGCTGGCGCGCCGATGCTTCGGGATCGACGTGCGTGGCATCGGCGGCGGGCAACAGCGACCACCGGCCGGCTGCAGTCGGCAGCGAGCGCAGCGCGTGACCGGGCCGTTCGCGATCGCGCGTGCGCGCACGCCGGATCGCCTCCTGCCACTTGCGAATCGGCGGCGCCGTGTTCGCTCGATCGAAGTGGCTCTTCACTTCGCCGCGGCGGCGATCGACGAGCACGCGCAGGCTCGCGAAGCCGTCGGCGGTCGCGAGCCCGGCGCCGACGAGCTCCCATAACGCATCCTCGATCTGATCGGGCGATGCGTCGATCGCGGCGACGAGATCGGGCAAGAACGACGCGCCGTGCGTTGCGAGGTGATCTCGCACGCGCGCCGCGAGCTCGCTCGGCGGTGGCAGCTCGCCGCTCGCCATGGGTGCGCGCAGCCAGCCGACGTCGCGCCGTAGCATCAGCGCGAGCGGCGCCGACCGCGACGGCGCGTTGCGCGTGGCTCGCGCGGTTTGCGGCACCGCGAGGCTCGTCACGATCGCGGCCACGCCGACCGGGGCGACGCCGAACGTGCCGGACGCCGCGGCGGTGGCTCCGACCGTTGCTTCGAGGCGCGTGGTGCCGGCTTCGAGCGCGGCCGCGAACGTAGTCTCGGCGGCGGTTAGAGCCGCATCGGGCCGCGGCGTGCCGTTCGCGATCGCGGACGCGGCGGCGCGCTGGCCGCTGCGAATCGCGGCTTGCAGCACCGGCGGAAATTGCTCGAGGGGCGGCGTGGCGTTCGCGACGTGATCGATCGCGGCGACGAGCTCGGCGGTCTCGTCGGACGTCAGCGCCGGCTGGTCGACGACATCGACCTTGCGCGCGCTCAGCCGGCACCACACGACCTGGCCGGCGAGGCACATCTGATCGAGCGACGCCGGATCGTAGCCGTGCAGGCGCGCCGGCAGGACCTCGCGCTCCCACGCGCCGGCCGCGGTCTCGAAGCCCTGGAGTTGCTCGAGCACGCGGCCGAGGCCGTCGGCGCCGATCAGCTGCGCGCCGCGAACGACCCGCTGCCAGCGCGTGAGGAATCGCATCAGCGCCGCCGGGCTCACCGGCTCGATCTCGCGGCGCAACCGCGCGAGCGTCAGGCGATGGATGCGCGCGAGCACGCGGCGGTTGCACCACTCGGTGTCGGCGAGCAGCGCGGTATCGTCGGCGGCGGCGAGCGCCTCGCGCGCCGTCTTCACCGCAAGAGCCGTCTTCGCGCTGATGGCGGCGCCGGCCGTGAACGCGCCGCGCAGGATCGCGCCGTCGCCTTCGAGCGCGAGCAGCGCGCCGAGCACGTCCGCGATCGGCAGGCCGAGCTCGTCGGCGAGCGCACGCGTCGAGACCGGCCCGCGATGATCGAGGTGGGCGGCGACGATCTTGGCGATCGCGGCCTCGCGCTCGACGGGCGTCGACCACGACGGCGTGGCAAGCGGCGGATCGCACGCGACGTCGTCGCCGAACACGGCGCGCGCGGCCGCGAGGCGCTCGGTCGCGACCCAGGCAGCACGGTTGTTAGATTCGCCGTTCCCCCGGCTTCCGCCGGCCGTGAGCACCAGCCGCGTCGCACGCCCGGTCGCGCGCAAGCCGTCGAACCAGATCGGATCGCCGAGGGCCATGCCCATCGCTTCCGGGACCAGCCACAGCCCGAGCAGCGCGTCGTGCAATTCGTCCGCATCCCGGACGGTCGGCGCGACCTCCTCGGCGGCGAGCGCGATCGCATCGGCGTCGAGCGCGCCGTGCTGTTCGACCGTCTCGGCGGGCAGGCCGCGGCGCAGCTGCACCGCGCGCGTGCGGCGCTCCTCGAGCGGCGCGTCGTCGAGGAACGCGTACGGGTTCGCGTTGATCAGCTCGTGCGACAGCGGGCTCGGCTCGACGGTGTCGCGCGCGAGCACGCGGATCTCGCCGCGCTCGAGCTGCTCGAGCAGGCCTTGCAGGCCCTCGCAGTCCATCGCCTCGACGAGGCAATCGCGGATCGTCTCGAACACGAGCGGATGGTCGGGCACCTCGCGCGGGCCGACGATGTTCTCGGCGCACGCCTGCGCCTGCGGAAACACGACGGAGAGCGTATCGGCGGCGCGCATCTTGATGAGGTGCGGCGGGATCCGCTTGCCGGCCTTGCGGCGCAGCACGGTCAGCGAGCGCGTGACGTTCCAGCGCCAGCGGATCTCGAACATCGGCCGGTCGAGCAGCGCTTGCACGAGCACGTCGCGCGTCTGATGCGACGGCACGAACGCGAACACGGTGTCGAGCGGGAAGCTGTGCGGCTGGCCGAGCGAGATGACGATGCCGTCGTCGGTGGCGGCGGCCTGGAGCTCGAAGTCGAACGACACGCAGAACTTCTTGCGCAGCGCGAGCCCCCACGCGCGGTTGATGCGGCCGCCGAGCGGAGCGTGCAGGACGAGCTGCATGCCGCCGCCTTCGTCGAAGAATCGCTCGGCGACGATCAAGTCGTTGCGCGGCAGCGCGCCGAGCGCCGCGCGGCCGGCGGCGAGATACGCGACGATCTGCTGCGCGGCACGCAGCGACATGCTGGTCTCGGTCACGAGCCACGCGGCGATCTCGTCGTGATCGGTGGCTGCGAGCAGCGTGTCGAGCTCGGCCCGCAGCGAGCTGACCTCGTCCGACAGCTCCTTCGTGCGCGCGGGCGCTTCGCCGAACCAGAACGGGATCGTCGGCGGCTGGCCGCGTGCATCCTCGACGATCACGCGCGCGGCTTCGACGCGGCGGATCCGCCACGACGTGTTGCCGAGCTGGAAGATGTCGCCGGCCGAGCTCTCGATCGCGAAATCTTCGTCGACGGTGCCGACTGGCGTCTCGTCGGGAAACTGCACGACCGTGTAGTTGTTGTTGTCGGGAATCGCGCCGCCCGACGTCACCGCGGCGAGCCGCGCACCGCGTCGCGCGCGCAGCATGCCGGCGATCCGATCGCGGTGCAGGTACGCGCCGACGCGCCCGCGGCGATCCGAGACGCCCTCGGCGAGCATCGCCAGCACCTGCTCGAGCTTGTCGTCGGCGAGCTCGGCGTAGGGCAGCGCGCTGCGGATCATCGCAACGAGCTCGGCCTCGGGAAGCTCCTCGGCGGCGCAGGCTGCGACGATCTGCTGCGCCAGGATATCGAGCGGCGCGTCGCGCACGCCGATCGCGTCGAGGTTGCCGCGCCGCACGCCGCGCACGAGCGACGCGCACTCGACGAGCTGGTCGCGGGTCAACGCGAACATGCGCCCCTTGGGGGTCGCCCCCAACCGGTGGCCCGAGCGGCCGACGCGCTGGAGCAGCGTCGCGATCGAGCGCGGCGAGCCAAGCTGCACGACGAGATCGACCGAGCCGACGTCGATGCCGAGCTCGAGCGACGCGGTCGCGACCGCGCAGCGCACGCGGCCGTGCTTGAGCTTCTGCTCGGCCGCGAGCCTGAGCGCGCGCGACATCGAGCCGTGATGCGCGACCACGTGGTCTTCACCGAGCCGCTGCTCGAGCGCAGCCGCCGTCCGCTCGACCATGCGTCGCGTGTTGACGAACACCAGCGTCGAGCGATGCTGGAGCACGAGCTCGGCGATCCGATCGAACACGCGGCCGAACTGCTCGTGCGAGGCGACCGCCCCGAGCTCGTCGTCGGTGATCTCGATCGCGAGATCGAGCTCGCGCTTGTGGCCGGCGTCGACGATGTGCGGCAGTGGCCGGCGCGTGCCGACGAGCAACCGCGCGATGCGCTCGATCGGGCGCTGGGTCGCCGACAAGCCGACGCGCACGGGGCTGCGCCCGCTCGTTTGCATCACGAGCCGATCGAGTCGCTCCAAGCTGAGCGCGAGATGAGCGCCTCGCTTGTCGCCGGCGATCGCGTGGATCTCGTCGACGATCACCGTGCGCAGCTGGCCGAGCGCGGCGCGGCCGCTCACGGTCGTCAGCAAGATGTAGAGCGACTCCGGCGTCGTGACGAGGATGTGCGGCGGCTTCTTCGCGAGCTTGGCGCGCTCGGCCATCGGCGTGTCGCCGGTGCGCGTGGCCACGCGGATCTGCGGAAACTTCACGCCATCGCGCAGCGCGCGCTCGGCGAGCTCCGCGAGCGGTTGATCGAGGTTGCGCTGCACGTCGTTCGACAGCGCCTTGAGCGGCGAGACGTAGAGGATCGCGGTGCGGTCGCCGAGCTCGTGATCGAGGCCGTCGCGCACGAGTGCGTCGAGACAGGCGAGAAACGCCGCGAGCGTCTTGCCCGAGCCCGTCGGCGCCGCGATCAACACGTCTTCGCCGGCGGCGATCCGCGGCCAGCCCGCGCGCTGCGGCTCGGTCGGCTCGCCGAAGCGATCGCGAAACCATCCGGCGACGAGCGGATGGAACGTGCCGAGGACGTCCGACATCGGATCCGTTACGGTAGCGCAGCCGCGCCGCGCGGTCGATCCCGGGATCTCTCAGAGGCTGGCGTTGGTCGGGCAGGTCGCGTTGCCTGTCGTCACGCCGGCCAAGCCCTGGATCTCGGTCGCGACGAGCGCGCGGTTGTACACGTGGACGTCGTCGATGCCGCCCGAGTATCGCTCGCTGATGCCGATCTCGGCGGTGTGTGCCGTCGCGCGGCCCTGACCGCTCGCGCACGCGACGAGCGCGCCGTCGACGTACGTCTCGATGGTCGCCCCGTCGAACGTGCACGCGATGTGGTGCCATCCACTCGGCAGCACGTCGGGTGCCCACGCTTCGTCATCGCCGATGTAGCAGCCCACTTCGTAGTTGAAGTCGATCCCGTAGTCGGCGCTGTGCGAGATCACGGTGTCGTCCTGCGACACCGTCGCGGGATCCAGCCAGAGCTCGACCGAGACCGGCCCGACGATGTCGAGCGTGGGCGCTTCGGGCACGGTGATGCTCGACGCCTGATCGAACATCGCGGCCTGCTGGTGCGCGCGCGACATCACGTCGACGTTCGCGGTGGTCGCCTCGAGACCGCCCACCGAGTCGCGGACCGTCGGCGCGAACGCGGGATCCTCGAAGTCGAAGCACAACACCAGGTTGGCCAGCTGCGAGTGGCACGCGGCGAGCGGTGTCGGCGTCGCATCGCCCGGCGGGGGCGGCGTTGCCGACGACGAGCCTTGCGCATCAGCCTGCACTTCGAGTCCGGTCGGGGCAAACCCGCACGCACTCGCGAGCACGGCCAGGACGACGCACGGCGTACGCACGGGGCCAACGAAAGCACCCCGCGTGCCATTCGATACGGCTCGATAACAACTCAATCGCGGTCGAATCGACGAGGGACTCCAGTCTCCAAGTCGCGCACTGAAAGTAGCGATCGATCTTTCGTGTAGTGGTAGGCGATCTGCTGGTCGCTGTACCGGTGCTCGCGCCCGACGTTACAGGCGTCTCTCACGGCGAGCCACGCGCGCCAATCGCCATCGCTCGCGATCGCGGCGTCGAGCCGCGCGACGCAGTCGCTCGTGCAACACGACACCGTCGGCAACACGCGCGGCGGTGGCGCGCCGTCGACCAGGACGATCGCCCGCAGCGCGAACCACGGCCCGTAGATCGGATGGATCACCAGCTGCGTCGGCTCGAGCACGCCGAGGCCAGCCGCGGCGGCGATCTTCTGGAACGGCAGGAACGCGCCGTCGTAGCGGCGGTGCGAGAACCACGCCGGTGCGTCCGGATACGCGCGTGCGATCGCCCGCTCGGTGTAGCGATCGAGCGGATCCGGCGCTGTCGCGAGCTCGGGATCGCCGTGATAGGCGCCTATGAACCGCGGCCAAAGCGCGCGCGTGTTGCCGACGATCACGCCGTGCCGTTTCGCGGTCAGCGCTGGTGCGAGCGCCGCGATCGCCGCGGTGTCGAACGCGTGCGCGATATCGAAGCCGTCGTCCGCGAGCACGCCGACACCGTGCCACAATCGGCGCGTGCCGGCGCGGCTGCATCACGAACCGATCGCGAGCGGCGATCCCGCGCGCTGGCTCGCGCTCACGCACGGGATCTGCGGCTCCGGCGGAAACTGGCGCACGATCGCGCGCAAGCTCGTCGCGCGGCGACCCGATTGGGGCGTCCAGCTCGTCGATCTTCGCCAGCACGGCCGCTCCGAGCCCGGCGAGCCGCCGCACACGATCGCGGCGTGCGCCGACGATCTGCGCGTGCTGATCGCCGGCGAGCTCGCCGCCACACCTGTCGCCGCGCTCGCGGGGCACAGCTTCGGCGGCAAGGTCGTGATCGCGACGCGCGCGCTCGTGCCGGTCGTGCAGACGTGGACGATCGATTCCGCGCCCGAGGCGCGCACGGCGGCCACCACGAACGACACCGTGCTGCGCCTGCTCGCGCTGGTCGATCGCTCGCCGCGCACGTGGGCGCGCCGCGAAGACTTCGTCGCCGCGCTCGTCGCCGACGGCCATCCGATGCCGCTCGCGCAGTGGTTCGCGATGAACCTCGTGCCGGTCGACGGCGGCCGCTTCACGGTGCGCCTCGATACCGCGGCGATCCGCGAGCTGCTCGCCGACTACGGCAAGGTCGACTTATGGGCCGCCGTGCACGATCCATCGCGCGGCGACGTCGAGCTCGTCATCGCGTCGCGCTCGACGACGTACACCGCGCTGCCGACCGCGCTGCCGCCGCACGTGCACGCGACCGTGGTCGAGGGCGGCCACTGGCTGCACGTCGACAACCCCGACGCGGTGGTCGAGCTGTTCGCCGAGCGGCTACCGCGGTAACGCTTACTCGGCGTCGCCGTCGGAGGTCTCGTCGGGCGGTGCCACGTCGCGCGGCGTCGGCAGCTCGCGCGGCGGCAACAGCTCCGGCTCGATCGCGACCTCGCACGCCATGAAGATCGCGGCGTCGAGCTTCTTGAACTGGCGCTTCTTGTACCAGCCGAGCGCGCGCTCGTTGTTCTCGGCGACTTCGAGCACGAGATGGTTCAGCCCGTGCACGCGCGCGAGGTGATGCAGCTGCTCGAGCACGAACGAGCCGACGCCCTTGCCGTGCCACTCGGGATGCACGGCGAGCTCGTCGACGAACAGCGGGTTCATCTCGCGCTTCTCGAAGTAGCGCGGGTTGATCCAGTTGTCGGAACCGGTGACCTCGTAGCTGCACTCGGCGTACGCGACGATCTCGTTGCCGACCTCGAACACGAGCTGCTCGATGCCCTCTTCTTCGAAGATTTCTTCGAAGCGCTTGCGCGAGCGCGGTCGCTGATACTCGACGGTCTCGGCGTTGACGTCGCGGAAGCTGACCTTGAGGAAGTCCCAGACGCCGCCGATGTCCTTGCGCGCCATGTGGCGCACGTTGATCAGCGGCCCCGGCGCCGCGGATTTGGCTTTCGCGCCGCGAGCGCGTTTCGGCGCGAGGTCGGCCCCCGTCTTCGAACGCTTCCGCGCCATTCCTCGCATGAAATCGCGCCGGCGCGCGGTGAGCAAGGGTCGGGGCGGTGATTCTCCTGCCGCAGGATGCATCACAAGCACAGGAAATCGTTCCGAATGGCGGGCCGACATGCGATGCAAGGCAACCGTTTTGGGAGAGGTCGATAAGGTGGCCATGACGAAGACAGCGCTTGCGGTGATGTTCTTGGCGGCGGCGTGCACCAAGCCTGCGGATCGATGCAGCAGCAACCTCGATTGCACGGATCCGGCGTATCCGTTCTGCGACGTGACCGGACAGTTCCCGGCGTCGGGCGGAGACATGAATGTCTGCACGATTCCGCCACCGGCCCCCGATGCCGGCGCGGCCGCACCCGCAGACGCGCCATCGACGCCGGTGCCAGGTGGCTGCTCGCCGGGCGCGGCCACGTGCACGAACGGCGAGCTCACGGTCTGCAACTCGGATGGCATGACGGCAACGATGACGGCATGCCCGGTGGGATGCGAAGCGAGTGGGACGGCGTGCAAGACGATCGTGCCGTCGAATGGCCTGGGGCCGGCGCTGGCGAGCGCGGTGAGCGAGGCCGACGTCATGTTTCCCGCGACCGTGACGATCAACACCGATACCGGCGTTGTCGTCGATGGAGCGCAGGTGCCGATCAACGTACCAACCGTCGTCGTTACTCAGAGCGGCGCACCGAGCATCCGCGTGTACATCGCACATTCGTTCGACATCACGAATGCGGGCGTGGTCGGATCCGCCGCGCTCGCGTTCGTCGCCGCAACGACGATCAACATTCACGGCTTGGTGAGCGAGAGCGCTAGCGGTACTACATCTGCGAGCGGTGCGTTGCTGACCGGCACGTGCGCAGGAGCGGCCAGCTCCAAGGGTGGCGGTGGCGGCGGCAACGGAACCGCGGGCGGCGCCGGGGCCGCACCACTTGGCGGCACCGCTGCCAGTGGAGGGTCCGCTCAGAGCCTGTTTTCGCCGTTGGCAGGTGGGTGCGTCGGCGGAACCGATGGAACAAACCCGGTTGGCGGCGGTGGTGGTGGTGCACTGCAGCTCGTCGCCGGAACGGCGATCACGGTGACCGCGACGGGCACGCTGAGTCTCGGCGGTGGTGGCGCGGGAGCGCAGGGCGGTGGGGGCGCCGGCGGCACTCTCGTCGCCGAGTCTCCCGTGGTCACGATCGATGGAACAGTGGCGGCTAATGGCGGCTCGGGTGGCGCTTGCGGCGTGAATGGGAACAACGCAACGCCGGACACGACGCCCGCGCCGAGCGTTTCAGGCTGTGTCCACATGGTCTCGACGCACACGCTCCCCGGATTCTCTGGCTCTGGTGGCACTGCAGCTCAAGCACCTGGGGGCGGAAGCAATGGCACCGAGGCCGGACCCGGCGGCGGTGGTGCAGTCGGACGACTTGCAGTGACAACGTTCGATGGCATGCTGCAACACGCGAATTCCGCGATCCTGAGCGTCGCGATGACGACCGGCACCATCGCCGTCAAGTGAGCACGTCTACGAGCCGACGCGCGCGACGAGCGCCTGCACGCGCTCGACGAACGCGGGCTTTTGATGGCGCTCGAACTCGGTCCACGTCGCGAACGTCGACGGATCGGCGCGATCGACGAACAGCTTGCCGTGCAGGTGATCGACCTCGTGCTGGAACGTGCCGGCCTTGAGACCGTGCACGACCTCGTCGATCGCGTTGCCGTGGCGGTCCCACGCCTTGACGTGCAGGTGCACGTAGCGCTTCACGGCGCCGCGCAGGTTCGGCACCGACAGGCAGCCTTCGTTGTTCTCGAACTGCTCGTCACCCACGGGCGTGAGCACCGGGTTCACGAGGATCGTGAGCGGAATGGGCGGCTTGTACGGATAGCGCGGGTTGTTGCGCACTTCGATCGCGCAGATCTGGATCGGTTCGTAGATCTGGATCGCGGCGAGCCCAGCACCGTCGGCGTCGTGCATGGTCTCGACGAGATCGTCGATAAACTTTTGTGTCGCCGGTGAAGCCAGCTCTGCACGGCTGACCTCGCGCGCGATCTGGCGGAGCACCGGATGCCCGATCTGAGCGATCTTGCGGATGGCCATGAAGTCACTCTAGCGCGGCGGAACGGACTCGTCGTAGTGTGCGCGCCCGGAGGCCCCCATGCGCATTTCCAGCTTGTTCAGTGTCACGTGTGTCGTCGGATTTGCCATCGGGGCGACCATTGTCGCCTGCGGCGGCTCGAGCAGCAGCAGTGTCGACGCCGCCGGCAGCAACGGCTCGAATGGCTCGAACGGCTCGAACGGCTCGAATGGCAGCAATGGCTCGAATGCGTCGAACGCGCTCGGCCAAGCGTGCATGGGCGGCGGAGCGAGCCTTCAAGGTAACTGCCCGACGGCGAGCTACGTCTGCGTCGTGACCAGCCAGAGCGGCGCGGGATTCTGCAGCCAGATGTGCTCGGCCGATGGCACGTGCTCGACGGGCTACACGGGGCCCGGAGACGCGGCGTGCAGCCTGACGATCCAGCCCGAGAACGGTTCGGGCAGCGCCGTCGGTAGTGCGTTCGAGGTATGCGGCATCTTCTGTTCTGGATCGGTCTGCACCGGCAGCGCATGCAACGGAACGTGCCCGACCGGCCTGACCTGCACCGAGCCCGTGAAGAATCAGTCGGGTTCGAACGTCGGCAGCGCCTGCATCTGAAGGCTACGCCGCTTCGCGCTCGGACTTCTTCGCCGCGCGCATTCGTGCGGCGAGCTCGCGATGAATCCGGCGCGGCCATAGCGGCCCGCCGTAGATGAAGCCGGTGTACG
>Ga0268266_10004798_pt1 | contig 12836 bp, 6 predicted proteins | sample KBSS13metaG_FD_190356 | JGI IMG/M metagenome (GOLD analysis project Ga0268266, IMG submission 190356) | Switchgrass rhizosphere microbial communities from Kellogg Biological Station, Michigan, USA - KBS S1-3 metaG (SPAdes) (version 2) | ecosystem: Host-associated > Plants > Roots > Rhizosphere >...
TTGAGCACGAGTTTGTGGCGATAGACGTGAGTCGAGGCGGCCGGCTTGATGTCAAGCAGGGCAAGCGGAACACCCACTTTCGCCGCGGCGGACATCAAGGGCTCTGCATCGATCCCAACATCGAAGCGCAGCAGGGTGTAGTCAGGGCCCACAGCGTCATAGAGCGAGCGCCCGTCCGCGAGCCACAGATGGGGCGTACGACAGCCGGGAACCGTCGAAGGCGTGTAATCGAACATCGTGTACACCGGCGCCTTCTCCGCGTCGTACACGATCAGTGGCGAGTCGGGATAGAAGTAGCCGAAATTCAGACCGGCGCAGGCAAACTGCTGCACGTGCAGTTCGTACGCCGCTGCGCCGACTTCCTGGCGCGTCGCCTCGCCCACGGCACTGTCGTGCAGTACTTCCGGGGGTACATTGGTCCGCTCCTTGATGGCGCCCTGGGCGTGGCGCATTGCAAAACGCGAGACCTGGTCAGTAATCGGCAGGCGTTCGATTTCGTAGGCATCCAGGATGGCTTCCGCGGCCCACCCTTTCAGGCAAGCCGCGAGCTTCCACGAGAGGTTCATGGCGTCTGCAATGCCTGCATTCATCCCGTAGCCGGCGTAGGGCACCCACAGATGCGCTGCATCGCCACAGAGGAAGATACGCCGGTCCTGTAAGCGGTCGGCGACGAGGCGGCGGCCGATCCAGTCCTCCCTGGCGAGCAGTTCGTACTGAAAGTCCGGTCCGACGCCTAGAAGAAGGCGGATGCAGGCATCCCGGTCGACGCTGTCGAAGTCCGCTTCGTGTGGCAGCAGGTAGTTGTGAAGTAGCCAGCGCTCGGTCCCGTCGATCGCGACGAGATTGCCGGCGCGCTCGGGATGGTAGAGATAGCTCATCCAGGCGTTCGGCGGCGTGAGCTGATGGATGAGATCAGGCGCGCGGAAATAAGTGGACTGCACACGCTGGATGACCTCATCACCGGACAGCGTCGCGCCGATGGCCTTGCGGATCATCGAGCGCCCGCCGTCGCAGCCAACGAGATAGCGGCCTGTCAGGCTCACAACCTCGTCGCTGTCCAAGTGTCTCGCCTGCAGGGACACTCCCTGCGGGGTCTGCGCGACGTGCTCCACGCGCGTGCGGTTCAGGATCCGGATTCGTGGGTGGGCGGCTGCCCGGGCAAATAAGATCGGCTCGAAATAAATCTGATTCACCCGGTGCGGCGGTTCCGGCGTAGGCCACCAACCGTCGGGCCCGCTCGTGTCGGTGTAACGATCGCGGCGGCAGGGAATATGGATGCGGGTCAGCTCGTAGCCGGTTCCCTGGGTGCGAACGACCGCGTCATTGGGATAGTCGTCCGGCAATCCCACCTGGCGCACGTCCTGGACCAGACCCAGGCGACGGAAGGTCTCCATGGTCCGTGACGAGACGTGGTTGCATTTTACGCTCGGCTGCTCGCCGGCGTGGCGCTGCTCGACTACGGTGACATCGACGCCGCGCTGCGCAAGGTCTAGCGCCAAACACAGGCCCACGGGACCCGCGCCGACGATCAGGACAGTGTCGGACACACTCATAGCTCGACTCCATGGACGCCCCGACTACCCGAGCCGGGGAAAAATACGTCGGTCAGGATTATCGGAATGGCTGCCAGGGCTGCAAGAGCATAGTGGTGCGCAAGGACACGCAACGCTGCCTGAGACTCCCGCATATGACCTGCCGATCAACGGCCTGCGATCCGCTGGAACAGCGTGTTCCCCTGATGAAACACCCGATCGCATTCATCCATGCGATGCTGCCGAGAGGCCCATCGATGGGCTCAAACACCGCTTTTCAGCGAAATCGTGGGGGACCGCAGGTGAGAACGACGATCCGTGCGAGCGAGCTTCTGGATACTCCAAGGTTGTCGCGACTTCAGTATCTGGTGTTCGCCTTGTGCGCCCTGTCCGTGTTTGCAGATGGTTATGATACCCAGGCGATATCCTATATTGCCCCAACACTGTCCGTCGCGTGGCACTTGCCTCCAGGGGCCATGGGACCGGTGTTTGCCGTGACACTGCTGGGTTCTGCCCTCGGGAGCCTTTTTCTGGCGCCACTCGCGGATCGCTGGGGGCGCAAGCGCATCATCGTGCATGCCGCCTTCGTGGTAGGCGTCTTCACCGCGGCATGCAGTCTGGCAACGACGCTTGGGGTGCTCGAAGTGCTGCGTTTTTGCGCAGGACTGGGCCTCGGCGCAGCCATACCTAATGCAATCGCACTGGCTACGGAATACGCACCCTCGCGCCGGCGCATAGGTCTCGTCACCCTGACATTCTGCGGCTATCCTGTTGGCGCGGCGTTCGGGGCCTTCGTAGCAACACAACTGTCACCTCGGTTCGGCTGGCCCTCGGTATTCCAGTTTGGCGGGGCGGCAACTCTGCTGTTGTGGCCGATCCTGCAGCGATACCTTCCGGAGTCGCTAACCTTCCTGGGGTTACATGACCCAGTCGGTAGGGAGGCGCAATCCATCATTCGACGGCTCCGGCCCGATGGGGTCGCCGCGGCCGAATATCGCTTGCTTGCGGACGAGCAGCCCGTTGCTGAACGTCGCAGCCTGGCGCTGCTATTCAGCGAGGGCCGCAGTGCCGTCACCGTCCTGCTGGGAGCTCTGGCATTCCTTACCTTGATTGACCTCTATCTCCTGACGAGTTGGCTGCCAACTTTGATCCAAGGGATGGGGCTTACACTGGCGCGCGCTTCGGCTGCGACGGCCACATTTCAGCTCGGCGGTATTCTCGGCGCGATCACCCTGGGATGGCTCGGTGATCGGCTAGGGGTTTTTTACGTGGTTGCCATTGCGTACGTACTCGGCGCGGCGCTGATTTGTGGCCTGGCGGTACATCCAGCACCGCTGCTGCTGCCCCTCACTACATTCGGCGCCGGTTTCATGTTGATTGGTGCGCAGACTTGCAACAACGGGATCGTCGCGAGTGTGTATCCAACCGCCGTGCGTGCGACGGCGATCGGGGTCAACCTCACGATAGGCCGGATCGGCTCGATCGTGGGCCCGTTTCTCACCGGGTTGCTCCTGGCGGACAACTTCTCCGTGCAGACCGTTCTGTTGCTGGCGAGCCTTCCCGCACTTGCCGCCGCCGCCGGAATGTGTCTGCTGAAGCCCGCGGTCGGGCGGGCGCAGGCATATCTAGCTTCGCGCACTCCGGTCATCGAGGAGCCCTGACTCAAAAGCGCGCGTCATCTTACGGGATTTGTCCGCCTCGATGGGTTATCTTGGGTCGGCGTACGAGGCGCGCCGTGTATTGATTCTGAGTGGAAGCATGAGTGATTTGCGACCGATCTACCTGGATTTTGTTGCCCATTTTGCCCAGACGACACCCGACAAGTGTGCTGTGCGCGATCTCGCGCAGGGAAAGGTCTTTACCTATCGGGACTTCGACGACGCGGTTCAGCGTGCCGCGGCCGTCCTGCGCTCACTACTGAGCGAGCCGACCGGCCAGCGCGTGGCCGTTTTGTCGCGCAACCGGGTCGAGATGCTCATCATCCATTTCGCCTGCATTCGCACCGGGGCGATTTTCGTACCCATCAACTGGCGCCTGGCGACGGCAGAGGTTGAGTACATTGTTGGGGATTGTCGGCCGGCCGTCATTTTCGTCGAGCCGGATCTCGAGGCTCTGCTAGGGGATGTGGCCGTAGATCGGGTGATGATCGAAGACCGTGCGGACGGGCTTTCAGCACGAATGGCGGGGATAACGCTCGCCCCGTCGTCGCGGAAATCTGCCGTTGCGCCTGAAACGCCGATCACGATCCTGTACAGCTCCGGAACGACGGGGAAGCCGAAAGGGGTCATTGTGACCCAGATGAATGCGTTCGCCGGCTCACTCAACCTGTCCCTCGATATGCACTGCGGCGTCGATTCGATCTTCCTTTGCGACATGCCGCTGTTTCACACGGCCGGCCTGTTTGCGGCGGCACGCACACCGTTGTCGGTAGGCGGAACGCTGCTGCTCAGCCAGAAGTTTGACGCCCAGACGACCTACGAACGGTTGAGCGATCCGACCCTCGGCATCACCCACTACTTCTGTGTCACCCAGATGGCCATGTCCATGCGGCAGCTGCCGGGTTTTGACGGGCGCAAGCTGACTCACCTGACGGCGCTCATCACCGGCGGCGCTCCCAATCCCGAGGCTCACGTCCGACGTTGGCTGAACGAGGGTGTGCCGATGATCAACGGGTGGGGAATGAGCGAGATAGGCTCGGCAACGGCGCAGCCATTGGGCGATCTCGACCGTCTGCTGGCCCACGCGAGCGCTATCGGGTTTCCTCATCTGACCCTGGAAATGAAGCTCATCAACGCCAGCGGGCAGGAGTCCGCCCCCGGCGAGCCAGGCGAGATCTGGGTCCGAGGACCGAGCGTTACACCCGGCTATTGGGAGCGGCCCGAGTTGAATGCCCAGGCGTTCAGCGACGGCTGGTTCAAAACCGGCGATGTGGCGGTGCGCGATGCGGACGGCTTCTACACGCTGGTCGACCGCATCAAGGACATGTTCATCTCGGGCGGCGAGAACGTCTATCCCGCGGAGGTCGAGGCCGTTATCGTGGAGTTGGAGGGTGTTGGTGACGTGGCCGTGGTCGGGGTTCCAGACGAACGCTGGGGTGAGGTGGGGGTCGCGTTTGTGGTGTTCGCAGCCAACGCACGGCTCGATGCCGCAGCCGTGCAGGCGCATTGTGCTGCGCGCCTCGCCAAGTACAAACTACCGCGCCACATCACAGTCATCGAATCGCTACCCCGCACACCATCGGGCAAGGTGCAGAAGCATCTTCTGCGCGATAGTTGGAGACGTCCGTAACGGACCTCGCGCGAGCCTCAATCCTGCGAATGTGCCTGCCGCTCCTTCATCCTCTGAAAGAACTCCGGAATCTCCTTGTGCTTGAGCCCCGCAAAAGTCTCCTGCGCCTTGGCAAAGCGCGCCCGCATCTCCTCGAGCACCTGCGGCTGATTAGCCGCCACACTGTAGCTCTCCGCCGGATCCACCCGCATGTCGTAAAGCTGCGCGTACCCCATAGCTGAATACTTCACCCGCCCGAACCCACGATAATAACCCTGATCCACATACTTCCAATTCTGGGTCCGGATCCCAACGACGTCCTCGTTGTCAAACAACACAATCTCCTCGTGCGGTGAAGGCGCCCCCCGGCGCAAAACATCCCCGATATCCCGCCCATCGAGCTCGACATCCGGCGGCAGCGGCCGCCCTGCCAGCGCGCACAGGGTCGGTAGCAGGTCCACTCCCGACACGATGGAATCAACCCGCCGCCCCGCAGGAACCACCCCCGGGTAGTGCGCAATGAAGGGCACATGATACCCGCCATCAAAGGCGGCCCCACCCTTACGATCCCGCAACCCTCCACTGGAGCCCTCGAACCAAGGTCCATTGTCAGAGGTAAACATCACCAGCGTATTGCGATCCAGCCCCAACTCCCGCAGCTTCGCCATCAACCGCCCGACGAGGGCATCGATCTCCGTCACAACATCCCCGTAGGGCCCACCCGCCGTGGTCCCGACAAACGGTGGATGCGGATACTCCGGCAGATGCGGCGCACTCAAAGCCAACTCGACAAAGAACGGCCGATCGCGATGGTCCTCGATGAACTTTTCCGCATGCGCGTAAAAGTCCTGCTGCAGTCGCGGATAGTCCACCGGAAACGGAGCGACCTGATCCGATCCCGCCTGGCTCTCATACAAAGACAGCGGCTTCATATCATGACTGTACGGGATCCCGAAAAACCGGTCGAACCCATGCTGGGTCGGCGGCCAGACGGGGGCGAAATGCCCCAGGTGCCACTTCCCGAACAAACCGGTCGCATACTCCGGCTTGAGAGCCGCCGCAATCGTCACCTCCGACAGCGGCAGCCCCCGATGATCATCCTGCATGATCACCTCGTAACCCAACCCGGTCCGGATCGGATAGCGCCCGGTGAGAAGACCGGCACGAGAAGGCGTGCACAGGTTGGCGGGCGCGTAATAGTTGGTCAGCGCCGTCCCTTCGCGCGCCAGCTTATCAATGTTGGGTGTCTTGAACACCTTGCCGCCAAACCCGCCCAGATCCCCGTAACCCAGGTCGTCGCAAAGGATGAGGATGAAATTGGGCTTCCCCCCGGCAGTGCGGGCCCCCTGCCCGGCAGCGCCGAAACTCCGTGTGGCCGCCGCTGCGGCTCCTGCTGACAACGTTTTCAATACGGTGCGACGATCCATCGGAAATCCTCTCGTTCAGTGCATTGACGGCCGGAAGGCCGGAATGTGAGTCGATACGGCAGAGCCCAGGTCAGTGGCGGATCGACCCAGAGCGAAGTCGTACGCTCCACCTGCGACCTCAAAGCCACCTCCCACCCAGTTACCCAGCAAGCGCGGGTCAAGATCGAGGGTCACCTCTCGCTTCTGTCCCGGGTCCAGCATCACGCTCTGAAATCCCACGAGTCGTAACAACGACTTCCCGTTCACACCCACCAGGTAGAGCTGCGGCACGTCCCGCCCCGCCCGCGAACCCGTGTTGGTCACCGTGAATTTCGCCTGCGGCTTGCGTCCACCGGACACCCTCACGGCAGAGTAGGCGAACTGCGTGTAGCTCAACCCGTGCCCGAAGGCAAACTGCGGCCGCAACCCCTTCGCCGCATACCAACGCAGCCCGACGTCAGACCCTTCGGTGTAATCGAGCACCGCGGCTGTTTTTTCCGACGCCCCCAAGCCCGCAATCTGCGGCCGCGGCAGTTGGCTTTCATCCACCGGAAAGCTCAGCGGCAGCCGGCCCGAAGGATTCACTGCGCCGCTCAACACCGCGGCGATTGCGCTACCGCCCTCCTGACCGGGATACCAGGCCTCGAGCACGGCTTTCGTCTTCGCCAGCCACGGCATCTTGACCGGGTTGCCCGTTTCCAGCACCACAATGGTATTCGGATTGGCTGCCGCCACCGCCTCGATCAGCCGATCCTGCCCCTCGGGTAACGTGAGCTCTCCGTCCGCTCCTTCGGTATTCCAGGACGTCGCGAACACGATCGCCACGTCACACCCACGAGCAAACCCGGCGGCCGCCTCCGGCACGTAACCGCTATCGAACTCAACTTGCGCGTTCGGAAACGCCGTCCGGAGTGCCTTTAACGGGGGTGACGGCATCCACAACATCGACCCCCAGGCCGCCATCATGCCCCGACCGCCCACCGGAGTCAGGGTGATCGGCCCCGGAGGCGTCACCTGGCTCGACCCACCTCCCGACAGAACCCCCAGGTCGGCATGGCCCCCGATCACCGCAATCGATCGAACGTCCGCACGAAGAGGCAGAACGTTCCCCTCATTCTTGAGCAACACCAGGCCGTTGGCCGCGACTTCGCGAACGGCAGCGGCGTGAGCTGCATAGTCTATCTGTCCGTCGCCCGGCTCCGCCTTATCCGCCCCCACCGCATAAAGCGAACGCACGATGCGTCGTACTGCATCCGACAAGCGAGCCCGAGACACCCGGGACGCCGCCACCTCCGCGCGTAAAGGCGCATCGAACCAAACCTTCTGGTCCAGTTGCGCTCCCGACTGCTGATCCAACCCATGAGCGAAATACGCAACATCGTGGACCGCTCCCCAATCCGACATCACCCAACCCGGATAGCGCCAGTCCTTCTTGAGGACCTTGTCCAGTAAAAACGAGTTGCCGCAGGCATAACCGCCGTTGACCTGGTTGTAGGCACACATCACCGAGCCCGGCTGCCCCGTCTCAATCGCAATTTCGAACGCGAGCAGATCACTCTCGCGCAAGGCCGCCTCCGCGGCGCGCGCATCCACCGTCATCCGCAGCGTTTCCTGGTCATTGAGCGCAAAGTGCTTGATGGTCGAAACCACGTGCTCACTCTGAACGCCGCGTATCGACGCTCCGACAATCAAACCCGCGAGCAGAGGATCTTCCCCGGCGTACTCGAAGTTCCGCCCGTTGCGCGGATCGCGCGCCAGGTTGACTCCGCCGCCCAGCAACACGTTGAATCCCTTCGCGCGGGCTTCATTGCCAGCCACCGCACCGCTGCGAAAGGCCAGATCGGGCGAGAACGTCGCCGCGAGCAACAGTCCGGAAGGCAGCGCCGTTGACACATCACCCTTGCGGCTGCGCAGCGGATTGACGACGCCCAGACTCGCATCCGTCTCGTAGATGTCAGGAATACCAAGTCGCGGCACGCCGCGAATATATCCCGCCGTCGGCTTGATTCCCGCGGGCACGGGGGGTAGTCCCGGAATCTCAATCGGCATGATGCCGTGAAGCAGCTGAAAGCGCTCATCATCGGTCATCTGCGCCTCGGTCCGCGCCGCCCGAACATCGGGGTCGCCTGCTGCTGCACCCAACACAACGCCCCAAACTGCCAGCAGTGCAGCAGCCCACCAGAACCTTCTTCTCACGATTTCACTCCCTCACAGACTCGCGGCTAATTCGATACCGATGATGCGACGCGAATCCGCGGTGAGCAGCCCGTTATAGCCGCTGCCTGCGGCCGAAGAATCATAGGGCGTGCTGGCGATCACGAGCGCGTAATGCTTGTCGAGCGCATTCCTGGCAAATACGGAGATCTTGAACCGATGATCCCCGGTCTCCACCCCCAGGTTCAAGTTCAACACGCCATACCCCGACTGAACATCGTGCGGATCGTTGAACGTGAAGTTCACCCGGGAGCGATAAGTGTAGGTGGCGCTGACGAACCCGGCATATGAGCCGAGCCCCAATTCGTGGGTGTAGTCGCCAGAGGTCGTGAAAGCCCACCTGGGCGAATTCACCAGGCGCGCACCACTCACGTTTTCCTGCCCCTTGAGGCACCCTTGCGCGGCCGTCTGCCCGGGATAACAAGGGATGACGTAGTCGTCGACATTGTTGGCCGTGAAAACCACGCTGGTCGCGAGATTCAAGCCCCGGAATGCGGCGTAGGTTGCCTCGCCTTCGAGCCCGCGTGAGCGCAGATTCCCGGCATTCGCCAGGGTGAACGCGACCAGTGCGGCATCATAGCTCTGCGATTGAAAGTTGTTGAAGTTCGTCCAGAAGGCGGTGAGATTGAGGATCAAGCGCCGGTCGAGCCACCGCGACCGCATGCCGACTTCGTAGCTCTTGGGAATCTCCGGAGCGAGGACCGCATGGCCGGAGCGGATGACCGTCTGCGACAGGCCGTTGACCAGGTTGATCGCCTTGCCCTTGTAGCCCCGGGTATAGGAGGCGTAGAGCATGAAGTCCGGTGTGAAGTCATACTGCAGAGCGGTCTTGTAGGAGAAGTTGTTGTCGCTCGCCGTCAGCGACGGATCATTCAGCGGCGGGCCGCCCGTGCCGGGCACCACCGCACTGTAATTGCTCGGGACGGTCCGCAGGAACCGTGCAGCCAGTTGCTCGTGAGTCTGGCGCGCCCCGCCGATGAGGCGCAGATGCTCACCCAGGTGCAGTGTCCCCTGCCCGAATACTGCAGCATTGCGGGTCCGGATGGCGCGATCCACGTAGTTACCCAACAGGACACCGGGCGGCAGGACCTGCCCCAGGGTACCCGCGATGTCGGTCCGGGTCGTGACCGTCTGAGCGAAGAAGTAGGCCCCCGCGACATATTCGAACATCTGCCCGGCGGGTGAGGTCAGCCGGAGCTCTTCACTGAACTGATGTTGATACTGGTTGGCATCGTTCAGGTTCAGGATGTTGACCGGCACCGTGTCGGTATCGTTGTTGTCGATATCGTGAAACCGACGATAGGCCGAGATGGAAGTGAGGTTGTAGTCCCCCAGGTGCGCGTTCATTTCGAGAGACACGCCCTCGGTATCCTGATCGCCGAACGTGCGGCCGTCGAAACGGGCATTCAGGTTGTCATCACCCGGGACTATTGCGCTCAACAGCTCGGTCCGCAACGGCCCGGTGGAACCGAAATACCGGGTGGTCGGCAGAATCGAGCGCGCTGTAGAGACACAGCACTCGCCGTCCGACTTGGCGTAGTCCGCAATGAAGTAAGCATCGAACGCTTCGGACGGTTTGAACAACAGCTTGGCGCGCGCGCCGTAAGAGTCGTTCCCGTTCAGATCGTCGCCGTTATAAAGGTTGTGCACCAGGCCATCGATCCTGTCGTAAAAACTCGTGACTCGCAGAGCCAGGGCGTCCTGGACCAGGGGTAAAGAAGCGGATCCTTTGACTTTCACCTCGTTGAGCTGCCCATAGCTGACCGAGCTCTCAACTTCTAGCGCCTGCAGATCGGGACGGGCCGTAATGATATTGACGACACCGGCGGACGAATTCTTGCCGAAGAGGGTCCCCTGCGGACCCCGCAGGATCTCAATCCGCTCGATGTCATTGAAGTCGAAAAACGTCGCCGCGGAGCGCCCGATCACCACACCGTCGACGACCGTCGCCACGGAGGGCTCCACGCCATCCGAGAAATTCAGCGTCCCGATGCCCCGGATCGACAGGCCGTCGCCGCGCGTATTCGCGGAATCCGTAAACGACACGGAGGGCGAGATCTGTTGGATCTGTCCGATGCTCGAAATGTGATTCTGCGCCAGGAAGGCATTGTTGATCACCGACACCGCGACCGGGATGTCCTGCAGCCGCTCGGGACGCTTCTGGGCGGTCACCACGACCTCTGCAACGGCCGACGGGGGAAGGACACGAGCATCGACACCGGCAAGGACGGGAGGTCCTTCTGGCTTCGGCGGCTCTGGAGCCGTGCCCGTCGGCGCCGCACCTCCGGACCCGACCGGGACGATGCTGACACCCCCATCACCCGTGCGGTGATAAGTAAGCCCTGTCCCCTCCAACAACTGCGTCAGGGCCTGGTCGACGGTCAGATCCCCCGAGGCACCGTGCGTCGTGCGGGTATCGACCTCATCAGAGACGTAGACCACCTGGAAGCCGCGTTCCTTCGCCAGTGCCTGCAGGGCTCGACCCAACGGTTGCGCCGGAATGTGAGTGGGTTTGCGAATCGCGGGATCAACGTCCCCGCTCGCGCACAAAGCCGCCGACGAAAGACAAACGGTAGCGATCGCGACGGCAACGCGCACCAGCAGTCCCCCCCTCTTGAGACTCTGTCTCGCCGTCATCACCCTTTAGCGACGGCTCCTATTGCAGTGAGCGCGTTTGGTGAAAACAGATACCCGGTGAAGCAAAAAATTCTGTCACCCTCAACCGGGGCCGTTGCGGATAATGAGGATCTCGGTGTCGGTCTCGCGAACCTCGATGTCGGGTCGCGACCGCAAGTAGTGAATCAGGAAGTCCGGGTCGGTCACGAAAACCCCGCTCAAGTGCAGAGGGCTCACGCCGTGGTCGATCGCCACCAGCTTGCGGGAGCTATATCGGTTGAACTCGTCGGCGACCGTGGTCAGTGACGCCGACTCGAGCACCAGTTGCCCCTGGGTCCACGCGGTCGCAGAGCTGACATTCGCCCGCTTGGGTTGGCTGCTCGCGGTGCCGGCGCCGGCATCGATCTCGACTTGCTCACCGGCAGACAGTAATACCTTCCCTACCGCCCCCGCACCCGGTGCTCCTGCCCGACTCGCCTCGCTTGCACCAGCCGGCGAATCCGGATGGTTCGCTACTTCGCTATGTGGTCTTTCGTTGTGGGCAACAGCAACCACGGCAACCCTCCCCTCGATCACCGTGACAATCGTCCCGTCGCGACGGCGGTTGACGTCGAATTGAGTCCCGATCGCCTGCACCGCCGTGCCGTCCGCGCGCACGATGAACGGCCGTCCCTCGCTCTTCGCGACCCGGAACAACGCCTGACCTTCCAACAACTCCACCGTCCGCTGCGAGTCGGTGAATTCGACGCGAACCCTGGATCGCGAATTCAACGTCACCGTCGACCCGTCGGCCAACCGTAGAGAGCGCTGCTCCCCGACGTCCGTGGTGTAGGTTGGCTGACCCAGGAGTCGTAATCCTATCAACGAACCGACACCCATCAGGCCGGCAACAGCCGCCGCCGCGGCCCAGCGTGCTCGGGTCCGCCGTCCCCGGGTCGACGAAGCCAATGCCTCATCCTGCTCCTGGAAGCGGCGCTCGAGCGGCACCACATTCCCTTCGGCCTGCACCTGGGAGATGAGCGTCTCGACGTCAAAATGCCTGCGCGCATCCACCTGCCCGGCCTCCTCCCACAGCGCAGTCATTTCAATGAACGCGCGCAGATGCTCGGGAGAGGTCCGGACCCACTCGTCAAAGCGTTGGCGACCGGTCGGATCGATATCTCCGGTCCGGAATTCAACGAGCCACTGCGCCGCCTCATCGCAGATCTGCACGTTCAGTTTGTCGTGACCCTCGCTGCTCATGGCCGGCCTCACTCACTCTCCTTCAGCGACCTGCGAAACTGCACCAGGGCCTTCACCAGGTACTTCTTGGCCATGGGCCGCGAAATCCGCAGCTGCTCGCTGATCTGGTCCATCGACATCCCATCGCGCCGGTACAACAGAAAGGTCGCCCGCACTTTCGGCGCCATGCCATGCAGTGCCTCATCCAGAGTCTCCAGGGACTGCTCAGCGCTCACTTCGAGCACCGGATCGCTCTCGCTGACGGAGCGGATTTCGGCCAGCGCCTCGTCGCGCTCGATGGACGAGTCATCGGCGGCTGACTGCAGCCGATGTTGCTGTGCGACATGCCGGGCAATCGTGAAGATATAGGCCTCCGGAACCCGGATGGTCTCCCGGCTCGGAACCCGCAGGAACCGCAGAAACACCTCCTGGATGAGATCCGGGATATCCGCGGCATTGCGTACGCGTTTGCGCAGATACTGGCGCAACGGACCCGCTTGCGCCGCAGCCAGCTCACCCAGCGTCAGGTGTTTCTTGTCGCTCGCCAAATCGAAGACCCCCCTCGCGGCTAGAGCTACCC
>Ga0268266_10004804_pt1 | contig 12830 bp, 10 predicted proteins | sample KBSS13metaG_FD_190356 | JGI IMG/M metagenome (GOLD analysis project Ga0268266, IMG submission 190356) | Switchgrass rhizosphere microbial communities from Kellogg Biological Station, Michigan, USA - KBS S1-3 metaG (SPAdes) (version 2) | ecosystem: Host-associated > Plants > Roots > Rhizosphere...
GGCGAAGGACATGGTGCGGCCGCTGCTCATGGCGCGCGTCGGCATCCACCACCGCTTGCTGTTCCGCGTCGACGATGGCGTGCTCGACGTGCTCGATCTGATCACGCGGGAGACGCTGATGACGACGCTGAAGCGGATCCGCGGGGCTCGATAGAAAACCAGGCGAGCACGAGACCGGGGATGCCCATCGCGATCGTGATCGCGAAGAACGCCGGATAGCCGACCGCGGCGACCACGCTCCCCGCCCACGCACCGAACAGGTTCTGGCTGAGGCCCATGAAGCTCGTGAGCAGCGCCATCTGCGTGGCCGCGACGGCCGGCGAGCAGAACGAGTACTGCGCGCCGGTGAATGCCGCGGTGGCCATCGCGAACGACACGTTCTCGACGAACAACGTGATCGTGAAGAACGGCAGGTTGTAGCCGACCTCGGCGATGAGCAAGTAGCCGAACTGCGTGACCGCCTGGAGCACGCCGAACACTACGAGCATCTTGCGCATGCCATAGCGGGCGACGAGCGTGCCGCCGAGTGCACCGCCGATGACGAACGCCGGCAGCGACACGGCCTTCGAGAGCTCGCCGATCTCGCTCTTCGAGAATCCGACGCCGCGATAGAACGGTTGCGAGACCGCTTGCGCGAACTGCTCGCCGAACTTGTAGGTCGCGACGAACAGCAGGATCACGATCGTGTGGCGCTTGTGCCGCTGCCAGAACTCGAGGAACGGCTTGTAGACCGATTCGACCAGCGTGCGCGGTGTGCGCTCCGCAGCAGCGGGCTCCTCGGCGATCAGTGTGGCGACCACGCCGATGAGCATCAGCGCGGCCATGATCGAGTAGACGGCCTGCCACGACACGTGATCGGCCAGCGTGAACGCCAGCGCACCCGACGTCAGCATCGCGACGCGATAGCCGATGACGTAGGTCGCCGATCCGGCCGCGCGCTCCTCGGGCGCGAGCACCTCGACGTTGTACGCGTCGATCATGATGTCCTGCGACATCGACATGATCGAGACGAACACCGCGACGGTCACGAGCTGGGCGAGGTGCGTTTCGGCGTCGAGCGTGGCCATGCCGGCAAGCCCGACGATCAGACCGAGCTGGAACACGATGATCCAGCCGCGGCGCCGGCCGAGGAACGGCAGCCTGTAGCGATCGAGCAGGGGCGCCCACGCGAACTTGAAGTTGTTCGGCAGCTTGATCAGCACGAACATCGACAGCTTCTTGATGTCGAGGTGCGCGTCGATCGCCCACTGCTGCAGCGTCTGACCGACGAGAAAGTACGGCAGGCCCGAGGCGAAGCCGAACAGGAACACCACGGCCATGCGGCGCGAGCGAAAGATGCTGCGCCAGTCGGGCATCGCTCGATGATAGTCCGAGCGCCCGATCGCGCAACTTACTGCGTCGAGAGCGCGATGATTTCCGCGTCCGAAAGTACCCGGTTGTACACGCGCACTTCGTCGACCATCCCGTCGAGGAGCGTCACTGCCGTGTCGTTGTCGACGTCGCCGCCGATGTGCACCGAGTCGGAATCGAAATCGATGCCGTTGGGCACGTCCGTCGCGATCATCGCACCGTCGATCCAGAGATTCTTCGTCATGCCGTCCCACGTGCCGGCGATGTAGTGCCAGTCGCCCATCGTCACCGGGGTCGGGCTCGCTGCCTGCAGCGCGTCGGCCCCCGTGTTCTGACACGTGTAGAAGTACGGCGTGGCGCCGACGTCGAGGCACGCCGCCCACGAGTTGAACTGGCCGGCGCCGAGCCCCTTGGTCATCACGCAGCCGCCGTCGGCGTTCACCGATATGACGCGGAACCACGCGCCGATCGTGAACGTCGGATCGATCAACGCGGGCGCCGACGCCGCCGACAAGATCGCCGTCGCACCATCGAACTGCGCCGCGTTGCCGATCTTGCCGGGCCCGATCGTCGGGCAGTCCATGCCCACCGTGCATGCCGCGAGCGTCTGCGACACGCCGCTGGAATCGCTCACGCCGAGCACGCCGTCGGAGCCGTCGAGCGCTTCCATCCGCCACCACGCGACCAGCGACGGATCGAGCGCGGCATCGTTCACCGTCGCGGCGTCGGCGGGTGGTCGTGCAGCATCCGGACGCTCCTGGAACGGCCCGAAGTCGAACCGCCCGCACCCAAGCACCGCCAACAGCCACACATGGCGCACGACAACATTATACGCGCCGACTCGCCTAAGCTTCGCGCGTTATGCCCGACCTCGCTCGCGACGTGCTCGCCAAGCTCTCCACCCAGCTCGCGAAGTTTCCCGGCGTCACCACGACCAACGATGCCTACCTCGCGCTGTCGTTCGCCGTGCGCGACCGCCTGCTCGAGCGCTGGGTCGACTCGGCCAAGGCGATCTTGACCCGCAAGCATCGCACCGTCGTCTACCTGTCGGCGGAGTACCTGATCGGGCCACAGCTCGGCGCGAATCTCGTCACGCTCGGGCTCGAGCGCGAAGCCGCCGATGCCGCGAAGGCGCTGGGCACCACGCTCGACGAGCTGCTCGCTCACGAGGAAGAGCCGGGCCTGGGCAACGGCGGCCTCGGCCGGCTCGCGGCCTGTTACATGGACTCGCTCGCGACGCTCGACATCGCCGCGGTCGGCATGGGCCTGCGCTACGAGTTCGGCATCTTCGATCAAGACATCCGCGATGGCTGGCAGGTCGAACGAACCGATCGCTGGTTGCGCAACGGCTTTCCCTGGGAGGTCCCGCGCTACGAGGTCGAGCACCTCGTCGGGTTCGGCGGCCACACCGAGATCGGCCCGAATGGGGCGAAGTGGTTTCCCGAGCGCACCGTCAAGGGCGTGCCGCACGACGTCCCGGTCGCGGGCTACGGCACGAAGACCACGAACTTCCTGCGGCTGTGGAGCGCCGTTGCCGCCGAGGAGTTCGACCTCGACGCATTCCAGGTCGGCGAGTACTGGCGCGCGGTCGACGCCAAGATCCGCAGCGAGAACCTGACCAAGGTGCTCTACCCGAACGACTCGAGCCCGGCGGGCAAGCAGCTGCGGCTCGAGCAGCAGTACTTCTTCGTGTCGTGCGCGCTGCAAGACTGCATCCGGCTCTTGCTCGCCGGCGGCGCGACGATCCGCCAGTTCGCCGACGTGATGGCGGTGCAGCTCAACGACACGCACCCGGCGCTCGCGGTGCCCGAGCTGATGCGGCTGTTCATGGACGTTCACGGCCTCGGCTGGGACGAGGCGTGGTCGATCACGACGCGCGCGATCGCGTACACGAACCACACGCTGCTGCCCGAGGCGCTCGAGACGTGGCCGCTGCCGCTCGTGCAGCGCCTGCTCCCGCGCCATCTCGAGATCATCTTCGAGATCAACCGGCGCTTCCTCGACGAGGTTCGCGCGAAGTTCCCCGGCGACGATGCGCGCGTCCAGCGCATGTCGCTGATCGGCGAGCGCGGCGAGCGCCAGGTGCGCATGGCGCATCTCGCGACGGTCGCGAGCCAACACGTCAACGGCGTGGCGGCGCTGCACTCGCGGCTGTTGCGCGAGACCGTGCTGCGCGACTTCGCCGAGCTGTGGCCCGAGCGGTTCACCAACGTGACCAACGGCGTCACGCCGCGCCGGTTCGTGCGGCTCGCGAACCCGGCGCTGTCGGAGCTCGTGACCGAAGCGATCGGCGACGGCTGGCTGCGCGATCTCGATCGGCTGCGCGAGCTCGAGCGGTTCGCCGACGACAGGGCGTTCGGCGCGAAGTGGCGCGCGGTCAAGCAGGCGAACAAGGCGGCGCTGGCGCAGCATCTCGGCGGCGCGTTCGATCCGGCTGCGTTGCTCGACGCGCAGTGCAAGCGCATCCACGAGTACAAGCGCCAGCACCTGAATCTGTTGCACGCGATCACGCTGTTCGACCGCGCCCGCCGCGGCGACGACATCGGCGTACCGCGCACGATCGTGTTCGCCGGCAAGGCCGCGCCCGCGTACTGGATGGCCAAGCTGATCATCCGGCTCGCGCACGGCGTCGGTGAAGCGATCGCGGCAGATCCGAAGGCGCGCGCGCAGCTGCGCGTCGTGTTCATCCCCGACTTCAGCGTCAAGAACGCGCAGCGGATCTATCCCGCGGCCGATCTGAGCGAGCAGATCTCGACGTCCGGGCTCGAAGCGTCGGGCACCGGCAACATGAAGTTCACGCTCAACGGCGCGCTGACGATCGGCACGCTCGACGGCGCGAACGTCGAGATCCGCGAAGCCGTCGGCGCCGACCACTTCTTCTTGTTCGGGCTCACGGCCGAGGAAGTGCTCGCCCGCAAGCGCGAGGGCTATCACCCGAGCCAGGTGCGCGACGACGAGCTCGTGCGCGCGCTCGAGCTGATCGGCGAGGGTGTGTTCTCGCGCGGCGACCGCAACATGTTCGCGCCGCTCGTCGCGGACCTGCGCGAGCGCGATCCGTTCCTCGTGTGTGCCGATTTCCGTGCGTACGTCGACACGCAGCGCCGCGTGTCCGATGCGTGGCGCGATCCGGCCGCGTGGACGCGCTCGTCGATCATCAACGTCGCGCGCGCCGGCAAGTTCTCGAGCGATCGCGCGATCAGCGAGTACGCGCGCGAGATCTGGAACGTCAAGCCGCTGCGCTAGCGACCGTTGAGCCGCTTCCAGTCGGTGAGCAGCGCACCGACGCACTTCTGGCTGCAGTGTCCCTTCGCGAACACCTCCGAGCACGTCATGTCCTTGCCGGTGGCCTTGTCTTTCTCGCCGGCGGGCGCCGTGTCGGGATCGAAGCCGCCTTGGGTCGCACTGTTCTGAGCGCGACCGAGGAGCGACATCACGAGCTGCTCGAGGTCGGCGAAGATGTCGCCGCCGTGGATGCCGGAGAGCGTCCCGCCGTCGAGCTCGACGAAGTCGGTGTGCTGCATGCCTGTCGGCTATCGCAAACGATGTGCCGACGACGATCTGTCGAGTGCTCGCGCAGTTGGCGTCGTGATTGTCGAAGCGGGATTGCAGGCTCGCACCCACGTACATGTGCTCAAACGCCGGCGAGCTTGCGCCAGAGCTCGCGGCCTGCCGACTGCTCGCGCTCGCGGAACACGAGCGGCAGCTCGAACAGCGGCGTCGCCTTCGCCGGATCGAGCACGCGACGCGCGAGCGGGCCGATGCGCATGTGGCCCTGATCCGGACGCTCGCTGCGCTGGAACGCCATGAACCACGGCTGCGTCGCATGCGCGACGATCAGCTCGCGATACGGCCGCATGTCGTAGTTGACCAGCCACAGCTCGCCGGCGCGCGAGACGCGCTCGCGCAGATCGTCGTCGGGCTTCGCGAGGACGAACGGCGCCTGCCACACCCGATGCGGCGGCAGCGGCGCGTCGGTCGGCTCGGCCATGTAGAGATGCGCGAACGATCGCTCGCGCACGAACGACGTCCAGCTCATACGGACCTCGCGATGCGGCGCAGATCCTCGGCGATGCCGTCGACGCTGCGATTCCAGTCGCGCTCGTAGGTGATGCTCTCGATGCGCGCCGCACGCACGACCGCCGCGATCGCGGCTTCGGTCGCCGCGCTGACCTCGGAGTCGTGCGAGTCGACGTAGCACTCGGCCTCGTCGTCGCGGGTGTAGCTGCCGACGTGGCAGCGAACCGCCTTGCCCGCGATCAGCGGCAGCCACGCGGCCGCGTGCCCGAGCCCGTTGAGCTCGCCGACGACCGCGTTCGAGATGTCGAACAAGATGCCGCAACCGGTGCGCGCCTGGAGCGCGGTGACGAACTCGATCTGCTCGGCCGCGGTGTGCTCCGACGACGCCGTGTTCTCGACGAGCAGCGTCTGGCCGATCGCGTCCTGATAGCGCGCGACGCGCTCGCTCACGAAGTCGAGGTCGTCGTAGTCGCGCTCCTGGCCGGCGCCGACGAACGCGTTGCCGAAGCGAAACCGGCAGAGGTGATCGGAGACCGCGAGCGGGCGCAGGACGTCGACGTGGCGGCGCAGCCGCGCGAGGTAATCGCGAAACTCGGGCTCGTCGAGCTCGAGGTAGCGCGACCACATCACGTGCAGCATCACGCGATCCGCGAGCACGCCGAGATCGTCGGCGAGCTGCACGGGATCGAGCGCGCAGAAGTTGTCCCACAGGATCTCGACGACCGGCACACGGTCGCCGAACCCTGCCGCACGCAGCGCCGCGGCCGTCTGGCCGAAGTCTGCGAGCGAGCCTGCGCTGAGCGTGATCACTTTTGCGGCTGCTGTCCCTTGAGGCGCTTCCAGTCGTCGAGCAGCGCGCCGACGCACTTCTGGCTGCAGTGGCCGCCGGCGAAGACCTGGCCGCAGGTCATCTCCTTGCCGTCGGGGCCGCGCTCGCCCGACGGCGTCGTGTCGGGATTGAACTCGCCGCCGTGGATCAGCGAGAGGGCAAGATCGTCGAGCTCGATGAAATCGGTGATGGGCTTCATGCCGAGCGCTATCGCAACCGATGTGCCGATCGCGACCTCCGCAAAGATCGCGCAGTTGTCGTCGATGACGCGTCGATGTCACGTCGCGATCGGGCGACGTTGTGTCTTTGCCGTTTTGCAGGATCCAGCTCACCTACATGTGCGGATCTGCGGGAATGCGTTGTGGTTTTGTCGTCGTGCTGACGTTCGTTTCAGTCCGCGCCGAACATCTCGAGCCCGCCGAGCAAGAACCAGCCGCGACCTTGCTCTCCCCAGTCGAGGCCGCCGAACAGCGCCGGGCCGACGCCCGCATGCGCGCGCGGCCAGTACGCGCGATCGCCGCCGAAGCGCAACGTGCCGCCCAGCCAGAGCCCGTCGGCGCCGATCGTGTGCACGGGCCCGCTGTTCGAGAACCGCCGGTCCCACTCGGCGGCGACGCTGAGATGTGCGAGGCCGAGCGGCACGTCGACCCGAGCACCGACCGAGGTGGCCGGGTGCAGCGACAAGAGGCCGACGCCGGCGCTCGCGCCGATCGCGAACGCCCCGGTGTGCATGCCGATGCCGATCGGCCGAAGCGCGAGCGAGCCGATGTCGGGCCCGACGCGCGCCGAGATGTCGCCGAACCAGCCGACCGGCCGCGGCCGGCCGAACGCGGCGTCGAAGTCGACCGCGCCGACGACCGAGCTGCCCGCGCTCTGGCGCTCGCCGATGCCGCCGCCGAGCTCGACCGCCTGCACCCAGCCTTTCGGATCGCCGGTCAGCGGGCCGGTGTACGGCGCCGGCGCGGCGATCGCCGGGCCGCCGGTGTGCGCGTCGAGCCACGCGGCCAGCTCGTCCTCGACGCGCGTGCCCTTGTCGCCGGGCTCGTGGACGAGGTCGTGATAGTAGCCGTCGTAGATCACGAGCGACTTGTCGGTCGACGGGATCGCCGCGATCAGCGCGCGGCTGCCCGACGGCGCGGTCAGCTTGTCGGCCGTGCCGTGCATCGCGAGCACCGGCATCGTCAGCGCATCGGTGTTCTCCCAGATCGCGCGCATGCCCTCGACGAGGCCGGCCGCGGTGCTCGCGGGGCCCGCCGGCTGCGAGATCAGCTCGTCGCGATCCATCGCGGCCGCGTTGTTCGGATCCGACGAGAAGTCCTTGTTGTCGAGCGACAGCGCCGGCGCTTTCGGCAGCAGAAATCCGGTCATGCGCGTCGCGGCGATGAGCAGCGGCGGTGCGGCAACGGCGAGCGCGGCACCCGACAGCATCAGGCCGGCGAGCTCGGGCTTGTGGACCTCGGCGGTGCGCGCCGCGATCGCCCCGCCCATCGAGTGGCCGAACAGAAAGACGGGTTGTCGTTGCTCGCGGCGCTCGACCTCGCCGAGGAACCGATCGAGATCGTCGACGTAGTCGGTCCAGTGCTCGGGCGCGACGCGTGGCCCCGCCGAGCGACCGTGCCCGCGCAGATCGAACGCGTAGACCGCGTAGCCACGTGCGGCGAGCTTGGTCGCGAGACGGGCGTAGCGCCCCGAGTAGTCCTTGAGGCCGTGCATGAGCACGACGACGCCGCGGGCGGTCGGCGTGGTGGCCGGCCAGGTCCGCGCGAGCAGCGCGGTGCCGTCTCGGGCCGTGAACACCCACGTCGTCGAGCCGGCCGGCGGCGCCGGATCCGGGCGCAGCGGCAGATCCGGGGTGTGGGCGCACGCCGCGAGCGCGGCGGCGAGCAGCAAGCGCTTCAGACGGTGAGCCCCTTCTTGTACGCGAGCAGCTCTTTCTGGGTCTTGAGCAGGAGCTGGTTGGTCTCGAGCAGCTCCTTGGTCCGCATCCGCACCTGGTTCGCGAGCCGCTCGCGCTCGCGCGCCTCGGTCTCCAACATCTCCTGATACTTGACCTGGACGACGGCCTCGTCGGTGACGTTGCGCTGGATCTCGAGCGCGCCGACGTGGCGGCCGGCCTCGTCCGTGATCGGCACCGCCGACAGGATGAACCGGAGCTTCTGGGTCTCGCCCGCGACATTTCCCGAGATCTCGTCGAGCCGGACGTGGCGGTTGTCGGCCCAGCACTGCTGCGCGATGCACTCGTTTTTGCAGATGTTGAGCTCGAGCACCTCGAAGCAGTGCTTGCCCTTGAGGCCGCGCGCGACGCTGCGCGGCAGGAGCGCGTAGAACGCGCGGTTGAAATCGACGATCCGGCGCTCGGTATCGACGATGAAGTAGCTATCGACGATCGCGTTCGACACCCGCTTGAACTCGGTGAGGAACTGCGTCAGCGCAGGCGAGGGGTCCATCGGGCCGCTAAATGGTATCAGCCCCCCGGGCGATGGCATAATCCCGCCGACATGGCCATGCGGGGAGGGCCGAGCATCTCGGTCAAGATGATCCTCACGACGACCTTGCTTGTCGTCGTGACCGTCGTGGGCTCGGGCGTGCTCAACGTCGTGAACATTCGCAAGAACTTCGACAGCGCATCTCAAGCGCAGATCGATCAGTTCAAGCGTGGCCGCGCGACGCTCGGGTCGATCGGAACGCCGCTGTTCGCGCGCGCCGTCGAGCCGCTGCTGATCGATCGCCACGACGACGAGATCGAGCTGCTCGCGAAGAGCGCGGTCGCGCAGGACACCAAGGACGGCCCGCCGAGCGCGCACGGCGGCAAGGACTACGGCCTCAAGGTCGCGCTCGTGCTCGATCTCAACCAGAACGTCGTCGTGCGCTGCCTCGAAGGCGCGAACGTCGACTGCCAGATGGGCGATCACAAGCCGGTCAGCGCGACGACCGGCAAGCTCGCCTACGACGCGTGGCAACAGGCGCTCGCGACGTGGAAGACGTCGAGCGATCCGCTGATCGACTTCGACGTGCAAAGCGACGGCGCGACCTATCACGTGTTCGCGTATCCGGTGTTCGTCGGTGCACCGCCGACGTCGGCCGGCGCGCTCGCCGCCGATCCGCCGGCCGCGCGGCAGGGCTACGTCGTGCTCGGCTACGACCTCGCACCGGTCGCGTGGTTCGCGACGGAAGCCGACGAGCAAAAGGCAGCCGCGTCGACGAAGGCCGCGCTGTACACCGCCGCGGTCGGTGCGCTATTCGCGCTGATCGGCACCCTGCTCGCGATCTTCCAGGGCCTGTCGATCTCGCGGCCGATCCGCCAGCTCGCGTGGAAAGCCGATCAGATCGCGCGCGGCGATCTCGATGCGCGCGTCGAAGTGACCAGCGGCGACGAGATCGGCCTGCTCGGCACGAACTTCAACTTCATGGCCGATCAGATCGCGATCTTGCTCCAGCAAACCGCCGAGAAGGCCAAGATGGAGCAGGAGCTCGAGGTCGCCAAGGCGATCCAGGAGACGCTCGTGCCGAGCGACGCGCCCGTGCACAAGCACACGCTGACGTTCGCGGGCTTCTACGAGCCGGCCGCGCAGACCGGCGGCGACTGGTGGACGTGGTCGGAGCTGTCGGGCGGCAAGATCTTGATCGTGATCGGCGACGTCACCGGCCACGGCATCCCGTCGGCGATGATCACCGCGGCGGCGAAGGCCGCGTGCGACGTCGCGCGCCACGTTCATCAGGACGACGTCACGGTCACGCGCCTGCTCGAGATCATGAACCAGGCGATCTACGAGAGCGCGCAGCGTCGGTTCGTGATGACGTGCTTCGCGTCGATCGTCGACACCAAGGCGCGCACGATCACGTACGCGAACGCCGGCCACAACTTCCCGTACCTGTTCCGCCAGGGCGAAGGCAAAGGCGAGTTCGGCTCGCTGATGATCCGCGGCAACCGGCTCGGCGACGACAAGACGAGCAAGTACGAATCGAAGACCACCGAGCTCGCGATCGGCGACGTGCTGGTCTGGTACACCGACGGCATCGTCGAGTGCGAGAACGCCAACGGCGAGGAGTACGGCGAGAAGCGGTTCCGCGCGTCGGTCCGCAAGGCCGCCGCCCTCGACGCCGGCGAGATGCGCGACGCCATCATCGCGGATGCCGCCGAATATTTCGGCGAGACCGCGCGCAAGGACGACATTACAATGGTGATCGGGAGAATGCATTGAGAGGCATTGTCGTCGCCGCGATCGTACTGTCCGCTTCGGCCGCGATCGCCGACGTCGAAGACGATCTGCGCGACGGCGACAAGTACTTCGAGCAGACCGACTGGAAGAAAGCCGCGAGCGCGTACGACCGCGCGATCGGCAAGTCGCCCGGCCAGGTCAGCGCCGAGGCCTACGGCAAGCGCGCGGCGATCTACATCATCCAGCACGACATCAAAGGCGGTCTCGACTTCGTCGCGCGCGCCAAGTCGCGCTATCCCAACGCGCCGGAGATCGGCGAGCAAGAAGCGCTGCTCTTGTGGGAGAGCGGCAAGCGCGACGACGCGATCGGGATCGCCGAGAACGTCGTCAAGACGCGCCCGCAGGCGTTCTCGAACCAGCAGATCATCGGCGAGTACTACGCGACGCGCGATCCCGAGAAGACCGCGGCCGCGTTCGAGGCGTATCTCGCGCATCGCCCCGCCGAGCTCGAAGGCGGCGACTTGCTGCCGCGGCTGCGCCTCGGCTTCGCGTATCTCGCGACCGCGCGCGCCGCGATCGCGGACTCCGACGACGGTCGCGCCGATCAGCTGTACGCGAAGGCCGCCGAGCAGTTCGAGACCGTCGAGCGCAAGCTCGGCAAGAAGCCGAACGCGATGGTCAACGCGAACAACGGGCTGTGCGCCGCATACACGGGCCTCGGCCGCTGGGACCAGGCGCTCACGGTGTGCGAGCGCATCGTCGACAATCCGAAGCAGATCGACACGACCGGCTCGGTCTACTTCAACCTCGCGACCGCGTATCTCGCGAACCGTCAGATCAAGAAGGCGCGCACCGCCGCGCTCGAGTTCGCCGGCCGCCGCAAAGGCGAAGCGCGCGGGCTCATCCTCGTCGGCGACACGTACTTCGCCGAGAACGACTGGACGCACGCGCTGGATCAGTATTTGCGCGCCGAGAAGCTACTCAAGCCGAGCCAGTCGCGCGATCAGGTGCAGCTGTCGATCCGGCTCGGCAAGACGTACCGAAGACTCCCTGCGAACGGCACGCAAAACCTCGCGCTCGCGATCGACAAGCTGTCGACGGCTTGGAACGCGAACCCGAACAGCCTCGAGCTCGCGACCGAGCTCGGCGCCGCATATCTGGAGGCGCGCCAGGACGCCAAGGCGACGCAGCTCACCGACAAGGTGCTCGCCGGGCCCGATCTCGCGAAGGCGCCAGCCGATCAGCACGCCGCCGTCCTCGTGCTCGCCGGCAAGGCGCTGTTCAATCAGCACAAGCTCAAGGAAGCGCGCACGCGATTCGAGTCGGCGGCGCAGCTCAAGGCCAACGACGTCCAGATCCAGCACGCGCTGATCGAGACGATCAACGAGCAAGGCATCGAGGCCGCCGCGAAGGAGCCGAAGGCCGCGCAGACGCTGCTCGAGCAGGCGCTCGCGATCGATGCGTCGTCGTGGATCACGCTCACCAACATCGCGGTGCTCGCGATCGATCGCGGCGATTGCGATACCGCGCAGCGCGAGCTGATGCGGCTCGAGACCGTGCGCGGCAGCGACGCGGTGCTCACCGCGCGCTTGCTCGGCCGATCGTATTTGTGCGGCACGCGGCCCGATCCGAAGCGCGCCGGCGAAGCGTTCGCCGCCGCCGAGCGCGAGGCCAAGAAGGCCAACGCGCAGCTCGCGCTCGCCGAGATCTATACCGAGTGGGCGCCGCTGACGTGGGACATCGATCTCGCGGGTGCCGTCGAGAAGCTCGATCAGGCGGTACAGATCGCGTCGCAAGATCCGGAGGTCGCGCCGGCCGCGAAGCGCAACCTCGCGCTCGCGCTGTACAGGCGTGGCTGGAAGAACCTGCACGACGGCCGCACGCAGGAGGCCGCGAACGACTTCGAGCGCGCGACGCGCGATCCGTCGGTGCTCAAGGGTACCGAGCCGCTCGCGTTCGACTTCTCGTACGCGATCGCCCTGCTCGACTCCGGGCACGGCGACCAGGCCGCGAAGCTGTTCAAGTCGCTCGCCACGCGCGGCAATCAGGGCGCGTATCTCAAGCCGCCGTACGCGCGGATCGGCGCGCAGTACTGGGCCGCGTACGCGGGCTATCGCACGCAATCCGGCGCGGCGCGCACCGCCGCGTGCGACGAGCTCGCCAAGCTCGAGGGCGAGCTCGGCAACCGCGGCCGCGAGCTGCTCGCATCGTGCTGGGAGACCGCCGCCGGCGATGCCGCGCGCGCGGGCCAGACCGCGGCGGCCGTAAAAGACCTCGCCGCGGCCGACAAGACCGCGACGCCCGACCAGAAGAAGCGGATCTCGTTGGATCGCATCGCGCTGACATTGGACAAGTCCAAGCTGGGCGAGCTCGAGAGCTTCGGCGGCGAGCCGCCCGAGGCGCTCGTCGATCTCGGCATCGTCTACGACCTGCTCGGCCGGCCCAAAGAGGCGTACGAGACGTGGCTCAAGGCG
>Ga0268266_10004807_pt1 | contig 12830 bp, 11 predicted proteins | sample KBSS13metaG_FD_190356 | JGI IMG/M metagenome (GOLD analysis project Ga0268266, IMG submission 190356) | Switchgrass rhizosphere microbial communities from Kellogg Biological Station, Michigan, USA - KBS S1-3 metaG (SPAdes) (version 2) | ecosystem: Host-associated > Plants > Roots > Rhizosphere...
CTTGGTTTAAGACGATCTGCACTCGGCGCAGCCGGCCAGTCAGATCACTCATCGATTCTTGGAAAAGCAGCGTGCCATTGTCGAGAAACGCGACATCGGTGGCCACACCTTCAATATCGGCCAGTTCGTGCGTCGAGATCAGGACAGTCATCCTGCCAGCCTGCTCCAACAGCCTCTCCATGAATTCGTCCCGCACCAAGGGGTCGAGTCCACTGAATGGCTCGTCCAACACCAGAAGCTTTGGGCGGAAGGGTAGGGCGCACGCGAGCGCCATCTTCATGCGCATCCCGTGTGACAGATCGCGGATTTTGCGGTCGGGCGGCAAATTCAACTGCGCGAGGAGAGATCGTTCCAGGTCGCGGTCCCAATTCGAGTATAGAGGCCGCAGATGAGCCAGGTACTGTGCGACGGTCAACCGATCCGGCATGTGCTGGTTCTCTGAGACATAACCCACTTGCGCGAATTCGCGGCACGACAGGCGTCTGGAGTCCACACCCAGGATGGTTGCCGTACCGGCTGTGGGCTGCAGGATATTCATCAGCACCTTGATGGTGGTGGTCTTACCCGCGCCATTGGCCCCAATCAGCGCAAGAGCAGCCCCTTCTGGAACTGATAGATTCAAATTTCTCAGCGCATCGTGGCGCCCATAGTTTTTGAACAGACTATGGGTGTGAATGGTCATTTGCGACGTACTGGGGTCGTCGGCGCCGGAGAATTGAGCCCGGCCCATCCCACCGATATGGCTTGGACGACCTCCTGCAAGCTGACGCCCAACTTCCTGGCCTCGACGATGAGACGTTCAACCTCTGGCTGCAGAACTCGTTTGCGATCAGTTGCGCGCGACGGAACCCGTTCTGCAACTACGGTGCCGATGCCTGGTCTGACCTCCAGCCACCGCTCTCCAATCAAGTGGTGAATGACTTTCTGCGCGGTATTTGGGTGGATCTTCAAGTCCGCTGCCAGGGTGCGCACGGATGGAAACGCCTGTCCGGGTGAGAGCTCCCCACTTACTAAGGACTTCTCTGCTGCGAAGATCAACTGATCAAAGAGCGATTGTCCGGACTGAGCTTTGAACGTGAATAGTGACACACGCATAGTGTGTCACATGAGATGTGGTACAGCAAGATCCGGTTTCGCATTCGTCAACGAGAAAGATTTTGCGTAGCCAAGCAGCAACGATAATTTCATGACTGACAGCCAGAGGGTAATTTTGCCGAACCCGAAAACCGGCGAGCCATGGCAGAGAGCAGAGCACGAGACCCTCTATTTCAGGCGAGCATGGAGAGACAATGTATCGTGAGGAACCGATCGAAGAGGACCTGGAGTCGACTCGCGCTGTTTCAGTCGCGAGATATTTTTGGAGAGGCGTTACCGATCACACCACGGCGGCGAACTCTCAGCGGGCAAGGCCGATGAAATCATTGCGCACCTGCAACAGGCTCGCCAATATGCAAATCGACGCAGTGTGGTGCGCGGGCGGTCTACTTTGGAGAGGGCGACTATCACGGCGTTTCGCCCGAGATGAAGCAATGCGCTCGCGTTCCGCAAGACACATGCATTACTCCGCGATTAGCTGCTCATTACTCAGCGGGGCTGCCGAAGTAGAGCCGATATTCGTCATTGATGTTTCGCACGGTATCGTCGTGCGCCAGATCTTTCAGGAACAGATCAACAGTCGACTTTGCCCAGACCTGTCCGTCAGGGCCGAGACCGTGAGTTGGATCGGCCCCCTTGCCACGTAGATACTCCTTGCTTGACAGGGTCGCGCTGTACTCCCGCCGCATGACCCTCTGGCCGTTCACATATAACTCATAGTGCAGCGTGTGCTCGCCGCTCATCACCACGGGTGATATTCCGAGCGTGCCTACTGAGAGCAACCCACTGAAAAAGTTCTTTGCATCGACATGCGCGGGGCGCACGGAGTGAAAGAGGCGAAGTTGAATCGGCGCGCCCGGAGCCTCCTTCGAAAGATGTGCCAGCAACGGGCTCGAATGCAACGCATCAAACAGCTCACTTCCCGCAGGATCGGCGTGGAACAGGATGGTCGGCAGTGCCAGATCCGCCGGACCGATGGACGCAGGAATAGCATCGGCTGCAATTACGCTGGCCGTGACCGACGCTGCTCCGATGGCAATGAGGCGCGCGATGAGGCTCAATTTATTCATCGTGATCAACCTATTGGTAGCACTTGATACCCACCACCGCAGGCAGTGTGTCTTCAATCGCAACATTGCCGGCAGCATGAGAATCTGCAACGCCCTTTGAAAATGCGACCGCTTTGTTTTCCAGGAACTTTTCGACATAGACGGCTTCGAGGGCGAAATTGACGTTCTGCGGCAATACACCCTGCTTCAAAAGCTCTGCCGCATTCAGAGTGCCGACCGCTACACCTAAAACATCCCCGTGGGCATCGATCACGGGACCGCCACTCGCCCCTGGTTGGATGGGCGCGGAGAACTGAAATTGGCCGACCGAGCCATTCAGGCCCGCGCGCGAGCTCAGCGTGCCTCGCGTGACAGTCGGGGCGTCCGTCATCAGGGTTTGCAGTGGAAATCCTATATTGACCACATTCTCACCCAACTCTGGATGGCCTCCATGACGCAGCCGGAGGAAATGTTCGTTGCTCACGTGAGTATCGATCACGGCAAGATCCAGCACGGCACTGTCTGCGACCATGGTCGCCGGCATGGCTTTTCCGCCATCGCGCACCTCAATCAACCCGCACTCGTGCACCACATGGGCAGCCGTCAGCAGCTGCCCAGTGCTGTTGAGAAAGAATCCGGTCCCACTCGAGAAGGGGCGTTCCTTGTTTACCAACGAATCCACGGGTGGCGAGGAGGTCTCGCGGGTCGGAAACTTCTCGGCGGTAGGGCGGAGTTGCGCCACGACATCGGTGAGCGTTCGATTGATGACCTGCTGCGTCAGATTTCCGATCACATCCGCCGGCGGGTTGAATCCCGGGGCCCAGCGAACGACGGAATCGCCTTTGAGAACCGAAGTCCCCGAGCCATCGTACACCTGGTAGTGGGCGGTGGCGACCAGTTGCCGGTCTTCGGCCTTGACGTTCGGGTGCATGGCGATCAAGAGGCCATGTGGCGGTGTCCCCTTCACCTCATACATGAAGCTCGACTTGAAGAAATGTTCGGCCGCAGCCAACGTGGATTCCTCGAAGCTGCTTCCGACTTGCACGGAGTCGGTGGTCTGGAACCCGCCAGCCGAACGGAATGCGGTGCGGAAATCCCGGACGCCTTTAGGCAAGTAAATGGCGACGGAGACGTTGGCCGGTAGCGCCAGGTCTTTCGGCAGCTTCAGCTCCTCAGCCGCGAAACACGCGGGTGGTGCCATCAAAGCAAGGAGTGCCAGATCGGCCAGGAATCGGTGGGATCTTCGCATTGCCCCTCCAAGATCATCCGTTCGGGTCTACTGCCCGCTCTCGTAGGGATAATGTAACACGACGAGGAGATTTGGTTGGGCCCGCGAAAGAGACACCAGCCATTGCTTTCATTTGCACCTTAGCCCCCTCTCGCTCTTGGCCCGGACTACAGAATTGTTGGACCCGGCAGATTTCGCGTGACGCATGACTGACGTCGCTCCATCAACAAGGGCCTTGAGAGCCGCGATACCTTCCTTGCAACTGCCCATCCAGTGCTACTCTCTGAATTCAGGATTGCGCAGCCGAGCTTTCTAGGAGAACTCATTCGTGGCCGGAAACGCCGGCCCAGATGACGTCAGAAGTCCTGACTCACGCAGGAGCCGATTAAACAGGCGTATCTGCACTATGGCTGCTCATCATGAATCGTGCTAAGTCCTCCAATCGCTCTCGTTTCCAATGGTCCGCGACGTAGCGTATCCGCGACCCGCCTCGCACGTCGAAGAGCTCCTGCAGGGTCGGTGCACATACGGGACCCGGCTCCGTGGCACGTCGGTAGTCGCGAGTCACCGCGTTTGCTAGCATGTCAGCAGCCTGGAGCCCTTGAATCCACCTATCGTCGCCGAACGTAATCGCCGACAGATGATCGCGCCAGTGTGGATATCGGGCCTTGACCGTTCGGTAAGCCCCGTAGGTATTCATCGACTTTCCACTGTCATCCACCAGCACGCTCACACCGTCGTGTTGCACGCCTGAGTTAAAGACCAACCTCAGAAGATTGAGAAGGCAAAAGGCGTTCTTTTCCATGCTCGCCCTCTCGTCGTCACTCAAGATCGGCCGCAATTGCTTTGCCACCTCCTGCAAGGCAACCGTATCAACACTCACAATGTAGCCAAAGTCCATATAGGTGTTGATCACGCCGACGAGCTTCTGCAGCAGCTGGATGCGATCGGCATGCGGCATCTGCAGGTCCTTGTATTGCCTGCGGCCAGCAAGGAAATCGGTGGTGTGAAGGGTGTAACCAGGAAGGTCCTTGACGACGCTAATCCATTCATCGCCGAATTTCTTGCCCACGTTATAGTTGTAGGAATAGCCGGCCAAACACATCCACTTCCCGCTGTCCGGCGCATACCCGTCGTCGAGATAAACTTCGGTGACCATTGCGCTCCTGCGTCGAGTATATCCGTACTCTAACATAACTTGCGACGATCGCGCAGCGACGCGGTAGGGTATTTCTTCACGGCTGTAACCGGGAGACAATGCCGGCACGATCGGCGAAGGCGGTCGATTCGATTGCAGCGATGACAACAACATTACAACGATTCCGCAGGAATGCCATTAGCGAATGGGCAAGCGGTGTTAGGCCTTAGATATTGGTTTTTCTGAAACGACCTCGTCGAAATCAGGCGCTTCATAGAGTAAAGAACGAGTAACAGCTCCCTCATGGCCGGTATTGCGCAGTTGCGCTTCAATAATTGCTACTTCAGTTCCTGTCGTGTCGGGCGGCAAAAGTACGTTAGTTACGAGCTCGACGAGCGGCAAGTTCAACGTGACGCGCTCTTTTTCCTGAAACAACGAGAGTGCTGGTGGGTGATTTTGATCCTTACTCGCATGGACCAGGTCCGTGGAAATCAGAACCAAGCGGTGTTCGTGTTCGTCACTGAAGTTATCCCGTTTGGTTGACAGAGGAATCAGAACATCGCTTGCCCATGAATCAAAGTGTTGCATGCTGAAAGCGCGACCGTATTTGTCAGCGTATTGGCGATGGATCGCTTCAACCGTCGGCTGCCGTCTATAGTCTACTTTCAAAAGGCTGAGCATATGTTTCCCGGCTGCTTTCTTCGCAGCCGTGAGATATTTCGTCGCATCTACAGACCATCGAACCCGTGCGTCGGTTCTTGCGGCCAGCCACAAACGCTCGGTTTCTTCACTGGTGGTAAAGCACTGTGCGAATACGAATCGCCCCATTGGACTTGCAAATTTAAGATCGGCGGCAACGGAGTTGACGTGTCTCGGGAGGCTTCCTCGAAATATTCCGTCAGGCCCCTGAACCATCACTCCCTTTTGTACTCGTCCGGAAGTTAGGAAAGATGACTCATTAGGGTCCGGCCACTGAGAGGGGTGGAAAAGTGCAACGAAGCCGGCCTTCAACATATCCAGAAGAAAGATCAGTCGCTCAAAGCGATGTAACTCCATCTACGCCTACTCCAAAACTTTGATCTCATGATAAGTTCAAAGTGCTGATCTTGCCCCTTTTTTTGCACGGGCAGGGTTGAAGGTCTTGTGCTTGCGCGGTGACGACTCAATCGCCGACACTAAGTTTGTTCGAAGTGCTGTAGATTGTCCAACCGGAAGAAGGTCTTCGCATTTTAGGAGGTGTTGGTAGTGAAGTCTCGCGATCGCCCTAAAGCCGAACCCCATCGAGGTGCAGCCAGAGATTTGCGACAATTTGCGGCGTCCTTCGTACATGCTCGAATGGAAGGGTTCGCAAAAGACATGCAGATCTGTCTCACGCCCGTGCCGTCGAAGACCCGTTCAGGTCCCACCCACGCCTATTTTCCGGCGCTGATGGCTTGTTGTGGGACGCTTGAATACCTCGCGGGACTGTACGGTGGTCGAACCAAACCCTGTGGCGATGAGGAATTGAGTCGTTTCGCCGCCAAATTCCTGCCGCAGCCTGAGTATGCGGCGGATGCCATTCATATTCTCCACTGCGCCCTTCGCCATTCCATTGCGCATCGCGGCATTGCAACGGGCGTGTGGGTTGATCGAAGGCCGGGAGCCAATCGGCGCGTAACCTGGCGAGTCGGCGCGGAAACTAAGGCACCCTCCATTCTGTTGAAGGCCGAGGAGGGGATCCTCACCCGAGATTCGCCCTGGCCGTGTCGATAAAACCATCGGGTGCATATACGTCTCGGGAGACTGTGGCGTGACATTCGGGAGTCGGCCAGCGCTTACTGCGCAGATCTCTCTTCCCCCAAAACCTTTGCCGGCTTTGAAGCCTGCATGCGCAGTCTCTACCCTGCGTGATTGCGGGCGCTCGTGTCGAAGATGGCGACGGATTGCGAAGGTGCCGGGCGCGTGTGAGGCCGTCGAACACCGTCGGTTATCATGCAATTCGGTGGCTGTGCATTCTGTCATTCAACTCAATGAATCTCTGATTCGAAGTGTTGAATTGATTGCCGCAAGAACGGATCTCCGGAGCGTTCCGTGCGCGCAAAGCGCGCATCACCGGCCATGTCCATTGTCCACCAAATAATCCAAGGAATTTCTACGCCCCAGGGCGTGTCCGTTTGTGGACCGACTGAGCACTAGATCCCCGACGGCCCTGATGACCGGCTTTTTCTTGTAGCGGCTTCTCGTGATGCAAATTCGCCTTTATTTTCAATCTCTTTGACGATCCAAAGATGCAGAGCACTTGGCGCGAAATCCGATGGCTACTAGCTCGGCCCTTGGGGCTGCTCAAGTCTCTGATTTCATGTAAGATATTTGCAAGCGCCCGTAGCTCAGTTGGATAGAGCATCAGGCTTCGAACCTGAGGCCCCGGGGCCCACCGGCAGCGCCACCGTCCGCCTGGCGCTACGCACCCACCGCGCGACCCCAACCGCCGTGACAGCCCGGTTTCCGCCTCACCCCACCAACACGGTCGGCAGTCCCAACACAATGCTCCCCCCATGTGCCGTCAGGTCGCCCATTCGGGCGGCCGGCTGCCCACATATCAGCACCCTAAAGCTCCCCAGCGCAATCACATCGGGCGGCCCCACGCACGTGACCATGTCACCCACGCGAGCGGCGGGCAGCCCGCCGATCAGCACCGTAGGCGCCCCCAACATGATCGGCCCTCCAACATGCGGAACCAACCCCGTAACCAACGGGCAAACATGCATGTCAGTGAGCCGCGCGGCAGGTAACCCCATCGCTAAACCCGCCCATTCCCGCCATTGGCAATATTCACGCCGGCAGCGATAAACCGCTCGCGCCGCCCCTCGGCCAACTCCGGTTGGGATTGCACAGCAGCGAGCGTCACCGCTCCGGTGATCGCAACACCCAACAAATGAGCCGCCGGCGGCACCTCCGGCACGTCGGGTGGTCCCATGCTGCCGGAGCTCCAGAACGCGCCCACCGCCGCCCACGCGGCCGGAGACTCAAACCTGGCTGCTTGGGCACAAGCCATCGCCTCGCGACGATGCTCATCGGTGGGCTTCCGTACCCAGGTTTCCGCTGCAATCAGCGCGTTTGCTACCTCCTCCGGTACTGGATCTTGCAACTCCATCCGCGCACAAACGCAAGCCCACCACACGGCCTCCCGCGGGGGCAGCGCGAACGCCAGGAGTTTCACAGCCGCGTCGAAGTTTCGCTCATCCGTCAACTTCTGTAGGAAATCCACCGTCGTTGCTTCGCCAGGAGCCGGAAGCTCATGGCCACCCGCGGCGGCCAGGTAGCAGATCTGCTCCGCGCTGTTGGCGGTCACTTTCGCGAGCACGACTACCTCAGTTGACCATGGTGATGCCGCCTTTCAGGGTCAGCATCCCGTCGCCGTTCACGGAGGTCATGGGGCTTTTCACATTCAACATGGCCTGTCCCTCAATCTTGACCATGATGCCCTTGATGGACACGCCGGTCTGATCGATGGTGATGGAGTTGGCGCCTACCTTGAACGTAATGGACTGCAGGGCTTCAACCGTGCTCGCGCCCGCAGAGAGCTGCAAAGAGTGATTGCCGACTGACAGCGTAGTCGAGTGGTTGCCCGTAGACACTTTGGTAGTGTGGTCGCCCATGGCGACGGTGGTTGAAAGATTGCCGGTATTGACCTTGGTCACATAGTCCCCGGTCTCCACCGTGGTCTCGAGGTTCCCCTGCTGAACATCCACCGTGCGCTTGCCCTGCTCAACAGTCAGCGTGTCATCGTTGACGACAACCCGCCGGAAATCCTTCTGAGCGTGGATATAGATCTCTTCCGAACCGGCACGATCCTCGAAGCGCAGCTCGTTGCTCGTGTCCTCGACTCCGCTGTCGCCCCAGTTGGCGCCGCGGATGCCGCTTTGGGTCTTGTTGGCCGGAACCTCGAACGGGAACCGGTTGTTGCCGTTGTACAGCATGCCGGTAATGATCGGCCGGTCCGGGTCGCCCCCCAGGAATTCAACGACGACTTCACTGTCGATGCGGGGCAGGAACTGCGTCCCCATCTGGTTGAAGGCCCAACTTTGGGCAACCCGTGCCCAGCAGGACGTATCGTCGGAAAACCACGGGAAGCGCACTTTCGCGCGCCCGAACTCGTCAGGCCCATCGGTCACGACCGCAGTCTGCGGGCCCGTGATCCGCGGCCTCGCTGTTACCCGGGGCGGCCGAAACGCCAGGTCGGCCGGCATGCAACTGAGCTCGTTCGAGTAGCCCATCGCCCCTTCAAATGCGCAGCCGGAGTAGTCGTGGCACTTGTGCTCCACGCCCAACACTACGAACTGGTCGGCCTGCTGATCTTTCGCCGGCAGCGCCACTGTGTGATCCTGCAGCTTGAACCGCGAGCCCGGCCGTGGCGCCGTTATGTTGGTCCTGGCGGTGATTCTGACGAACCCCGCCTCCCGTTCCTCCATCCGGGCGCGGGCGAGGTTCCCGCCGCTGTCGCTGGTAGCGAAGGTCCCGGGGTATTCGTAGAAAGACCGGTCCGGCAGTCCCGGCGCCTGCACCCGCGACAGGCTGTTGGCCTTGCCGTCAATGACACTCACGGCCTTGAAGTCCCAGTCGCCGTGCTGAAAGCTGGACGGGCCGACCGAATACACGTGCTGCCAGCTCGACACGTCGCGATTGATCTCGAGAGTGTCGGGTGTCATGCGCTGATAGTCCGCAACCCCACTGCCGACAATCATCGGACAGGTGTCGGCTCCGTGGTCGAACCTGTAGAACAGGCCTTCCTCTTCCAACAGCCGCGCCACGAAGTTGAGGTCGCTCTCGGCATACTGCACGCAATACTCGCGTTCCGCTCCCGCGGAGCTCACTTGCGCGTCGAGGCCAGCCTCGTTGAGAGTCTGATTGACAATGTCGGTGGCCTTGGTCTCGTGGAACAGGCGGCAGCGTTGATTCAGGCTGAGCAGCCACGCCGGCGGCACCAGCTCGAGTACCTGCAGGAACTGCTCACGGATGGCGGTCTGGGTCACCTGGAAGCTGCCGATCACGCCGCTGAACTTGCGCACGTCGCCGAGAATCCGCAGTGCAACGGTCAGCTTCTGCCCCAACACCTCGGCCGGTGTCAGCGGGCGCCCGAAAGTGACCACTTCCAGGCGGAACCGCGAGAGCTTCGACAGCTCCTCGCGGCCCTCGAACGCGCAAACCAGGAGCTTGCGCGTGCCCAACGGGCTGTCCTCCACCGAAATGAGCCGGGCGGACTGGTCCATTTCGATGTCTTCCAGCTCGCCCATCGCGCCCCTCGACTTGGGTCTTACGAGGTCGGCTGGCCGGTTGCCAGATCGAAGCCCTTGCTGACCGGATTGCCGGCCTTCATGTTGGCATCCACCGGCACAAAGCGCTCCTCCAGCTTCGTGAAGTTGAACGAAATGGACTCGGTGGGCAGGCCATCGCGGCCGGCTGCAACCGAGTAGCCGGAAATAACGGCGTTGGCGAGCGTGTAGGTAGTGAATGGAGTGTCACCACGGCCCGTGGACACGATATCCACCTTCACGTCCTTGGCGTCGAACTTGCCGACCGACCAGCCAAACAGCTCAATGGACGCAGTGTCCATGCCCTTGGTCACGTGAACTTCACTCACCTTCGGAAAGCCGGTCTCGCGCGAGGATGCGTGACCGTAAGGGTCGTTGAGATGTCGTCCGACTCCGAACTGCAGGGAGTCCACTTTGACCCACCCTTCGTGATTCTTCTCGGTCGCACCGCCCTTGATATTCGGAATAAACAAAAAAACGGCCATTGCTGCAATCTCCTGACAGGAACTTGTGGTTGCTTCGGGTTATTCAAACGTATACGAAAAGCCATCCGTGCCGGCTGTTGACATGCGGACCTCGCGGATGGATTGACCGCCTGCGAGGCGTTCGAGAATGCGCGCCGAGATCTCCGGCAACACGCCACGCGCGAGCACGTTCTCAATGTTGCGCGCGCCACTTTCCGACTCCGTGCAGCGAATCGCGATGGATTCCACCACGTCGCCGGAATACGCGAAGGTGGCTTTATACGTGTCTGCAACCCGCTTCTGGATTCGTTGCAACTGCAACCGGATGATCTGGCGGAGCGTGGTATCCGACAGAGGGAAGTAGGGTACAACAGTCACGCGGCCGAGGAATGCCGGCTTGAAGAACTTCAACAGCTCGGGGCGCAGCGCCGCCGCCAGGCCCGTGGAGTCCGGCATGGTGTCCGGATCGGCGCACAGCTTCGCGATGGTGTCGGTGCCGGCGTTGGAAGTCATGATGATGATGGTATTGCGGAAGTCGATGTCGCGGCCTTCGCCGTCGCGCAACTGCCCCTTGTCGAATACCTGATAGAAAACATCCTGTACGCCCGGGTGCGCCTTCTCCATTTCATCCAGCAGTACGACACTGTAGGGGCGGCGGCGCACCGCCTCGGTCAACACGCCACCCTCGCCGTATCCGACATATCCCGGAGGCGAGCCCATCAACAGGGACACTTTGTGCTCCTCCTTGAACTCGCTCATGTTGATGACACTCAGGTTCTGCCCGCCTCCATACAGAAGCTCGGCCAGGGTGAGCGCGGTTTCGGTCTTGCCGACACCGCTGGTTCCCACCATCAGGAACACCGCCGTCGGCTTGCGCGGATCGGTCAACTTCGCGCGCGCTGTGCGCATGGCCTGCGCGATCGCTTCCAATGCATCGGGTTGACCGATGATGCGTTCCTGCATCAATTGCTTGAGATTGAGCACGGTCTGAATCTCATTCGAGACCATGCGGCCCACGGGAATGCCGGTCCAGTTCGCAATAATCTGCGCCGTAGCCTGCCCGTCCACATCCGGGAACAGCAGCGGATCCTCGCCTTGCAACTTCGCGAGGCGCGCGCGTTCGTCTGAGAGCTCGCGCCGCGCCCGATCCCGCTCAGCGTCATCGAGCCGCACACTGCCACCCGCGCCAGGGGTGCCCCCCGCGCCGCCGCCCGACGCATGATCGCCTTCCAGTTGCTCCCGCAACTGCCTCATCCGCTCAATGACTTCGCGTTCCTCTTTCCAGCGTGCCTCGAGCTTCTCCAACCGGGCCTGCGTGGCCTGCTTCGTCTCGGTCGCGTGTGCAATGTCTTCCGAGTGATCCGCTCCTGAGGCGCGTTCCCGCTCGAGAATCCCAATCTCGGTAGTCAACAGCTCAATCTGCCGGCGGGCGTCCTCGACCGCAGCGGGCACGGCGTTCTGACTCATGGCTACTCGCGCGCACGCGGTATCCAGCACGCTCACCCCCTTATCCGGCAACTGTCGCCCCGGTATGTACCGCTTCGAGAGCCGCACAGCCTCAACGACAGCCTGATCGAGCACCCGCACCCCATGATGCTTCTCGAGTGTTGCAACCATGCCCCGCAACATGGCAATGGCGGCGGATTCATCCGGTTCCTCCACTTTCACAACCTGGAACCGGCGGGCGAGGGCGGCATCGCGCTCGAAGTATTTCTTGTATTCCGCCCAGGTCGTGGCCGCGATGGTGCGCAGGTCGCCCCGCGCCAGCGCCGGCTTCAACAGGTTGGCCGCATCGCCCTGGCCGGCCGCGCCGCCGGCGCCAATGAGGGTGTGCGCCTCATCAATAAACAGAATGATGGGCGTCCTGGACGCTTTGACCTCATCAATGACCGACTTCAGCCGGTTCTCGAATTCACCCTTGACGCCGGCGCCCGCTTGCAGCAATCCCAGATCGAGCGTTCGCAAGGCGGTGTTCTGCATGGCCGGTGGTACATCGCCCGCGGCGATTCGCAGCGCAAAACCTTCCACAACGGCGGTCTTGCCGACACCCGCCTCGCCGGTCAGGATGGGGTTGTTCTGCCGCCGCCGTGTCAGGATGTCGATGACCTGGCGGATCTCCGTGTCACGTCCCAACACCGGATCAATCTTCCCGGCGCGAGCGCGGGCGGTGAGGTCGATGGTAAATTGATCCAACGCCCCGCCACTGGTCACAGCGCCGGAGGCGGCACCATTGCTGCCAGTTCCCGCCGCGGCTGAGCCCGACCCGGCCGCAGGTGCATCTTCCGCGCTGCCCGCCGCAATCTCGGTCAGTTTCCGGCGCAACAATTCGCCGGACATCAGTCCCAACTGGCGACTGGTTTCGCGCGCAACCGCCGCGCTGGCATCATCGCTCAACAACGCAGCCAACAGGTGCCCGGAACGGATCAGTCCGGGTTGGGAGGAGAGCGACGCCAACAGCCAGGCATCGCGGGTCAACTGCACCAACTGCGGTGCAAACGGCGTCTCACGGCTGTTCCCGGTCTTGAGACGGTCCAGCACCCGGCTCAGGTCGGTAACGAGTTGATC